>Ga0070659_100000094_pt1 | contig 66823 bp, 61 predicted proteins | sample KBSC23metaG_FD_64666 | JGI IMG/M metagenome (GOLD analysis project Ga0070659, IMG submission 64666) | Corn rhizosphere microbial communities from Kellogg Biological Station, Michigan, USA - KBS C2-3 metaG | ecosystem: Host-associated > Plants > Roots > Rhizosphere > Soil ... | reverse complement strand
CGGCACCTGATGGCGGTGACCTGGGTTTTGGCGACCGCTCCACTTATGTGAAGGAGTTTTCGGCGATGGCCTTTAAACTGAAGGCCGGCGATGTTTCGCCTGTGTTTGAAACGGAGTTCGGCTTCCACTTTTTACAGGTGGTAGAGCGCCGCGGCGAGCAGGTGCACATCAGGCATATTTTAATACGACCTACGCTTACAAAAGCGGCTCTTGACCGTGCTAAAATAAAGATCGACAGTATTTATAACATATTCCAAAAGAATAAGAATATCGATTTTTCGGCGGCGGCAGCTTATTATTCCGACGATAAGGAAACCAAATTTAATGGCGGTATGATGCTGAACGCTGATAACGTGCAAAGCCGTACCACATTTATCCCGACAGATAAACTTGACCCACAGATAGCTTTAGTTGTTGATACTATGAAGGTAGGCGAAGTTTCTAAACCGGCGATATACACGTCGCAGGCCGGCTTGCAAACCTATAAGATACTGTACCTGCGCTCAAAAACCGACGCGCACAAGGCTAACCTGCAACAGGATTTTCCGAAGTTGAAAGAGATGGCTTTTTCTGATAAGATAAATAAAAGTGTAAGCGAGTGGTTTGAAAGACGTAGGAAAGACACTTATGTAAAAATTGACCCCGAGTACCTGCAATGCCCCCAGCTTAAAAGCTGGGCTACCACAGTAACCACCGCACAATCAAAATAAGTTACTATAAAGTATGCAATACCAAAATGATGTTGAAGCTGCTGATGCGCTGAAAAAAGCTTACCAGGATATCCGTTTCGAAATCGGCAAGATCATTATCGGGCAGGATGATGTTGTAAAATCGGTATTGATCTCTATTTTCAGCAACGGGCATTGTTTATTGGTGGGCGTACCGGGGCTTGCAAAAACCTTGCTCGTACAAACTGTAGCACGCGTACTCGACCTTAAATTTAATCGTATACAGTTTACGCCCGACCTGATGCCTTCGGACATTATAGGTTCGGAGATATTGGGCGAAGACCGGAATTTCAAATTTGTTAAAGGTCCTGTATTTGCCAATATTATACTGGCTGATGAAATTAACCGTACCCCGCCAAAAACCCAGGCAGCTTTATTGGAAGCCATGCAGGAAAAATCGGTTACGGCGGCAGGCTTAACACACCATTTGGAGCAGCCATTTTTTGTACTGGCTACACAAAACCCCATTGAGCAGGAGGGCACCTATCCGCTTCCCGAAGCACAGCTTGACCGTTTTATGTTCAACGTGTTTCTGAATTATCCTACCTTACAAGAGGAGATACAGGTGGTAAAGAACACTACCGGGGCAGACAAGCCGATCATCAACAAAATTCTGTCGGCAAAACAGATCATCCAGTTTCAGCAACTGATACATAATATACCCGTTACCGACCATGTGCTGGAGTACGCGGTAAAACTGGCCGCTAAAACACGACCCAATACCGAACTCGCTACAGCCGATGTGAACCGCTTGTTAAGCTGGGGCGCAGGGCCCAGGGCATCGCAGTTTTTGGTGCTTGGTGCGAAATGCCACGCCGTGATCAGCGGAAAATATTCTCCGGATATTGAGGATGTACAGGCTGTTGCAAAACCTATTTTACGCCACCGCATTGTACGCAGCTACCAGGCCGAGGCCGAAGGCATCAGCGCCGACCAGTTGATAGAAAAACTGTTTTAACCAGCCGCCATTGAAAGGCTGCTGATAAAAGCTGTCTTTTTTTCATCCGCGTAAGCGCCATAAGCGTCTATCAAAACACCACGCATGCCCGACGCGCTTTCAATAGCATATACTACCGAGCTATCTTCGGGATCGCTGGCGCCTTCAAAACGGTAAACTTCGGTTATTTTTAATTCGAGAGGGTTAAACCTTATTCCTTTGCTGTTACAAAAAAGATGGTCGTCTTTAAAATCAAATTCATCGGTATAGCCGCGTGCCTGTAAATCGGCAAGAGCCTGGGTAACGCTGGCATAATTGTAGTGATCGGCATTCATATCATTGTGTTTTAAGGTTACATATAATAAACCATGCGCAGCAGGATATGTTTTAAACAATAATGTCATTTCTATCCAACATGCGCCGGATAAAAATGACATTAGGGATTATGTTTTGTAATACGGGGGTATTACTTTTTCAAGCCAATTTCGCGTAAACGCTCATCAAGGTATTCGCCGGCGGTAATATTATCGTAAGCTTTCGGATGTGCTGCATCGATACATGACGGCAGACAGGTAAGGTCCATATCAGAACGCGGGTGCAAAAAGAAAGGTACCGAAAAACGAGAGTACTTCATCATTTCGCGGGGCGGGTTAACCACACGGTGCGTTGTTGATTTGAGTTTGTTGTTGGTTAGCCTTTGCAGCATATCACCAACGTTAACCACCACATCTTCGCCTTGTGCCGTAACCGGGAACCATTCGCCATCGCGGGTTAACACTTCCAGGCCATCAGCGCTGGCGCCAATCAGCAGGGTAATGAGGTTAATATCCTCGTGCGCGCCGGCACGTACCGCGTCGGCAGGTAAAGCATCAGGGTCTTCTATCGGGAAATAATGTAACCCTCGTAAAATAGAGTTGCCGTTGTGTATTTTGGCGTCAAAGTAATTTTCGGGTAGTTCCAGGTAAACAGCAATGGCGCGCAGTAACGATTTGCCCGCGGCTTCCAGCTTCTGGTAAACCTCGGTAGTGATCTTGTTAAACTCAGGCAATTCAGTTACCTGCAGGTTTTCAGGATATTCATCCTTAACGGGATCGCCATCGGTTACAGTTTGGCCTATCTGCCAAAACTCTTTCAAATCGGGTACTTTAAACCCTTTGGCGGTTTCTTTACCTTTACTGGTATAACCACGCTGGCCCGCCAGTTCGGGTACTTCGTATTTTAATTTGGTTTCTTCGGGTAATGCAAAAATGGCTTTAACCTGTACATACAACTCGTCCATCAGTTGTTTGCTCAAGCCATGGTTGGTTACGGTTATAAAGCCCGTTTCGTTAAAGGCTTTACCAATATCGTCCGAAAACTTTTTTCGTTCAGCGGCTGAACCATTCAGATAATTGTTCAGATCGAGACGAGGAATGTTTACTGTGCTCATAGTGAAAGTATAATTTGTCTAAATATCTTATTTTTCTGCAAATTTTGCAAAATAAAAATTAATTGTGCTAAATTTTCTAATTCGGTATCTGCCATCCTGCTGAAAATCATAGCATGATTATTGCATTAATCAAACAAACCGGAATAAACCCCGTTATTTTAAACCAGTCAATACATCTAAAATATAAAGAAGAAAGCATACCATGAAAACTATAAATAAATTGTTGGCAATTTGTTTTATCGCGATTGTATTAATGGCTGTAAAACCTGCTAAAACATTCGCTCAATTTAGCGCGAGTATTTCGTTTCAAACTTTTTACGATGACCTGCAACCTTACGGCACCTGGGTGGAAGATCCTGACTATGGCGATGTTTGGATACCTGATGCCGATGAAGGCTTTAAACCTTACGCCACCCGCGGGCATTGGGTAGTAACCCGTTACGGCAATACCTGGGTATCTGATTATCCCTGGGGCTGGGCGGCGTTTCACTATGGGCGCTGGCGTTACGATGATTATTACGGATGGGAATGGATACCCGGCGATGAATGGGGGCCGGCATGGGTTAACTGGCGCAGCGGCGGCGGATATTACGCGTGGGCGCCGCTTGCCCCGGGCATAAGCATCGATATTTCGTTTGGAAGCGGCTACCGTGTACCTAATGATTACTGGGTATGCGCACCGCAGGCTTATATTTGCGATCCGCATATTTACAACTACTATGTACCGCGTACACGTGTTGTTAATGTAATAAACCAAACCACCATCATCAATAATACCTATATTGTAAATAACAACACTCGCTATATTGCAGGGCCAAGAGTACAGGATATTCAACGGGTATCGCGTACTCCGGTGCGGGTATACAATGTTGGTAACGGCAGCGATCCGCGTCGTACCGTTATTAATAACAACACAGTTAACATATACAGGCCTGCTGTAATAAGGAATGCAGGAAACAATGGGAACAGGCCGCGCCCGGCTACTGTTGTTGATGGCAGGGCATATAAACAAGCCAACCCCAACGCCGGCATAGCGCACCGTACAAATTATGGCGCTACCATAAATCATGATAATGCTGCCCGTTTGGCGCAAACAGCAAGAAATCCTAATCCGCAAAACCAAAACGTGGTGCGGTTTAACCGCAGGGATGGCAATAATGCTAACCCGGGAAACACACCTGTTGTAAGCCCGGATATGCACCCGAATAACGATCGCCGTAACCCGGCGAATAATAGCAACGGCCAAAATCCAAATGCGCCTGTAGTACAACCACAAATGCGCAATGGACAACCTGCACAGCAGGGCCAGCCGCAAAACGACTGGCGTGGAAGAAACCGCGACCAGCGCCAACCACAAAACCCGGCGCAACCTCAGCCGGCTGATCAAAGGGTACAATCTGCACAACAAGGCCAGCCACAAAACGACTGGCGTGGAAGAAACCGCGACCAGCGCCAGCCGCAAAACCCGGCACAACAGCAACCGGCTGATCAGCAGAGAGTGCAGCAAGAACAACAAAGACAGCAGCAATTGCAACAGCGCCAACAGGCAGAGCAGCAAAGACAGCAACAATTGCAGCAACGCCAGCAACAAGATCAGCAGCGCGTGCAACAACAGCAGCAACGTCAGCAGGCAGAGCAACAAAGGCAGCAGCAATTGCAGCAACGCCAGCAAGCAGACCAACAAAGACAACAGCAATTGCAACAACGTCAGCAGGCAGAGCAGCAAAGGCAGCAACAGTTGCAACAACGCCAACAAATAGAACAGCAACGCCAACAGGTAGAGCAACAACGTCAGCAACAGGCCCAGCAACGCCAGCAGATGGAGCAACAGCGCCAGCAGCAAACTCAGCCGCCGCCTCAACAACAACAACAGCAGCAAGATGAACGCAGACATCAGCGGCCGCCTATGTAGTCAATCAAAAGGCTCCGAAATAAACGGAGCCTTTTTAGTTTTATGTGCAGTATGAATTATTTTGCTGAACTTGCGTTTATATTATCCGATAATGAAAAACAGAATAAATATGATTAAGGTGTTACTGATAGCAGCGATATGCTTTGGCTTACCTGGCCGCAGTAATGCGCAAACCATTAAAAACGACCAGATACATTTTATGGAAGATGCCTGGAATGCCGCGTTGAAAAAAGCCGCTGCCGAAAACAAATACATTTTTGTAGATGCCTACGCTACCTGGTGCGGGCCCTGCAAGATGCTTAAGGCCACTACTTTTAAAGATGCCAAAGTAGCCGCCTTTTATAATAAGAACTTTATAAACGTGAGCATGGATATGGAGAAAGGTATAGGTCCACGCCTTGCCGCCGAATGGCAGATGCAGGCTTACCCTACCCTTATTATTTTTAATCCTAAAGGCCAGGCCGTATTAGGTACAGTGGGGTATATCAAAGCTAAAGAGCTGCTAAAATTCGGGCAGGAAGCTTTGGCTAAGAAAATGTAACTATAGTTGTTGGTGACAGCATCAGTAAGGACTGTATAGCCACAACGACAGGAAATGCATCGCATTTAGTCAGCAAGGTTTAGCAAAGAAGATGAAATACGATGTTTAGCTATGTGAAGCGTAAACATCGCTCCCGATACTATTTACGCCGAGCGTGTTTTGGTTAATGCTAAGCATTATTAGCTCCGGCTTGCTCCATTCCTGTTTCGGTTGCAGATCATCAATTTGTGTTGTAGGGCTTAGTTCCATATAAATAGTTTGTGTTTAGATTTTGCATATAAAAAAAGAGCGACGAATGTAGTTTCATCGCTCTTTCAGTTTCAGTATTTTAATTATTTACTAATTTCAAAACCAGCTTACGCGTAGCTGTTCAGCATTACAGGCATTACAAGCATCAGTACATCTTCGTGCTCATCACCACCTTGAGGCAACAATAAGCCTGCGCGGTTAGGTGTCGACATTTCTAATGATACTTCGGCGCTGCTCAGGTTTTTCAGCATTTCTATCAGGAAACGGGCGTTAAAACCTATTTCCATATCTTCACCTTCATACTGGCAGCTTAAACGCTCATGCGCTTCGTTGGCAAAGTCGATATCCTCTGATGAGATATTCAGTTCGCTTCCGTTTATTTTTAACCTTACCTGGTGGGTAGTTTTGTTAGCATATATAGCTACACGGCTTAACGAGCCTAAAAACGCCTGGCGGTCTATCAGTAATTTATTCGGGTTGGTTTGTGGTATAACCGCTTCGTAATCCGGGTAGCGCTCGTCAATTAAGCGGCAAACCAGGTTAATATTACCAAACTTAAAGAACGCGCTGGTGCTGTTATATTCGATAGCCACATTCACATCATCAGATGGTAATGAAGATTTTAACAGGTTCAATGCTTTTTTGGGCAGAATGAACGAGGTTGTACCTGCAGCCTTAGCATCAGTGCGGCGGTAACGAACCAGTTTATGCGCATCGGTAGCTACAAAGGTGATCGATGAGGTTGATAGCTGGCAATAAACCCCCGTCATGGCCGGGCGCAACTCATCGTTGCTTACCGCGAAGATGGTTTTGTTGATGGCTTCTGATAAAACAGATGCCGGCAGGTTTACCGATGAAGCATTCTCAACTACCGGTATCTTCGGGAAATCATCACCGTTCTCTCCGCTTAGTTTGTATTTACCGTCGCCGGCGTTTATTTCAATAGCGAATGTTTTATCATCAACCGAGAAAGCGATGGGTTGCTCCGGTAATGATTTTAAGGTATCGAGTAAAATACGCGATGGTATGGCTACACGGCCGTTTTCTTTAGCCTCAACGGTTAAAGAGGTGGTCATGCTGGTTTGCAGGTCGGTTGCCGAAATGGTCAGATTACCATCCTTAATTTCGAACAAAAAGTTTTCGAGTATAGGCAATACCGTGCTGCTGCTTAGCGCGCCGCTAACTGCCTGTAATTGCTTTAGCAATGTTGATGTCGAAACTATAAATCTCATATCTCTCTTCAGTAATTATCAATCAAAAATATAAAAATTAGTGAGCATACTTTCGTTTGCGCATATAATGTTGAAAAATAGCAAATATTAACACTAAAGCAATGGGAATTATATTATTTATTAATTGCCATTGTAGTTTTTCGCTCCGGATACGGGGGCGATCAAGCAATCTGAGCTGAACTTCCTTATTTCGCAGCTCAATTAGCCCTGAATCATCGGTCATATAATCAGCGATGTTAAGCAGCAGCGTTTTATTACCATAGGTTTGCTGGGTATAACGGTCATACCCTAAGGGGAAAGGTGAGCCATCTGTAGCTACCTGGTTCTTAAACAGATCGCCATCGCTGAAAATCATCATTTTTGTAGGTACGCTTTGTGGGATGATGTTTACCTGTTCTGCTACACCTTGCGGGACAGGCCGATTTTCAAATGCCGATTTAAAATTACCTTCCAGCAATACGCCTACCATTTTTTTAGGGCTCTGGAAAGTTTTAGGGTCGGGTACTTCTTCCAGCATTTGCAGCGACAGTACATGTGGCGTGCTCAATTTGCGATTATATGGCGATGATGAAAGCAATACGGTTTTTTTTGTGCCTTTGGTGGCGAGGGTATCCATGGTGCTGGCATACTCGCTGCGGATACCATCTAGGTTTTTAACTACAGGATGTTTGGAGAAGGGTAAAAATACCGGGTAAAAAAGCCATGGCACCATTTGTATCTGCCCTTGCCCTGCAACGCTGCCTGTAGTTACCGGTATTTGCACACAGCTCATATCAGCAATCATATCATAATTGATGCGTATGCCATAGGTAAACAACTGGTCGTCAAGGTTGAGTTGTTTGTTGAAAGCCAATTGCTCGTTACCACGGTTTTTCAGGCTGTCCATTTCGGCGCTTACCTGGTCAATGCTCCATACTATTTTGCCGCCGCGCATCAGGTACTGGTCTATCTTAAATTTCTCGGCTTCGGTAAAAGGCTGATCGGGTTTGGGGATAATGAGGAGCTTTATTTTTTGAAGCGCGGTCATCGAAATGGTTTTGAGGTCGACACGTCCCACCAAAAAACCATCAGACAATGATCTCATGGCATCGTTAAGCTGCAGGTCGGTGAGTTCATGGTGGCCTTCGGTAAAACCAATTTCGGGCTTGCCATCCGCGCTTACTTTTTTTATGGCCGATACCAGTGCATATTCGAGGTTTTGGATGGAGTTATTCAATACTTCTTCTGATGATAAACCCTGCCTGTTTTGCAGCAGCTTTACAGCGATCTCTTTGCCGTTACAGTTTACCATGGCCGATGGGAAGATAATCTTCTGCGTTAAGCCGTTATCGGTTTTTACGCTCAGGTTGGTTACGTCTATGCCTCTGCCAACCAATTCTTTTATCACATCGTTTTGCTGCTGTACGCCCATCCCTGCCAAAGGGTTCACAAACTCATATTGGATTTTACCGCCATGCGAATAGGCTTCCAGGTCAACCAGCATATCGCGGGTGGCGCGTTGCAGGCGCTTAAAGCCAGGCGGCAGGTCGCCGCCTTCCAGGTATACGGTTACCTTTACTTCCTGCGGCAAGCCATCCAACAAAAAACGGCTCACAGGCGAAAGGGTATAGCGTTTCTCTTTAGTGAAATCGAAACGGGTAAAAATACGGGTGGATAAAAAATTAACTGCTATGATTGCCGCGAAAATTATTACCAGCGTTAGCAGGTCGCGCTTTTTCTGTGTTCCTACCATTTTCGCCCTCCTAAAATAGTTTTTGTGATAGCGATGAAAATGGCGATAAAGCTGAGGAAATAAAGCAGGTCGCGGGTATCTAACACGCCACGGCTGATGGATTGGTAATGCTCGTTTATGCCAAAATCCTGCAGGCCGTAATTTTGCAGGGATAATAATCCGCTGAGCGAATCGAATCCGCTGAAAGCGAAAAAGCACAGGAACACCGCTATGGTAAAGGCGATGATCTGGTTATTGGTGATGGACGAAGCGAATATCCCGATAGCGGTAAAAGAGCCTCCCAATAAAAATAAACCAATATATGAGCCGATAACCGCGCCGGTATCAATATTGCCCTGCGGATTGCCCAGGCTATAAACCGAATAGTAATAAATAAGCGTTGGCAGTAAAGCGAACAGCACAATGAGCAGGCAGGCCAGGTATTTACCGGTGATAATTTGCCAGTCGGTTAGCGGGCGGGTGGCCAGCAACTCAAAAGTACCTTCTTTACGTTCTTCGGCTAATGAGCGCATGGTAACGGCAGGCACTAAAAACATAAACAGGTAGGGCGCGGTGCTGAACAGGCTATCCAGGCCCGAATAACCATATTCAAGTATGCTTGAATCGGGAAATACCCATAAAAACAGGCCCAGCACCAACAGGAAAACCCCAATGGTAATGTAGGCCACCATGGAGCTTAAATATGCGGTTATTTCTTTTTTAAGGATAGTTAGCACGTGTGGGAAATTGCCTAATAAACGTCGAAATTACAACATTATTGGCTAAAGCAAAAAACTTATCGCAAGGCTAATCTAAGCGCCTCATATACCTATCTTATAAGCCAGCCTGATGCTTACCATGTGTTTCAGGTTTACCTGGTACGGCATCTCTTTGCGGCTCCAGTTTTCAAAGCGCGCGCCGATATCAAAAGCATGGTTACCATCTATAGGAATTGAAACACCGGCGCCCCCGGCTACGGTTAAAGCGGGGTTGCGGTAATCGCGGGTATATAATACAGTGCCACCCTGCAGTTCGGTATACCAGCTCTCGCCAAAATAATACCGGCCGCCAACTTTTAATGGAATAAAGTTATATGTACGGTTTGGCATATCATTATGGGTTAAATAATAAGCATAGGTACTGCCTGTAAAAAAGGCCAGAAAACCTGCTGAAGCAGTAAAATTAAAGCTACGGGCCACAGTGAGCTCTACTTTGGCATTAATGCCGGGGCCAACACGGTAATAATAATTTTCGGGACCTATTACAGTGTTAAACTCGGCGCTGAGGGCAAATGAGGGGCCATAACTTGCCGGGATAGTAAGCTGTGCCCTGGTAGTAGCTGCTATGCTTAGGGCTATAATGAGGAAGTATATGCGTTTCATTTCGGTATGTTTAACCGGAATAAATCAAAAACCTTTCCAAATATTGTTTAAACAGTAATTGTTAGATGGAATTGAATGCGATATGGCACATCGGAAAGATTTAATTTAACTATGTCATCGTTATCTAAAACCTTGGCTGTCTTGGTAAACATAATAAAATCACACCCGTTTTTTGATTATCTTTGCACGCTTTAAAAACACGGCTCATTTTTTAAACATACCGGCGTTTTTTAAACATACCGGCGTTTACTAAGTTTACAATACAAGTTTCTGTATATATTATATGAGTGAAAAAACTGTCGATCTGGGGGAGCAAAGTGAAGTTGAAGTTTTCGGGGCCCGGGTTCATAATTTAAAAAATATCGATGTTTCTTTTCCGCGCAACAAGCTGGTGGTTATTACCGGTTTAAGTGGCAGCGGCAAGTCGTCATTGGCATTTGATACCATTTATGCCGAGGGGCAACGTCGCTATATGGAAACATTTTCGGCCTACTCGCGCCAGTTTATGGGTGGTATGGAGCGGCCCGATGTAGATAAGGTATCGGGCCTGAGTCCGGTTATCGCCATCGAACAAAAAACTACCAGCAAAAACCCGCGCTCTACCGTAGGCACCATTACCGAGATATACGATTTTATGCGCTTGCTTTACGCGAGAGGCGGCGATGCATATTCTTACGTATCGGGCGAGAAGATGGAGCGTATGAGCGAAGAACAGATATTCCGCACCATACTCGAGCGATTTAAAGACCAGCCTGTAAACATACTGGCCCCTGTAGTAAAAGGCCGTAAAGGGCATTATCGCGAATTATTTGAGCAGATACGTAAGCAAGGCTATGTTAAAGTTTGGGTAGATGGCGAGATATTGAATGTTGAGCCCAAAATGCAGGTAGACCGTTATAAGATACATGATATTGATATTGTGGTTGACCGCCTGGTGATCAGCGAGAACGATACCAAACGCCTAACTACCTCTATACAAACCGCTATTAAACTGGCAAAGGGTATTATCCGTATCGCCGATAAAGATAACAATGTATCTTACTTCAGTAAATACCTGATGGACCCGGTTTCGGGTATATCATACGACGAGCCGCAGCCAAATACCTTCTCTTTCAATTCGCCGTACGGCGCCTGCGAGCGCTGCGACGGTTTAGGTTATATTTTTGAGGTGGACGAGGATTCAGTTATCCCGAATCCGAAATTAAGCATCATGAACGGCGGCCTTGCCCCATTAGGCGAGTACCGTGAAACCTGGATATTCCAGGTGTTAAAGGCGCTGGCTAAGAAGTACGATTTTGCTTTGGCTACGCCGATAGAGAAGATCCCCCGTGAGAAGCTGGATATTATTTTGAACGGTTCGCACGAGTTAATCACCGTTCCCGTGGAGTACAACAAATGGAACGTTACTAACTACCAGATCAGTTTTGACGGCATCATCAAAATGCTGGAAGAGCAGCAGGAAAAACGAGGCGAGGATGCTTTGGGCGATATGGACAGTTACCGCGTACTGAAAACCTGCCCGGTTTGCGAAGGTGCGAGATTAAAAAAGGAATCGCTGCACTTTAAGGTGGACGGTAAGAACATCTTCGAACTGGCCAATATGGATATCACTGAACTGAAAAGTTTTTTTGATGGACTGGAGGACCGCCTGACCGAACGCCAGAATGTAATAGCCAAAGAGATATTAAAAGAGATACGTGCGCGCATCGGCTTTTTGCTGGATGTTGGTTTAAGTTATTTAACACTCGACCGTACTGCCAAAACGCTTTCGGGCGGCGAGGCGCAGCGTATCCGTTTGGCAACACAGATAGGCTCGCAACTTATGAACGTAATGTACATTCTGGATGAGCCAAGCATCGGCCTGCACCAGCGCGATAACGACAGACTGATAAAGGCCCTTAAAAACCTGCGCGACCTGGGTAATACCGTTTTGGTTGTTGAGCACGATAAAGACATGATACTCGAAGCCGACCATGTTATTGATATGGGCCCGGCAGCAGGTGTACACGGTGGTACTATAGTGGCACAAGGCACACCTGCAGAGTTAATGGCAGCGCATACGCTTACCACATCCTACCTCAACGGTGAACGCGAGATTGCGGTGCCTGCAAAGAGAAGGGAAGGTAACGGTAAGGTATTAACGTTAAAAAAAGCGACCGGCCATAATCTTAAAAAAGTTAGTGTCGATTTCCCGTTGGGAAAACTGATTGGCGTTACCGGCGTATCGGGCAGCGGTAAATCAAGTTTGATCACAGAAACATTATACCCGATACTGAACCATCACTTCTTCCGCGCGAAGAAACACCCGCTGCCTTATGACAAGATAGAGGGCCTTGAGCATATCGATAAAGTGATCGAGATCGATCAATCGCCTATTGGCCGCACGCCGCGCTCAAACCCGGCTACTTATACGGGTGTATTCTCGGATATCCGTAACCTGTACGTGGCCCTGCCCGAATCGAAGATACGGGGCTACAAACCCGGCCGGTTCTCGTTCAACGTAAAAGGCGGCCGCTGCGAAACCTGCCAGGGCGCGGGTATGAAGGTAATAGAAATGAACTTTTTACCCGATGTACAAGTGCCTTGCGAAGAATGTAACGGTCGTCGTTATAACCGCGAAACACTGGAAGTACGCTATCGCGGTAAATCCATTAGCGATGTGCTGGATATGAGCATTGAGGATGCCTGCCCGTTCTTTGAGCATATACCGTCCATTTATCGCAAAATAAAAACGTTGGAAGATGTGGGTTTGGGCTATATCACACTGGGCCAATCATCAACCACACTATCCGGCGGCGAGGCGCAACGCGTTAAGCTGGCGACTGAGCTATCTAAAAAAGATACCGGCAACACCTTTTATATTCTGGATGAACCGACAACGGGCCTGCACTTCGAAGATATCAATGTGCTGCTCGGCGTAATTAACCTGCTGGTTGATAAAGGCAACACCGTATTGGTTATTGAGCACAACCTTGATGTAATTAAGGTAGCCGACCATGTGATCGACCTCGGTCCGGAAGGTGGTTCGGGCGGTGGTAAAATATTGTTTGAAGGTACACCCGAAGGTTTGTGCAAGGTTAAAGACAGCTTTACAGGTATGTTCCTGAAAAAGGAAATGGAACTGACAGCGAAGCATAAGAAGAAGTAATATGGTAAAGGTTATCCCCATCCTCAGGATATATGATTACGATAAAACCATTGAATTTTACATTGACTGGCTTGGTTTTAAAGTTGATTGGGAAGATCGCCCTGAAAATGCGCCTGTTTACCTGCAGGTATCTTTAGGTGATATTATGCTGCACTTGTCCGAACATCACGGCGATTGCACACCGGGAAGCCGTGTGTTCATTTCGGGTTTTGAAAACCTGGAAGCCTATCACAAACAATTGATCGATAAGCAATATAAATATAACCGCCCTGGTTTGGAAAATCCTTTCTGGAATCCTGAAGCATTGACAATGGAAGTGATTGACCCTGTGAGCAACAGGTTGACTTTTAATAATGTGTAACATCCAAAACAAAACGCATAATTTATAACTTTATGCATTATGCTGCCTTTACTCACCTCCCCGCAAATTCGCGAAGCCGATGCTTATACCATAGCTGCCGAGCCTGTTACCTCGCTTGATCTGATGGAGCGGGCATCTGCCGCTTTTGTAAACTGTTTCGTCGTACAATATCCCGACAAGGCAAACAAAATAGCGGTGTATTGCGGCACCGGTAATAACGGTGGCGATGGCTTGGCTATAGCCAGGATATTGAATCGCTTAGGGTTCCAGCTCATTACTATTAAGATCGCGCGGTTTTCGATAAAGTCATCTGATGATTTTAATGAGAATTATAAATGGTTGCTAAGTGAACGCATTGAGGCAACAGAATTGATGACAGCCGACGCGTTAATTGATGAAGATGCCGATATCATTATTGATGCCATATTAGGCAGCGGCTTAAACAAACCATTGCAAGGCGAGTATGCTAAACTGGTTGATCATTTAAATAGCCTTAATAAAACCATCGTTTCGGTTGATGTGCCTACGGGGTTATTTTGCGAAGGTGAAATTGAAAAAGATGCTGTCGCGATACAATCAGATCTTACCATTACCTTTCAGCAACCCAGGCTCAATTTTCTGCTGCCCGAATCTGCACCATACATCGGCCGTTTTATGGTGGTGGATATTGGTTTGGACAAACAATTTATACAAACGCTCCATAGCTCGTATCTATTAGTTGAGGAAGAGGATATTACTAAAACACTTAAACCCCGTAAGCGGTTTACACATAAAGGCACTTATGGCCACGCCTTAATTATTGCCGGCCAGCCCGAAACTATGGGGGCTGTTTTATTGTCGTCATCAGCCTGCCTGTATACCGGCGCGGGTTTAACCACAGCTTGTATTCCTGCGAGCGGCCTTACTGCCCTAAACTCATCTATGCCCGAAGTGATGGCAATTATAAGAAAAGATACAATGTTACCCGATATAGCATGGGATAAATTCAGCACCATAGCCATTGGCCCGGGTTTAGGCAAAGCCGATGATGCTTTGGCTTTATTGAAAGAAGCTTTTGAGAAGTTTGATAAGCCTATGGTTATTGATGCCGACGCGCTCAACCTGATTGCAGAAAACCCGGATATGCTGAGTGATATCCCGGAAGGCAGTATTATTACCCCGCACATGAAAGAGTTCGACCGTTTATTTGGGGCGCATAACTCTTGGTGGAGCCGCTTAATTACCATCCGCCAAAAGGCAAAAGAGTATCATATCAACATTGTGCTCAAAAATCAATACACCATAACCGGCACACCCGATGGTATGCTTTATTTTAACCCGACAAGTAACCCTGCAATGGCGAGTGGTGGTATGGGCGATGTTTTAACAGGAGTAATTACAGCATTGCTCGCTCAAAAATACACTCCCGAAGATGCTTGTATTTTAGGTGTATACCTGCACGGTGCCAGCGGCGATGAACTGGCTCTGCCCGATAAACTGGCTGTTGTTACTGCCGGGCAGGTAGCAAAGCACATGCCTGCGGCAATGGCGAAATTTTTGGCATAAAAAAAACGGTTGCCGTATTATTCAACCGTTTTTACTATTAACTGACCTTATAAAGAACGAAATACTTCTGTTTTGAATGGAGTAATTTACCTCTTGCGAAGTTAGCTTACGCCGTATAAAAAAGCTGTTAACAAATCATTACGATATAAAATTAACCGACTTTTGATTATAAGACGTAGCAACTAATACAATAGTTACAGATTTTAACACTTTTTAACAATTAAGTTTTTTCTGCCCTTTTAATGTTTTGAGGAACAAGGGTTTTTAATATTCCTGTTATTGTAAAACACAGCTAACAGGAATATTAAAGATCATTATGATGCGATGGTTCGCGTCATTCGTTTTATGGCGATATCTCTTACCTTTTCGGCAATGGCTGCGGCATCGTAGCCGCATTCGGCCCAAAGCTCGGGTTGTTCGCCGTGCTCAATAAAGTCATCGGGGATACCCATGCGGATAACCTGCGCATTGTAACAGTTATCGGCCATAAACTCAATTATAGCACTGCCCATTCCGCCCTGCAGGCAGCCATCTTCAACTGTAATGATCTTATCAAATTTCGAGAATACTTCGTGCAGCAATTCTTCATCCAAAGGTTTAACAAAACGCATATCGTAATGTGCGGGATGATAACCTTCCGGGATAAGCTTGGCGAATGCCTTTACAACTTCATTCCCTATAGTACCTATTGAAAGTATGGCAACATCTTCGCCATCGCAAATTTTACGGCCCTTACCTACAAGTACGGTTTTCATTGGCCGTTGCCAATCTACCATAACACCGTTGCCGCGTGGGTAACGTATGCTGAACGGCCCCATGTTTTCCTGCTGAGCGGTAAACATCATGTTGCGCAGTTCTTCTTCGTTCATTGGTGCCGATACTGTCATGTTCGGTATGCAGCGCATATAAGCCAGGTCGTAAGCACCATGGTGTGTTGGGCCATCGGCACCGGCAATACCGGCACGGTCAAGGCAAAATACCACGTTCAGGTTTTGTATGGCCACATCGTGTATTACCTGGTCATACGCCCGCTGCATAAAGCTCGAATATATATTACAAAACGGAACCATCCCCTGGGTAGCCAATCCTGCCGAGAAAGTAACGGCATGCTGCTCGGCAATACCCACATCGAAAGCGCGGTCGGGCATGGCTTTCATCATCAGGTTGAGCGAACTTCCGCTGGGCATAGCAGGGGTAATGCCCATTATTTTCGGGTTTTGCTCAGCCAGTTCTATAATGGTATGGCCAAAAACGTCCTGGTATTTTGGAGGTTGCGGCTTATCGTAAACGGTCTTCTTTATTTCGCCTGTTATCTTATCGAACAAGCCGGGAGCGTGCCATTTGGTTTGGTCCTTTTCTGCTAAAGCATAACCTTTTCCTTTTACGGTGAGGCAATGCAACAGCTTTGGACCCGGTATATCGCGCAGGTCCTTTAATACTTTTACCAGGTGGTCCACATCGTGCCCGTCAATAGGGCCAAAGTACCTGAAGTTTAAAGACTCAAACAGGTTGCTGTTTTTCAGCAGCGTTCCTTTGATGCTTTTTTCAAGCTTCTGTACTATGCGGTAAGCGTCGGGACCTATTGATGATATTTTGGCCAGTATTTTGGCAATATCATCCCTAAAGCGGTTATAGTGTTTTGATGTGGATATATCGGTAAGGTATTCTTTTAACGCGCCCACATTCGGGTCGATTGACATGCAGTTATCATTCAAAATAACCAGCAGGTTTGATTTTTCTATTCCCGCATGGTTCAATGCTTCGAAAGCCATACCACCCGTCATCGCTCCATCGCCAATAACGGCAACGTGCTGACGGTCGGTTTCACCTTTGTATTGCGATGCCACGGCCATACCCAAAGCAGCCGAAATTGATGTGGATGAGTGCCCTACGCCAAAGGTATCATATATGCTTTCGGCGCGTTTAGGGAAACCGCTGATGCCGCCATGCAAGCGGTTGGTATCAAACTGGTCGCGGCGGCCGGTGAGTATTTTATGGCCGTAAGCCTGGTGGCCTACGTCCCAAACTAACTGGTCGTAAGGAGTATTTAAAACATAGTGTAAGGCAACGGTTAATTCAACGGTACCCAAACTTGCCCCAAAGTGGCCCCCATTCACCGATACAACATCGATAATATACTGGCGTAGCTCCTGGCTAAGTTGTTGAAGTTCTTCCTCTTTAAGTAGTTTTAAATCAGATGGATACTCTATTTTTTGTAGTAATTGCCCTGCGGGTACTTTCATCTATTTTTAATGCAGTAAAAAACAATACAAATTAAGGTATTTTGTTTTAAAAAACCACTATACATCAATGTCAATTTATTCTGTTTGTAAAACACTATTTTTGACTATTGATGACGGAAGAAAATTTCGAAATAAAGCTACCCCAGTTTGAAGGGCCATTTGATCTGCTGCTATTCTTTATAGAGCGGGATGAACTGGATATTCACGAAATTTCCATCTCAAAAATTACCGACGATTTCCTGGATTACATCCATCACATGAATAGCCTGAACATGGAGCTGGCCAGCGAATTTATTTATGTGGCCGCCACCCTGATGCGCATTAAGGCCAGGCTATTATTGCCGCGTTACGAGGTGGATGAAGATGGCAACCAGCTTGACCCCAAGCAAGACCTGATACAGAAGCTGATAGAATACAAACGTTACAAAGAGATATGCGAGGACTTAAAACCCCTTGAAGAAGAGCGTTTAAAACAGGAGCGCCGGGGCAACATCCACGTAGATATGGAAGCGGTTGCCGGCCTTGCCGCTCCCGGCGAGGAACTGGAAAGCTTCGACCTGTATAAGCTGATGATGATATACCACCGGGTGATGGGTAAATACCAAACCCGCAGCCAGGAGGTTACGCATACGGTTATCCAATATCCATATACTATCGAACTTCAAAAAAAGGCTATCGCGCAGCTGTTGTCCATCAATAAAAGACTCGATTTTTCGGGTTTGGCTAAAAACTCTGATAATAAAGTTCATTTCGTTTACAACTTTTTGGCCCTGCTCGAAATGCTGCAGCAGGAACTGGTAGATATTCAGATAGGTACGGGGTACAACAATTTTTGGGTTAGTGCTAAAAATTGAGGCAGCCAAATAAAATTTGGTTACCTTTGCGGCATTATTCAAAACCATGAAAAGAGACAAACTGATTTTTAATTTATTAGAAGAAGAATTAGAGCGCCAGGAAACAGGATTGGAGCTTATTGCATCAGAAAACTTTGTTAGCAAACAGGTAATGGAAGCTGCCGGCTCAGTAGCTACCAACAAATATGCCGAAGGTTTGCCTGGCAAACGTTATTATGGTGGCTGCCAGATAGTTGATGAGATAGAAACCATTGCCATTGAGCGTGCAAAACAGCTGTTTAATGCTGAATGGGTTAATGTTCAGCCACACTCGGGCGCGCAGGCAAATGCTGCTGTGTTTTTAGCTTGCTTACAACCCGGCGATAAAATTTTAGGTTTTGATCTTTCGCATGGCGGTCACTTAACACATGGTTCGCCGGTTAACTTTTCGGGTAAAATGTACCAGCCGCACTTTTACGGCGTACGTAAGGATAACGGTCTGATAGATTATAAACAATTAGAAAAAGTGGCGCTTGCCGAAAAACCAAAGATGATCATCTGCGGTGCATCAGCCTACTCGCGCGATTGGGATTATGCTTTCATCCGTAAGGTAGCTGATAAAATAGGAGCTTTGGTTTTAGCCGATATATCGCACCCGGCAGGTTTAATTGCCCGTGGTTTATTAACCGACCCGCTGCCGCATTGCCATATTGTAACTACTACTACCCACAAAACTTTGCGCGGCCCGCGTGGCGGCATGATCATGCTGGGTAAGGATTTTGAAAATCCATGGGGCCTGAAAACTCCAAAAGGTGAGCCACGCATGATGTCAGCCATATTGGATTCTGCCGTATTCCCAGGAACACAAGGCGGCCCGTTGGAGCATATCATCGCTGCAAAAGCAGTAGCCTTTGGCGAAGCATTGAGCGATGAATATATGAAATACATAGCCCAGGTTAAAAAGAACGCTACAGCCATGGCGGATGCCTTTATAAAATTAGGCTACGAGATCGTTTCGGGCGGAACAGATAACCACTTGATACTGCTTGATCTGCGTAATAAAAATATTACCGGTAAAGATGCCGAGAACGCTTTGGTAAAAGCCGACATCACGGTAAATAAAAACATGGTGCCTTACGATGATAAATCGCCGTTTGTAACATCAGGAATACGTGTGGGTACCGCAGCGGTAACTACCCGTGGCCTGAAAGAAAAACACATGGAAAAAATCGTCGAATTGATAGACGCCGTTATAAAAGATTCACAAAACGAACCTAATCTTAAAAAAATCCGTAAAAAAGTAAATGAATTAGTGGAAAAGTTTCCATTATATAAGTAATTTGCTTGAAATATGATAATTGATCGTAATCCCATTCTGGAAAATGAGGATGAACGCCTTAACGCGCTCAACTCTTACGGTATCATGGATACCTTACCAGAACAGGATTACGATGCAATTAACCGCTTAGCATCCTATATTTGCCAAACGCCTATCGCATTAGTAACCTTCATTGATGCCGACAGGCAATGGTATAAAGCGAAGATCGGCCTGGATAATAATGAGATAGCACGCTCAGAAACATTTTGCCGCTATACTATCATGAGCGACGAAATTCTGGAAGTGCCCGATGCCACCAAAAACGAATTGTTTTCTGATCATCCCGCCGTTACTGAAGGTGGTATACGTTTTTATGCGGGCGCGCCTATTATTGACAATGAAGGTTATAGGTTAGGTACGATATGCGTAATCGATACGGTTCCACATCATCTTAATGAAGGGCAAAGAGATGCTTTAAAAACCCTATCGCGCGAAGTAATGTCGCACCTTACCCTTCGCAGGCAAAAGCGTGAATTGGAGCAAACCGTAAAACTTCATAACGAGTTTTATAACCTGTTTAACAACTCGCCTGAAATTCATTGTGTGATCAACAGCGAGGGTAAAATTCAACTCATCAATCAATCGGTAACACGGGTATTGGGCTATACGCCCGAACAAGCCATCGGTTTACCTATATGGCATTTTTTACCAAAGGATGAACGCGGCCCAATGTTTAGCTTATTGGAGCAAGGCTTAAAGAATAAAAAAAAGGCTTACGACCTTGAAACCCGCATTGTTAACCTATCGGGCGAATTGAAATGGATAAGCTGGTCGGTTATAGCAAAAGGGCCAAGCTGGTATGCCAGCGGCCGCGATATTACTTATCAAAAGAAAATTGTAAGCGAATTGGAACTGCTGTCGCTGGTGGCCAGTAAAGTAAGCAACGGCGTGGTGATCAGTAATGCCGACAATGAGGTGATATGGATAAATAGCGCTTTCGAGAAAATAACAGGCTATAATTTAACCGATGTAAGTAACAAAGCTCTGGGTGATGTGCTGATGGGTGAGTTAACCGATGTTGGCATTATCCAAAAAGCCCGTGAATTATCAAAAAATAAGCAATCCTTTGAAGTAGACCTGCTGATATACCGTAAAGATGGTCAACCGCTATGGATATCGATCATCAACTCCATTATATTGGATGCCGCAGGCAGCGTTGATAAATATGTAGAGGTTATTATTGATGTTACCGCGAAAAAGAAAGCCGAACTGGAACTGATAGCCGCAAAAGAAGAAGCGCTGCAACTGAACAGGGCGAAAGACATGTTCATGTCGGTAATGAGTCACGAGATACGTACCCCTTTGAATGCCGTTATCGGGATATCACATTTGCTGATGGACGATAATCATGACGAATCGCAGAAAGAGAATCTCAAGATCCTGAAATTCTCGGCCGAGAACCTGATGACCCTGATAAACGATGTGCTCGATTTTACAAAGGTAGAAACAGGCAATATTGTGCTGGAAAAGATAGATATCGACCTGCGCGACATGGTAAACAGCGTGGTTCACTCCATGCAGTTTAAGGCACGTGATAAAGATATTTTTATAAAAGCGGAGTTTGATGCCAACCTGCCTGCGTTTGTTGTTGGCGATAAAACAAGAATTTGCCAGATATTATTGAATCTTATCGGAAATTCAGTTAAGTTTACCGAGAAAGGTGGCATAACTGTTGATGTTAAGGTTATTGAAGAAAGCAGGAACGAGGCCCGTATCCGCTTTGAAGTTTCTGATACCGGCATAGGTATCAGGGCTGATCAGATCAACAATATTTTTGAATCGTTTAAGCAGGCCGACGAAAGCATAACGCGTTTGTATGGTGGTACAGGCCTGGGGCTCGCAATTACCAAACGATTGGTTGAGCTGCACGATTCGCGCATTAACGTAGAGAGTGTTTACGGGCAGGGTTCAAAATTCTGGTTCACCATAACGTTTAATAAGAGTAACTTTACACCAATTAAAGCAAATACAACTACTGTGGAAATAGGCCTTAAGTTAAATATTTTAGTTGCGGATGATAACCAGATCAACCGTATGCTTATTGATAAGGTGCTAAAAAAATGGGGCATCAGCGCCGATTTTGCCGTTAACGGAAAGCAAGCCGTTGACAAGATCGATCTTAACCGAAATTACGACCTGGTTTTGATGGATATACACATGCCCGAAATGGATGGGCTGGAAGCGGCTAAATATATCCGCGCCAATAAAGACCCTTATTATCAGCAGCTCCACATCATAGCTCTTACCGCTTCGATGCTGAACGACCAGATGGATATGATAGGTCAGGCAGGCATGAACGACTATATTTTAAAACCGTTCGACCCAAAGAATCTGTACGATAAGATCAGCAAGTTTTCTAAGGAGTAGTGAGTAGTTGATTGTGAGAATGGTGAGTGGTTTCCCGGCTTACATTTAAAATCTACTACTCCGCATAGGCTATTGCAGCCAGGCTGAGCTTTACCCCTTCAATTTTCAGCAACTCAATTCCGCAAGCCTCTAAGGTTGCGCCGGTGGTGATGATATCGTCGACCAGTAAAATATGCTTTCCGGCAAATTTTTCGGGATCTCGAATGCTAAATACCTCCTTCATATTCTCGTATCGCGAGAATCTCGATTTCTTAGTTTGCGTATCCGTATGTTTTATCCTTACCAAATTATCAGTATCAACAGGAATATTCATCTGGGTTGACAGGCCCATGGCAAACTGCGCGCTTTGATTATAACCCCTCAGCCTCAGCTTTCGCGGATGCAGGGGTACGGGCACAATAAAATCTATCGGTTCGGCCGGTTTACGTTGCGTTAGCTGCATCCCGGCAAGGCTGCCCAGTTTATTACCTATCAGCGGCATGTTTTTGTATTTAAACCGGTGCATCATGTTCTGCACCTTACCGCCCTTGGTAAAATAAAGCAACACATATACCATGGCTACATCAATACGGCCCCAAAACTGCCGGGCAACTACATTGTTGGGTTGCTGGTGGAAGTTGGTATACGGCAGATCATAGGTACAGGCGGTACATATGAGCTTTTCGCCACGCACCAGGTTTTCGCCGCAAGCCTGGCAAAGCTCGGGGAATATCAGTGCTATAAAATCACCCAGGTAAGTATCGCGCCAATTCATTGGTTTGAAATTAGCGTTTTATCGCTTAATAGCAAACTATATCTCCTGTTCCAATATTTTGATGTGCCTTATCAGGTTCTCTACTTCAAACGGTAAAGTACCGTTATACACACCACGAATATGACCTTTACGGTCGACCAAAATAAAATTCTCGGTATGCAAAAACTGGGTAGCATCCTTAGTAAAACCGCTTTCATCATCGGCAAAGTAACCGCGACGGGCAATGGTGTATATCTGTTGCTTATCGCCGGTAAGCAAGTGCCAGTTTGGGTTTTTGATATGCTTTTCGGCGGCGTATCTTTTCAATACAGCCACATTATCCAGCTCGGGCGTTACCGAGTGCGATAGTATCGCCACATTCCCATCATTCATAAAAGCCGCGGCCACCTTGCCCATGTTATCGGTCATTTTAGGGCAAATACTCCCGCAACGGGTAAAAAAGAAATCGGCCACATATATCTTATTCCGAACAGTTTGGCTGGAGATGGTATTGCCATACTGGTCGGTAAAATTGAACTCAGGCACTACATGCAGTTTCTCAAATGCGCTGCTGTTTTTTGAGGGCCAGGTAGGGGTAAAATCGGGCGTGTTAAAATAGGGGAGTACCGTAACCTGGTTTTCCTTTTGTTTACAGGATACGATCAAGATCACTAACAGAAACAGCCCGATTCTTTTCATACCTATTTTTTCACCTCGTTAACACATAGCTTTTGCCCGAATAGCCCGAACTTTTCGCCGTTAATAACCACATAATTGGCGCGTATTTTGCCGCTTTCCCACCACATTTTTTCGCTGCCTTCTTCGTGGCCTGCTTTATAATGAAACAGGCGGAAGAGCTTGCCGTTTTTAAACCATTCCTTTGCTTCGCCGTCATGCTCATCATTTACAAAGTTGTATTCAAATTTGGGACTGCCATCTTCCCACCAGCCTCTGTGCACACCTGTTTTTTCTCCTTTCGAAAAGTAACGCAGCTGCGCCAGGCGCTTGTTGGGATACCACCATTTTAGCCAGCCATCTTCTTTGCCATTAACAAAAGTTTCGGCCCGTGCCGTATCCCCGGAAGGGAACAGGCTGTATATTATCCCCGTAAAGGGTTCATTATGGTAGTAAAACACATCCGCCTGCCTGCTTAAAGCAGCGTCGGTTATGTTCACTTTTATGGCCGGTGCCTTGCTGTTGCAGCTATACAATATAGCCCCGAGCAAAAACAGGATGATCAGCCTATTGCGAAACGGTGCCTGCTGTACCATAAAATCCGTTCCCGTTAATATAAGGCGCCGCGTTGGTAATGTGGTAATGATAAATGCCATTAGGATAATCTGCCGTAACGCCCGTATGTCCATGGTACACGTCAAGGTCGCTGTTGGCTATGGTTTTGCCACCCTCTGTTGGCCCGTAAACAGGGAAGCCATCTAATAAAAAGCCAATCAGGGCGTCTTTACCTTTTGCCGTGGTAAGGTAATACGGCTCGGCATGGTAGTGGTACATTCCCTGCTGTTGCGGGTGCCCGTCGTACTGGTCAAAGCTGTTTATCTCGCCGGTTAAAGCGGCTCCGCCGGCGGCATACTGGTTAAATATTGGCACACCATTAAGCGCGACGCCCATAGCGCCCATTGGTGTAGCTGCGTGTGTGGTGGCAACAGTTGGGTTCATGGGTATTTTATAGGTACAATCGGCTTCGGCAATTACGTTTGGGTTCTGGTTCCATAAAGTATTGGTGCCGTTATAGGCCTCATATTTAGTTGATGCCCATTGTGTGTTTTGGTAGTATGGCGATTTATGGTCGGGCAAACTGGTAGCTTTTATAACAATGTAGCTGCCTTCAACGGTAATGCTGGTGGCGCCGTATATCTTTTTATAAACATCGGGCACACCTGTTCCAATGGTTGTGGTAGTAGTAGTGCCGGTTGATGTTGATGTGTCTGAGGTTTTTTTGCAGGCAATAAAGCCTGATATCAACAGTACTGTGATAAGCATTGCCGCCGCGTTTGCTATACCAATTATCTTATTTTCCATGATCAAATTAATTAGGTGAAAGGGTTTCTAATAACATAAGATGTCACCTGAATTAAAAACCTGCGCTGTATAATAAAGATTTTTTTGATAATGATATTTCGTAATACGTATATTTGTTTTAAATGCACGTGCAATGACAACCAAATTGACACTTACCGTAGAGAAAACCGTTATTCAGAAAGCTAAGTCGTATGCCAAACATACCGGCAGGAGCCTTTCTGAACTTGTTGAAAACTACCTCGAAACTTTGACCGAAGAAAATTCGAGCAAAGAAGGTTTATCACCGCGATTACAAAAAATAGCTGGTGCGATAAAATTACCTGCCGATTTTGATGAGAAAAAAGAACTGCGAGAATATTATGAAAATAAACATCTATGAAGTCTTTATTTCTTGATACTAACATACTTATAGATTTCTTAGCTGAGCGGCAACCTTTTAGCAAATACGTTTTTGAGATATTTGAAAAAGCAGAAAAGAAAAAAGTTAAACTATATACCTCCTCACATTCTTTTGCTACAGCGCACTATATTCTTAAAAAGTATTTTGAAGAAAAAGCGTTAAGAGAATCATTACATATTTTATTTGATATAATTACTATAGTTCCGGTTGATAACACGATCATCAAAAGGAGCCTGCTGTCTAAAAACAAAGACTTTGAAGATGCCATCCAGATCTTCGCTGCCAATACCATTGATAATCTCGACTGTATTGTAACCAGGAATTTGAAAGATTTCAAAGATGCCGGCGTTCGTGTATTAGCTCCCGACGAACTGATAACATATATTTAAACTTAAACTTCAGCCGCCTTATCCTTAATAGCCAGCTGTCCGCATGCGGCGTCAATATCCTTTCCGCGGCTGCGGCGCACATTGGTAATAATATCCTGCTTGCGCAAATAATCGGCGAAAGCTTCAATTTTATCCACATCGGCATTGGTATAGCTGGCGAATGATATGGGGTTATACTCTATGATGTTTACCTTGCAGGGCACATGTTTGCAAAACTTTGCCAATTCGGCGGCATCCTGCAGTTCATCATTAAAATCGTTAAAAACAATGTACTCGTAAGTAACCGGGTTTTTGGTTTTGGCATAATAATAACGCAAGGCCTCGGCCAATGCCTTTAAGCTGTTCTGCTCGTTTATAGGCATTATCTCGTTGCGCTTAATGTCGTTCGCCGCATGCAGCGATAGCGCCAGGTTAAACTTTACACCATCATCGCCCAGTTTCTTTATCATTTTGGCAATGCCGGCGGTTGATACCGTTATCCGTTTGGCCGCCATGTTCAGTCCGTCTTCGGCGGTAATGCGCTCTATCGATTTTAAAACATTGGCATAATTAAGCAATGGCTCGCCCATGCCCATATACACAATATTAGTTAAGTTATGGTTGTAATTTTTTCGCGCCTGCTGGTCTATCAGCACTACCTGGTCATAAATCTCATCCGGGTTCAGGTTGCGTTTACGCTCCATATAGCCTGTAGCGCAAAATTTACACGTAAGGCTACAGCCCACCTGCGATGATACACAGGCCGTCATCCTGTCTTCGGCGGGTATTAAAACGCCTTCTATCAGGTGCCCGTCGTGCAAAACAAAAGAATTTTTTATGGTTTTATCCGCACTGTACTGCGAAGTGTTTACCTTTACGTTGTTGATTACAAACAGATCATCAAGTTTTTGACGCAGATCTTTGGATAAATTACTCATTTCATCAAATGAAAAGCACGACTTTTTCCAAAGCCATTCATAAACTTGCTTTGCTCTGAAACTTTTCTCCCCTAAATCAATGAATTGCTGTTGAAGGGTTTCCAGATTCAGACTGCGGATATCCGTTTTGTTTTTTTGCATTATTTGCAAAGTTAATTAAATTTAAAAGTCTATCTTTTTATTAAGTTTGTTTTATTATAAAAACAAAAAAAATTACTTTCAGTTAATATGTGAAAGTAGTCATTTTAAGGTTTTTATAACTAAGAGTAATTTCCGTTAATGAAGAAGTTTAAAGCCGATTACGTTTTTCCTGTTAATGCCGATCCGATTAAAAATGGAGTTATTACAGTTGATGATTATGGTAAAATAATAGCTATTGAAAATGGCCTCACACCCCCGCCCGATGACGGTATAGCAATTGAAACACTCAGCGGCATCATCTGCCCCGGCTTTATCAATACCCATTGCCACGTCGAACTATCACATCTTAAAGATAAAATTGCTCCTAAAAAAGGGCTGGTAAATTTTATAAAGAACGTACAGGCATTTAGAAACACCGACGAAGCCGCTGTACTTGCCGCCGCCGAACAAGCTGATGCCGAAATGTACAAAAACGGTATCGTTGCCGTTGGCGATATCTCGAATACCGCCATAACAGCTCCGTTAAAACAGAACAGCAAGCTGTACTACCATACCTTCATCGAGGTTTTTGGCTTTTTGCCCGATAAAGCGAGCGAAATATTTCATACCGCCCTCGCCCTTTGCGATGATTTTAAAGCTACATCTCACTCTATAACGCCGCATGCGCCGTATTCGGTGAGCAAAGAGCTGTTTAAGCACATTTACAAGCTCTGCGAAGGCAAGGGGCCTAATCTGCTGAGCATACACAACCAGGAGTCGGAAGAAGAGAACAAGCTTTACCGTTATAAAACCGGCGATTTTTTAGAGCTGTACAACTTCTTTAAACTGGATATCTCATCCTTTAAACCGCAGGCCCGCAACTCTATTCAAACCATTATACCCCTGCTCAGCAATAAGCAAAAGATACTGATGGTGCATAACACCTATACCAACCTCAAAGACATTTACTTTGCCAAACGTTTCGACCGTAAGATACACTGGTGCTTTTGCCCCAATGCCAATCTGTACATAGAAAACCAGTTGCCCAAAGTAGATCTTTTTGTAGGCCAGGGTTTCAATATCACCCTTGGTACCGACAGCCTCGCATCCAATTCAAAACTATGCCTGTTAAGCGAAATGCGCACCTTACAGGAAAAATTCGATGAGCTTAGCCTGGAGCAGCTCATCCAATGGGGAACCATAAACGGAGCCCGGTTTTTAGGTATCGACGATGATAAAGGCACCATCGAAATAGGCAAAACTCCCGGACTAAACCTGCTCAGCAACATCGACGGCTTCAAAATAACCCCGGAAACTACCGTCCGACGGTTAATATAAGAGATGATAAGATCAGTGTTTGATAATATCGAATAATGAATGTTGAGTATCGAAGTCCGAAGTTCAATCATCGTTCAATATTGGATATTCTTGCCTGCGGCAGGCAGGCGGTGTTCGATATTTTCTTCGTACCTCACGATGACGTGTTGTCCCACATCTTCCATCTTACCTTTTCCATCTTCCATCAAAACCCGGGTGGTAAAAGGTGGTGTTTTACAGTTTTATCGCCATGCAATAACTTAACAACCAATAACTTAATTACCATATCTCCCCGGCAGCTTTATCCCGGTAGCATACTCAAAATCGCGCCTTCTCTCTTTCCTGACCTCTTTGCTGACGATCTTGCCTGTTAGTCCCATGTTCGTAAAAGACCGGGGTTTGGCAGGTTCTGTTTTTTGCTCCGTTTCAACTGTCGCTGCCACTCCAATTGTTTCTCCCCCTGCCACTGCTACTTCTTCATCTTCCGTCACTTTCTTATTCCGCGTAAGCCAATCCTTATCGCCCTCTGCCTCCGCTTCTGCGCTTGCACGTTGTTTTTGGGCCTGCAGCTCTTTTTTCAATCGCTCCAGTTCCTGCTCCATGTATAGTACCTTATCGCGCTCCCAGTGCCCGTCTCTTCCTTCCGGCTCGTCATCCTCATCCTCCGACCTCTGATTTCCGACTTCCGCCTTCGGCGGAGCCATCGTTTCGTCCTCAATACAGTCGTTTTCATCTATTGCCTCTTTATCCAGGTACACATATTTTACTTCAGGTTCTTCGGCAACAGCATAATAAAAACCCAGGTGTTTGGCTATTTTCTCCAGGGCGCCCAGTTTGTTGTTTAGCCGCAGTTGTAGCGTGCTGCCTTTATCATTCTCCGTCATTTTAATATTCCATATCGCGGCTTTTTGGTCGCTTGTCAACTGGTTCATCGGTTTCATCTTACCATCATCATCAAAGTAATCGCCCATATTGACAAAAGCTATCCGGCACAACTCGGTCAAAAAATCATTACGGACTATCTCCATTTTGCTCGCGGTTTTTTTGGTGCGATGCTTAATATAGGTTTTTATCTTCGGCAACTGCATCAGCTTGCCGCTCAGCGCCATCGCGCCGGAATAACCTGCCCGCAGCGCGGCACGTGTAGCGTTCAGGTCCTTCAAATACTCATCGCAAAATAATTGTTGTTTTGGTGTTAGGGGGAGTTGGTCGATTGTTTTCATGTTGTTGTAAAGTTTTAATGTTGCCTGCCGCAGGCTGGTAATGTTGATTGGGTGAGGGGTTGTTGTTTTGATAGTTTGTTGAATGGTTGATCAGGTGAATAGTTGTTAGTTAAAAATGAACGATATAAATGCCCCGTTAGGGACTGTACTTTGCCCGGTACTCACAAACCATGTCATTTCGAGCGAGCGAAGCGACGAGAAAACTTTACGAACACGGCATTAACGCTAATACATTGGCGCTACACCCGCTTTGTAAAGTTTTCTCCCTGCGGTCGAAATGACATGGCGGGACAAGAGCAAAAGGGTAAATTGATGCTCCAACCAATGCAATATACGAAGAATTATCGATTATTACAAATATTCTTATTGTGATAATGGCAATTATGGTCAATCATAGCGATGGGTTTCAAACCCATCGCTATGCGAAATATAACGACCATCCTCTAAAGATCCCAAAATCAAAACCAAAGCCCATTCCACCCCCGTCAGCAAAAAAGCTTCGGCCAAAAGCAGTGAAAACAATTTGTCCCCGCCCGCAGGGTCTCCCAACGTGGACCTTGCGCAAAGCGACAGGTAGCCAACATTAAATTGGGGCACAAAGAATAGACTCCTCCGTCAGTAAAGCAGTTTCGGCCAAAAAGCGGGCAGAACAATGCAGGCCATGTGCGGCTGCAGGGCATAGCAATTTTTGCAGAAGAGGGGGTGAGAGCGAGCGCAGCAGGGCAAAAGGTTGCAGCCCCGGTTCTGCCGGCTTTGTGCGGCATGGCCCTGAGCGAAAAGAAACCTCTTTACTGTCTTGATTTTTGGTTCTTTTTATCAAGAAAAAGAACAAAGGGCCCCGCGCCCAGCGGCTAAAGCGATAGTCACTACTCACCATTCACACAATCAACTTTCTCACTATATTTGCCCCATGCCAACAAAACACCTCAACATCACTATAAAAGGCAAAGTACAAGGCGTATCGTTCCGCATGTCAACCAAAGCCGTAGCCGATCAGCTTGGCGTAAAAGGCACCATCAAAAACCAGCCCGACGGCAGCGTATACATCGAAGCCGAAGCCGGCGATTTTGAAATGCCCCTGTTTCTCGACTGGTGCCACGAGGGCCCCACCGGAGCCGTAGTAAGCGCTGTTGAAACCCATGAGGCCGAACTCAAAAACTATCGTAATTTTGAGGTGCTTAAAAGAAACTTATAACAACATTGTCAACCGCTAAAAAATTCGCCGGGCAAACGGCCATATACGGGTTAAGCACCATTTTATCCCGGTCGTTAAATTTTATTTTGACCTATATTTACGTCAAAGTATACCCTGCAAAAATATACGGTATCTTCACCAATATGTACAGCTGGGCATCTATGCTCAATGCCATACTTTCTTTTGGGATGGAAACTACGTTTTTTCGTTACCTCACCAAACACGAAAAAGACAAGGATAAAGTGTACAGCAATTCCTTTATCGCTATCTTGTCAATGGCTGTAGTGTTCTTGCTGTTCACTTTTTTGTTTGTTGATGGCATAGCCCAATGGATGCGCGGCGGCGATGATGCCGCAAAGGTTATCAGCAATAATGCCCAGGCAAATTTTACTGATTATGTAAGTTATGTAAAATGCTTTATCTATATTTTGGTGGTCGATGCGCTTTGCGTTATCCCCTTTGCCAAAGTGCGTGCCGATGGCCGGCCGATTCGTTTTGGTACTATTAAGTTGTTGAATATCCTGTTTTTTGTGGGATTAAACCTGTTTGCCATTTACGGTGTCCCATTCATCATCAGGCATCATCTACCCGGTGGTGTGTGGATGCAGCAATGGTTCAGGCCCGGCTGGATAGGCTATGTGTTTTACGCCAACCTTATTGCCAGCATCATCACTTTTTTAATGCTGTTGCCTGAGTTATTGAAACTCAAGCTCAGCGTTGATGGTAAAATGCTAAAAGATATGTTGCTCTATAGCTGGCCCGTGCTCATTGCCAATATCTCGTTCATCCTTAACGAAAACCTTGATAAGGTAATGCTGAAACACCTGTTACCCGCTGCCATCAGCGATCAGCAGGTGGGTATTTATGGTGCCTGTGCTAAGATCGCCTTGTTCCTCAGTATATTTGTGCAGGCCTTCCGCTTAGGTGCCGAGCCGTTCTTCTTCAGTCATGCTAAAAACAAAAACTCCGGCGACACTTATGCCCGCATCATGAATTATTTTGTGATCGCGGTTGCCCTCATCTTTGTGGCATTGGTAACCAATATCGAAATACTAAAATACTTTATCAGCAACCGGAACCCTGCACAGCAAGCCATATACTGGTCGGGTTTGGGGGTGGTGCCACCATTACTGTTCGGCTATGTCAGCCTCGGCATCTACATGAACCTCTCCGTTTGGTACAAACTATCCGATCAAACAAAATACGGCCTCTACATTTCGGGCATCGGCGCTATCGTCACCATTATCCTCAATGTGCTGTTTATTCCAAAATACAGTTATATGGCCTCGGCCTGGGTATCGCTTATCGCCTATGCCACCATGATGGTGCTATCCTACCTGTGGGGGCAAAAAAATTACCCCATACCCTACAACCTTAAAAAGAATGTTACATACATCATCGCATCAATAGTTATTGTATTTTTATCGTTCTATGTGTTTAAACGTAATATATTTATCGGAAACGGGTTATTAATACTCTTTGCCGGCGCGGCGTTTTTAGCCGAACGCAAAGAGTTAATGCAAATTTTAAAACGGAAATGAACATTCACATCATAAATAAGTCTAAAAACAGCCTGCCTGCTTACGAAACCGCCCATGCCGCCGGTATGGACCTCCGTGCCGACCTGCCCGAAACCATTCACCTGCAGCCCATGGAGCGTAAGTTGATACCAACGGGCCTGCATATCGAGCTGCCCATAGGTTTCGAGGCGCAGATACGGCCGCGCAGTGGTTTAGCGTTTAAGCATGGTATCAGCATCGTAAATTCCCCCGGAACTATTGATGCCGATTACCGTGGCGAGATAAAAGTGTTATTGGTAAATTTGGGTACCGAGCCCTTCGAGATCAATACCGGCGACCGTATCGCTCAAATGGTAGTTGCCAAACACGAAACCGTAGTTTGGGCCGAGGTCGACGAATTATCCGAAACATCGCGCGGGCATGGTGGTTATGGTCATACAGGCAAATAGAGAACAGCGTTTTGAATAAAGCTTTCATCATATCGTTAATAGGGCTCGGCTTTGGCTTATGCGCCTCGGCGCAGGTTAAAAAAAAGGCGGAGCAGGGCAACAAAACCATAATAATTGTTGGCAAGCCCCTTACGGCGATGGATAGCAGCGCCATTACCCAGCTTTTCTTTTCTGCTTTGCGCGAAAAAACGGTAGAGAACACCACCCTTGCCGCCGAAATGTTTAACCGCATTTTACAGATGGACCCGCAAAACGATGCTTCGCTGTACGAACTGGGCAAAATACGCCGCGCGCAAAACAACGAAACCTCCGCCCGCGACTTGTTCGAGAAAGCCGTTACCGTTAAACCGGATAACGAGTACTACTGGCTGGCCCTGGCCGAAAGCTACGAAAAGAATAACGACATCCCCAAGCTGGAGAATGTTTTTAACGAACTCATCAGGCTTTCGCCCGATAACCCCGAATATAAGTTTGATAAAGCCAACGCGCTTTTTCTTGAAAAGAAGTTCGATGAATCGCTGGCCCTGTATAACGAGTTGCAGCAAAGCAACGGCCTTAACGATGCCATACTCATCAGCAAGCAAAAAATATACCTTAAACAAGGCAAAGTAACCGAAGCCGCCGCCGAGTTGGAGAACATGATAAAGGCCAACCCTTCGCAGTTGCGCTATTATCTTTTACTGTCGGAGCTGTACAACTCCAACAACATGAGCGATAAAGCGCTCAGCATTTTGCTGAAGGCCGAAAAAGTAAACCCCGCTAACGACCAGGTTCACCTGGCGCTGGCCGATATCTATCGCGATAAAAAAGATTACCAGGCCAGTTTTGATCATTTAAAACTGGCTTTCGCCGTTCCCGAGCTTAATATCGAGCAAAAGCTCAACATCATCAGGGGCTATATCCCCAAGTTTCCCGATAGGGATGCTAAGCTAAGCGCTTTGGAACTTGCCCGCATCCTCACCGTAACGCACCCTAATGATGCCCGGGCTTATGCCATGTACGGCAATATGCTGTTAGAAACCGAGCAATATAACGATGCCAAAGTGGCCCTCAAAAAATCGGCCCGGTTAAACGATCAGGATTACTCCGTCTGGGAGCAACTGGTACGGCTGGAGTTAGGCGGCGATACCGACGCGGCCATTAAAGATGCCAACGAAGCGCTGTCCATATTTCCTAACCAGGCATGGCTCAATTACCTGGCGGGTGTGGCATGGCTGCAAAAAAAGGATTATAACAAAGCATTAAGCTACGTAAGCAATGTGCCATCGCTCGAAACACAGGATAAAGTACTGCTATCGCAAACTTACTCGGCCATGGGCGATTGCTATCATGGTATGAAGGATTTTAAAAAGTCGGACGAAGCTTACGATAAATCCATCGAATATAATCCCGATAACGTGTATACGCTCAACAATTACGCGTATTACCTGAGCCTTCGCGGCGAAAAACTGGATAAAGCCGCCCAAATGTCAAAACACTCCAACGATCTCGAAAAGGAGAACCCCTCTTTCGAGGATACCTATGCCTGGATCCTGTTCAAACAAAAAAATTATACCGAAGCCAAAGCCTGGATAGAGAAAGCTATTGCCAACAGCAAAAATAAAAGCGCCATAGCCACCGAACATTATGGCGATATCCTGTTCTACTTAGGTAAAGCGGATGAAGCTGTAGATAACTGGAAAAAGGCAAAGCAACTCGGCGGCGCATCGCCCCAATTAGATAGTAAAATAAATGAAAAGAAATATATTGAATAAGCTGCTTATCGTACTTTGCCTGTTCGCGCTTTTTAGCTGTGCCGCAAAAAAACAGCTGGTAGAGCGTAAGGCCGATACTACCATTATCAAGGCTTCCACATCGCCCGCGCCGGTAACCAACGGCACCGTTGTAGATAATTTTAAGATCGATAAGATCAATACCATCAAACTAAAGCAAACCACGTTCAATACCTTTTCGGGCAAGGCAAGTACCAAACTAAATATTGATGGTAAAGAAGAAAGCGTAACCATGGTGATCCGCATAAAGCGCGGCGAGGGCATCTGGATAGCCGTTACCGCGGTATTGGGTGTCGAAGTTGGCCGTGCGCTCATTACGCCCGATAGCATCAAGGTGATGAACAAGCTGGAAAGTAATTACTTTAAAAGGCCCTTCAGCTTTATATACCAATACACCAGCACCCAGATCAATTATAAAACACTCGAGTCTGCATTGGTAGGCAACGCCATCCCCGAACTGTTAAACAACGAGGCCCAACTGCAGCCCGATAACGGCGACCTGATCTTATCGGGCAATTTGCAGGAGCTGGCCTACAAATTAATTATCGGTCCCGATCTGCGGGTATCGCATACCAGCATGACTAACGCCGATGCCGGTCAATCCCTCGAAATAGATAACGCTAAATTCATACAGGCCGGTACGCACGTTATCCCATCCGAAATAACCATGAGTTCGGCGGTAAAAGATCATACGGTTAAAATTGATCTCAAATACACCAAAACCGACTTCGACCTGCCGGTTGAATTTCCTTTTTCCATTCCCGCCCGTTTTTCACCTGTAAACTAATATATTTGCTTGATGAAGTTTTTTAAAGCATTCCTTTTTCTGTTTATCATACTGGGTACCTGCAAGGCGTTCGCGCAAAGCAGCGAAGAGCTGAAAAAGCAGCGGGAACAGCTTAATCAGCAGTTGCAGCGCCTTACCCGCGATCTGGAAGAAACTTCAAATAATAAAAGATCTACCCTTAGGCAGCTCAACCTCATCAAGGAGCAGATCGGTATCCGCGAGAAAAAGATCAAAAATATCGACTCGGATATCCGCCTCCTCGATAACCAGATCAGCGATAATACCAACGAGGTTCACAGCCTGCAATCGCAGTTAAACCAGCTGAAAAAAGAATACGCGGCCATGGTGCTCTTTGCCTTCCGCAACCAGAGTGCCTATAATAAGCTCATGTTTATTTTTGTTGCCAAGGATTTTAACCAGGCCTACATGCGCCTTAAATACCTGCAGCAAATAGGCAGCTACCGTGTGCGCCAGGCCGAATACATTACCGGCACACAAAAAGATCTGAACCATAAAATTGTTGAGCTGGATATCAATAAGAAAGAAAAAACCAACCTGCTCATCGATCAGGAAAAGGAGAAAGCCACCTTGGGTAAAGAAAAAAACCAGCAGGCCCAGGTAGTGGTCGATCTGTCTAAGCACGCCAAACAGGTAAAGCAGGAGACCGCTCAAACCCAGCGTAAGCTCGCTGCTATCGACAGGGCCATCAACGCCGCTATCCGCCGCGAAATTGAAGAAGCCAAGCGCCGCGAAGCCGAAAGAATTGCCGCCGAAGAAAAAGCCGCCGCTGCCAAAGCGAGAGCCGAAAACCGTACCGTGGCCCCAACCGTAAAGAAACCGGCAAAAACCACTAACGACTACTTAACCGCCACCCCCGAAGCCGCCAAACTATCCAGCGACTTTTTAGGTAACCGCGGCCGTTTGCCATGGCCGGTTGCCAATGGTAATTACATCCGCCGTTTTGGTACAGTATATATAAATGGTATAAAAGACCAAAACCAGGGCGTAACCATTAAAACAAATGAGAATGCCCCAGTACGCGCCGTTTTTGAGGGCGAAGTGTTAATGGTGCAGGATGTAAGCGGTACCTATACCGTGGTAATAAGGCATGGTGGTTATTTCACAGCCTATTCCAACCTTAAATCGGTGTCGGTATCCCGCGGGCAAAAAGTATCCACCAAACAAAGCCTCGGCACCGCCGCCCAGGACCCCACCACCGGCGACGCCGAAATAGAGTTCGAAGTACTAAAAGGCGAAACCTACATGGACCCCGCCGGCTGGCTGGCGCAAAATTAATCGGTATACTTTTCCATGTTAGGGATACAGCCTTTCCCATATTCATAGTAAAAGGGCTGCGGCCCATTATGGTCTTCTTTCCTTTTTGTTGCGCCGATGCGGATATTAAATTATTAGTTTTATATTTAAACAATATCAACCTATTACTATGGAGCAATACTTTTTGGGCGCTATCCGTCTTTTCGGTTTCAATTTTTGTCCCACTGATCATGTCTTTTGTGATGGTGCAGTTATGTCTATTGCTAAGAATACAGCATTGTTTTCATTGTTGGGTACCGAGTTCGGGGGCGATGGCCAAACCACTTTCCATGTGCCCGATATGCGTGAGCGTATAGCTGTTGGCATGGGCAATATATACTACATAGGCAATACCGGTGGTGCGGCAACGGCTACGCTTGCTAAAGCCCAGGTGCCGCTATCACCTGTTGCCGGTGTAACTGCCGGTATTGCCTCCAAAGGCATAAACGTATTAAGCCCAACTAAAGGCGATGATAAAAAAGAAATATTTTCGGTAATGCAGCCTTGCTTAGGTATCAATTTCTGTATGGTTACCACAGGTACTTACCCACCAAGGAAATAATAAGATAGAACAGATCAATATGAATCAATATATAGGGGAGATAATAACAGTGGCCTTTGATGTTGCACCAAGGGGCTGGGCTTGCTGTGACGGGCAAACGTTACCGGTAAACCAAAATACGGCCTTGTTCTCGCTATTGGGAATTAGTTATGGTGGTGATGGGCATGTGAATTTTTCCTTGCCCGATCTGCGTGGCAGAACGCCGGTAGGGGCTAACGATTACAGGGGGCTTATTGCCATTGGCGATAAAATGGGTGCAGAACATGTAGATGTAACATTACATCAACTTGAGGCCAAAAGCCTTAAGGTAGCGCCCAACCGGGAAGTCGGAACCCCCGATATGCCCGTTTGGGAGTCGATGGAAAAGGCCGGGAAGCCGGTTACGCTAATGCAGCCTTATATAGTGGTCAATTATATTATTGCGCTTACAGGCCTTTACCCTTCACGTAATTAAAAGATATTTCAAAGATATGGATGTATATATAGGTACCATAATGCCCACCGCGTTCAATTTTGCCCCCCGGGGCTGGGAAATGTGCAATGGAGAGCGCATGGAAATAGAACGTTACGAACAATTGTTTAAGTTGATAGGCACTACTTACGGTGGCGATGGAAAACGCTATTTTAATTTACCCGACATGCGTGACAGGGTGTTAATACACAAGGGCACCGGCCCTGGTTTAACACCCCGCGTAATAGGCGAAAAGGGAGGCGATACCCAGGTATTTATTTCAAAGGATAATATCCCTGCAAAATCCCAATTCATAAAGTTAATGCCCGGTAATTTGGACGTACTCGGCCCGGTACAACATCATACCGAACCTGTTTCTATAGTACAGCCTTTTATCGTTGTTAATTATATTATAGCAACGGATGGGTTTTATCCATATTAAGCACGTACACAACTGCCTTTTTTATCCAGCCCGGGCCGTAGACAACACCCTTGTCTCAAAAGGAGGGATCAAAGACAAATACTTTAAAGAAATTCAATCAGAGATAGTTTATCTTTAATGTCAGCCCGCGATAGGGATTGAAGTGGAAACCCCGGAGCCGCTTCTATCAGCGGCGAGGAGTTGCAACGTAAAGCCCGGGCCGCAGGCATCGCCCAAAATATTCGGAAGATTGAAACAAAATGAATCTCATTATAACAACTCAAATTCTTTCTTCCTCATTCATTCCCGCTCTGTTCAAACCAATTAATAGTCAATAAAATTCTTATTCCAAACTCTAAACCTCTTCCCTTCAACTAATCAATATTCAATCAAATTTTCCTTTCCTAAATTACACCACCGCTCTATCAAATAACTTCTTACTTTCCGTCTCTTTCCAAATCAATCAATATTCAAGCAAATTCTTTCTTCCTGTCTCACCATCTCTTTGCTCAAACCATCTATACCTCCTTCTGTATTTCACTACCATCCCCTTCAAATCATCAATATTCAAACATCCATCAATACTTTTTATAAATAAACCACCACATATCATACTTATCCCAGTATATTTGTAGAATTTTGTGGTATTAAGGGCATGTTTTTCACCGTCCTTTAATAAGTTTTTTTATTTTCGCTCCTCATGACGGAATTGTACACTAATTTGTCGGCCATACAGGCCGATATTCAACAAGGTAAAACATCAGTAGTTAAACTGGTTGAAGCATATTTACAGCAAATTGATCAGCATCGTCATTTAAATGCCTTTCTCGAAGTTTTCGGCCAGGAAGCATTATCCCGCGCAAGCGAAACAGATAGCAAACTAAAAGCGGGCAAGGCAGGTAAACTGGCCGGTATGGTGTTGGCTATTAAAGATAACATCTGCTATAAGGGCCATAAAGTGAGCGCCTCATCAAAAATACTCGAAGGCTTTACCTCCATCTATTCGTCAACCATTATTGAGCGTTTGATTGCCGAAGACGCCATTATCATCGGCCGCACCAATAGCGACGAGTTTGCCATGGGCGGCTCCAACGAAACTTCGCACTACGGTCCGGTAAAAAATTATATCGATAACACCAAAGTTCCCGGCGGTTCATCGGGTGGCGCGGCGGTAGCTGTGCAGGCAGGTATGTGCCACGCGGCTATCGGTACAGATACCGGCGGCTCGGTAAGGCAGCCCGCGGCGTTTTGCGGTTCTATCGGCCTGAGGCCTACTTATGGCCGCATATCGCGCCATGGCATTATCGCTTATGCCTCCTCGTTCGACCAGGTTGGCCCGCTCGCTAAATCTGTTGAAGATGTGGCCCTGTTGTTAGAAGTAATGGCCGGCGCCGATGAATACGATGCCACCATATCACATGCCCCGGTTCCTGAGTACTCAAAAGACTTAAGTTTTAGCGGCAAAAAGCGTATAGCTTACATCAGCGAAGCATTGGATAGCCCGGGTGTCGACCCTGAGATAAAACAACTGCTGCTTAATAATATTGAACAGCTAAAAAAAGACGGCCACACCGTGGAGCCCGTATCTTTTAAATATATGGACTATGTGGTACCCACCTACTACATCCTTACCATGGCCGAAGCCTCATCGAACCTGGCGCGTTTTGATGGCGTGCACTACGGTTACCGCAGCCCCAATGCCACGGATCTGGAGTCGACCTATAAAAAATCGCGCTCCGAAGGTTTTGGTAAAGAGGTGAAGCGCCGCATTATGCTGGGTACATTTGTATTAAGCTCAGGATACTACGATGCCTACTACGCCAAGGCCCAGAAGATACGCCGCATGATACGCGACAAGACTGTGGAGATACTGCACGATTACGATTTTATCCTTTCGCCAACCACGCCCACACCCGCGTTTAATATCGGCGAAAACATGAAGGACCCCATCGTGATGTACCTCGAAGATATTTTTACCGTACAGGCGGCCCTTGCCGGGATACCTGCTATTTCTTTACCGCTCGGCAATAACGCCGCCGGATTGCCGTTAGCTTTACAGTTATCTGCACAAACCTTTAACGAAGCCGAATTGCTTAAATTTTCCAAATATTTTTTGGAGCACTTAAAAAATTAGTATATTACAACAATTTAGGTTAACTATTGCTTAAGGAAAGCCGTATAAGGTATAAAAAACAAATGCGCATGAAGAAATTTTGGACCTTTATAATCTGTTTGATCGCCATTCAACAAGTTAAAGCCCACCCCGAAAATCTCACCCCCAAATCACACAAAACCGATTCAAGTAATACCGCTAAAACCAAGGACACTACGCTTGTCCCCATGGTTACTATTATGTCCGGTTTCCAGGATGTATTATGTAAACGCCGCCTCGATTCGATAAAAAAAGAGATCCCTTTGGATTATAACGAGTACGTACAAAGCTATATCGACCTGTACATCCGCCGTAAAGATGAGATGGCGCGTATTGTAGGTTTATCAAAATACTACTTCCCAATTTACGAAAAGTCTTTCCATGATGCGGGTGTCCCTGAAGAAATCAAATACCTGTCGGTAGTTGAATCATCGCTCGACCCTAATGCTGTATCGCGCGTAGGCGCAACCGGCCCATGGCAGTTCATGTTCGCCACAGCCAAACTATACGGCTTGAGCATGGATAACTATATCGATGAGCGTAAAGACCCTATACAGGCCAGCTATGCCGCCGCCGCTTATATTAAAGATGCTTACCTTGATTTTGGCGACTGGCTGGTAGCCATAGCCTCATACAATTGCGGTAAAGGCAATATTACCCGCGCTATCCAGTTAGCCGGAGCCAGCGATTTCTGGTCGATACGCCCGTACCTGCCTGCCGAAACCCGCAACTATGTGCCTGCCTATATCGCCATGACCTATGTAATGAACTATTACAGCAGGCATGGTATTATGCCGCGCCCAAGCGATTTGTCGGCCAAAACAGATACCGTAATGGTGAACAAGTTTGTTTCGCTGGCCGGTATTTCAGCCGCGCTTAAAATTGATATGGCGCAACTGAATATCCTTAATCCGCAGTATAAAAAGCATATCATTAACGGCAGCCCCGCATCGCCCAAAAGGCTGGTAATACCGCAGATCCGTAAAGAAAACTTCGCGGTGCTGTATGATGTGCTGAACAATTCTGCCATCGCGCCTAACCAGTTAGAGCCGGTTTATGCCAGCACAAACGAAACATCAAGCTTTACCAGGCCGGCTAAAGCCGAAAAAGAAGAATCAATGCCAACCACCCATAAAGTAAGGCATGGCGAAACCCTGGCCTCCATAGCCGACAAATACGGCGTTGAGCCGCAGGACCTGAAAACCTGGAACCACCTGTCTAAATACAAAGTTACCCCCGGCCAGCAACTGCGCTTAACCGAGCCCTCAGGCGATGAACATTACAGCGCGCCAAAAGAAAAAACGGTAAAAAGCACAAGCACCTATAAAGTACGCAACGGCGATACCCTATCGCAAATTGCCGAAAAGTTTGACGGCATGACGGTTGAAAAACTGAAATCGTTAAACGGATCAAAAGTATCGCACCTGCAAGTCGGCATGACATTAAAAATAAATCGTGGTTAAAACCGCTTAACGGCATATTTTGTTTGGCTCCGCGCGTCGGGGCCTTTATTTTTTATACGGGCTCAAAAGAAATCGTAATTTTGTGGGCTTTATGGCTGAGAAGATGAACAAAACCAATCGTAAACTCGACGCGCTCGAATACCACTCGAAGGGCCGCCCGGGTAAAATACAAGTAGTACCTACTAAACCTACCAATACACAACGCGACCTTTCATTAGCTTATTCGCCCGGCGTGGCCGAACCTTGCCTGCGCATAGCCGAAAACCCGGATGATGTATATAAATATACCGCCAAGGGCAACCTGGTGGCCGTTATCAGCAATGGTACCGCCGTTTTGGGCCTGGGCAATATTGGCGCTGCCGCAGGTAAACCGGTAATGGAAGGCAAGGGCCTGCTGTTTAAAATATATGCCGATATCGATGTATTCGACCTGGAAGTTGATGTTACCGATGTGGATGCCTTTGTAAATATTGTAAAGGCGCTTGAGCCAACTTTCGGCGGCATTAACCTCGAAGATATATCGGCCCCAACCTGTTTCGAAATTGAGCGCAGGCTCAAGGCCGAAATGAATATCCCCGTAATGCACGATGATCAGCATGGCACGGCCATTATTTCATCTGCCGCGTTATTGAACGCGCTGGAATTACAGAAAAAGAAGATCGACAAAATAAAAATGGTAGTGAACGGTGCCGGCGCGGCGGCTGTTTCCTGCTCAAAAATGTACCTTTCGCTGGGTGTGAAGCCCGAGAACCTGGTGATGTTCGATATCAACGGCGTTATCCATCCGGGCCGTACCGATCTTGACGAAATGCGCATGGCCTTCGCCACGCACCGTACTGATATCAATAACCTGGCCGATGCCATGAAAGATGCCGACGTATTTATCGGCCTTTCCGCGGGTAACGTGGTTACTCCGCAAATGCTGAAGGTGATGGCCAAAAACCCTATCGTTTTTGCCATGGCGAATCCGACGCCGGAGATAGCTTATGATGTCGCTTGCGAAGCCCGTAAAGATATCATTATGGCAACCGGCCGTTCCGATTATCCTAACCAGGTAAATAACGTATTGGGTTTCCCATACATATTCCGCGGCGCGCTGGATGTAAGGGCCACTACCATTAACGAGGAAATGAAGATTGCGGCGGTTTACGCTATTGCCGAACTCGCCAAGAAAACCGTTCCCGAAGAAGTGAACCTGGCTTACAATGCCAAAAACCTGCATTTCGATAAAAACTATATCATCCCAAAACCTATGGATAACCGGTTAATTACCGAGGTATCCATGGCGGTAGCCAAAGCGGCAATGGAAACCGGTGTGGCCCGCAGGCAGATCGAAGATTGGGCGGCTTACGCCGATGAACTGAACGCCCGCCTGGGTTTTGATAATAAGATATTACGTAACATCGCCAACAAAGCAAAATCGAACCCTAAACGGGTGGTCTTTGCCGAGGCTGATAATTATAAGATCTTAAAATCGGCGCAGATCGTAATTGATGAGGGTATTGCTATTCCTATTTTATTGGGAAATGTCGACCGTATCAAACAGATCATGCAGGATAACGACCTGCAATTGGGCGATGTGGAGATCATCGATACCCGTATCGAAACTGAAAAAGCCTGTAAGTATGCCGAGTACCTGTTTAACAAGCGCCAGCGCAGGGGAGTAACCTTGTTCGAAGCCAAAAAACTATTGCGCGATCGTAACTACTTTGGTGCCTGTATGGTGCAGTTTGGCGATGCCGATGCCCTCATATCCGGTTTAACCAAAAACTATGTGCAAACCGTAAAACCGGCCCTGCAGATCATCGGTACCGAGCCGGGAGCCAGCCGTGTTGCGGGTATGTATATGATGATCACTAAAAAAGGCCCTGTGTTTTTTGGCGATACCACGGTAAACGTTAATCCAAGTACGCAGGACTTGGTAGATATTACGGTGCTGATAGAAAAATCGGTCCGCAAGTTTAACATTAAACCCAGGGTTGCTTTATTATCCTACTCCAACTTTGGATCAAATGACGGCCCCATACCCGAAAAAACCCGCGAAGCGGTAAGCATACTCCACGAAAAGTATCCGGATATGGTGGTCGACGGCGAAATGCAGGCCAACTTTGCCATAAACCCGCAATTATTGGCCGATAACTACGCGTTCTCGAGCCTGAAAGGCGAGCCGGCAAATACGCTTATTTTCCCAACCCTCGAGTCGGGCAATATTGCCTACAAACTGTTGCAGGAGTTAGGTGGTGCCGAGGCTGTAGGCCCGATATTGCTGGGGATGAAAAAGTCAGTTCACGTATTGCAATTAGGCAGTTCCGTTCGCGAGATCGTGAACATGGTTACCATTGCCGTGGTTGATGCCCAGGAAAAAGAATATTCGCAGAAAAAGTAACCGGAATTTAACATTTGCTGTACAATATTTAATTACAATAAAGGTTATTGTTTCTATATTGCCCACGCTAAAAATTACAAGCTATAACCCAACATGTACGCATATATAAACGGCAAACTGGTATACAAATGCCCAACTTACGTGGTAATTGATGCCGGAGGCGTAGGCTATCACATCAACATATCGTTAAACACGTATTCCAGTATTTCTGATAAAGAAAACTGCAAGCTGTTTACCTGGATGCACGTAAAAGAAGACGGGCATACGCTTTATGGCTTTTATGATGAGGGGGAGCGCCGCTTATTTCTGCACCTCATTTCCGTTTCCGGGATAGGGCCAAACACCGGGCGCATGATGTTATCATCCATCACCCCGCACGAAATACAGGCGGCCATTTTAAAAGGCGATGTACCCGTGATACAGCGTATTAAGGGAATAGGACCCAAATCGGCACAAAGATTAATTTTAGAATTACAGGATAAATTGCGTAAAGACGGTCCGGATACCTTAATTTCGGTGCCGGTTAACCATACCGCTAAAGACGAGGCTTTATCAGCATTGGTAATGCTTGGTTTTGTGAAGAACGTTGCCGAAAAAGCACTGGATCAGGCGGCGCGTTCAACAAGCGAAAATTTAACTGTAGAGCAATTAATAAAAATTGCACTTAAAAGCTTATAATTACTGAATCAATTTTTACTACAACACTTGATCAATATTTGTACACGAAAGTTAGCTTTCAGCCTGGTATTTTTCGCTGCAATGTTCGGCTCAATATCGCTTTTTGGGCAGGCAGGCTCTATATTGAAAAAAGATTCCTCGTCGGTAAAAACGCCGGTTCAGATCGACAGGTCGAATAATTATAAGTTAAGGCAGGGCTATACCATGCCCGACCCGCCAAACCTTGTCCGCACCATTGAGTACGACCCTGCCACCAACCGGTATATCCTGACAGAAACCATCGGCAATATGCCATACCGCCCGGCACAATACCTCACGTTCGCGCAATACCTCGATCTTACGCAGCGCCAGGGCATCAAAGTGTACTGGAAAAAGCTGGCCGATAACTATGCCTATGCTTCGCAGCAGCCGGGCTTCATCCCGCAGATCAAGATCAGGAGCCAAACCTTTCAGCAGATCTTTGGCAGCGACGTGATCGACATCCGCCCGCAGGGCTCTGCCGAAATGATATTCGCCGGGCAGATCAATAAGAACGAAAACCCGCTGTTCAATACCACGCAGCGTACCCAAACCAACTTTAATTTCGATCAGCACATCCAGATGAATCTGACGGGTTATATTGGCGATAAATTAAAGATCAATACCAATTACAATACCGACGCCCAGTTCCAGTTCGAGAACCAGATAAAACTGGACTATACCGGCCGCCCCGACGAGATCATCCAGAAAATTGAAGCCGGTACGGTGAGCATGCCTTTAAATACTACATTGATAAGAGGTACCGAAGCCCTCTTCGGTATTAAAACCAAACTCAAGTTCGGTAAGCTGGATGTAACCGGTATCTTCTCGCAGCAGCGCTCACAGTCGCAGCATATTACGGTTCAACAGGGTTCGCAGCAGCAAACATTCAAACTTTCGGCTACCGATTACGAGGCCAACAAGCACTACTTTTTAGCGCAGTACTTCCGCGATAACTATGATAAGGCCTTAGCCAATATTCCTATTATCAGTTCAAATATCAATATTACCAAAATTGAAGTATGGACAACCAACCGCAATAACAGCACCACCGACTCGCGCGATATACTTGCCTTTTTAGATCTGGGTGAGAATAAACCTTACAATACTGCCCTGGTACAAGGTGGCGGCTCTGCTTTGCCGGCAGGTTTTACCGGTCCGGCAGGGGCCTTCCTGCAAAAATCGAATAACCTGCTGCAAAACCTACCGGCAAGCGCGAGGCAAACGAATTCGAGCGCTGTGGCCGGATATTTCGCCGGCACCGGTGCAACAGATAACTACTCCAAATTAACCTATGCCCGCAAGCTTACCGATAAGGAGTTTACGCTGCACCCGCAATTGGGCTATATCTCGTTAAACTACCCCTTAAATAATGATGAGGTATTGGCTGTGGCTTACCAATACACCTACAACGGCGTGCAATACCAGGTGGGTGAGTTTTCTACCGATATTAAGGTTGACCCAACCACACCCAAAGTACTGTTCACCAAATTGCTGAAAGGCGAGATCCTGAAAACCAGTTTGCCCACCTGGAAACTGATGATGAAAAATATCTATTCGCTGGGTGCGTACCAGGTTAGTCCAAGCAACTTTAACCTGAGCATTACCCGTTTGGATGAAACATCGGGCATCGAAAAACCAATGATGGAAGAAGGGCAGCGTACCAAATCAAAACTTTGGCTACAGCTTACCGACCTCGACAACCTCAACCAGCAGCAGCAAAAGCAGCCCGACGGGTACTTCGACTTCCTGGAAGGGATAACTATCGATTCGCAAAACGGCCGCATCATGTTCCCGGTATTGGAGCCCTTCGGCGCCGATCTGGCAAATCAATTCGCCCCGGGCGAGCAGGCCCTGATCAGCAAGTACACCTACCGGCCCCTATACGATTCCACAAAAACAGTAGCGCAGCAGTATTTCCCGCAATTTAACCGCTATCGAATCAAAGGTACCTACACCTCAACATCCGGTTCCGAGTTTCGTTTAAATGCCATCAATATCCCGCAAGGCTCGGTTGTGGTTACTTCCGGGAGCTTAAAACTACAGGAAGGCACAGACTTTACGGTGGATTATAACGGGGGAGTGGTACGTATTTTAAACCAGTCGCTATTGGCATCGTCGCAACCCATCAATATCGACGTGGAGAATAATGAGTTGTTCGGCGTGCAGCAAAAATCGCTGTTTGGCTCGCGGTTTGATTACCATGCCAGCCCTAAACTTAATCTTGGTGCCACCATTTTGCACCTGTCAGAGCAACCCATCACTCAAAATATTTCATTAGGTGATGAGCCCATATCAAATACCATCGTTGGTTTCGATCTCAACTATAACTCCTCGTCGCGCTTTTTAACCCGTATGGTTGATAAGCTGCCGTTCCTGTCAACCAAAGCGCCGTCATCGGTAACATTCAACGGCGAGTTTGCCAAATTTATGCCCGGTCACCCCACAGCATTGAATTTTGCCGGGGCCAATGGTACCTCATACCTCGACGATTTCGAGAACAGCCGCTCCATTATCGATATCAAAAGCGCTTCGGGCTGGCAAATTTCGGGCACCCCGCAAATGTTCCCCGAGTCATCATTAATAAACGACCTGAGTTATGGCTATAACCGCGCTTTATTGGCCTTTTATAACATCGACCCGATATTTTATTACCGCTCAAGCAGCCAGGCGCCGCCATTGCCCAATGCCAGTAATGAATTATCAAACCATTATGTAAGGCAGGTATTTGAGCAGGAGGTTTATCCGTATAAGCAATCCATCACCGGCTCGCCGCTGCCATTGCCGACACTCGATCTGGCTTATTATCCCATGATTCGCGGCCCCTACAACTTTACAACCACCGGCATTAATACCGATGGTACCCTGCAGAACCCAAAAAACCGCTGGGGCGGGATGTTCAGGCGGATAGATGTAAATGATTTTGAATCGTTAAACGTGCAGTACATCGAGTTTTGGATGCTTGATCCTTTCCTGTACAAACCGAACTCGCAAGGCGGCGATCTGTATTTTAACCTCGGCAGCCTGTCGGAAGATATATTGAAAGACGGTCGCCAAAGTTTAGAGAACGGCTTACCCGCCGATGGTAACCCCAACGCGGTTGATACTACTGCCTGGGGCCGTGTATACAAAATACAGCCTGTAGTACAATCTTTTGATAATAACCCCAACGCCCGCCTTTTACAGGATGTTGGTTTGGATGGTATGGGCGATGCCGATGAGCAGTCCAAATTTTCAGCTGTGGTGCAGGCGGTAAAGAACAGGGTTAATGCAAAGGCCGCTGCCGCTTTTACCGCCGATCCATCTGGCGACGATTACCAGTATTACCGCGGCCCGGCTTTAGATGAGGCGAACGCGGGTATATTACAGCGTTACGCCCACTATAACGGTACCGAGGGTAACTCCAAAACAGCAGAACAATCGCAGGCCTTATTAGGTATCCAAACATCGGCATCAACATCATATCCTGATGGCGAGGATGTTAACCGCGATAATACCATGAGCCAGGCCGATGAGTATTTTCAATACAAAGTGTCTATGCGCCCGCAGGACCTGGTAGTGGGCCAGAACTTTATCAGCGATAAAATAGCTGTTGCCGTTAAGCTGGCAAACGGACAAACACAATCGGTTAACTGGTACCAGTTCAGGGTGCCCATCAGGAGCTATCAATCCAAAACCGGCAATATCCAGGATTTTAAAGCTATCCGCTTTATCCGCATGTTCATGACAAATTTTGCCGATACCGCGGTATTGCGTTTCGCCAGCCTGCAACTGGTACGCGGCGAATGGCGCGCTTTCAACATTGAGAGAAATCCGGTAAATGTAATTGCCGATCCTGCCATTACCAACCCGCCGCTTGATAATTCCACCATTAACGTAGGCACCATTAATATTGAAGAGAACGGTACACGTAAACCCATACCATACGTTCTGCCGCCGGGCATTGCCCGCCAGCAGGATTATAATAACCTGGCAACCAATACGCAGCTCAATGAGCAATCTTTATCGGTAACGGTAAACAACTTGCGCAGCGGCTACTCCAGGGCGGCGTTTAAAACTTTCAGTAACGATCTGCGTAAGTACAAGCACATCCAAATGTTTATACATGCCGAGTCGCTGCCTGGCCAGGTGCTGCAAAATAATGAGCTGAGCGCGTTTATCCGCCTGGGGGCAGATTATGTAGACAACTACTACGAGTATGTAATTCCCTTGCAGGTAACACCAAACGGTACAAGCGACCCCGGCCTGATATGGCCTACCGCCAATGCTTTAAATATCGACCTGTCGCTGTTAACCGCCGCGAAAATTAAACGTAATAATTCCACATTGAACGGGCAGCCCTGGCCCATAAATGTACCTTTTACCTATAATGGCGTTACCATTAAAGGGCAGCCCGATCTGAGCCGTTTGGCAGATATTATGCTGGGTATTCGCAACCCATATTCAGTGGGTGGTGCGGATAGGTCCGGCAATGTTTGGTTTGACGAACTGCGCTTAACCGATTTTGACGAAGGCGGCGGCTGGGCGGCAACAGCCAGGCTAAACGCCAAACTGGCCGATTTTGCCGATGTTACCGTTTCCGGGAGTAAAACCACCGCGGGTTTTGGTCCGTTGGATCAGCGTGTAAGTAACCAGACGCTCACCGATACACGTACATACGACGTAGCGACCAATATGGAGCTGGGTAAATTCTTCCCGGCAAAAACAGGTTTAAAAATACCGCTGTACATCGACATATCATCCCAGGTAAGCACCCCGGTTTATGACCCGGCATCGCCCGATCTTAAGCTGGCTGATGAATTAGCTGCCGCTACAACAAAAGCAGCGCGCGATTCGGTATTGGCGTTGCAATCGCAGGCGGAAGATGTAACCACGCGCCGCAGCATCAATTTTACCAATGTGCATAAGGCCAAAACAGACCCCAAAGCGGTCAACCATTTGTGGGATGTTGAAAACCTGAGTGCCACCTATGCCTACACCGAATATGATCACCACGATTTTATCACGGTGGATAATTTCCAGAAGACATATAAGGTAGCACTGCAATACCTGTACAGCAATCAGCCCATTTATTATTCGCCGCTCGAAAAGCGGATAAAGAGCAATATGCTGGCTCTTTTCAGGGATTTTAACTTCAGTATATTGCCCACCCGCTTAAACTTCAGGATAGATTTCGACAGGTATTATTCTGAAAATACACTGCGTAATAACGATCCTAATAACTTTATCCCTATACCAACCACCTTTAATAAAAACTTTACGGTAAGGCGCGTTTACGGCATTGGCTGGAATTTATCCAAATCGTTAACCATGGATATTGACGCTACTAACCTTGCCGTGATAGATGAGCCACAGGGCCGCATAAACGGATTAAAGAAAGATACCTTATGGAGCAACCTGAGAAGCCTGGGCCGGACGACAGATTATAACCATACCCTCAATTTTAACTATACCGTACCTATCAACAAAATACCCGGCTTTGATTTTGTAGCCTTGCTGGCCCGTTACAGCACCACCTTCGAATGGAGAACGGCACCGCAATTTGCCTTAACCGATGCTAATTTTAATGTAGGTAACTCTATTCAAAACTCGCGCACTATTCAGCTCAATCCAACCTTAAACCTCAATACTTTTTACAATAAATTTGGCGCTTTACGCAAATTGAACGATGCCGGCTCCGGCGGTGTGGGTAATACTTTATTGAAACTGTTAACCAGCATAAAAAGTGTTGGCGGCAGCTACACCCGCATAGAGGGTACGTTTTTACCGGGTTATTTGCCCAAAACAAATTTTTACGGTGCCGACCCGAGTTACGACGCGCCCGGTATAGGTTTCTTATTAGGCAGCCAGGCCGATATTCGCGAACGCGCGCTTGCCGGTGGCTGGATAACCCGCGATACCCTGCAAAACCAGTTATACTTTACCACGCTCAATGAGGTAATAAAATTAAACGCCAGTATTGAGCCGGTAAAAGATCTGAGGATCGATCTGATAGCCGGGCGTACCCGTAACCTCAATTATCAAACTAATTTTAAGTACCTGAGCTCCACAAACTCGTTCGAAAGCCTAAGCCCCGTTACCACGGGCGACTACAGTATTTCGACCCTGTCATTGGCTACCGCGTTTTCAAAACCATCGGGTATCAATAATTTTTCGCAAACCTTCCAGGCATTTTTAGACGACAGGAAGATCATCTCGCAACGACTGGGCAGGGCTAATCCAAACTCCACAGGTGTTACCGCCGGCTTTGCCGATGGCTACAGCGCAACCTCGCAGGATGTATTGGTGAACGCGTTTTTAGCGGCTTATACCGGCAAGGATGCCGGCGGCTCTAAGATCGGTAACTTCCCTGATATACCTATCCCTAACTGGGATATACGGTATGGTGGATTAGCACGTTTACCTTTCCTTGCCGATGTATTCGAGGCTTTCGATCTGCGCCACGGTTATCGCTCAACTTATACGGTTAGCAATTTCAGCACGCTGCAGCGCTACCACGAAAGTAATGGCGGTGTGGATACCCGCGATGTGAACGGCGACTTTTTACCTTTTTACCAGTTCTCGCAAATTAGCCTGTACGAGCAGTTTGTACCGTTATTGGGTATTGATATGCGTTTTAAAAATGGCATGACAGCCAATATCGAGTATCGCCAAACGCGCTCATTAAGTTTAAGCCTGGCCAACAGCCAGCTGGCGCAGCAAAACGAAAGTAATACCGTATTCGGTTTTGGTTACCGTACCAATAAGTTCAGGTTCCCGTTTGGCTTGTTCAGTAACCTGCAGTTGAACAACGATATGAACTTTAAAATGGATTTCTCTATAAACGATACCAAAACCCTGATATACCGCGCTGATATCCAGCAGGCCGAGGTATCTTCAGGCTCCAACAATATCGCCATCAGGCCATCGGTTGATTATACCCTCAACAAGCGCTTCATCGCCAAGGTGTTCTACGACTCTACCATCACCAAACCATATACCTCGCAGGCATTCAATACCTCGTTCGCTAATTTTGGTTTTAGCTTGAGGTTGCTGCTGCAGTAAGGTTTTGAATATCGAATAATGAATTTCGAATATCCAATATCGAAATGAATTACTTCATCATTCGGCATTCAATATTCATTATTCGATATTAAATTCTTCAATATCACGCCATCGAAAACAGCCCTACCAGGTTCCCTTCAGTGTCATTAATAAAGGCAATGTGGCCCATGCCGGGAGGCAATGCCATTTTGGGTACAACTACCTTACCACCGGCAGCTTCAACGCGGTTAAGTACCGTATTCAGATCAGCACCGGTGTTTAAGTAAACCTTAGTACCTGTTGCCGATGGAATATAGCCTTCGCCGAAAACAATGGCGCCGCCTATGCCGCCTTTATCCCGGTCGTGCAACAAAAAGCCCATACGCTGGTTGCCCATTGGCATTTCGGGCATATCAAAATCATAAATGGCACTATAAAAATTTTTGGCCCGGTCAAAATCGGTAACCGGTATCTCGAACCAGTTAAGGGCATTGTGCAGCATTTCCATAATTAATTAAGGTTATTGTATGTTTTAAAGATAAGATTTTTAATTTTAACGTATAACAATTTGCAATGGAACCGATCATCATAAAAAGCCAGATAAGCCTTAAACAACTTTATAATATTAACTGGTTTATTTTATTAAGAAAGCGAATTATGTGGTGGCTTGGCTTCGTTGTTTTAATTATGCTTTATAGCCTTACCTTAAATCGCGACCCTGACAATACGCCATGGTTTACCATCGGCTTCGTGATCTATTTTTTACTGATTCCTTTATTGATCATCCTTGCTGTTCGCCGCAACTACAAAAAGATACCATCGATGAGTGAGCCAAAGGTTTACGAATTTTTAGATGACATGGTTAAAATGAACGGGACGACGCTAAGCGCCACAATGGCCTGGCCGATAGTTGAAAAGGTATACGAGCGGAAGAACGATTTTTTGGCAATTACCGGTAATGGTAAGGGTGTACATTATTTACCGAAGGCTGGTTTTCAAACTGAAAGCGGGATCGAACAATTAAAATCGCTGATCAAGGCGAAAGGCATTAAAAACAACTTCAAATAATTGGATGGGGTACCAATATCTTGCTTAGCGGGTAAAAAACCTTTCAGCTTTCTCCTTTTACCTTTCAGCACCTTGCTTACACCGGGTTAAAACCCTTTCAGCTTTCTCCTTTTGCCTTTCAGCTTCCGCCTACACCAGGTTAAAAACCTTTCAGCTTTCTCCTTTTACCTTTCAGCTTTTTCATCCCGCCTAAAAAAACAGGGCTTTCGCCGAAAATATTTGTACTAATAACAAATATTAACCGATTTTTACGGCATGGCAAAACAACCTATCATTTCCGTAAAAAACCTGGTAAAAAAGTACGACGATTTTACCGCCGTAAACGGTATCAGCTTCGAAGTTTACGAGGGTGAGATATTCGGCTTGCTTGGCCCTAACGGTGCCGGGAAAACCACCACGCTCGAAATTATTGAAACCCTGCGTGATAAAACCTCCGGCAATATAACGGTAGACGGTTTCAATATAGATACCGGTGCTGATGAGATAAAAAAACGCATTGGTGTACAATTGCAGGCAGCCGGCTATTATCCCAACCTTAACCTTACCGAACTGATAGAACTGTTCAGCGGCCTTTACGGGATAAAAGTTACCGCCCACGAAATGCTCGAAAAAGTAGCATTAACCGATAAGGCCAAAGCCAAATACAAAGAACTATCGGGCGGGCAGAAGCAGCGCTTTTCCATCGCGACAACGCTGATCAATAACCCACGCATTGTATTTTTAGATGAACCTACAACCGGCCTCGACCCACAAGCGCGCCGCAACCTTTGGGACCTGATCCGCGAGATCCGCGATAACGGTACCACGGTAGTGATCACCACGCACTATATGGATGAAGCTGAGGTGCTGTGCGACCGTGTAGCTTTTGTTGACGGCGGCAATATCATCGGTATCAATACCCCCGACGCTTTTATTGACGAACTGATAGCCTCCGGCTTCGAACGCAAAAAAGAAGTAAAGCTGGCCAACCTGGAAGATGTATTCATCGCCAAAACAGGCAAGGAGTGGAGAGAATCTTAAGTCAAAAGTTTAAAGTCGAAAGTCAAAAGTTGATCGGAGTTACCAATCAACTAACAAACCAATAAACTGATCAACAATACAAATGGAACAAAAACCTTACTCTAATATAAATGCAACCCTGGCCATAGCCAGAGCCAGTTTCCGGTCTATCATACGCAGCCCGTCGGCAGTGGTATTCAGTTTGGCATTCCCGCTGATATTTATCCTTGTATTTGGTTTTATTGGTGGCGGAGGGGGGATCAAGGTTGATATCGGCGTGGCTAAAGGCACCGATACCTCCAGTATGATATACCAGAAATTCAAACATAACCCTTTGATACACCTGATAGAGGATGAGTCGGAAGCGGATATGAAGACCGACCTGGTGAAAGGCCGTATAGATGCCATTATCTCGATACAAAAAAATACAACCGGCGGTGCGCCATTTTTGCTGAATGTACAATATACCGAAGCCTCGCAGGAAAAAGGTAAGATATTCAGATCGCAGGTGATGAGCGCGGTGGCTGGTGCAAACCAAATGGTTGCCCGGTTAACGGCCCCTGCACCGGAGGTTATACACCTGCAGGAATCGACCATTAAGGGCCGTGTTTACAAAACCATCGATTTTATTTTACCGGGCCAGTTAGGTTTCTCGCTATTGAGCAGCGGTGTATTTGGCACAGCGTTCGTGTTTTTGAGCTTGCGGATAACATTGGTTATCAAACGTTTTTTTGCTACCCCAGTTAAACGCTACAGCATTGTACTGGGCGAAATGCTGGCGCGAATCGTGTTCTCGCTTATTGGCGCCTTGTTCATTATTTTAATAGGGCGGTTTGCTTTTGGCTTTACGCTCATACATGGCGTCGTCACGGTGGTCAATATGCTGGTGCTGGCCGTTATCGGGCTCATTGTGTTTATGGGTTTTGGTTTCGTGGTATCTGGTATCGCGAAAAACGAAAGCAGTGTGCCGCCTATTGCCAATATTATTACGCTGCCGCAGTTTTTATTGTCGGGCACTTTCTTTTCCATAAGCGCGTTCCCCACATGGCTGCAGCCGATAAGCCGCGCCTTACCTTTAACCTATTTAAACGATGCCATGCGCAAAGTGGCATTTGAAGGCGCTAACTTAATAGATGTAAGTCACCAGATATTGATCTTGTTTGTGTGGATGGCCATCATCTATACAGTGGCGGTTAAAACTTTCAAATGGGAGTAGGAGATCAGCGATAGACGGTCTTCCAGACTAAAAAAATGGGGCTTGGTAACCATACCAAAAGCCCCATTTTTGTTGTAAATTTGTTAGGCATGCAAAAAGAGCAGATCTCCGTTTTTGATATTTTTAAGATTGGCATCGGCCCCTCAAGCTCGCATACGCTTGGCCCCTGGCGCGCGGCGCAGCAATTTGTGCAATCGCTGCAGGATAAAAATGTGCTGCCCGATGTGGCGCAAATAAAAATTTTACTATATGGCTCATTAGCCAAAACAGGAGTAGGGCACGGTACCGATATTGCCATTCTGCTTGGCCTTAGCGGCGATGATCCCGTTACCTTTGATATTAGCCAGATAGGCCCGAAAATAAACCATATCACCACGGCACATCAACTCGTGTTAGGCGGCGTTACGCAGATCCCGTTCGTGAAAAACGAGGATCTGATATTTCTGTATAACGAAAGCTTACCTTTTCATCCCAACGCCGTAACTTTCCAGGCATTTTTAAAAACAGGCAAAGCCGTTTCCGAAACCTTTTATTCCACAGGTGGCGGCTTTGTGGTAAAGGAAGGTGAAGAAGCCTCATCATCCAAAAAGGAGGTCGACCTGCCCTTCCCGATAGATAAGGCCAACGATCTGCTGCACTGGTGCCGTAAAACCGGATTGAAAATAGCTGACGTGGTAATGGAAAATGAGCTGGCCTGGCGCTCCGAAAAGGAGACGCGCGATGGCGTGCTCAATATATTCCGTGTAATAAACGAGTGTATTTACATGGGCGTGCATACCAAAGGCAATTTACCCGGCGGTTTAAATGTTGCCCGCAGGGCTGCATCGCTCAACAAAAAACTTATTGGCGATGCCCAATACACCGATTATGAAACCTGGATACAGGCTATCCGCAATGGCGGCAACGGTTTTAAATATACTTTAGATTGGGTAAGCTGTTTTGCCCTGGCGGTTAACGAGCAAAACGCCTCATTTGGCAGGGTTGTTACCGCGCCTACCAATGGTGCCGCGGGTGTAGTACCGGCCGTATTGCAGTACTACATCGTTTTTTGCGACGGGCATAACGAAGACAGTATTATTAAGTTTTTGCTCACCGCATCAGAGATAGGGAGTATTTTTAAAAAAGGAGCCACGTTATCAGCCGCTATGGGCGGTTGCCAGGCCGAAATAGGGGTTTCATCAGCTATGGCTGCAGCGGCGCTTACAGAGGCTTTGGGAGGCTCACAGCGGCAGGTTTTAATGGCGGCAGAGATTGCCATGGAGCATCATCTCGGCCTCACCTGCGACCCGATAGGCGGCCTGGTGCAGGTGCCCTGTATCGAGCGTAATACCATGGGTGCTATAAAAGCCATAACGGCATCGCAACTGGCATTGCAAACCAACCCCGACAATGCCAAGGTGAGTTTGGATGCCGTAGTAAATACCATGTGGCAAACCGCGTTGGATATGAACTCCAAATACAAAGAAACATCAGATGGCGGCCTGGCCATTAATATCCCGCTGAGCTTGCCGGAGTGTTAGGCTATTTAAGCTGCGCGGCTACCATAGGGCTAAGCTGATTTACCCATAGCTGGTACATTTTACCTGAAGGGTGCAGGCCATCAGTGGCGATAAGCGTCGGATCGGTAGCTGCCATACGCGAGATATCGGTAATGTAAAGATAGTTTACCCCGGCTTTAGTGCTTTCGTCGCGGTTAATATTGTTAAACTGATCTATTTCGGCAGCTATTTGCGCTTTATTGCTTCCCGATGCGAATGGCGTAACGCTGTAATCAGGTATGGATATAACGAAGACGTGTAGCTTATTGCCATTGGCAAAACCGATAGCCGTATTTAACAGTTGAATAAATTGAGTGCGATAGTCGGCCTGGCTCATGCCCTGGTACTGGTTGTTTACACCGATGAGCAGGGTTACAAAATCGTATTTTTGAGTAAGGTTGGCCTGTTGTATGGCATTGATCAGGTTGGCGGTGGTCCAGCCGGTAACGGCAATGATAGCAGGATCGGTTACCTTATAGCCGCGCTGGTTCAATTGCGCTTTAAGCTGGTAGGGAAAGGATTCCAGGGAGCTTACCGATTGCCCGATGGTATAAGAATCGCCGAGGGCAAGGTATTGATAAGCGCCTTTCAGTTTGGTAGTATCAGTTTGCGTATTTGTACTGCCAGCCTGTGTATCCGCAACCGAAGGCGCGACAGACCTTGTTGAACAGCCCGCCAGGCTTGCAAGGCTAAATAGTACTAAGAGCAGCGTTCTCATAAACATCCATTTCAAAAAGTACGGATATATGGCGCTTTAAGTTTTTTTTGACCTCATTAATATTAATCTCGTGCCCTAATTCCAACTCCATTGATGTTACTGCCTTATCGTCTATCCCGCAAGGCACAATATTTTTAAAATAATCGAGGTTGGTGTTTACATTAAAGGCCAGCCCGTGCATGGTTACCCAGCGGCTGCAGCGCACGCCCATAGCGCAAATTTTACGTGCCTTGTCGGGAGTATCGGCATCCAGCCAAACGCCTGTATAGCCATCATAGCGCTCACCTTTTAAACCGTAATCGGCCATAGTAAGTATAACGGCCTCTTCCAGTGTGCGCAGGTATAAATGTATGTCGGTAAAAAAATTGTCGAGATCGAGGATAGGGTAAGATACGATTTGCCCGGGGCCGTGGTAAGTAATATCGCCGCCGCGGTTAATAGGGTAGTAGGTAGCTTGTTTATCTTTTAGCCCTTGTTCGTTCAGTAACAAATGTTCGGGTTTGCCGCTCTTGCCTAAGGTATATACATGCGGGTGTTCGCAAAATACCAGGTAGTTTGGTGTAGGCGTTTCCATCAAGGCATCCGGGTGCTCCAGGTTATGGTTGCGCATATCGGTTTTCAGCTTTACGGTTTCAGCCAGTAATGCTTCCTGCTTATCCCAGGCTTCCTTGTAATCAATAAGCCCCCAGTCTTCAAATGTTACTTTCTTGTTCTTCATTATTTCGCTTTCACGTATCCTAACATATAATCGTTAAAGTGCATATAATGCACATCAAAGGTTTGGTTAAAGTCGCCTTTTATAATACTGGTTTTTATGGTTCCGGCTTCATGTCCCGTAAATGGTTCCAACAAAATGTGATCTTTAAAAGAAACCTCTTTAACACCATTGCATTTGTACACCGCCTCTTTGGCACACCAGCAGGCATACAGGTGCTCTACTTTGTTTTCCTGATCAATAAAGGCCAGCTCCTGCTTACGCAGAAACTTTTGCGCTATCCGTTCAACCTTTGGGCTAATCAGTTCAATATCTATTCCCACGGATTTAGTTTTGCTCAGCATTACTGCTGCATAATCAAACGAGTGGCTGAGCGATATATGATAGGGCATGTTAACCAGGTAGGGCTTGCCGTGGTCGTCAACCTGGCAGTCAATATACTGCTCTGTATTCAGCATGGTACGTAACAGTACCCTTGTGCCCAGCCAGTGTAAATGCCGCTTGCCATGTTTAAGCGATTCCACATACGCCTTTTCCGTATCATTAAGCTGCAGCTGATTATACAGGTCTTCGGCTTCTTCTTCTATCTTCCAGAGGGCAAATTCCGTATCGTCATCAACACGCATTCTAAAGGCTATCGCCATAAACTTTTGTTCAAAATTAAGGTACAAAATTATATCAAATAATTCTAATTTAGGCTACCCGAAATAAGTATATGATTTTATCCGATAAACGCATTTTAGAAGAGATTGACAAGGGCCACATTATCATTGAGCCGTTTCGCCGCGACTGCCTGGGTACCAACTCCTACGACGTACATTTAGGCAAATATTTAGCCAATTATAAAAGCCGTGTATTGGATGCAAAAGAGCATAACGAGATAGAGCATTTTGAGATACCAAAAGAGGGTTTTATACTGCAGCCTAATTTACTGTACCTGGGCGTAACCGTTGAGTATACCGAAACTCACCATCACGTGCCTTTCCTCGAAGGTAAATCGAGCACGGGCCGCTTGGGTATCGATATTCATGCCACCGCAGGTAAAGGCGATGTAGGTTTTTGCAATACCTGGACGCTGGAAATATCGGTGCAGCAGCCTGTGCGCGTTTACGCCGGTATGCCCATAGGCCAGCTCATTTATTTTGTTGTGGAGGGCGAGGTTGAAACCCTGTACAATACCAAGGGCAACGCCAAGTACAACAACAAAACCACCCGCCCTGTTGAGAGCATGATGTGGAAGAATAAGTTTTGAGTTTATTGGATGACCGGCTTTATATTTTAGTGGCCACTACCATCTGATCCATAGTAGGGTTAACGCTGCCGCCGCGTGGCTCAACCGTAACCGCGAACATTACCGCGTTGGCAACAGGTTTCATTTCCTTCATGCCCGTTGTATCTGTTTTTGAGGCATCAAATACACCCAGGTCAACAGGCTTACCGTCAACAATGGCCCATAGCTGGTATTGGTGCGCCTTATCATTAACCGCGAGTTTCATATCCTCCAGGTTAATCATTACTTTCTTTTTCTTCGGACTCCAGGCCACCGTTAGTTGCGATCCAGGGGCTTTTGGCATGCCTTGCAGCTTTAACACCTTTACTTCAGGGTCATGCAGTACACTTATTTCGTTCTCCATGTACTTCACATTGTTGGCAAAGCTCGTATTCTTTGTTTGCAATGACGCAATGACCTGTTGTGATTCACTCAGCTGTTTGCTTAATGATATTAAACCGAATACGCTCGCAATTAAGGCCAGCATGCTTGCCGCGAAGGCATATTTATAAAAGTTGTTGGGCGATTTGAATACGACAACATTATCTTTTACATCTTCGTCGTCATCATGCGTTATTTCCCTTGTCGGGAAGCTGCTGTCATTCGCAAAGTTGGTTACCAGGCTGTTTAAAACCTTATCGCGCAAATGTTCCGCTGGTTCTACCGCATTCTTTAAAGCATAAGCCTCTAATGACCGTTCTATGGCAGCCAGTTCTGCTTTTACTTCCGGATATTTTTCAGCCATCTCCTCCACCTGCAACTTTTCTTCCGGGCTAATATCGCCAAGAACATAAAGTTCCAGTATTCCTGTTTCTATATATGCTTTAATATCTTTCACCTCAATTAAAATATTTCCGTAACTGTATTATCGCCATCCGTAAACGGGTTTTAATAGTACCCAAAGGCACGCCTAATTCCTCGGCAACTTCAACATGGGTATAGCCCTTAAAATAAACCAGGTCCAGTATCGCTTTTTGCTCGGGTTTTAGTTTATCAACCAGGTCTTTAATGCCCATTAACTCAGGCTTATAAGCAGTGCTTACACGTTCATCTATAAAAGCTACGTTATTTTCAAGCTCCTGGTTTTTATTTTGGTTCTTAAAGTCCTTCGACCGTATTTTATCTATCGATAAATTACGGGCAATATTTACCATCCAGGTAAACAGGCGGCCTTTTTCAGCACTGTAGCTTTGGAAAGAGTTCCATATTTTGATAAACGTTTCCTGCAAAACATCTTCGGCCGTAGCCTCATCGATCACTATCCGCGATATCACCCCCATTAGCGACGACGAATACATATCATACAATGCTTCGATCGCTATCTTTTCACGATTGCGCAACGCCTGTACTAATTCTTCTTCAGTTAAAGATATTTTACGTTTCCTGGTCAATAAGTTGAAATTATAAAGGATTTGATCAAAAATCAAATAAATGTTTCTCGGCATGGTAAGACGATCTTACCAGCGGCCCGCTTTCAACATACCTGAAACCCATATCCAGGCCAACTTGCTTGTATTTTGCAAACTGATCGGGTGTTACCCAGTCAATTACCGGGTGATGGTTTTTTGTGGGTTGCAAATACTGGCCCAGGGTTAAAATATGTACACCGGCAGCCAGCAGGTCTTCCATGGCCTGTAATACGTCCTCTTCATGCTCGCCCAAACCCAACATAATACCCGATTTGGTTCTTAATCCTGTTGCCGATATCCGGCTCAGGCATTCTAAACTTCTGTCGTATTTGGCTTGTATGCGCACCTCTTTGGTTAAGCGCCTTACGGTTTCCAGGTTATGCGATACCACTTCGGGCCTTACCGCGGTCACACGGTCAAGGTTTTCCCATACGCCCCTAAAATCAGGTATCAGGGTTTCTAAAGTAGTTTGAGGGCTTTCCCTGCGGATGGCGTTTATGGTTTCGGCCCAAATGGTCGATCCGCCGTCTTTCAGGTCGTCACGGTCAACCGATGTGATCACGCAATGTTTAACCTGCATCAGCTTAACCGAGTTGGCAACACGGTTAGGTTCGTCCATATCCACAGCAAGCGGCCTTCCGGTGGCAACCGCGCAAAATGAGCATGAGCGGGTACAAATATTACCCAGTATCATAAACGTTGCCGTGCCCGCGCCCCAGCACTCACCCATATTAGGGCAGTTTCCGCTTTCGCAGATGGTATGGAGCTTATGGTCATCAACCAGACCGCGAACATGGGCGTATTCTTTTCCTACTGGAAGTCTTACACGCAGCCAATCGGGTTTGCGTTGGTTTTGGTTTGCAGGTACAACCGGTAAATCAATCATAGCAACAAAAATAGATAAATAAGATTAAATTATACCAATGGTTGCAATTGTTACTGTGTAATGATAATATTTGTACCATCTAAAAAACAAACATCATGGCAACTGTTGAAACCGTTTACATTGGCGAACTGCGTACAAATAACACACACCTGCAATCGGGCACGCAAATTATTACCGATGCGCCTACCGATAACCAGGGTAAAGGCGAGGCTTTTTCGCCTACCGATCTGCTGGCTACATCATTAGGTACCTGCATGCTCACCACCATGGCCATCCGCACAGCTAAAGATAATATCAACCTTGATGGCGCTAAATGCTCGGTTACTAAAATTATGGCCGCCAATCCGCGCCGTGTATCAGAAATCGTGGTCGACTTTACCTTCCCGATAGCTTATACCGACGAGCAAAAGAAACTGCTGGAAGACGCTGCCTTAACCTGCCCGGTTTACTATAGCCTAAGCGAGCAATTAGTTAAAACCGTTAATTTTGGATGGAGCGCTTAAATGTGCAAATTGATTAATGTGCAGATGTGCAAATGATGAAAATACAAGCTATTAAAGTCATTTGCACATTTTCGCATGCGCACATTTGCACATTAAATAACGGTTACCGCTTCTTCAACGGATATCTGCCCGTGCGATTGGTCTAAAATGCACTCACCGTCTTTTATCAGTAATAATTGCGGCGATTCGTGGTAAACCTGGAAATCGGTGGCTATTTTGTTGGATATTTCGCGGTATTTTATCAGGTCCAGAAAGTACAATGATATTTCTGCCGGAAGTTCGTCCGCATCCATCTCAAATCTTTTTTTTGCCATCATGCTGATGGAACAGCGGGTACTGTGTTTAAAAATGATACTATAACCGGGCTGTTTTTTAATCTCATCTACCTGCTCAGCCGTTTCTAATAATGTCCAGTTAGTCATATAATATTAAGCGATTTTACGCTGCAAAAGTAAAGCAATAATTGTGCTTGCAGGCTGCCCGGTATAAAATTTGACAGGAAACTGTTATTTGTGGTTAGCACCGTATGCGGCACATAAATGGCTTCTGCACGATGTTACCGTGCTGCCTAATGCAATTGCCAGGATGGTGATGTAGATCAGTTTTTTCATGCCACAATAGTTTTGAATGCAAATATAACGCTATTTAACGGAATTAAGTATCTAAGGTTTCGGCTAAATTTGCCATCTTAATGGCGGTAACCGCTGCTTCAACGCCTTTGTTGCCATGTTTGCCGCCTGCACGGTCTTCGGCTTGCTGCTGGTTATCAGTAGTTAATACACCAAATATAACCGGCTTGCTGTATTTAATAGCCACATTGCTTATGCCATTGGCTACCGCGTTGCAAATAAAATCAAAGTGTCGGGTTTCTCCCTGTATCACACAGCCCAGGCAAATTACCGCGTCCAGGTGCTTGCTTTTTAACAGTAACTCGGCGCCCGATGTCAGCTCAAAGCTACCCGGCACAGCATAAGTAAATATCTGGTCGGGCAGCGCGCCGTTATCTATCAAACATTGGTAAGCACCGCCATACAAAGCATTGGTGATAGCCGCGTTCCACTCGGCCACAACTATCCCAAATTTATACCCCGCAGCCGATGGTACCTCGGTATGCGAAAAATCGGATAAGTTTTTTAACTGGGTAGACATGGTTTATTTCGGATTTTTCGTTTTTGTCTGCTTTTAAAGGTACTCAAGAGGGCTACGCCGTTTCGGATGTTCAATTTCGGATTTAGCAGGGTGGTAAAAGGTGGTATTTTTTAATTTTACACCTCGTCCAACTCTCTTATTATTAGGTAGTTATCGATAAAAGGAAGGGTGGTGTTTTAACTACTCACCCAATAAACCTCTCACCTAATCCAACCAACTTACAACTTCGCTTCTGCTCTTGCAATGTATTCCTCAGCAACCTGTGCTTCGGCACTTTGCGGGTAATCGGTTTTAATTTTTTTGTACGTATCAATAGCCGATTTCAGGTCGTTCTCAGCCTCAAAAACCAGGCCTAACTTTTTAAGATAGAACGGGCTGTTGAAATTATTTTTTGCCTTATCTGCCGCTTTCTGGAAATAGGTTTCAGCTTTGCTGTATTCTTTTAACTCAACGTAAGCGTCGCCGGTTTCGCCAAGCGCTTCACTTGCTACTACGTTATCGTCGCCCCTAAAACTGGTCAGGTTGTCAATAGCTTTGCGGTATTCGCCTTTGTTTAAATAAGCGGTGCCTAAGTAAAAATAAGCCAGGTTAGCGGCCTTTGTATTGCCATACTCGCTAATGATCTTTTCAAATCCCGGGTAACCGGCATCACCTTTAATGGCCTTGTCCCAGTCTTTTTTCTCCCAAAAATCCTGGGCTACAAACATTTGGTTAGTGGCCTCAACCTCGCGTGGTGCAAGGTAAAATTTTTGGTAGCTAAAGTATCCTAATATAAGCAGAACTATAGCTGCTGATATAAAAACAAGGCTTTTTTGGTTATCTAAAACAAATTTGCCGGTCTGGCCAAAATCTTTTCCCGTTGGTTTGATCGGGGTATTCGCTTGAGTATTTGACATTTTTCGTCTAAAATTAAGAGTGCAAAAATACGGTTTTAGAAATTTTTAGCAATATCTTTTTTATGTTAAATATTTACCTTGTTTTTTGGTCCCTCAAACGCCCTTAAATATTAACTTTGATGCACCCGATAACATGCATTTAAAACAACTGTCGCTGCTCAATTTTAAAAACTACAACGAGGCCGAATTAACTTTGCAGCCCGGGGTAAACGCGTTTGTGGGCAGCAACGGCGCAGGCAAAACCAACCTGCTGGACGCCATACATTACCTGTCGTTATGTAAAAGCTATTTTAACCCTATTGATAGCCAGCAGATAAAACAGGGTGCCGATTTTTTTATGATAAACGGCGTATTTGATAAGGATAACCAAAAAGAGGTGATTGCCTGCGGATTAAAGCGCAACCAGAAAAAACAGTTCAAGCGTAATAAAAAGGAGTACCAGCGCCTGGCCGACCATATCGGGCTCTTCCCTTCGGTAATGATATCGCCTTATGATATCAGCATTATTATTGAAGGCAGCGAAGAGCGGCGTAAGTTTATTGATAACGTGATATCGCAAACTGATAACCAGTACCTTGATGAACTGATAGCCTACAATAAAACCCTCATTAACCGTAATGCCCTGTTAAAGCTCATAGCCGATACCGGCAAGTATGATCCGGCTTTGCTGGAGGTGTACGATGATCAGCTGATCATATCGGGTAACCGCATATTCCAAAAGCGCAAGCGCTTTATGGAAACCTTTACCGGTATTTTTAACCGCCATTACCAATACATCAGCGATAACGCCGAACAGGTTCAGCTGGTTTATGAATCGCAGCTATTAGGTAGCGATTTTGCCGCGCTGCTTAAAAAGTCGGTGGAGCGCGACAGGCTTTTGGAGCGCACAAACGTTGGGATACATAAAGACGACCTGCAATTTACCATCCACGGCATGGCTATGAAAAAGTTTGGGTCGCAGGGGCAGCAAAAATCGTTTTTAATAGCGCTCAAGCTGGCGCAGTATAGCTTTTTACAAGAGCAAAAAGGCTATAAGCCCCTGCTGCTGTTAGATGATATTTTTGATAAACTGGATGAGAACCGCACCTTAAAGCTGATGCAAATGGTATCAGACAATAATTTTGGACAGGTTTTTATAACAGACACCAGCGCCGCGCGGGTGAATAAAATATTTGATGATCTGGGCATCCGGATAGCTATATTTAAGGTGGATAAGGGGACAGTAAGCTAATGAGCAGAACGAACGATAAATCGATGAAAGAGGCTATTGAGCAAATGCTCAATGTGTATAAGATCAAACGTAAGTTTGAAGAAACCTCGGTAGTGGCCCATTGGGACGAACTGGTGGGTAAATCGGTAGCTAATCGTACCAAAGAAATTTATATCCATAATAAAAGGCTGTTCCTCAAAATAGAATCGTCGGTAATAAAAAACGAGATACAGCTGATGCACTCACAAATTATTCAGAAAATAAACGAGAAAGCCGGAACCGAACTGATAGAAGAAATTATATTTCTTTAGTGGCGCGCAGGTCTGCCTTTAAGTATCTTGCTGTTTTGCAGATCAGTTAATACCGATGAGAAGATAATAAGGAATACGCCGGGAACCAAAAATACGAATTGTATTTCGGGGTGAAAATGGTAAAAATTATAGCAGTACAGCGATAGTAACACTATCCCAAGTACGTATAATATGTATTTTACTATTTTCATTGTTCGTTTTTTATAACAGCAAATTAATTAAAAAGTCTGTAAATACAAATCTACAGACTTTTTAATTAAAAATCAATACGTTACGAAATTAAAATTTTTCGAAGGCCGAGAAAAAGAAGCTGCCTTCTATTTGCGCGTTCTCGTCAGAGTCCGATCCGTGTACCGCGTTGGCATCAATTGATTTTGCAAACAGGTTCCTGATGGTACCGGGCTCAGCTTTTGATGGGTCGGTAGCGCCTATCAGTTTTCTAAAATCTTCTACCGCGTTATCTTTTTCCAAAATCGCAGCCACTATCGGCCCCGACGACATAAAGCTAACTAACGCGTTATAAAAAGGGCGCTCGCTGTGTACCGCGTAAAACTGGCCTGCTTTTTCGCTGCTTAACCAGGTGTATTTTAAAGCGGTAATTTTAAAACCGCTTTTTGTTATCTTATCTAAAATTGCTCCAATGTGGCCCGCGGCAACAGCATCAGGCTTAATCATTGTAAATGTTTTGTTGGTTTCCATTGTTAATTTTTAAAACTGCGCAAAACTATGCTTTTAATGCCGGAAAATAAAGCCGGGCATATAAATACATGGTTTTGTATTTCATTAATTTATGTAGCTTTGCGTTTCTTTTTTTAATTGAATGTTAGATACCGCCTCTCTTAAAGAGTTATTAGCCAGACCTAAGCAGATTGTAATTACTACTCATCACAAACCCGATGGCGATGCTATGGGTTCGTCTTTGGGGCTGTATAATTATCTCATTCAAAAAGGGCATCATGCCAAAGTTATTACGCCTACCGATTATCCGCAGGTTTTTAACTGGATGCCCGGCAACGAAGAAGTAATTATTTATACCGAGCAAACCGAAAAGGCGAATGAGCTGATCAATAACGCCGAAATTATTTTCTGTACCGATTTTAACAACCTGAGCCGCATTAACGAGATGGGCGAGGTGGTAAGGCAAACCGGTGCGGTTAAAGTAATGATAGACCATCACCTGGAGCCCGAAGATTTTGACGATTACAGGCTATGGAACATCAACGCCTGCGCCGCGGCCCAACTGGTGTATGATTTTATTGTGAATGAGATGCAGGAGAAGCGTTTTTTAAGTAAAGACGTAGCCACCTGTTTATATACCGGTATCATGACGGATTCCGGATCATTTCGTTTACCTTTAACAACATCAACCGTTCATCGCATCGTTGCCGACCTGATTGACGCCGGTGCTGAAAATTCAAAGATACATCAGCTTGTATTTGATAGTTCGGCAGAAAACCGCCTGCGCTTTTTAGGATATTGCCTTAGCAATAAGCTGGAAGTGTTTTATGATTACCATACCGCGCTGATTACGGTTACCCGCGAAGAGCTTGAACGCTTTGAAATTATAACCGGCGATACCGAAGGCATAGTTAATTTCGCATTGTCAATTACA
>Ga0070659_100000092_pt1 | contig 67270 bp, 61 predicted proteins | sample KBSC23metaG_FD_64666 | JGI IMG/M metagenome (GOLD analysis project Ga0070659, IMG submission 64666) | Corn rhizosphere microbial communities from Kellogg Biological Station, Michigan, USA - KBS C2-3 metaG | ecosystem: Host-associated > Plants > Roots > Rhizosphere > Soil ... | reverse complement strand
GGCGTAGGCTTGTTCTCTTTCTCGAAAGATAAGCAAACTACCCGTGTAGCTGCTGAGTTTTATACCAACGCCATCAACGTAATGAAAGGTGCCGAAGCTATATCTGAATACACGTCGTTACCGCGCCAGGAAGCTTTTAACATTGAGTACTGGTTGTTGGAAGAGGCTAAATTATCGCGTATGCCTAAACCTAAAGCGTTATCGGGCCGTATTGCCTTAATTACAGGCAGCGCCGGTGGTATAGGTAAAGCTATCGCCAAGAAATTTGTTGCCGAGGGTGCAGTAGTTATCCTTAACGACATGAACGCTGAGCGTTTAGAAACAGCAGGCGAAGAATTTAAAAAGGAATTTGGTAAAGATTCTTACGCTACGGCGGTAATGGATGTAACCAAAGAAGACCAGATATTAGCTGCGATGGATACCGCTGCCTTAGCTTTTGGCGGGGTAGATATCATTGTGAATAATGCAGGTTTATCCATATCAAAAACAATAGGCGACCATGCTGAAAAAGACTGGGATCTGTTGTACGACGTATTGGTAAAGGGCCAGTTCTTTGTTACCCAGGCTGCTGTTGCCGTAATGAAAAAACAAGCCATTGGTGGCGATGTGATCAACATTGTAAGCAAGAACGCTTTGGTAAGCGGCCCGAATAACGCGGGTTACGGATCGGCGAAAGCTGCTCAGTTACACCTGAGCAGGTTGAACGCTGCCGAGCTTGGCGCTGATAAGATCCGTGTTAACGTAGTAAACCCTGATGCCGTGATCAGCGATAGCAATATTTGGGCTGGTGGCTGGGCAGAAGGTCGTGCGAAAGCATACGGAATTACCGTTGCCGAACTGCCTGCTTACTACGCGAAACGTACTTTACTGAACGAGATCATATTACCGGACGATATCGCTAACGCGTGTTTCGCATTTACAGGTGGTTTGCTGAGCAAATCGACCGGTAATATGCTGAACGTTGATGGCGGTGTTGCTATGGCGTTCGCAAGATAGTATCGCGTACTGCGATATGCGTATTGCGACAAAAATAAAATAGATAACCTGCGCATTGGGTATTGTAAATCGCAATACTCAATACGCATATCTCAATACTAAATGGACAGAGTTGCTTTTAAAATGAAATTGTTCCCGGGGTTTAAAGCCGAATATGATAAGCGTCATAAAGAGATTTGGCCCGAATTGGTAGCTTTGCTGAAACAAACTGGCATCAGCGAGTATTCCATATTTTTGGATGAGGAAACCAATTCGTTGTTTGGCGTGTTAAAAGCCGAAGATGCTAAGTTATTAGACACTTTACCCCAGCATGCTGTAATGCAAAAATGGTGGGCGTATATGGGCGATATTATGGAGAGCAACCCAGATAACTCGCCGGTAAGCGTGCCATTGCAAGAGGTGTTTTATATGCCCTAAGACAGAATCAAGAACCGAGAATCAGGAACCAAGAAGAAAAACCAATAACACAGAAGCAGAATAAAGATATAATGATTTATAGTCGTCTCGACTCTTGATTCTTAACTCTTGATTCTCTTCTCAAAAAATCTAAGAAAATGCAAGTAGAGAAGTATAAAATTAACGAGCTTAATAATGCGGCCTTAGCCGACCATAAACGCAGGCTGGATTTTGTTAAAGCCGATGTAAAGAATGTTGAAGACGTTTTAACCAAGCTACAGGCTTTTCAGGTAGCAATACCAAGCTGGGCTTTGGGTACCGGTGGTACACGTTTTGGCCGTTTTTCGGGTGGTGGCGAGCCACGCAGCCTGGAAGAAAAAATTGAGGACGTTGGTGTTATCCACGCCTTAAACCAATCAAGCGGTGCTATATCGTTGCATATTCCGTGGGATATCCCACAAAACCATCAGGCTATCAAAACCTTGGCTGCACAACATGGCTTAGCTTTCGACGCTGTTAACTCTAACACTTTCCAGGATCAGCCTGATGCTCCGGAAAGCTATAAATTCGGTTCGTTGCAGCACGTTGATAAAGCTGTTCGCGACCAGGCTATAGCCCACAACATCGAAGTAATTAAACAAGGTGTTGCCTTAGGTTCAAAATCGCTGACCGTTTGGTTGGCTGATGGTTCAAGCTTCCCCGGCCAGTTAAACTTCCGTGGTGCTTTTGAGCGTACTTTAGACAGCTTAAAACAAATTTACGCTGCTTTACCGGATGATTGGAAATTGTACCTGGAGTACAAATGCTACGAGCCTAACTTTTACTCAACTACCGTTGCCGATTGGGGACAGTCGTTATTATATGTATCAAAATTAGGCCCTAAGGCTTATACTTTGGTTGATTTAGGTCACCACTTGCCAAATGCTAACATTGAGCAAATTGTATCGTTATTGCTGATGGAGGGCCGTTTAGCAGGTTTCCACTTTAACGATTCAAAATATGGCGATGACGATTTGACCGTAGGCTGCATCAACCCATACCAATTGTTCCTGATATTTAACGAACTGGTTGAAGGCATGGATGCCCGTGGTATGAATCACGCTACCGACCTGGGCTGGATGATCGACGCGTCGCACAATTTAAAAGATCCTATCGAAGATTTATTACAATCTGTACAAGCTATTCAATTGGCTTACGCACAGGCTTTAATAGTAGATAAAGCGGCATTACAGGCAGCTCAGGCTGTTAATGATGTAGCTAAAGCGCAAGAGATATTGCAGGCGGCTTACCGCACCGATGTTCGTGCGCTGGTATCAGAAGCAAGCTTGCGTGCAGGTGGCGCTATCGACCCGATAGGTACTTACCGCGCATTAAAAGTGAGAGAGAACTTGATTAAAGAACGCGGTGCTAAAACCGTTGCTACAGGATTATAATAATGAAGAGCGTTCCGGTTATAGCCATTTTTGATATAGGGAAAACCAATAAAAAGTTTTTCCTGATTGATGAGTATTATAAAATTGTACTGGAGCGAACAGTAAATTTTAAAGAGACCGTTGATGATGATGGCGATCCCTGCGAAGATGTGGAATTGCTCACCAATTGGGTAAATGAATCGCTGGCCGAAATACTGGCATTGAGTAAGTTTGATGTGAAGGCTTTAAACTTCTCTACCTACGGAGCCAGCTTTGTACACATTGGTAAAAACGGTGATGTGGTTGCACCTTTATGCAATTACCTTAAAGCTTTCCCGGATGACCTGAAGGATGAGTTTTATGCCAAATACAATGGCGAGGCGGTGGTATCGCGCGAAACGGCATCGCCGGTTTTGGGTAACCTAAACTCCGGAATGCAGTTGTACCGCATTAAACACCGTAAACCGGAGTTGTTCGATCGCATTAAATACTCGTTGCATTTGCCGCAGTATTTAAATCACCTGATCACGGGTGGCTATTACTCGGATATTACCAGCATTGGCTGCCATACCCAGCTTTGGGATTTTGTAAAGAACGATTACCATACCTGGGTTTACCAGGAAGGTATTGATCAAATACTTGCCCCAATATTTCCATCGGATGGCGCGATGACGACAAGTATTAACGGTAAAGATTACCAGGTAGGCTCGGGCCTGCATGATAGTTCGGCGGCGCTGATACCTTATCTCACCAGCTTTTCAGAGCCTTTCATTCTCATCTCAACAGGTACATGGTGCATCAGCTTAAATCCGTTCAACGAAAACCCTTTAACGGCCGATGAGTTGAATAAAGATTGCCTTTGCTATATGGAGTTTCATGGCCACCCGGTTAAGGCATCGCGCCTGTTTGCGGGTAATGAGCATGAACAGCAAACTAAACGTTTAGCTGAGCACTTTAATAAAGCATCCGACTATTACAAAAAAGTAAAATACGATGTCGACCTGGTTAACTCAAGCACACTTATACGTGCTAAGGTTGGCGATAATGAGATGCTGATGCAGCAATCAGAATTTGGCAAACGCGATCTGAATGATTTCTCGTCGTACGAAGAAGCTTACCATTGCTTATTGCTGGATATTATGAGTCAGCAGCAGGCATCAACCAATCTCATCATCCAGGATACCGGCGTTAAACGCATTTTTGTGGATGGCGGCTTTGGCAAGAACGTGGTTTACATGAATCTGCTGGCCGCGGCTTTCCCTCATTTCGAGGTGTTCGCTGCTTCGGTTGCGCAGGCTACGGCAATAGGTGCAGCCCTGGCCATACACAAGCACTGGAATACCAAAACCATTCCGGGTGATATGATCGAATTGAAATACTACGCTTTGGCGCAAAAAATGGAAGTACAGTAATTATATTTAATCCTGTATATGACCAATGATCTGACAAAGAGGGCTGTATTTTTAATATATGCCCTCTTTTTGTTTCCCTGCCTGTTTGTAAATGCCCAGCAATCGGCGCCCAAGCTATGGCACAATAAAGAGCGCGAGATCCATTACCGCCCTGATGGTGAAGATATTGTAATTGTAAACGGCACACACCGCTTTAACCGCGCTATTTACGGCACCAATACGGCGTTTCGGGTAGAAGCCGGCGATCTGCCCGAGTTCGCGCTTTACCTTCCGGGGATGGGCGGGAACCTGCATTTTGGTATCAGCGCAGGTAATACTTCAAAATGGCTCATCAACACCAAAAATATTGAATCAAGATACCGTGCCGGATCGATGATCTATACCATACACGATGATCTGCTGGGCAAAGGTACATTGGTATTAACTGTTTTGGCCGGTGCCGAAACAGAAAGCATGATCATTAAAGCGGAGCTTAAAGATATTGCCGCCCCGGTAAACCTGTATTGGGCCTTTGGCGGCGTTACAGGCAAGAAATTCAGCCGCGATGGCGACCTGGGTGCCGACCCGGAATCATCGTTCTATTTAAAACCAGAATACTGCGCCGGTAATGTAATACAGCTAAACGGAAGCAGCTTTTACCTGAACTATACCGGCAAAGCCAGCAGCGAAGCCGACCGTTACGAAATTAAGCAGCCGGGCGCAACTGATGCTGTTGTTACTACAGATAAGAAGGTATTGAACGGCACCTGTCCCGCAGGAGCGGAATTGCACATTGGCGATGCGGCGCAATTAAGTTCGCCTGTTGCCGTGTTTGATTCGAAGGCGGCGGCAGCACCTGTTGTTGTTGGCAAAATGGCCGTGGGGAATTTAAAACCGCAGTATTTCCTCATCCAAAGCCCCGAGCAACGCAATATAGTACCTTATACCGAATTACCAAAGCTGTTTGTGGCTGCCGAATTGGCAAGGCAAAAAATAGCTAACCGTATTAAAGTGGTAACACCCGATCCATATATCAATACCCTGGGCGGTGTTTTGGCCATCGCGGCGGATGCGATATGGGAATCGCCTTCCTACATGCATGGCTCCATTGCCTGGCGCATGCGTTTAAATGCCTGGCGCGGGCCCTATGTGGCCGATGTGTTGGGCTGGCACGACAGGGCGCGGTCGCACTTCAGCAGCTATGGTTTGTCGCAGGTAACCAATCCGCCCACCGGGCCTGTGGTGCCCGATACCGCCTTGCATTTTGCCCGTCAAAAAGAAAAGATGGGAACCGCCATGTTCAGCGAAGGTTATATTACCCGGAATCCCGGCGGTACGAAATTGGTTCCTCATCATTATGATATGAACCTGGTGACCATTGACGCCTTACTGAACCATTTTAACTGGACAGGCGACCTGGACTATGTGAAAAAGATGTGGCCCGTTATTAAACGTTCCTTAGCCTGGGAGAAACGCAATTTTGATGCCGATGGCGATGGGCTTTACGATGCCTACGCCGCCATTTGGGCCAGCGACGCGCTGCAATACAGCGGGGGCGGGGTAACCCACTCATCGGCCTATAACTACCGCGCCAATAAGGATGCTGCCCGTTTAGCCAAACTGATAGGCGAAGACCCTGCACCATATCAAAAAGAAGCCGACCATATTCTCACAGCCATTAACAAAACCCTGTGGCTGCCGCGAACAGGGCAATATGCCGAATACCAGGACCTGTTAGGTAATAAGTTGATACACCCCAATGCCGCGCTTTGGACGATTTATCACGCTATTGACGAGGGTATTGCCGATAACTTCCAGGCGTACCAGGCAACACGATACATTGATAATAATATACCGCATATCCCCATCATAGCCAAAGGCGTTGAGCCGGGCTTGTACACGCTGAGCACGAGCAACTGGATGCCTTACGACTGGAGCCTGAACAACGTGGTACTGGCCGAAGAACTGCATACCTCGCTGGCGTACTGGCAGGCAGGCAGGGCAGATGACGCCTTTAAGTTGTGGAAAGGCTCGCTGATGGAATCACAGTACCTGGAGAGCAGCCCGGGTAATTTTGAGAACATGTCGTACTACGATGCCAACCGCGGTGAACTATACCGTGACTTTGGCGACCCGATAGGCATGGCCGGCCGCTCGCTCGTGGAAGGGTTATTTGGGATACATCCTGATGCTTTAGCAGGAACGCTGACCATTAAGCCGGGCTTGCCGATGAGTTGGGATCATGCATCGTTGCATACTCCGGATGTAAAGTTTGATTTTAAGAGGACGGGAAATACGGATGAGTATACGATAGTTCCTTCATTCCAAAAGAAAATGGATTTAGTTTTGGAGATAAACGCTAAAGCAGGTTCTGTAAAAAAAATTACTATAAATGGTAAAATAGCTGAATGGACTAATGTTGATGGTGTGATTGGACTACCAAGATTAAACATTAAATGTGGCAAACTATCAACTTATCAAATTCAGATTGTTTGGAATGATGAAAAGGTCATCGAACCTAATAAAAACGTCCTGGAATATCCTGCAGCAACACAAAATAGATTAAACAGTATTTACGACCCACAGGGTGTAGTGCGTACGTCAACTAACTATGATCCTGCTAATTACGGTAACCATGAAGTATTTGTAAACTTAAAACAGGGGAAGTTTAATTGGTGGGCTCCTGTAAGCAATACTATTCATCCTAAAAATAGTAATATCAAGCCTTATCAAACCACCATCACCAACTGGAATACTTATAAAGCCCCACAAAATCAGGAAACCATAAAACTCACCTCATACTTTAATGACCAGGTGACGAATATCTTCAAAAACAAATACCTGTCGCCAAGACCAACATCGCCCACTTTGCAACTGCCATGGCAGGGCATCGGAGATTGGTGTTACCCTTTGGTAGAAGCTAATATTGATGATTCTGGATTGCGTAAAGCCGCCGGTGATAAGAATGAGTTTGTTACGCCGCAGGGCCTTAAATTTGCTACGCCGGGTAAGATGGGAGAGAAGAATATTTTGTTCACTTCGCAATGGGATAATTATCCTAAGCAGGCAGAGGTACCATTGTCGGGCAAGGCGTCGCACGCCTACTTCCTGATGGCGGGTTCGACCAACCCGATGCAGAGCCGCATTACCAACGGCGAGGTGGTAGTGAACTATACCGATGGCACAAACGATGTACTGGAACTGAAGAACCCGCAAACCTGGTGGCCCATTGAGCAGGATTACGAGGATGACGGTTATGCCTTCCAGCTCAATGCCACGAGGCCGATACGGGTGTACCTGAAAAGCGGCATCGCTGCCCTGGAATGGAATACTTTTAAAGGTATTAAGGGCTTCGCTACACGGGGTATTGATGGCGGGGCGGGTACAATACTCGATCTGTCTTTAGATCCCGCCAGGGAGCTGAAAAGCCTGCAATTAAAAGCCATTGCCAATGATGTGGTGATAGGTTTGATGGGGGTAACGTTGGTACGGGAATAGACAAACAACAATCCAATAGCGATGGGTTTCAAACCCATCGCTATAACGGTTATAATATAAATAACACTATGAAAAAAGTAAGCTTACTTATTGTTGCGGTCATCCTTTTAGGATACACTGCATCAGCGCAAACAAAAAAAACTACCGCCAAAAAACGTCCTAACATCATCATCATTCTGGCGGATGATATGGGTTACTCTGATATTGGCTGTTTTGGCTCTGAAACGCAAACCCCCAACCTGGATGAACTTGCAAAGGGCGGGATGAAACTGACCCAGTTTTATAATGCCTCGCGCTGCTGCCCTACAAGGGCTTCACTGATGACGGGTTTGTACCAGCACCAGGCGGGAGTGGGCGATATGATGAATACCCGTACACAACCTGCGTACCAGGGTTATTTGAACCAAAACTGCGTAACCATTGCCGAGGCTTTAAAACAAGGCGGTTATAATACCTATATGGCGGGTAAATGGCATATAGGTCAGGCACCCGAGCATTGGCCCGTTAAACGTGGTTTCGACCATTACTTTGGTTTGATAGACGGCGCAAGCAGTTACTTTAACCCTACCATGCCGTATCGTCCTAATCAAAAGCTCACCATTGCTTTGGATGATAAGGAGTTTACCCCCGGCCCAAACTGGTACTCAACCAATGCTTATGCGGATTATGCTGTCAAATTTATTGATGGTAATAAAACCAGCAACAAGCCTTTCTTTTTATATATGGCCTTTACCAGTCCGCATTGGCCCATACAGGCCCTGCCGGAAGATATTGCCAAATACAAGGGCAAGTACATGAAGGGCTGGGACAAATTGCGCGAGGAGCGCCTTGCCCGTCAGAAAGCTTTAGGTATCCTGCCGCAGGACGCGCAACTTTCGCCGAGGGATAAGAATGTGCCCGAATGGGATAGCCTGACAGCAGAGGAAAAAGACCGTTGGGATACCAAAATGGCGGTTTATGCCGCCATGATCGATAGGATGGATCAGAACATTGGTCGCATACGCGCCGAGCTGAAAAAGCTGCACCAGGATAAAAATACGGTGATCATGTTCCTGAGTGATAACGGCGCAAGCAGCGAGAGCATTAAGGGCCCGGGGTTTACACCCGAAGTACAGGCTGCCAACAGCAAGCCTGCCAGCGACCCGACATCATTCACCGCTTATGAATTTTGGGGCGCTAACGTGAGTAATACGCCATTCCGGTTGTTTAAGCATTGGGAATACGAGGGTGGCACGGCTACGCCGTTCATCGCTAATTATCCCGGTGTGATAAAGGCGGCAGGCATGTCAAGTCAGCCTGCTCATATTATCGACCTGATGGCTACCTGCCTGGATTTCGCGAAGGTATCTTACCCTAAAACCTACAAAGGCAATTCCATTTTGCCTACTGAGGGCATGAGCATGGCCCCTTTATTAGAAGGACATAGATGGGCAGGACACGATGCTTTGTATTTTGAACATGAAGGTAACCGTGCAGTACGGCAGGGCGATTGGAAACTGGTATCGCAAAAGCCGGCAAATAAATGGGAACTGTATAATATCAGCACCGACCGTTCTGAACTGAATGATCTGAGCGCTAAATATCCCGAAAAGGTAAAAGCCATGGCCGATATGTACGATGCCTGGGCACAGCATGCCGGCGTTATTCCGTTTGAAAAGCTGGAAAAAAGAAAAGGAGAGGAATTTTAATATAACGGCGGTCAATAATATTTTACACTGCAATAGTGGTAACTAAGCTGCTATATTATTGTAATATCTTTATTATATATCGTTTATTGCTGTTTAAACACGTATATTGTGGGCTTCCCCTTGCTCATCAACTAAATGAATAGAATAGTCCTGTTGTTATTACTTGTTTTCCTGGCATCGTGTGCAAAAACAAATATTGAAAAGGCCCGTAGCCTGGTGGAAGAATATTGCGATGATAACTTCTTTTCGCCCGAGGATTATAAGCCTATTTTATTTGAAGATTTTAAAATATACGCTAAACCATTTGAGCAATCTGCCCAATACAAATTGCTGGATAGTAAAAGACAGAAACTTGAGCTCACAAAAGACAGCTTGTATGCCTTAATTTATGATGGTAAGAAAAAGCCATTGTACGACCAGGAAGCAGATTCGCTTGATAAAGCAATGGCAGAAGTTAATGCCTCGATATCAGATCATAAACAACGCTTTAAAGTTGTGCAGGAAGGCTGGACCATATTACACACTTACAATAAAAGAGATGATACAGGTAGGATAGTGGAGGGGCGGTCATTATTTGTTTTGGATAAAAACCTCACTAAAGTTTTAGATGTGACGGATAAGTAGAATGATCCGCATCACTTTGATTGAATGCAAAAATCACTATAATTGTAACAGCGTTTGCTTAAAACAGCAAAGCTGCAATGCATAGCACCATGTCAGACCCACAATTAATAAAACGTTTAAGAATAATAATAAAGGCCTGCGGCGGCCAGGTTAAATTCGCCAAGGCTTGTGGTATATCACAATCGCTTGTAAGCCTGATGTTATCGGGCGACAGGGAGGTTAATTTTACCACAATAACGGGCGTTTGCCATAAGCTTGGCTACTCGCCCGAGTGGGTGATCCTGGGTACAGGCGAAAAAATGAATGACGGTACCGATAGCCCTAAATTAGTAACCGAAATACAAATACTCCGTACCGAAGTAGAATTGCTGCATGCCCGCATGCGCCATTACGAAAGGGAATTTGAAAACATACTGGCCCGGTTAAAACAGGCTGAAGAGAAGTAACAAAAGAAAGCTCTTTATTTTTTGGATAAAGAGCCTTCTTTAAACAAATATTTTAGAACAGCATTTCGGCAGGCGGGGTAACACCTTTTAAACGCAGGTATATAGTAGTTTGGCCCCGGTGATGGGTTTGATGCTCAAATCCCTTGGCTAATACTAACGCCCTGGTTGCTTTTTGGCCCTCGGCGCCTACCATGTCCTGCATTTGCTCTACAGGCATGCTTTCTATGCAGGTTATCACAAAATCATAGCTATCCATAACGGCCTTTATTGTAGCCGCTTTAGTTTGCGCCACTGTTTTTTCGGCAGATACTTTACCAAGCGGGCTGGCTATACCACTCGCCGATGAGGCGAAATAGTAATTGGCATCGGTTAGGTGCAGCATCTGTTGCGCAAAGGAGCGTATTTCGGGCGTTGGCTTAAAGGTATAGCCATCTTCGGGCATGGCATCAAGGTATTGTTTGGTATAGGTTTGCGCACGTTGCCATTCGGCAATCACCTGCTCGCGGGTTAGTTGTGCAAAAGCCGAGCTGCCAACAAAGGTTAAAGCCAGCAACATAAATAGTACAGATAGTTTTTTCATAACGGATTTTTATAAGGTTAGTAATGTGTATAAGACACCGCCTACCCAAATTCGTTACAAGCAAAAAGGGAATATTTGCATATTCCCTTTCTATTCTGTTTGATATTATTCGCCTCGTTTTAAACCGTACTTTTCTATCTTACTATATAAGTGGCTGCGTTGTATATCAATATCATCAGCGGTTTTCGATACGTTCCAGTTGTTCTTTTCCAGTTTAAATTTGATGTATTCGCGCTCGGCGTAATCCTTATATTCCTGGAAGTTGGTAAACTGGTCGAAGTTTGGCTGTGCCGATCCTGATGTTGCTGCCGCTGCAGGTGCCGTTGGATTGGCAAAGGCCTTTACGTCGGCATCGGTAATGGTTTTATCGCTCAGGATGATGAGGCGCTCTATCATGTTACGCAGTTCACGGATATTACCTGTCCAGGGCAATGCACGCAAAGCCTCCAAAGCAGGTTCAGATATGCGTTTTACAGGCATACCGTAATCATTGCATATTTCTTCGAGAAAGTTTTGGGCCAGTAAACCAATATCATCCTTACGTTCGGTTAGTGGCGGCACGTGTATCAGTATCACGCTTAAGCGATGGTAAAGGTCCATCCGGAAATTACCGGCTTCTATCTCCTTCAACAGGTCTTTGTTGGTTGCCGCTATCACGCGCACATCCACATCAATTTCTTTTTCGCCGCCTACACGGGTTATCTTATTCTCTTGCAGGGCGCGTAATACTTTAGCTTGCGCTGATTGGCTCATATCGCCAATCTCATCCAAAAACAGAGTGCCGCCACTGGCCGACTCAAACTTGCCTATGCGTTGCTTTATAGCCGATGTAAACGACCCCTTTTCGTGGCCGAACAACTCGCTCTCTATCAGCTCTGATGGTATGGCGGCGCAGTTCACCTCAATAAGGGGCGCGTTGTTACGGTGCGATTTTTCGTGCAGCCAGCGTGCTACCAACTCTTTACCGCTGCCATTGGCACCGGTTATCAGTACACGGGCATCGGTAGGGGCAACACGTTCAATGGTTTCTTTTATTTTGCTGATGGCCTGCGATTCGCCAAGCATTTCGCGGGTTTTCGAAACCTTGCGTTTCAGCACCTTGGTTTCTGTTACCAGCGATCCGCGGTCCAGCGCGTTACGAACGGTAATGAGTAACCGGTTCAGGTCGGGTGGTTTTGATATAAAGTCAAATGCCCCCTTCTTGCTGGCCTCAACTGCGGTTTCAACCGTTCCGTGGCCCGATATCATAATAAAAGGCAGGTCGGGTTTAATGGTCAAACCTTCTGACAGCACTTCCATGCCATCCATGCGGTTCATTTTTATATCGCACAGAACAAGGTCATAGTCGTTTTTTTGGATGAGCTCTAAACCATCAATACCGTTATCAATATCTTCTACTATGTAATCTTCGTATTCTAAAATTTCGCGCAGCGTATTGCGTATCGCACGTTCATCATCAATGATCAGAATTTTTGCCATGAGGGTGGTAAGGTTTTATGCACTAAGCTATCGTATTAAGTTGCTAAATTATTAAATTGTATAGTAAACTAAACACAAAAAGAAGGATTGTGTTTTCGGAAATTAAAAAAAACCTTTTCCCAATGCAGGAAAAGGTTTTAGTACCAGTAGCAGGCCTGTAAGCCGGGTTCTGTTTCCCTTGCGGGTTTCTATCATTAATCTGCCCCTGACATCGCTGCCAGGATGTAACAACCTACCCATCCCAACGTTAAATCCCCCGAAAGGGAATTACACGGAAGCGAGCAGCCTCACTTTCGGGACCTATTTGGTTTTTCAACTCCTGGGGTTTACCGCAATGTATGTTGCCATACAAGGCCGTGAGCTCTTACCTCGCGTTTTCACCCTTACTCAGTTACCTGAGCGGTTTATTTTCTGTGGCACTTGCCGTCGCCACTGCTGGCGCCTTCCCGTTAGGAAGCAGGATGCTCTGTGTTGCCCGGACTTTCCTCCCCATGTTTGAGCACGGAGCGATAGAACGGCCTGCTTTAGTACAAAGATACGGATATTATGGAAGATGGAAGATGTAAAATGTCTGCCTGTCGGCAGACAGGGAAGATGTAGTTTACATCAATTACAGTTATTCCAATCCGCGTTCACCTTTGGCGCGTCAATCAACCCCATTTTATTACCGAAGGAGTTGGTAACGTAGGTTAATATCTCGGCAACTTCAATAGCGCTTAAATTGCTTTGTGCAGGCATTTTTGAGTTATATATTTTACCATCAACCACAATGGGGTCGCCAACCCCGTTTTTAATAAAACATGGCAGTTTGCTGAGGTTCTTTTTAAGATATACCGAATCATGCAGCGAAGGTATTAAGGCGCTTAAACCCTCGCCGTTAACGCCATGGCAGTTTTCGCAATGGGTACGGTACAAGAGCGATCCAGAGGTGTAATACCGGTTATAAAGCATTTCGCTCTCGCTTTGGCAGGATGAAACCACCGCGGCAATTATCCCGATAGCAAATATGAGCAGGAGCGGGGTTCTCATTTTTACTTATACTCCTGTTGTAAAATATGCATATCGGCAATCAACTGGTCAACAGCTTTTTTATCTGTGCCGTCATAAGCACCGCGGATGCGTTTTTCTTTATCTATCAGCACAAACCAGCCCTGGTGCACATAGCCGCCGGCCCCTTTGTCATTAACGGCCACCAGGTAATGCTTTTCGGCCAATTGGTAAACTTCTTCTTTTTGCCCTAACAACAGCCACCACGAGTCGCCGCTGATGCCTAATTTGTCGGCATAGGTTTTTAATACGGGTATGGTATCATGCTTGGGGTCAATGGTATGCGATAGTATTTTAACGCCGGTATCAGCTTTAAACTCGTTATAAACAGCCAGCATATTGCGCTGCATAATAGGGCAAATGCTGGGGCAGGTGGTAAAAAAGAAATCGGCTAAGTATATTTTCCCGGCAACATCTTTTTCGGTAATGGTTTTACCATACTGGTTTACAAATTTAAACGGCGGTATGGTAGCATAAATGGTATCCACTTCGGTTTTGCCATCTACAGTTTTTGTTACCGGCTGGCGGTTACCGTAAATAGGCAGTTTCTTTTTATCGGGCTGTTTGCAGGCGGTAATAAATGCTAAGCCGGCAATTAGGTATAATAGTTTTCTCATTGTTTTTTTATCTTGCTGATATGTGCTGCTGAAGCTTGTGTTGCTTTTATCAGCATACTGTCAATACCTTTTACCTGCTTTTGCTGATCTTGCCAGTATTCCATTACCTTGTTATGGTCGTTATCGGTATAGTCAACTTTTAGCTTGCTCATCCAATCGGTCATGGCGTTATCCGCTTTAACCAGGTCTGCGCTTAATTTGCTTAGCGCGATCGTATCGGCATGCAAGCTATCAGCTTTATGTATTAAGGTATCCAGCTTCATTTTGCTGATCATCGCTTTCTCATCATCGGCCATTACCTGCTCATGAAAGTTCAGTACGGTATCTTTAAGTGCGTTCTCTTGTTTTTTGGCATTATTACATGCGACCAGGGCAAATACCAGGATAGCGAAGCAGGTTGTTTTTTTCATTGCTGTAGTATAGTGTGCAAATGTAATGCATTTGTTTATTCTGCTAAATCATTTGCGCATTTACGTTGTCCGGATAAAAAGTATAAAATCAAGGTGTGCCAGCACAAAGCCTTCTTCTTTCATCAATGTAACGATGTTTCCGCGATGGTGCGTACCATGGTTTATAACATGGGTTAAAATATCAACCAGGCGGGTATCAAAGGTGTCGCCCTGTGTATTGGTATAATGGATGTTCTTTTCAAAATCATCATCGCTCAATCCGCTGATGAAATTCTGCCACGCCGCGTTATAGTTTTCGGTATCTTCTTTCATCTCTTCGGGCAGGCGCTCGCTCCACACAGCCACGCTTTGCGGTAACTCCAGAACCCGGTCGAGCCAAACGCGCTGAGCCGACAGCGTATGCGAAAACAATTCATAGATCCGCGGGTTCACAGGGAACTGTTTTTCAAACTTATCCAGTAATATCTGGTTGGCCCATTTATCGTATTCAAATAGTTGTTTAAAATAAGTTTTCATTGGTTTATCAGGTTGATGTTATCAGGAGAGTTGGGTGGTTATCGGAGCAGGTGCAAAATAAAAAAACAGGTATTTACAGGTATTCTTAAAATTTTAAACTCATGTTTTCCATCTTTTGGGGGCGGTTATCCGGGTAACCTGCCGCTGCCCGGTAAGCTTTGCGCTCACAGGTAAAGTTCCACCATTGTTTTTTGCTGCCGGGATTGTTTGCGTAATAAACCACCAGCCGAAACTGGTCTTCCACACAGGGGTCTGTGCGGGTACCTATAAACCGCTCATGCTCATTCAACAATTCGGCGCCATCTTTATCTTTTAATTCCGTCAGGCGATAGTAACCCATATCAATCAGGTCCTGGGCAAACCTTGGGCCCACCGAAGGCACCTGCTGAAATTCGATCAGGGCCAGTATACATTGAGCGCGATGCTCCGCCACACTCAAAATAGCCGCCAGCTCATCAGCCGCGTAATTGCTTATTTCCTTTATCCTGATGCCGGCGTTTTTAAGCAGTATCTTTTCAATTTCGCTTAAGCTTAGTTTTACAGTCTTCATCTTTTTTGCAAATTTGATAACATCAATTAGAAATAAGCAGGTAAAAACAGGTATTATTTATAAAAGTATCCGGCCATTTAGCACCTGCTATTATGATTATCATAAAGAACACGCCTGTTGATTTTACAATACAATATCGTAAAAATAGCTCAAAAAAGCAAATCGGAAACACCGGTATGCCGGCATATCTTATGGGCGAATATTATTCAAAAGATAAAAGTAAACACCCAGCAGTAAACTGATAAGCGCTCCAAGTACAATTACAAAAGTCATGGGCAGTGATTTTTGTAATTGCAAAATCAAGATTTATGCCAATGGGGGGTTAAACCCCAATTTATCCTTTACTTATCTTTATCCTTGCCGCCAAATACCGAGAAATGTACATAACGTTTCGGGTTGGCTTTCAGATCCTTTAATAACTCGTTCAAACTATTGGTCGAGTTGCTCAGGTTATTATACACTGTTTTATCGTTCAGCAGTAATCCTAATGAACCGTCTTTGCTGTTCATTTTGGCAATGGTAGCCTGCAGGTCGGCCATGGCTTTGCCGGCATTATCCAGTGTTTGTTTCAGGTTTGATTTGGCAATGTCGTCGCTCACTTTATTAAAGTTTGATAGCGTGCCTGTAAGGTATTTATTACTGTTTTTAAGATTCAGGGTGATGTCTTCAACATTCGTCATGATGTGGTCGATATGGGTACTTTGCTTACCCACCAGGGCATCCACCTTTTGGGTAGTGCCTTCTAACGATTGTAACGAATTGGCAATGCTGGTAAAACTGCGGTCAACATTCTTTTGGAACTTTGGGTTCATAATGTTGTTTACCGCCGTCAGTATCGAATCCATCTTTGCTATGATAGCTTCGGCTTTTTTCTGTACAGGCTGCAGGCTCTCGGTTAAACCGCCCTGCACATAAGCTGATAGGGTGTCATTATCAGCGGCTTCCTGCCTGCTGTTACCTAACTGAAAAACAATGGCTTTTCCGCCAAGCAGATCGGTGCTGGCTAACTGTGCTATGGTATTTTTAGGTATGGTATACTTTGATTGTACCTTAAACTCTGCAAGGGTATGGCCGTTAGGTAACAAGATCATGTTTGAAACCCGGCCTATCGGGAAACCATTAACCAATACAGGTTTTGATATTGCTAAACCATCAACAGAATTGTAGATGGCGTAAAATTTATTTTCGGATGAAAAAACGTCGTTGCCTTTTAAAAAGCTATAGCCTAAAATTAATATTGCTAATGATATTACCGTTAATGCGCCTATTTTGGTTTCGTTAGATATTTTCAAAATTTTTTGTGTTTTTTAAGTGGTTGAGGTTTTTTTGTCAGTCAAATGGGTTCAATTTCCTTCTTGTAATTTTTTATCGCTCTCACTATTGTTGCCACAATTTCATTTTGTCCGTCTTCCGAGTTTAAGTAATCCTCATCTTTAGGGTTATTAATAAAGCCTGTTTCAACTAATACTGCCGGCATAGCGGTATGGCACAGCACTAATACGCCCTGCTCTTTAACGCCATCGCTCGACCTTCCGTCTGTTTGAACAAATTCATCGTTAACAAGGTTTGCAAATAAAATACTGTTTTTACGATATTTTGCTTTAAAGGTGTTCAGCATAATTAATTGCACCGGGTCGTGCGGGTCAAATCCTAAGCCATTGCCGCCTTTTGCGCCGTTCTCTTCAAATAAGTTTTCGCGCAATGCGGCAACTTCTTCTTTGTCGCGGTGCAAACCATAAACCAATAACAATACGCCACGGCCCGATTGATCGGGTACGTGTTTTCTTTTTCCGTTAACAATATGCACTTTATCAGGCAACGAGTTGCAGTGCAGTGATATAAACAGGTCGCCTTTGGCTGCATTGGCAATATCCGATCGTCTTTGCAGGCCCACACCTTCAGGGGTGGTACGTGTCATTACCACTTTTACGTCTTTTATTTCTTTTTGTATGGCCTTTTGTAATTTAAGTGCCAGTGCCAGCGTTACTTGTTCTTCGGTAGAGTAAGAGCCCGATGCGCCGGTATGGCCGCCGTGTCCTGCATCTACAATTATAGTTTTAACCCTGAAAGACGACGTGTCTTTTTTGATACGGCTGTTAAAGCCGTATGATTTGAGGGCCGACAGACAAAGTATTAATGGTAAACAGTAAATGAATCTTTTCAATGCCTTTATTTTCATTATTTTTGAACCGCAAGTAAAACTATTTCTGCAAAAATACTATTCATAATCAATTTTGAAATTTATACGTCTTTTTTTTCTGCTATTCCTCTTTATCAACGTACGTGCATCTGCAGTATCTTATAATTACGCAAAAACAGGTAGTTATAGTATACGCGATACCATTATTAAGTTGAATCCTGTTAAAGATAGCAAACTAATCAGACAAAACGGTAAAAACCCAGCCGATACCACTAAACGAAAAGGAAAAAAAGACACCACAAAAAAGAAAACAGACGAGTTTGATTCGGAGATAACGGCCCGCTCCGGCGATACTACGATCGCTATTCATAAACCATCCGATTTTTTAATATTGCTGCATAACGCGCGTATTTCTTTCGGGGACGCGTCGCTTGATGCGGATTATATCCGCGTTGATAAAAAGAACCACCTGGTATTTGCCCGCGGTAGCCGCGATCCGGTTACCGGCGCGTACATTGGCCGGCCTATATTTAAGCAAAAAGACCAGGACCCTTTAATTGCCGATTCGCTTACCTTTAACTATATCACCAAAAAAGGCTTTATTCATAATGCATCCTCAAAACAGGACGGTAATTATATCTCGGGCGGCGAAGCAAAACGACTGAATGAGGAAGAAATAGCTTATCGCAACGTGTTATACAGTACCTGCGACAAGCCATATCCCGAAACGGATTTTGGTATTGTGATAACTAAGGGTATTGCCGAAAAGCACATGATCATTTCGGGCCCGGCTTATCTTGAAATTGAAGGTGTGCCTATTCCTATCGTACTGCCGTTTGGTTTCTTCCCCAAACCCGATCAGCGTACTTCGGGCTTTATTCTGCCTACCTTTGGCGAGGATAATCAGCTTGGTTTTTATTTGAAAGACTTTGGTTACTATTTTGGGATAAACGACTATATGGACGTAACAACAAATGGTACTTATTATTCAAAGGGATCGTTTGATGTAGGCGCCCTTACACGCTATCTTAAAAAATATAAATACCAGGGTTCATTTAATTTACGCTTTGGTTACCATAAATATGGTTTGGAAACCGATCCGGCCTCAAAAGATTTTAACATCACGTGGTCGCACAGCCAGGATCCCGCGGCACATCCCGGTACTACGTTTTCGGCATCGGTTAACGCGGGCACATCAAGCTTTTACCGTAACTCGCCCGCACAAACCAATTATAATTTACTGGCGTTAACGCAAAATAACCTGCGTTCAAGTATATCATACGGTAAAGTGTTTACAGGTACTCCGTTTAACTTAACGGTCAACTTATCGCATAGCCAGGATTTGACAGCCAAAACAGTTACGCTCGAATTGCCTTCCTTTAGCTTAAATATGACGAGCTTAAGCCCTTTTGATAAAAAGGACCGCGTAGGCGAGCAGAAATGGTATCAGCGCATTACGGTTGGTTATAGCTTACAGGGTACAAACAAGATCAATAATGTTGCCGAAGATCAGTTGTTTACCTCTAAAACATTATCAAAAAGAATGCAGAACGGCTTTACACAAAGCATTCCGGTTAGTTTAAGCTTAACTGTTTTTAAGTATTTCCAGTTTAACTCCAGCATTAACTATACCGAACGCGATTACTTCCAAACCATCCGCAAGCGTTTTGCACGCGGCAGTGTTTCGGGGCTGGATTCGATGGTTGTTGATACCGTACCCGGTTTCAGGCGCGGCGGCGATTATTCCGTATCTACAGGTTTATCAACCAAGGTATACAATACCATGTATTTTAAAGGCGCTGTAAAGGCCATCAGGCATGTCATGTCCCCGTCTGTCAGTTTCCAGTACCGTCCCGATTTTTCAGATCCGTCATACGGTTACTATCAAACCATTGTGAGCAATGCTACAATTCCGTACCCTTATACCTCGCAAAAGTATTCCATATTTGAGCAAAGCATTTATGGTGGCCCGTCGGGTGGAAAATCCGCGGGTTTAGCTTTTAGTTTGGATAATACCATCGAAGCCAAATTACGTGCCCGTAAATCGGATACATCGCAGGCCGATCGTAAGATCCAGATATTGCAGGGCTTATCGCTGTCAACCTTTTATAATTTTATTGCCGACTCGTTAAAGCTTTCCAATATTAACTTTTCGGGCCGTACAGCATTGTTCAATCAAAAACTGGGCCTAAGCTTTGGCGGTACCTTAAACCCGTATGTGAACCAGGTGCGCGATTCGGTAAGCAACGGCCAGCTGGTACGTTATGCTCATGTTATAAACAGGTACACGTTCCAGAACGGCAGCTTTCCTACGCTTGTCAATTTTAACCTTTCGATGGATTTTAACCTGAACTCCGAAACGTTAAAACATCCTGCAAATAATCAGGCACAACAACCCAACACAATTCGAAACATGACGAAGGAGCAGGCCGACAAACTTGCCCTCATCAACTCTAACCCGAATGCTTTTGTCGATTTTAATGTGCCCTGGAATATTAGCATGAGCTACAGTTTTTCATATAGCAACAGCGGTGTATCAACTTATATAAATAATACGCTTAACTTTAACGGCGACCTGAGTATCACGCCTAAATGGAAGATACAATATACATCAGGCTTTGATATTAAAGCAGGCAGGTTAAGCGCTACATCCATATCCATTTACCGCGACCTGCATTGCTGGGACCTGTCGGCACAATGGATACCTTTCGGATATTACAAATTTTATAACGTCACCTTAAAAGTTAAGGCTTCTGTTTTGCAGGATCTGAAACTGAGCAAAAGGAAAGACTACTACAATAACGATTAATATGCTTGCAGAAATTATTACCATAGGCGATGAGATATTAATAGGTCAGGTAATTGACAGTAATTCGGCATGGATAGCACAGCAGCTCAATGCCATTGGTATTCGCGTAAAGCAGATTAGTTCCGTGTCCGACGATGTGGCGCACATTGTTACCGCGTTGAACGAAGCAAAGGGTCGTGCCGATATCATACTGGTAACCGGCGGTTTGGGGCCAACTAAAGATGATATTACCAAAACAACTTTAGCCGGATATTTTGGTGTAGGCATGGTACAGAACCGCGAGGCGCTGGATAACGTTAGCCGGATATTCGCAAAATATAACCGACCGCTGCTGGAAGTAAATATCCGCCAGGCCGATGTGCCCGAAAATTGTGAGATCATTATTAACAATAACGGTACTGCGCCGGGTATGTGGTTTAACCACGAAGGCAAAATATATATTTCGATGCCTGGTGTGCCGCACGAAATGATGTATATGATGGAAGAAACGGTTATCCCGAAACTGAAAGCCACATTCGCGCTGCCGGCCATCGTGCACAAAACCATACTAACGGTAGGCGAGGGTGAGTCGTTCTTAGCCGAAAAAATAGCAGATATTGAAAATGCCCTGCCATCGCATATTAAACTGGCTTACCTGCCTAAACTGGGTTCCGTAAGGCTGCGTTTAAGTGCTTTTGGTAAAGATGAAGTTGTATTGCAAAACGAAATAAATGTTTATGCGACCCGGCTAATTGAGCGCATTGGCAAAAGCGTGGTTACCGATGTAGATGTACCTATCGAAAAAGCAATATTAGATGAAATGGGCGCGCGTGGCCTTACCCTCAGCGTTGCCGAGAGCTGCACAGGGGGATACATTTCGCATTTATATACCCAGCACCCCGGTTCTTCAAAAGTGTTTTTGGGTGGCGCGGTATCTTATGCTTATGAGCTGAAGGAAAGCATCCTCGGAGTAACCAACGAAACCCTGTGGGAGCACGGAGCTGTAAGTAAAGAAACCGTTGTTGAAATGGTGGAAGGAGCCCTGCGCAACTTCAAATCTGATTATGCCATGGCTGTAACCGGCGTTGCCGGCCCCGATGGCGGCACCGACGATAAACCGGTGGGAACCGTATGGATAGCGGTGGCAAATAACCAAAAAACTTTTGCACATAAATTTGTGTTTGGTAAAAAGCGAATGCAAAACATTGAGCGAACGGCCATTACGGCAATGGGTATGTTGATAAAATTATTGCGCGGAGATACGTCTGCTGAATGATTTTTGTGTTAATTTTCGGGTTGTAAATTCAAGCAATATTTAATGGCCAAATACAAGTTATTATTGCCCAAAATGGGGGAGAGCGTTGCCGAAGCCACCATTATTAAATGGAACAAGAACGTTGGCGACATAGTTGAAATTGATGACGCGGTAATTGATATAGCTACTGATAAAGTTGACTCTGAAGTACCATCTCCCGTTAAGGGAAAACTGGTGCTGCAGCTTTGTAAAGAGAACGAGGTAATACAGGTAGGCGGTGTACTGGCCATAATTGAAACCGACGAGCCCGAGACCCCGCTTACAACCGAACAAACCACAGCCATTGAAAACTTTAAATTGCCGGATGCCGGTAATGATACTGGTAATAAAGAAGAAACGCCACCACCAGCCGCAAGCCACGAGGAAGAGTTTTTCCCGCATTTAACGGAAGATACACACGAAGAAGAAATATTGCCCGATGCGGATGTGATACCCGGCGTTGAGCAATTAGACACCACATCTAAACCGATCATACAATCATCGGGCGGGCGCTTTTACTCGCCTTTGGTTAAAAATATAGCCTTGCAGGAAGGCATCAGCCCGCAGGAAATGGATACCATACCCGGCACAGGCGCCGAGGGGCGTTTAACCAAGGATGATATTTTACTTTACGTTAAAACACGTAAACCGGGTGCAACATCACAACCTGTCGGCGCTCCGCCGTCTCCACCGGTAACACAACAGCCATTGCGCCCGTCGGAAATGCTGGAGCAACCAAAGTTTGTTACTACGCCCGCGCCAAATATACCTACGGTAATACCGCAGGCAGAGATACCCAAAACGCAGGCACCGGCCCCTGAACAGGCAAAGCCACAAGCGCCATCACAGCCGCAACAACCTGCTGCTGCAACCGCCACTCAACCATCTCAGCCAACAGCTGCTAAAACATCTGGTGGCGACGAGATCATCGAGATGGACCGTATGCGCAAGCTCATTGCCGATCACATGGTAGCCAGTGTACATACCTCGCCGCACGTATGCTCATTTGTTGAGGTAGATGTGACCAATATGGTGCAATGGCGCGATAAAGTTAAAACCGCATTCGAGAAACGCGAGGGCACTAAAATTACTTTTACACCAATATTTGTTGAAGCTGTAGCTAAAGCCATAAAAGATTTCCCGATGATCAACGTATCCGTAAACGGTACACAGATCATCAAAAAGAAAGATATCAATATCGGTATGGCCGCGGCCCTGCCAAGCGGTAACCTTATTGTTCCTGTTATCCGCAGAGCGGATGAGCTGAACCTGGTAGGCCTCAGCAAAGCTGTTAACGACCTGGCTAACCGTGCCCGCACCAGCAAACTTCAACCCGACGAGATCAAAGAAGGTACTTTCACTATCACCAATATCGGTTCGTTTGGCAATACCATGGGTACGCCCATCATTAACCAACCGCAGGTAGCTATTTTAGCCATCGGCGTTATCAAAAAGAAACCCGCCGTTATAGAAACCCCAACAGGTGATGTAATTGCCATACGCCACATGATGTTCCTCTCGCTATCATACGACCATAGGGTAGTGGATGGCGCCTTAGGAGGCTCATTCATCCGCCGCGTAGCGGATTATTTAGAGAACTGGGATTTGAATAGGGAGATTTAGTTGTTAAGTTATTTGGTTGTCGAGTTGTTGGGTTTAAGTAACCTGATAATTAGTAACTCAGCAACTAAATAACTTAACAACTCAATAACCAAAGAATCTACTTACTCGCCGTAACTTCCTCCACAAACCTATCCGTCCTGCCAAAGGCATAACCTTGTTTTAATCCCCAGCGGATAAATTCATCAATGCGTTCCACAAATGTTTCCCCGGTAACCTTAACAACATATCCCGGGAAACCGAATTTTTCCGGCTGGTTTAGATCAGTAAACTCCCAGGGGTGAAAGTACAGGTTCAGGTAGCCGTCTTTTTTAAGGGTGATCTTGCTCAGCCACTTCAGTAAGCCCAAGGGTAAATTATGGAAACTTAACCAAAACAACGGGAAACGTACCAGTGGCGAAACCGACGATGGCATTTGCAACACGCCATCCTGGTAAAACCAGGTGCGGGGCTTGCTAAAGTTATTGTACCTGCCCGGTAAATAGGTGGGGTTGATAGACGAGTTATACACATACCCCGCCTTTTGTATTTCCTTTTCGTCTACCGGCATCATACGCGCCATGCGGTAACCTTTTACGGTTTGCCCGGATAATTGCTCCAGGGCGTTTTTTGATTGTTTGAGGTGCTCTGGTTTAAAATCGGAATGGTAATACCCGTGGGATGCCAGCTCGTGGCCGTCGCTTACAATCTGGTGGATAATATCGGGTTTGTTATTGGCGTAGTTGGCAGTACAATAAAAGGTAGCCTTCACATCATGCTTGCGCAGTATGGCCAGTATCTTTAACGTCCCTTCGGTTGATATGCGGAGTTGTTCGTCAAAAGCTATCTCTTTGCCATACTCAAACGGCATATCAAACTCCTCAATATCAAAGCTTAGCAGTATCATCCTTCAGGTTGGTTGAACGTATAATATAATTAGGGCGTTGTTTGGCCTGCATAAACAGCTTGCCCAGGTAAGTGCCTATGATACCTAATACCATCAGTTGCATTCCGCCAAAAAACACCACAGTTGCTAATAATGATGCCCAGCCGGCAGCCTCAAATTGCGGGCGGAAAAAATAGCTATATAAGATGTATGGTATATATAGCAGCGATGCGAACGAAAAGAACACGCCAATACCGGTAGCCATATACAATGGCCTTACACTAAACGCGGTAATGCCCTCCACCGCGAATCTGAACATCTTTTTCAGCGTGTACTTGCTCTTGCCCGAAAAGCGTGCGTCGGCCTGGTAGTTAATGGCATATTGCTTAAAGCCCAGCCACTTGATAAGGCCGCGCATAAACAAGCCATTCTCATTTAGCTGCACCAGTACATTTGCTACTTTACGGTCTATCAGCCTGAAATCGGCCGTGCCTTTCTCCAGTTTTGTGTCTGATAGCGAGTTGATCATTTTATAGAACAGGTCGCTGGTTTTGGTTTTGAATATGGTGGTATCATCCTGGTATTCGCGGGTGCTATACACTACATCGTAACCTTCTTCCCATTTCTCAATAAACTGCGGTATCAGCTCGGGCGGGTGCTGCATATCGCCATCCATACTGATCACGGCATCGCCGGTAGCAAAATCGTAACCTGCCTTTAAAGCGTTCTGGTGCCCAAAATTCCGCGAAAGCTCAACATAGAACAGGTTTTCGTCAAGCCTGCCCAAACTTTTCAATTTATCTAAAGTGCCGTCAGAGCTGCCGTCGTCAATAAAAATAACCTCGTAAGCGTAAGGTGTGCTTTTTAGTATTGCAAGCAGCCGGGTAGCTAATTCTTCAATATTGCCTTCTTCATTAAAAGATGGTATTACTACCGAAAGTTTTTTCTTCATTATGCTGCTGCCAATATCGGGTTTTCTTCTTTATTAAAATCCCTTGTCCAGGTTTCGTAAATAATTTTAAGCCATATTATAAACACAGGTAACGCCTTTAATCCGTATTTTTTTGTAACGTGCTCGCTCAAATAATGCGGAAACAGGTCGGACGGCGAAAAACTGGTGATCACTACAGCAAAAATGATTAAAAATATTTCAAAATTGGTTACCGGTCGGTCTAAATTAGCATACCAGATGGCTACCCCCATAAATGCGATGATATATGTTGGCGATTCGGAACTGCTACTGTAAATGATAGGGAATATCAGTGTTGAGCATAATATCAATAACTGGAACTTCAGGTTTTTAAAGCTTTTAAAGCGCAGGTACGAAGTAAAGAATACCACCGTTGCCGGGATGATGACCTGTATATCCGATAAGTGTATGTCAAATATCCGCCTTATCATACCTTTCACGCCAATATCCTGCATGCGCGACGCGTTGTTCTCTACATCTTTGGCCTGCAAACTATGGTACCAATCCCAATAAGACTGAATTACAAACCTTGGCGATGATACCAGCATATTTAATCCCATCAGCACAACGGCCCAGAAAATCAATCCCCAGATGAACTTGACTTTGTTTTCGGAGAAGAAGAAGAAGGCCAGCCCCACAATGCCATACAATTTAATATAGGTACCAATAATGATCATCAGTGCCGCCCAAAAGTCTTTTTCCTTGCGGATAAAAATAAAGGTAAACAGCATCAGCGCGGTTATGAACGGGTTAACCTGTACGCTGAAGGATGAAGTCATTAACTCATGCGCGCATATCAGCAATATCATTACCTGCTTTTTAGGATCAAGCGGCAGCATGGTAACCGCTTTATATAGTATCCAGGTGTTGAATATACTCCACAACGTCACACCAACAGCATCCGGAAACATGGCGAAAGGAGCGATGATGAGTCCGAAGAAAGGGCCGTAATGATGACAATCGTCAAAGAGTTGTGGGTAATGTAGGTAAATATTCTTCTGTTCTACCAAATGGAACCACGACCACTTATACAGTAAATAATTGTTAATGCCGTTCATCAGCACCTGTTTTAAAGCGGCAATGGTGCTCAAGCCGAACCATAAAACTAAAACGAAATACTTATTGGTAAAAAGAGCTTTTATTTTTTGCATTCAATCCGTATCAGGGCAAATTAACGCCTCAAAGATAAGATAGTGCTTTGATAATTTGACAGGGCAAAGCGTCAATCATTCGTAGAAAATTTTATTGTTTTTGGATGGATTTACTGCAAAATTTGCAATCGCCATCATAAATCAATATATTTAGGCTTCATAGCAGCGCATGAAGTATTTTGATCTGAAACAAAACAATACCACACTTTCAACCGAAATAATTGCCGGTACTTCGTCATTTCTGGCTACCGCTTATATTATTGTAGTTAATCCATCTATATTAAGCCAGGCTGGTTTACCTTTTGCAGGAGTACTTACGGCAACCGTTATCGTATCTTTCTTCAGCAGCTTAATGATGGGGCTTTACGCTAAGAATCCCATCCTGGTAGCACCGGGCATGGGGCTGAACGCGTTCTTTACATTTTCGGTAGTAATGGGTATGAAAGTGCCCTGGCCGGTGGCATTGGGCGCGGTATTTTGGGCCGGTATCATTTTCCTGCTGCTTTCCGTTTTTAATATCCGTACTTATATAGTAAGGGCAATACCTAAAACGTTACGCTATGCTACGTCCGTTGGTATAGGGCTGTTTATTACTTTAATTGGCTTTGTAAACGCTAAGTTCCTGGTAGCTAACCCGGCAACTATTATTGGGTTTGGTAAGCTTAATCCAGCATTGCTCACTTTTATCGCGGGGCTTTTACTTACCTCGGTTCTGGTTATTTACCGGGTAAAAGGCGCTATCCTTATCGGAATCATCGTTACCACGTTAATTGCATGGCCCATTGGCCGGTATTGGGGAGCTGATGCTCCGCTCATCAATTTGAACGGCGTATTCTCCCGCCCCGATTTTAGCCTCCTCTTCAAGCTCGATCTTGTTCATTCCCTCACCTGGGCAATGGTACCGGTCATATTCGCTTTTGTATTTACCGATATGTTCGACAGTCTTTCAACTTTCATCGGTTTATCCGAAGCATCGAATTTATTGGATGAGAACGGCGAACCTCAGCATGTAAAACAGGCCCTGCTTACTGATGCCGTTGCAACCACTATCGCGGGCCTGGCTGGTTCAAGTCCCGGCACGGCCTATATCGAGTCGGCAGTGGGTATTGAAGCAGGGGGGCGTACAGGCTTAACAGCCGTTGTTGGCGGCCTGTGGTTTTTACCTTTCTTGTTTTTAGCGCCCTTACTTTCGGTGGTGCCTGCAATCGCCACTGCACCGGCACTGGTATTGGTAGGTGTATTTATGATGCGGCCCGTTACCAAAATCAACTGGCTTGCTTTGGACGATGCCATACCAGCCTTCCTGGCTATGGTATTAATTCCGTTCACTTATTCCATAACCCAGGGTATTACCTGGGGATTTTTAAGTTATTCGGCAATAAAGTTACTTACCGGCAAGGCAAAAGAAGTGAGTCTGGCGCTTTGGATAATAGACGCGTTTTGCATCTTAGGTTTAATATTAGCTTAGTTTATACAATGAAAAAACTGATACTCATTGCTTTACTGCTCAACGCCACATACTTATTTGGCCAGGCACCGCAAACAGTGGTTAAAAATAGCGATGCTACTCCACGGGAGTTTCAAAATATTACCGCCATACTTGGTGCTTTCCCTGCCGAGGTGGCTTTGATACATAGTATGATAAAACAACCTAAAGAGTTGGCATTCCAGGGTATCCGCTTTACTGAAGGTATCTTAAATGGCAGGCATGTGGTTTTGGCCCAAACAGGTATGGGTAAAGTTAACGCTGCCATTACCACTACCTTATTATTAGATCATTTTAAGCCACGCGAAGTGTTATTTACAGGTATAGCAGGTGGCACAGACCCTGAACTTTCGCCCGGTGACCTGGTGATAGCTACCACTGTCGCACATCATGATTACGGCACGATCACACCGGACAGTATGCTAAGACGATCAACACGTAACCCTGCTACAGAAGAAGAAAATCCCATTTATTTCCCTTGCGACAAACCTTTAATACTATTGGCCGAAAAGGTAAGCAAAGAAGTTAAATTTCAAAGCGCCGGTAAGCACCCGCCAAAAGTTATAGAGGGTGTTATAGTTACCGGCGACGTATTTGTATCATCGGTAGCGGCTACAAAACAACTGCATCAAAAAATGAATGCCGAAGCAACCGAAATGGAAGGAGCATCGGTGGCGCAGGCTTGCTGGCAGCAAAAGGTGCCCTTTTTAGTGATACGCAGCTTAAGCGATAATGCCAGCGATAATGCGCACGAAGATGTAGCCACGTTTTACAAAATAGCTGCCGAAAACTCGGCACATTTAGTAATGGCTATTGTAGAGAAAATTAATTGACGATTTTAATCGTATTACGTATTGTTATAATTTGCATATTTAGCGAAATTTTAGTCAGCCTTAATTTAAACACAACCATAATTGATTATATATGTTAGCACCTTCAAATAACTCCAACAGTGGCTCGCTTGATGAGCTTGATTTTTCAATACTCATGTTATTACAGCAGGATGGCAGAATGTCGTTTACGGTAATGGCCGAAAAATTAGGTGTATCTATCAGTAATATACGTATGCGTGTAGGTAAGCTCATCGAAGATAAAACCATCCAGATAGTGGGTCGCGTAAATCCCGAAAAGGTAGGCTTCCATGCTTATGCGCATATTAAGGTATCGGTAAGGCCCGCTAACCTGATCTCTAAAGTGGCCGATAAATTGGTGCATTTACCCGAAATAAGCTTCCTGGCTACCACATCCGGCGATTTTGATATCGAAGTGGACGTAATGTGCCGCGATAATACGCACCTGGTAGAATTGATAAACGAGCACATCAGTTGTATTGAAGGCGTTTATCAAACAAAAACCGATATGTACTTTAAAGTACTGAAACTTGCCCAGCCCGACCTGGCCTCGTTAAGATAATTAACAACATCCCGGAGCCCTAAACCGGGATGTATAAAACCTCTTTAAAAACATTTTTTGCAAAAAATGTTTAAATAATTGCATTTTTTACTTTTTTAGTTTACTTTTAAATTCAATTTTGAGAGATGGGAGTAGCTGAAAGCCAAAATTACCTGATTTGAATCGTATTGCTGAGTCTGAATTGATCATAAATTCCCGTGGTGCTATTTACCACCTGGATTTGAAACCCGATGAAATATCGTCCGACATTATAACCGTTGGCGACCCCGACCGGGTGGGGGAAGTGAGTAAGTACTTTGACAGGATAGAAGTTGAACGCTCTCACCGTGAGTTTGTTACACACACCGGCTATATCGGCGCGAAGCGGATATCGGTGGTTTCAACAGGTATTGGTACTGATAATATCGATATTGTTTTTAATGAGCTGGATGCGCTGTTCAATATTGATTTTGATACGCGAACAGTTAAGGGCGAATTAAAACAGCTGAATATTATCCGTATCGGCACTTCGGGTTCTTTGCAAAAGGATTTTCCGGTTGATAGCTTTTTGGCATCAACGCACGGCCTGGGCATTGATAACCTGATGAATTTTTACGATGTGAAGCATAACGATGCTGATCAGAATATTATTGATGCCTTCATCGCACAAACAGGATTATCAGGCAAAGTATCGGCACCGTATTTAAATGCCTGCGACAGCGGTTTGTTGAAACAGTTTGATGAGGGCTTTCATAAAGGTATAACGGTAACATGCCCGGGTTTTTACGGGCCACAGGGGCGTGTGCTCAGGCTGGGTTTAAGTAACCCCGGCTTTATTGATAAACTGAGTGATTTTAAGCACAGCGGTTTAATAATAAGCAACTTTGAAATGGAAACGGCAGGGATATATGGTTTAGGTGCAGCCTTAGGGCATAAAACCATAAGCCTGAACGCTTTAATAGCCAATCGTATAACAGGCCGGTTTTCAAAAGACCCGAATGCGACGGTCAAAGCACTGATAGAAAAAGCACTGGGTATAATAACCAGTAAATAAATAGCATATAATACACATATAATGAAGTATAGTCCGGTTAAGAATTTTATAAATGGTGAGTTTATTGATGCCAGCACTGCAAAAAGCATGCAGGTGGTATCGCCTGTTGATGGCACCTTATTGTCTACAGTGCCGATGTCAACAGCCGGCGATCTGGATGCCGCAGTGCAATCAGGTAAGGCCGCTTTTAAAAAATGGTCGAACACGCCGATAAAAGAGCGTGTGCAGGTTTTCTTTAGATATAAAACATTATTAGAGAAGAACCTGGTAGAATTATCAAAATTGGTTGAAGAAGAGAACGGCAAAACATACGGCGAAGCTGTTGCCGAAATAGAAAAGGCTATAGAGCTGACAGAGTTTGCCTGCTCGTTACCGCAACTGGTAACCGGCGAATTGCTTGAAGTGAGTCGAGGTATTGAATGCCGCACTGAATATGTGCCATTAGGTGTTGTTGCGTCTATTGTACCATTCAACTTCCCAAGCATGGTGCCAAACTGGACTATTCCGAACGCTATCGCGTTGGGTAACTGTATGATCATGAAGCCATCCGAAAAAGTGCCTTTAAGCGTTGGCCGGATAGCTGAGTTGCTGAAGGAAGCCGGTTTACCCGATGGTGTGTTAAATATTGTTCATGGTGATAGTGAAATAGTTAATGCTATTTGCGATCATCCGGGTATCGAAGCTGTGTCATTCGTCGGATCAACCAAGGTAGCCAAGATCGTTTATAAACGCGCCACGTCAAACTATAAACGTTGCCTGGCATTAGGCGGTGCGAAGAACCACTTGCTGGTATTACCTGATGCAATTCCGGGCATGACTGCCCAAAACATTACCGCATCCATGAGCGGCTGTGCGGGGCAACGTTGCATGGCGGCATCAGCTATGGTAGGCGTTGGCGATGTGGATCATATCATAGACCAATTGGTTGCCGAAGCTAAAAAAGTGGTGCCTGGCCAAAACCTGGGCGCGGTGATCAGCAAAGAATCAAAAGAAAGAATAGAAAGCTACATTACCAGCGCCGAAAAGCAGGGTGCCAAAATATTACTTGATGGCCGTAAGCCAAGTGTTCCCGGCAAAGAGAACGGTTACTATGTTGGCCCGACGGTTATTGACTATGTAACGCCTGAAATGGATGTTGCCAAGGAAGAGATCTTCGGCCCGGTGATCAGCATTATGCGCACCAAAACTTTGGAAGAAGCCATGGTGATAGAAAACTCGAACATGTACGGCAACGCGGCCTCTGTATTTACACAGAACGGCGGTGCCGCAAGATATGTGATCAACAATGCCAGTGCAGGCATGGTAGGCGTGAATGTGGGTGTACCTGTGCCACGCGAGCCATTCTCTTTCGGTGGCTGGAACGAAAGTAAATTCGGGGTAGGCGATATTACCGGTAAAAGTTCGATAGAGTTTTGGACGAAATTGAAAAAATCGACCACCAAGTGGAACCCCGAAGCAGGGGTGAACTGGATGAGCTAAGGGCGCTTTGCGCATTTAAGATGGAAGATGTAATTAAAACGGAGCTGCGTTAGGGATAGCAGTGGAAACCCCGCACGAGACCCTTCTACCAGGGTCGAGGAGGAGTTGCAATGGATAGCCCGGGCCGCAGGTAACGCCCAAATAGTTTTTCTACATCATACTAATAAAAATAACAACGTACGCCTTCGTTCCCCCTTTAGGGGCTTAGGGGGCCTAATGAATAGAACTATGGAATCAATAGAAACCCAAACCGAAACCGAAGAAATTCTACAGAATAACTTCGACTATACTTTATTTTCCTGGAGCAAACAAAAGGGTATAAACCCTATCGCTGTAAAATATGCCGAAGGTGTTTACCTGTACGATTATGAAGGCAAACGTTACCTCGATTTTTCGTCGGGTTTAATGAATGTGAATATTGGGCATGGTAACCAACGTGTAACACAGGCAGTTGTGGAGCAAATGCAACAAGTAAGTTATGTTACCCCAAGTTGTGTGACTAAGGCCCGTGGTGAGTTAGGTAAGAAGTTAGCTGAGATCAGTCCGGGTAACCTTACCAAAACATTATTTACCGTATGCGGTGCTACGGCTATCGAGAACGCGATAAAACTGGCACGGATATACACAGGCCGGCACAAAATTATAACCCGTTACAGGGCTTTTCACGGTGCTTCATACGGTGCCATGACAGCAGGCGGCGACCCGCGCAAGCTGGCGTCCGACTCGCAGCAGGCGCCAAACTTTGTGCATGTGGAAGATCCGTATTGCTACCGCTGCCCCTGGGGAAAAGAAATGAGTACCTGCAACCGTGAATGCGTTAGCCATATTGAGCGCGTAATCGATTTTGAAGGGCCCGAAAACATAGCCGCCATTTTAATGGAAGGTGAAAGCGGTACTTCGGGATGTATCAAATACCCGCCCGATTATTTACAAAAGCTGCGCGCGTTATGCGATAAGCATGGTATCCTGTTAATTGCCGATGAGGTAATGAGTGGCTTTGGCCGTACCGGTAAATGGTTTGGTGTGGATAATAACGGTGGTGTTGTGCCTGATATGATCGCGACAGCAAAAGGCATTACCGCCGGTTACCTGCCATTGGGCGCCCTGATTGTGACCGATAAAATTGCAGCTGCATTTGATGATAAGGCTTTGATGCTGGGTTTAACCTACTCGGCGCACCCTGTTACCTGCGCTGCAGGGGTAGAAGTACTTAAAATTTACGAAGACGAGCATTTAATTGAAAATGCCGCCGCTATGGGCCATTACATAGATATGCGCGTGAACGAGATGAAGAAGGTTCACCCAAGTATTGGAGATTTTAGAAATACCGGCTTGTTGGGTTGTATTGAACTGGTTAAGAACCGCAATACCAAAGAGCCAATGGCGCCTTACAATGCCAAAGCCGATGAAATGGCGATCATGAATAAGGTTGCCGCTAAAATTAAAGAATTGGGCATGTATGCTTTTGTGCGTTGGAATTATGTGTTCATCGCGCCGCCGTTATCAATTACCCAGGCCCAGGTTGATGAAGGGTTGGCTATTATTTCGCAGGCAATTGCTATTGCGGATGAGTATGTTTATTGATTGGATTTTCACTAAATTTATCCATGCCAAAACATCAATCAACTTTTGACCAAATAGAAGACGTGCAATATTACAGCGAGGACCTTGCGCCTATACCTGCCGATAAACGCAGCTGGGGCACCTGGAACTATGCCGCGCTGTGGATAAGCATGAGCCTTTGTATTCCTACCTATATGCTGGCCAGCTCTTTAATAGAGGGCGGCATGAACTGGTGGCAAGCCATCGTAACCATTTTAATTGGCAATAGTATTGTATTGATACCCATGATATTAAACGGACGGGCGGGTGCCAAATACGGTATCCCGTTCCCGGTGTTGGCGCGCTCAAGCTTTGGTTTGAAAGGTGCTAATATTCCCGCAATGCTCAGGGCGGTCATCGCCTGTGGCTGGTTCGGTATTCAGACCTGGATAGGCGGCTTCGCCATGTATCAGATGGTACATCTGTGGATGCCGTCGATAGCTAACCTGCCGCAGATATTCCCAACATCATGGGGATTGCAAACAGGCCCGGCCATCATGTTCTTTTTATTTTGGCTGTTGAACATGTATGTGGTTTATTTAGGTGTGGATAGTATCAAGAAGCTATTAGTTTTCAAAGCGTTCTTTTTGCCTGTTGCGGCCCTGGCTTTACTGTTCTGGGCAATATCTGCCGGGCATGGTTTAGGACCCATCTTAGCCCAGCCATCAAAATTTAAAACAACCGGCGAGTTCTGGAAAGCGTTTTTTCCTTCCCTTACGGGGATGGTGGGCTTTTGGGCCACGCTGTCGCTGAATATCCCGGATTTTACACGTTACGCCAAAAGTCAGAAGGCGCAGCAATGGGGACAGGCTATAGGCTTGCCGCCATCCATGACCATCTTTTCCTTCATTGGCGTAGTGGTAACATCTGCAACATTCATCATTTACGGACAAACCATTTGGGATCCGGTAGTTTTGGCGGGTAAATTTGATAGCAAGCTTTTGGTGAGCATTGCCATGATAGCCGTAGCGCTATCAACCCTCGCGACAAACATTGCGGCTAACATCGTAAGTCCGGCTAACGATTTCGCTAATCTCTCGCCAAAGAAAATAGACTTTAAATTGGGCGGTTATATCACCGGTATTATCGGTATCTGCATTTTCCCCTGGAAACTGATCGCCGACCCATCGGGTTATATCTTTACCTGGCTTGTTGGCTATTCGGGCTTGCTCGGGCCTATCGGCGGTATCATGATAGCCGACTACTACTTCGTGCGTAAGCAAAACCTGCACGTAAAAGAGTTGTACAACGAAGCTGGTCGATATACTTTTGGTAACGGCTTTAACTCATTAGCTATCATTGCTTTAATATTAGGCATCGCGCCAAATATACCCGGCTTTTTAGCCATTATTCATGTGTTACCAGCAGGCTCTGTTTGGCCATGGCTGGTTGATGTTTACAGTTATGCGTGGTTTGCGGGTTTCTTTATTTCGGGCTTAACCTATCTTATTATGATGAGAAGGCAAACGGAAACAGTTACCGGAACCGATGAATTACAGGAAGGAGAATTGAATGTCAGTATTAATTAAAAACGGCCGTGTTGTTACCGCCGGCGACGATACCATAGCCGATATATTTATTGAAGGAGAAGTAATAACCGCCATAGGCAAAAACTTAAATGTAAAAGCCGATGAGGTGATAGACGCTGCTGGCATGCTGGTTTTCCCTGGCGGGATAGATCCGCATGTGCATTTGGAAATGCCATTTATGGGTACTTTTTCGAGTGATACTTATGAGACAGGTACACGCGCGGCATTGTATGGCGGAACGACAACCGTAATTGATTTTGTTTTACAAACACAGGGTAAAAGTTTAAAGGCTGCTTTAACCGACTGGCAATCCCGGGCAACCGGCAATGCTGTGGGCGATTATAGCTTCCACATGGCAGTTACCGATTTTAACGATAATACGAAGGCCGAGATAAAGCAAATGGTGGAAGATGAGGGTATAACCTCGTTCAAAACATTTATGGCCTATAAAGGAGCCCTGATGGTTGATGACCGTCAGATGGTTGGTTTGATGAGTGAAGTGAAGAAACAGGGTGGGATGGTTACCGCACACGCTACCAATGGGGATTTGATTGATTACCTTGTGGCAAAACACCGTGCGGAAGGAAAGCTATCCCCCCTGTACCACTTCTTATCGCAACCCGAAGTTACCGAGGCCGAGGCCTCAAACCGCTTTGCACAGCTGGCAGGCTATACCGGCTGCCCGGCCTATATTGTGCACCTAACCTGCGAGGGCGCATTGAATGCGGTGCGTGATGCGGCAAAACGTAACCACAATGTAATGGCCGAAACCTGTATCCAATACCTGATATTGGATGCATCGCTCTACGAGAATGATTTTGAAGGTGCCAAATGGGTAATGAGTCCGCCATTAAGGTTGAAGAAAGACCAGGAATCACTTTGGAATGGTATTAACAACGGCCAGTTGCAGGTTGTGGCTACCGACCATTGCCCTTTTATGTGGGAGCAGAAACTAATGGGTAAAGATGATTTCAGCAAGATACCAAACGGGCACCCTGCTATCGAGAATCGTATTGAGTTGCTGTACTCCGAAGGTGTAGCAAAAGGCAAAATAAGCCTGAATAAGTTTGTGGAAGTTAGCAGTACTAACCCGGCTAAAATATTCGGTATGTTCCCGAAAAAGGGAACTATAGCCATAGGCTCGGATGCTGATATTTTAATTTTCGACCCCAACGCCAAACATAAGCTATCCGCCGAAACTCATCACATGAATGTGGACTACAGCGGTTACGAAGGCTGGGAAGTTGAAGGCAAAGTGAAAACCGTATTGTTACGCGGTAAAGTGGCTATTGATGGTGATGAGTGTAAACTGCAAAAGGGTTATGGCCAGTTCATCAAACGCAAAAAGGTAAAAGGCTTTATATAGATGAAACAGGCTTTAATACTTCTGTTATTGGTTGGATGTTTGTTTTCGTGCAAGCATTCAAAGTATAATATAGAAGCTATAAAGTTGAACGATTCTGCTGTCGCAATTCAAATGCATTTGGGACAGCCAGGCTATACAAAATCACTAAATGATGCGATAGTTCTTTTGGATAATGCCATTGAAATTGACAGTAATTATTTTACTGCTTATTTGAATAAGTGGAATTTTCAAACTCAATTAAAACAATATAATAGTGCTATTACAACGGGCAATAAGATGATTAAATTAATTCCAAATGATAACGTATTGAAATTGCTTTTAGGTAAAAGTTATGAAAGAGCGGGGGATACAGTAACAGCCAAGCGATATTATGGAGAGAATTTATTATCTATAAATAAGGTCCTTGATACAATGAATGTTAATAGTAAATCCTATGATAATCTAACTAGTGATAAGATTGACGTACTTATTTTATTGCGACAATTTCAAAACGCACGTGATTTGTCGGATAAACTTTATAAAAAAGGAACTGACCCCATTTTCATTTACAGGTACAAAGAATTGAGTAATTTAACTCAAGCAAGAGTTAAATTACTATATGGTGATACAACGAATGTAGTTGCTTCGGTAAGCACAGGAAAGACCGATGCTGAATTAGATAAAATAATTGAAATAGCTTCAAAACCATCAAATGCCAAGAATAATTAAATCTGGATTAATCCAAATAAGCCTACCTAAAACCGAAGGCGAGGGTACGATAAAGGAAATTGTGGATGCCATGGTGCAGAAGCATATTCCGTACATTGAGAAAGCGGGAGAGCAGGGCGTGCAGATATTATGCCTGCAGGAAATTTTTAACACCCCGTACTTTTGCCCGGGACAGGATGCCAAATGGTACGCTTCCGCGGAATCGGTACCCGGCCCTACAACCGACCTGATGGCTACCTACGCCAAAAAGTATAACATGGTCATCATCGTTCCTATTTACGAAAAGGAGCAGGTGGGTGTTTTATATAATACCGCCGCCGTTATTGATGCAGATGGTACTTACCTGGGTAAATACCGCAAGAACCACATCCCGCAAACCAATGGCTTTTGGGAGAAGTTCTTTTTTAAACCGGGTAACTTAGGTTATCCCGTGTTCCAGACTAAATATGCCAAAGTAGGCGTTTATATATGCTACGACAGGCACTTCCCCGATGGCGCACGTTGTTTGGGACTGAATGGCGCGGAGATCGTATACAACCCGTCGGCCACCGTTGCCGGTTTATCGCAATACCTGTGGAAACTGGAACAACCGGCACATGCGGCTGCCAACGGTTATTTTATGGGATGCATTAATCGCGTAGGTGAAGAAAAACCCTGGAACCTCGGCCGCTTTTACGGTTCATCGTACCATGTTGACCCACGCGGGCAGATACTGGCCACCGCATCAGAATATGATGATGAGTTGCTGGTAACAGAGTTCGACCTGGATATGATAGACGAGGTAAGAAGTACCTGGCAGTTTTTCCGTGATAGGAGACCGGAAACGTACGGGCCAATAACGGAACTTTAGCCCCCCGGCCCCCTGAAGGGGGAGAGAGAAAATAAAAGAGAAAAATAAATTCGAAATTGAACAATCGATATTCGAAATCGGGATAAATCCGAAATCGAACATCCGAAATCCGAAATCAAAAATATGTCAATAACAAATTTCAGGCTTACCGCCGATGAGTACGAAGCGAATTTCGCCGATATTCATCCGCCATTCGAAAACCTGACCGCGGCGCTGGTAGAGGCCAACCGCTGTATTTACTGCTACGATGCGCCGTGCATGAAATCGTGCCCAACGAGCATTAACGTGCCTAAATTCATCAAGCAAATAGCTAACGAAAACATCAAAGGTTCGGCGCATACCATTTTTTCATCCAATATTATGGGTGGTGGCTGCTCAAAGGTTTGTCCGGTTGAAAAACTGTGCGAAGGTGCCTGTGTATACAACCTGATGGATGAAGAGCCCATACAGATAGCCCGGTTGCAACGCTATTCTACCGACAAAGCCATTGAAAGCAAATGGTCGCTGTTTACCCGCAAACCGTCGAATGGTAAAAGAGTAGCGGTTATTGGTGCAGGGCCGGCAGGGTTATCCTGCGCTCATACCTTATCCCGCGAAGGAATCGATGTAACCATTTACGAGAAAGAAGCCAAAGGCGGCGGCCTGATGACCTATGGCATTGCCGCTTACAAAGTAACGCCTGAATATTGCGAAGATGAAGTGAACTACATCCTGTCGCTTGGCGGTATCGAAATAAAATACAACCAGGAGTTGGGTAAAAATGTATCCTTAACCGAACTGCAAAGCCAGTATGATGCTGTTTATATAGGTATCGGCGTTGGCTTAGCGCGACAACTGTCAATCCCCGGCGAACATTTAGACGGCGTTGTAGATGCGATCAGCTTTATATATGATATCCGCAGCAAAGGTTTCGACCAGGTAAAAGTAGGCGAGAAGGTAGCCGTGATCGGGATGGGTATGACGGCTATTGATGCCGCCACACAAGCCAAGCGCTTAGGTGCTAAAGAGGTGACCATGCTTTACCGCCGTACACAGGAAGAAATGCCTTGTACAGAAGTGGAATTGAACATCGCCAAACTGGATGGCTGCCGCATTGTATGGCTGGCCGCCCCAAAACACGTTATTGGTGATGAACACGGCAAGGTGAAACAAATAGTTTGCAGCACCATGGTATTAGGTGAACCCGATGCCAGTGGCCGCCGCTCGCCGGTAGATACCGGTGAAACGATCACCCTTGATGTAGACATGATCATTAAAGCAGCAGGTCAGATGCCATTTGAAAGCTTAATTGCCGAAACCAACCTGGCCAACCAATACGGCAAAATTACCATTGCCGAAAACGGTGTAACCAGTATCGACGGCATCTTCGCCGGCGGCGATTGCGTTAACGGTGGTAAAGAAGTGGTGGATGCTGTACAGGCAGGTAAGGATGGAGCAAGGGGAATATTGGCCCATTTGGGCATGTAAGATGGATGATGTAAAATGGAAAATGTGAAAAGAAAGACATCTTCCATCTTACCTTTTCCATCTTACATTGATACAAAAATTTAAATCAAGAACAGAATATCATTATGGCCGATATATCATCAGATTTTTTAGGAATTAAATCGCCGAACCCGTTTTGGCTGGCCAGCGCGCCGCCAACGGATAAAAAGATAAACGTAATGCGTGCTTTCGAGGCAGGCTGGGGTGGCGTAGTATGGAAAACGCTGGGTAGCCAGGTGAAGAATGTATCCTCACGTTACTCGGCGGTAGATTATCACGGCAGCCGTGTAATGGGTTTCAATAACATCGAACTCATTAGCGACAGGCCACTGGATATCAACCTCAAAGAGATTCGCGAAGTATTAAAAGAGTTTCCCGACAGGGCAATGATAATTTCGCTGATGGCGGATAACACCAAAGAAAGCTGGCACGAACTGATTAAAAAAGTAGAAGATACCGGCGCGCATGGTTTGGAATTGAACTTTGGTTGCCCGCACGGCATGACTGAGCGCGGTATGGGGGCGGCCGTAGGTCAGGACCCGGAAATTGCCCGTATGGTGGTGGAGTGGGTGATGGAAGTAGCGACAATTCCGGTTATCACCAAATTAACACCTAATGTTCATTCCGTTGTACCAACAGGTTTAGCCTCGGTGCAAGCCGGTACAAATGCGCTGTCGCTCATCAATACCATACAATCGGTAACAGGCATTGATCTGGATACGTTTGTACCTAACCCAAATGTTGCTGGTAAATCAACCTTCGGCGGTTATTGTGGCCCTGCGGTAAAGCCTATCGCGTTAAAAATGTTAACTACCATCGCGCAAAACGAAACTACGCGTAGGGTACCTATTTCGGGTATTGGAGGTGTGAGTACCTGGCGGGACGCTGTTGAGTTTATGTTATTAGGTGCAGCCAACGTACAGGTTTGTACAGCGGCCATGAAACACGGTTTCCGGATAGTGGAAGATATGATTGAAGGCCTGAACTACTGGATGGATGATAAAGGTTTTAAAACGCTGAATGACTTTATTGGTAAATCAGTACCTGCCATGACACATTGGGAAGATCTGGACATTAACTACCACATTGTAGCCAACATTAACCAGGATAAATGTGTGCATTGCGGCCTTTGCTATATTGCCTGCGAGGATACTTCGCACCAATCCATCAATCTTGATTACGGTAAGCCATATAATAAATACACGATAAAAGAAGAAGAATGCGTAGGCTGTAATCTTTGTCAGCTGGTTTGCCCGGTTGATGATTGTATCACCATGGTTGAGCAGCGTAAAGGTCCTGAATATTTGAACTGGAAAGACTATCAGCGCCTCGGATTGCCGCTAAACGATCATTAATTCCCACTTAGAAGCCCTTTAACGCCAGTTTTTGCATGCTAAAGGGCTTTTTCATGTCTTAATATTACCAAATTGTTAAGATGATATTAAAAAAATGTAAATAAATTCGTAAAAACTATTGTTTTTGATAAAAACTATTGTTAAATTAGGTTTTTAATGCAAAAATTGTTTTAAAGTGTAATAAAAAAGCTAATTTTTGAGACAGAGATCAGTGCGGTAATAACACATTTTTATCAAGTTTAACAAATAGTGATATGCATCCTGAAATTGAAGTAGCTATACAGCAAAGTTTTGAAGGCGCTCCCCAGCCTAATGATGTAGCAAAAGTTAATGCTCAAAAACTCATTAAATACATTACCCATAAAGGGCTGTACGAAGACAATATGATCAACACTACCTGGACAGGTGGCTTGAGTATATTTCTCACCCTGAAAGAATGGCAATTCCACATGCAGGCCAATAATGAAGGCCGAATAGTTTACATTGTATTTAGAGGTTCCAATCAATTGGATTGCGGCAGTATGGTTTGTGACGAATATATTCCTGTATTGATATATTACCTCAATACGATAAAATTAAGCGCCTGATATCCTTATCGGAAAGTATTGAATTTCAGCCATCTCCAGACCCTGCTAATCATGGTTTTACTTCAATTATGAAGGCTTGTAAGCTTTGATTTGTAAATAATTTTATCGAAACTGTATTTTTATGAAAAATTAGTAGTAAATTAGAGTTATAATGCAAAAAATGCATTTATAATTTAATAAAAAGATAATTTTGATTTAATACAAGTCGAAATTATTCAATATGTGATGAATGGAAAAGACTGATAAAATACGTAAGGCGTTCGAGAATAAAACCTGGCAGGAAATTAAAGTAAGCGACTCGTGGCATATTTTTAAAATTATGGCCGAGTTTGTTGATGGATTTGAAAAACTTGCCAAAATAGGCCCCTGTGTTTCTATATTTGGTTCTGCGCGTACCAAGCGCGATCACCAATACTATAAACTAACCGAAGACATTGCCCGTTTATTAACCCTACAGGGTTATGGTGTGATATCAGGCGGCGGCCCTGGCATTATGGAGGCAGCTAACAAAGGCGCTTTTGAAGCCGGAGGAAAGTCGGTAGGCCTGGGTATAGAATTACCTTTTGAGTTATTCGAAAACAAATTTATTGATCGCGATAAGCTGCTGGAGTTTAAATATTTCTTTGTACGCAAGGTTATGTTTATGAAATACTCGCAGGGCTTTATTGTATTGCCTGGTGGTTTTGGTACGCTGGATGAGCTTTTTGAAGCAATAACGCTGATCCAGACGGGTAAGATAGCGCGTTTCCCGATTGTGTTGGTAGGCAGCTCTTACTGGACCGGTTTACTGAACTGGGTAACCGAAAAAATGCTTACCGCCGGCAACATTAAAGAAGAAGATTTGAATTTATATAAAGTGGTTGATACAGCAGAAGAAGCCGCCGACCATATTTTTAAGTTTTACGAGACCTATGTCATCAAACCTAATTTTTAATAGGGTATTATGGAAGATGACAAGCACACACACAACCTGCACGAGGTACACAGTCCTATTAAGGCAGGCTTAAAAACAAAATCGGCTATTGTAGATAATTGGCTGCCCCGTTATTCGGGCAGGCCGCTGGAAGATTTTACGGAATACATTATCCTTACCAATTTTTCGAAATACCTGCAAATGTTTTCGGAGTGGCATGGCAATGCCCCCATTATTGGGATTGATAAGCCTATGCAAAGTGTAAGTGCTGATGGCATTACCATTATTAACTTTGGCATGGGCAGCGCGCTTGCCGCTACCGTGATGGATCTATTAACTGCAATTAAACCCAAAGCCGTAGTTTTTTTAGGCAAATGCGGCGGTTTAAAAAGAAACAACAAGGTTGGTGATCTGATATTACCCATCGCGGCCATACGCGGCGAGGGCACATCAAATGATTATATGCCTGCAGAAGTGCCGGCATTACCAGCATTTGCCCTGCAAAAAGCGATATCAACAACCATTCGCGATCTTGAACGTGATTACTGGACGGGTACCTGCTATACCACCAATCGCCGTGTTTGGGAGCACGATAAGAAGTTTAAAAAGTACCTGAGAACACTACGTGCCATGGCTATTGATATGGAAACAGCTACAATATTTACTACGGGCTTCGCCAACAAGATCCCGACGGGGGCAGTGCTGTTGGTATCAGACCAGCCGATGATCCCGGAAGGAGTAAAGACCGCTGAAAGTGACTCGAAAGTTACTGAGAATTATGTAGATACGCACTTGCGTGTAGGTATAGAATCGCTTAAGCAGTTGATAGATAAGAAGCTAACAGTTAAGCATTTAAGATTTTAGATTTAGCTACTAAAGAGGGGGCTGAATAACGGGCAAGTGTTATATCAACTTAAACTCCGCGCCATCAAACAAACCTTTATCGCTTAGCTTTAAATGGGGTATTACCAACAGTGCCATAAACGACAGCGTCATAAAAGGAGAGGAAAGTGTTGAGCCGAGCTTCTTAGCCGCTTTATCAATGGCGGTGTATGCTTCGGCAACTTTATAGCCATCTTCGCAACTCATCAGGCCGGCAACGGGTAATGCTAAAACCATGTCTTTTTTCGGACTGACACAGCTAATGCCGCCCTCCTCTTTAATAACCAGGTTTATGGCACGGCAAATACTTTCATCATCCACACCAACAACCACAATGTTATGGCTGTCGTGCGCTACCGATGACGCGATGGCACCTTCGACAAGTCCGAAATTTTTGATGAACGCCTTAGCAACAGGTGTATGACTATAACGATTAACCACCGCGATCTTTAAAATATCGTTTTCCAGGTCGCTGTGGTAAGCGCCGTTTTCCGGCTTCATTTTAACCAGCAGCTTGTTGGTGATCAACTGCCCGTCAATCGCTTCAATTACCGGCAGGATATGGTCTGTCATCGCCGGAACGGGGTAAATAAAATCGGCAGACGTTTTTTCGGCACAGCTAAAATTATTGATAACATGGTTTACCTGTTGCTTAATAGCCGATATGCCGTTTTCGGCAACCAATTGCCCGTTAATATAAGTTTGTACCACTTCAAAATTGCGAAGATCCTTCACCAGGATGAAATCCGCAGCATCGCCAACCTGCAGTAAACCTATGTCGAGCATATAGTGCTCCACGGGGTTAATACATGCCGCCTGTAGCACGTTAAACACATCAACATCACAATGCACCGCCCGTGCGCATATCTCGTTTAAATGGCCCTGAACAAGGCTATCCGGGTGCTTGTCGTCACTACAAAACATTACCTTATCGGGATAGTCGTGCAATAAGGGGATAAGGGCATTGAAATTTTTAGCAGCGCTGCCTTCGCGTATCTGTATTTTCATACCCTGCTGCAGCTTATCCAAAGCTTCTTCATAAGTAAAGCACTCATGGTCGGTACTGATACCTGCCGCGATGTATTTACCCGCGGCCTGGCCCCGTAAACCCGGCGCATGGCCGTCAACCGGTTTGCCAGCTTTGTGAGAAGCTGCTATTTTGGCTAAGACTTCCGCATCACCATTCAGCACGCCGGGGAAGTTCATCATTTCGGTGAGGTATTTTATTTCGTCGCGCTCAAGTAATTTTGCTACGTCTTTAGCATCCAGATTTGCTCCGGCTGTTTCAAAAACCGTGGCAGGCACACAGCTGGGCGCTCCAAAATTGAATTTAAAAGGAACGCTTTTGCCGTTGGCGATCATGTATTCCACGCCTTCAAGGCCGCAAACATTGGCTATCTCGTGAGGGTCGCTTACAGTGCCTATGGTGCCGTGTACTACCGCCAGTCGCGCAAATTCTGCCGGTACCAGCATCGAGCTTTCAATGTGTACGTGCGCGTCCACAAATCCGGGGAGGATATACAGTAAGTCATCATCTTTGATATTCAGTTTTTCAACTGACTTGATGCGGCCGTCAGCCACAGTCACTTTAGCCGGATATATGTTTCGGTTTGGGATATCAACGTACCTGGCAATGATCTCTTGCGGCATGATTTGTTATTTAGTTCGCGTAAAACGCAGGGGCGCTAAGTTTTTCATTTTTGCGTCTTCGCGACTTTGCGTGTTTTTTATTAATCTATTTTTTCCTGCGGCCTTCCAATATCCTGTAAAATGAACGGCTGCGTATCTCATCTAAAGTTAAACCTGTTGCCAAAGCTTCCTCTTCGGTAATAGCGCCGCAATTCATGGCTTTTAAGAAGAAGTTGAGCAAGCCCTGACCGGTGGCTGCATCGTCAAAAATATCGCCTGTAAGGGTTGATATGGCGGCACGCTCTACAAAGGTTTTTAAACGAAACACGGCGTCGCTGTAGCTGCTTAAAAAAAAGTTGTAAGTAGCCGCATAACGCATTGGCAGGTGCGCGGGGTTCAGATCCCAACCCTGGTACAGGCCATTGATTAGCGAGTGCATGGTATGGCCGTAGCCCACCTGCCACGCGTGATGCACCGAATCGCGGTTTTCTTTTAACTGTTCAAAAGTCAGGTTATCGCCGCGGTGCGGACCGATCGGGATAACATTCGTAGCGCCGTCTGACAGGAAAATGCCTGTCCCGCCAAGGGCAACCTTGGTCATGTGGTGAGCGAAATCGCAAACCGAATGCGCCATGGTTTGATATTTGGCGGTAATTCCTGCCGAAGCTGTATAATCATAAGTGCCAAAGTGGGCGGCTATACACCGGCCCTCGCTGGCTTTAATGATACGGAATAGCGGGTTGCGGCCCTCGTCGTCCATTACTATTTGCGTAGCTTCTACCATGGTTTCCATTTTAAGATAGCCGGCTGGCAGGTTGTTTTTCTTTTCGATGATCTCGAACAGGCGCACCAAAGTAATTACCTGTTCGGGGATGGTTACCTTTGGCAACATCACTACAAAGTTATCGGGCAGTTTGCCGCCTGTTTTTTCGAATAATGTGGTCAGGAAGATATCCAGCGTACGAACACCGCGTGCTTTCAAATCTTCGGTAAAAGGTTTAATGCGGATACCGATAAAAGGGGAGATGGTACCATTCTTCATCCCGGTAGCCAGCTCGTTAGCGGCATTTACCGCTGTCGCGTCTTCCTCATCATCAGGTCGGTTGCCAAAGCCATCTTCAAAATCTATACGGAAATCTTCGATAGCCTCGGTTTGCAGTTTCTTTACTATTTTGTTGTACACCGAATAAGCAAGCCAGGCTTTTTCGTCCTTACGCTCAGCCTCGGTCATGGCATCAAGCTTTTTAGTAAGCTTTACAATATCTTTTTGCAGCGATGGCAAATGTTCATAGCCATCCAGTTTTAAAACCTTGGCAAGAGTCACAAAATCGGGCGCGTAAGTTTGCAGGTTACGCAGGGCAACTTCGCCCATTTTAACTGTCGTGTCGCTCTTAAACAGGTTTGCACCGCCGTAAACGGTATGCACGGGCTGGCGGTCGGGTTTATCGCCGGGGTACTTTTTCTGGAACTCAAGGTTCGCGCTTTTGAGTTCGTTCAATAATTGTTGTTTATCAGTTTCGTTAATGCTAAAATTCATATTTACAATATTTTACGTAGTTTATATCAAGAACCACGATAAGTTGAATAACCAAAGGGATTTAATAATAGTGGCACATGGTAATGCTCGCCTGTGCCTGTGATCTGGAATACGATCTCGACAAAAGGATAAAACGTCGTTACGCCGAGCCCATCAAAATAAGCCTGCGTTTCAAAGTACATTTTGTAAATACCGGCGGGCAATGTTTTGTCTTTAGGCAGTAAGTCGGCAATGCGACCATCGGCATTGGTAGTGCCTAAAGCTATTTCACGCCAGTCGGAACTGGTTTGGTGGTACAGCGCGATAGTGACGCCCTGGGCGGGTTTGCCACGTGTGGTATCTAAAATATGTGTGGTGATCTGGCTCATGCGAATAATTTATTTAGTCGGATAGCGGTTATTTTTCCCTGCTCTTCGGCAGCTATTCTTATTTCTTTGTCAGGATCATTAGGCAAGCGGGCCATCAGCAAACCCAGCATCTCTTCGGCCGATTTACCCGTAGCACAAACAATAAAAATGAAACCGAACTTCTTCTCATAGTCTTCATTGCCTTTTGCCAGTGCCTCTATCACATCATCAGAGGCTGTACTTACACCTGATTGTTCATTTGATGCCCATGATGCTGTCGTCGCGAATTTCTCTTTCAATGAGCTTTTATCGCCAATTTTGGGATGGTGGCTAAAAGCTTCCAGCCAATCCCGCTCATTGCATTGCAGCCATTTCTCATCCGCGTATTGTAACAGGTCAACCAGGTCTTCAACAGGGAAAACCGGCAACATCATATCCACCCAATGTGAAGAGCCACAGCATTTGAATAGCTGTTCACGCTTTTCGGCTTCGCTTAAATGGTCAAATTCGGCTATGGTCATATAGCTTAAATTACTGTTGGAGAGCGGTTTACGTTCTTATAATAAATATATACTGCAGGCTCTTTTCCCATTGCTGTAAACCATTGCTGGCAGTAAGGCGCCATCCAGATTGAGTCGCCTTTTTTAATAGGGTACCACTCATGGTCGAGCATATAAATACCCTGGCCCTGCAGGTATAATAACCCATGCTCCATAATATGTGTTTCAACCATAGGTAAATTGCCCCCGGTTTGGTAGGTAAAAATGTTTACCGCCATATCAAAGCTCAGGTCAGCAGGTAAAAGCACCTGTATGCGCAAGGCTTCGTCGTTCATGTAGATGGGCCCCTCAATATCGGCCTGGTCACCGAATAATGTATTCGGTACACTATATCCCTCCAGGTGCTCATATACTTTGTGGAAGGTGAGTAGTTGTGTACCCTCGGCAATGCTATCAAATGTGTAATCTTTATTGATAGGAATATAAACAAACTGCCCTTTGGTGAGCTTATGGTCAACATCGCCCACTTTGGCATTAGTTTCGCCTTCAACCAGGTAGAAGAATATTTGTGATGCTTTGGTGCTGCCTTTTAATTCGCAGCTTTTGCCGGCGGTTATCAGGGTTTGGCAAAGATTGGCGCCCATTTGCTCATTAATGATGACATTTACGGTGCAATTCGTCCAGCCGGGCACATTGCTATTGATGTAGCCATCGGGTGCGATAACCGCGTGATTCCTTTTAACCACCGAACGGGTTAATGCTGATATCTCCATATATTATTTGTGTTGTTGTATCAATTGGTTTATAAAATTATCCGATACCTCAAGAGCCGCTGCTACATCTGCAAGTTCGGCATTTTCGAGCGGATTATGGCTGATGCCCTTATAGCATCGTACAAAAAGCATAGACACAGGCGCCACCTCTGAAACCGGCACCGCATCATGCCCCGCACCGCTTACCAGTTCCACTAATTCAAAAGTTGAGGCAGTAATGGCTTGCTTTAGCATTGTGTTCAATCCGCTATCGCAGGCAACAGGCAAGGTTTCCTGTATTAAGTTCCATTTTGGGGTAATGCCGCGTTTTTGAGTGATGGCTTCGCTTAATTGCTTCAGGTGCTGATAAGCTGCTTTTAACTTCTCTTCATCCGGGCTGCGGAGGTCTAAACTAAAAATCACCTCGCCCGGTATCACATTACTTGCTGAACCTATTACTTCCAGTTTGCCTACGGTGGCTACCAAATGATCTTTATTCGCCGTGGCGAATTGCTCCGCGGCTAATATAAATTCTGAAGCGCAGGTTAAGGCATCATTACGCATATCCATTGGTACGGTGCCCGCATGTCCGGCAAAGCCTGTATAAGTGATTTCCACACGTTTTTGTCCCGCGATAGCGGTAACCAGGGCTACGGGTATATTGCGCTCGTATAAAACGGGGCCCTGTTCAATATGTATCTCGTAATAGCCAAGCCAGTTGTCGGCTAAAATAGCATCAACGGCCAGCAGCGTATCATCGCCGCCCATGGTATTAATGGCTTCTTTTAATGTGATGCCATTTTTGTCTTTTTTATCAAGCAATGCCCTGTCAAATGCGCCGGTAACTACTTTGCTGCCTAAAAAGGTGGTATGGTAACGTACGCCTTCTTCATCGCTAAAAGCGATCAGTTCGATATTGAAAGGCAGTTCTGCTTTGGCAGCGATGATCTGCTCTAACAGGTCAAGACCCATAATTACACCGAGCGGCCCATCAAATTTACCCGCGTTCACCACTGTATCAATATGTGACGCGATGACGAATGTCTTTGCGCCGGTAACTTTGCTCAACAACTTGCCGCGAACGTTGCCTATCTGATCAATGCGGGTTTGCAAACCGGCTTCTTTCATCCAGGCGGCTACTTTGGCGCTGCCTTCTAAAAATGCTCTGGTGCCGAAGGTACGGGTAACCGCCCCTTCATCCTCTGTGATGGCAGCCAATTGGTTTATCCTCGAAAATACCTTTTCGGCACGTTGTAAATAGCTGCTCATTTTCTCAATATCGTTTTCCCGGAATTTAACTGTGTAAATTCACCGTTGTCAAATACTTTAACGCCACCCAGGTAGGTTTGCACAACCACGCCCGACAGCCTTTCGGCAAGGTAAGGTGTTACTTTATGTTTGTGTTCAATCATTTCTTCAACCAGTTTAAAGCTTGCCTCGGCATCCCATATTACCAGGTCAGCATCGTAGCCCTTTGCTATTTTGCCTTTATGCCCCGCCAAGCCTATTAATTTGGCAGGTTCTTCGCTTAACCAGCGGGCAATATCTACGGGTGTAAAGCCGCGTTGTTTGGCGGCTGTCCATAATACCGGCAATGCAAATTGCAGCGACGATATGCCACCCCAGGCTTTAGTAAAATCGCCGGTTTCCATTTGCTTTAAGTCGGGCGGGGCAGGTGAGTGGTCGGTAGCCACAAAATCTATAATACCACTTTTCAAAGCATCCCAAAGCTTATCATTATTTGCCTTTTGGCGGATGGGCGGCGCGCATTTAAACTGCGTTTTACCATTCCTTATCTCTTCCGAGTTAAAATAGAGGTAATGCTGCGCGGTCTCTACCGTTAAGGGCAAGCCTTTTTTCTTTGCTTTCGCGATAGCATCGATACTGTTTGCCGATGACAGGTGAACAATATGCACCCGGCAGCGGTATTCTTCGCAAAGGCGTATCATCAGGTTAATGGCCCGGTCTTCCCAATATTTAGGTCGAGATGCCAGGTAATCGGCATAGGATTGCGGGTCGGGATTGGGTAACCTAAAATCGTCAGTAAGTTCACAATGTACCAGTAATGGCAGATCATACTTTGCTATAACGGGCATTGCTTTACGCAGATCGGCCTCGGTAACATTAGGGAAATCATCTATTCCAGAATGGGTTAAAAATGCTTTAAACCCTAATACACCGCGTTTTATCAGTGGTTTTATTTCGCGGGTATTTCCGGGGACTATGCCGCCCCAAAAGCCAACATTGGTGCTTAACCTGCCTTTGGCAGCGGCCAGCTTTTCGTTAAAAGCGGCAACGCTTGTAGTAACCGGCGATGAGTTGAGCGGCATATCTACCAAAGTTGTCAGTCCGCCTGCGATTGCGGCTTTGGTAGCGGTATTAAAGCCTTCCCAATCTGTTCGGCCGGGTTCATTAATATGTACATGAGGGTCTGTTACGCCGGCCATAATAATTTTATCTCCGGCGTCGTATACAGGGCAGTCGATAGCGGTGTCATAGTCTAAAATATCCATTATCAGACCGTTATCAATTAAAATGAGCGCTTTTACCATCCCGTAAAGGGTAATGATATTTGTAGATTTTATAGCTATTTGGCTCATTTTGTGTAAAAAATGCTAAAATACATATATTGCACTGCAAAAATGGTTTAAATTTTTTAATTTCGAGAGTCTTTAAATAACAATCAAAACTAAAAGTAATGAATATAAAGCTGGGAAAGAACGCTTATGGTAAAAACGCGGTAAACTTATCGAAGATCATTCGCCATGCAGACCACCACGAGTTCAGGCAAATATCTGTAAATGTGGCGCTTCAGGGCGATTTTGAAACTGCGCATACCCATGGCGATAATACTAAAATATTACCAACCGATACGCAGAAGAATACAGTATACGCCCTGGCAAAAGAGCACTTTACCGGTAGTATAGAAGACTTCGGCTTGTTTTTGTGCGATCATTTTTTTGGTAATAACCCGCAGGTATCGCAAGTTGAGGTTGAAATTACAGAGCATTTATATGCGCGGATGGCTTTTGACGGCACAACGCATCCGCATGCTTACATCAGCAGCGGGAATGAAAAGCATACAGCGCTTGTAGTTAAAAATATCAACGGCGCCAAAGTAACATCGGGCATTAAGGACCTGCTGATATTAAAAACAACCGACTCGGGCTTTGAGGATTATATTGTTGACCAATATACCGTTCTGAAACCTACTGCCGACAGGATTTTGGCCACACAATGCGAGGCTACATGGGAGTACAGTAAAAGCGGATTGAACTATGCGGAAGCATTTAATAACATTAGGACCTTGCTGTTAAAGACTTTCGCTTTTCATAAAAGCCTGTCGGTACAGCAAACATTGTATGCTATGGGCGAGGAAGTATTAAAGGCATACGATGAAGTGAAAGAGATAAGCCTGGTTATGCCGAATAAACATCACATTCCGTTTAACCTCGACCAGTTTGGCATGGATAACAAGAATGAGATATTTATAGCGACAGATGAGCCCTTTGGTTACATTACCGGTACTGTAGTGAGAGGGTAATGGCATATTGAGCAGTAGTGTTATAAACTACTGCTTAACTTTATACGGCTTATCAGTTTCAAACTGGCAGGGTTTGAATAATCATACTGGTAAATGCCGTTACCACCAGTTACGATCAATGATTTTGGCCCGGCAATAATATCCTGGGCATCAAAGCCGGTTAGAAATGATAACTGGTTCTTACCAATATTTAAAACATCCGTTTTATCGAAAGCCTTTAATCCGCTTTGTCCTTCACAGATAAACAAATTGGCATTAGAAACAGTTAGCCCGTGTGGGTTTATCATCGGGAAGGTTGATACCTGCACCGGGTGAGCGGCATCTTCAATATTCAGTACATCCAACTCATTTATGCCCCGTGCACAGGTGGTGCCCGAGCGTAAGGTTACATAAGCGTATTTGCCTTGAACAACAACAGGATCGCAACTGGTAAAATGCGCGTATGTTGAGAGCTTAGCCGGTGCGGAAGGAATAGAGGCATCGTATATTTGCATACCTGTAGTGGTGCCGATAAACAGCTTGTTTTGGTATGGGAAAATAGTTTCGATACCGAAGCCAAGGTTAATATTACTAACAAAACCAGGATTGTCGGCTTGCTTAACATCGAATAATTTCAAATGGCTTTGATCAACCGTGTACAAGTAGCTGTTCATCAATGTAAAGCGGGCAGTTGAGCCACCGGTACCGTAACTTTGGCTTTGCGATGAGCTGTTGCTTGTGGCGGTGTTTATTCCCGGTGAAAAATATATAGGATGATCATTACTTTGAGTGATCAGGGTATCTTTATAGCCCATTATAAGGCCCTTCGCTTTGTTGTAATAGAAACTTTCAAATACATCTTCCACTTTTTTTACCTGGGTAATGTGAGCCGGGTTCGAAATATCAAAAGCCACCAGGTCGACATAATTATCGGCATATAAAATATTGCTGTTAATGGCTAAGTCGGCATTGCCGGGAATATTAATAAAATTAATAAAGCGCGGAAACACAGGGTTGGTATTGTCAACCACATGGATTCCCTTTCCGGCCTCAGTTATAAAAAGGTAATTGCCGTAGGTGTAAATTTTCCCCGGCGCAGAAATTGGCCTCGAAGTTTGAGCTACACTAACCAGCGAACGCGCCGTTGCTGCTGATATATAGAACGGAACGGTGGTGTGGAAGGTGTGGGTCTCGGTCGCGTCGTGCTTGCATGAAGAAAGTAAGGCGAAAGCGGCTGATAAGACAAGTACATTTAATTTGGCGAGGGTAGCATTTATGTTCATCATCGTATGGTTTATATATTGCCAATACGATGCACTGCTGTGAAACGCTACAACAGAAGAGGATTATTTTGAGTGATATACAAGAAACTTACCAGCCCATAAAAACCATCCCGATACCGCATATCAAAATGGTTAAGCCGCCAAGCGCGTGAACGTAACGTTCGGCTTTGCCTATCTTAAAAAATTCAATGCCATACAGGCTCAATATCACCATTAAAACCATGGTGCTTACGCTGAAGAAGATATACACCAGTATCAATGATGTAATACCCAACAGTGAATGCTGTGCTGCGGGATAAGATAGTAGTGGTATCATGGGTTCGCTTGGGCCCATAGCGAATATGAAGAACATTACCCATGGTGTTACCGGGTAACGGTTTTTGGGTGCGACGGCCCCGTTATGCTGATGCTCGAATACATAGATGGAACCGTCATCGTAAATATCGAAGTGTTTATGCGTGCGGTTGAGTTTAACCTGCCACAGGCCCCAAATGGTATACAGTAAGCCGAATATTAATAATGCCCAGGCGGCAAAACCACCGCGTATACCTTCGAACCAGCTGAGTTTTGATAAGGAGAAGCCAACCGCGATCCCGATAAGGCCCAACAAAACAGAACTGCCCACATGACCTATGCCGCAAACCACCGTCCACACGATAGTGCGGGGCTTTGTCCATCCGCGTGAACGCGACAGGGCCACAAAGGGCAAATAATGATCGGGTCCGCTCAGCGTATGGATACAACTGATGGTTATTGCTGTGAGGATGAGTAAGCTTAATTCAGACTGCATGCGTTAATTCCGAGTTAGCGTTAACCATATTTGCTATCGTTTTAAGGCAATGGTGTAATTGTTCAGCTTTTTGCCCGAGTATCCTGACCAATATGCCGCCTTTTGGAGTTTCAGTGATTCCGAAATCTATACCCGACTGTGTAGTTAAAAAGGACTTAATAACCTCCTTAGCTATGTCGAATCCCAAACAGATTAAACTGGCCTGGTGTGTATAGCCTTCCATCTGGCCCATGGCATGCACATTTATAGAGGCAGGCTGCATCAGCAGGTTTTCTTTGATGATGAGTTTATTGTTCAGGAATACTTCGGTAATGCTGTGATATTTGGTGAAGAGAAATACCTCGCCGTTGAGTTTGCGGCCACAGGTGAGCACTTCGCCCCAGATGAGTTTACAGTTGTCTGCGAGATATATCTTGTTGCGTGTGGTAAATGAAGAATTTTCATGTGGTACGGATGGATGCGGCAAATAACTGAATGATGAGCCGCTTTGCATCAGCACATCCAAATGCTGTGTTGCGCTGCCCTTCATATTAAAAATGCGCTGGTAGGATTGCGTTTGCAGATCGAGTGCGCAATCTGTGTCTAACTCAATATGGATACGGTATTCATCACCATCCAAAATCCCGGGCGACGAACTCATTAACATCAGTTGCAGTGTTTTATCGCGTTTATCCTCGCGCACATCGGCCAGTTTGAACGGCGGCATGCAATAGGTTTTACCCAGATAGGTAATACCATCTCGCAATTTGGTTGCTATGTGCAGTTCGGCTATCATCGCCACAGTTTGGGTTCGGCATCGGTTACCATCAAACCATATTTCTCTATCCAACCGATCACCGAATCCAGGCCTTGCAGCTTCATCAGGTCTGTAAAAACAAATGGCGCGCCTTTGCGCATCAGTTTGGCGTCACGTTCCATCACACCCAGGTCGGCATGAACGTAGGGGGCAAGATCTATCTTGTTGATCACCAACAGGTCGCTGCGGGTAATACCCGGGCCGCCCTTGCGGGGAATTTTATCGCCTTCGGCAACGTCGATAACAAAGATGGTGAGGTCAGCCAGGTCGGGACTAAAGGTCGCCGATAGGTTATCGCCACCGCTTTCGATAAAAATGAGCTGTACATCGGGTATACGGGCAGCCATTTCATCCACAGCCTCCAAATTCATACTGGCATCTTCGCGGATAGCGGTATGTGGACAACCGCCTGTTTCCACGCCGATAATCCGTTCAGGCGGGAGCAGGCTGTTTTGGGTTAAAAAGTCGGCATCCTCTTTGGTATAGATGTCGTTGGTGATAACACCAATACTGTATGTACCCGCCATTTGTCGCGACAAGCGCTCAATTAAAGCTGTTTTACCTGAGCCTACCGGGCCCGCTACACCTATTTTTATATAGTTTCTTTCTGACATTTTAAATTCTTTATAAAGTTGAAGCTTTTAACTTTCAACTTCTATGACATATACAACCTCGAATACAGATCCTCGTGCTGCATGCAGCGAATATCAAACCCAGTACAGCAAAAGCCGATCATTTCCTTATCGGGATGTAAGCTTTGTTCCACCAGTTCCTGAATCAGGGGCTTTATTTCAAATAATAATTTTTGTCCGTCCTGCTGGCCAAGAGGTATCAACTTTACACTATTGGTGATCATGCCCATGGCAGCGTTATAGTAAAAGCCTGTTAGGGCTTCCTGTTTTTCAATATGCTGGATGGCGGCAATGATGCCAAAAGCGATGCAATAATGGCCGTCGGCTATCTTATCGTCGATGGCTTTTTTTAATTGGTTCAGGATATCGCTATCGCAATAGTCCACAAATATTTTGAGCAGGCGGGCACCGAGTTTCTGACTGGCCTGGCGCATTTCTTTGGGGAGTTTTACTGCATTGCATTCGGCATCTAATGCTAATAGTGTATCAATATCATCAGCCATAGCGGCATCATAAGCTAATGATACGAATGCAGCATCGGTATATCGCAGGTTTTGCGAAAGCATTTCAGTAATAAAACTTTTTGCCGTTGCCGCATTATTTACCAAACCCATTTGCACATAAGTTTCCAACCCAGATGAGTGCGAAAAACCGCCTATGGGCAGGGTAGGGTCGGACAGCTGCAGTAAGCTAAGTAATGCCGTGTTCATTCCTGCGGGTTGGTTAGTCTCATTATTTTGGAGAAAAGGGTTTCGCTGTTGCCTCCGCTATGCTCGTGTGCCGATACGGTTGTTTTTAGCGGATTGATGAGTTTGCGTTCACCTTGTTCAACTTCGTATCCCGATGCACTTAATAATCGAAACAACGGCGCCTCAAAGGCCACCAACACCGCGTCTTCTTCGTAAAACAAGGGCAAATGTTTGTTACCTATCTCGTAACACACCGATGCCATTTCGAACATATTCTTTGGCCGGATAATGATGGCATTGCATGCCTGGATATCAACAACGATGATGGTTTTATCATCCGAGTACAAAATATCGCCCTGGGTTAAATTCTGGTTTCCCGCAAGGAATTTTATCGTTACCTCAACACCCGACCTTGTACGCTTGTGCATGATGCGCTTGCGGGTTTCGTACCATTCCAGGTCGAGGTAATCGATGGTTTGGGTACCGATGTTGGTTGTGGCGATATTTCCTTCTTTTTGTTGTACCAGCATATCAGAACAAAAAATAACGTTGCGCCAATGGCACTACCGAAACCGGCTCGCAGGTGATGTGCTCGCCATCAACACGAACCTCATAGTTTTCCGGGTTTACGTCAATCTGCGGTGTGGCGTCGTTGTGGATGAGGTCTTTTTTACCAATCATTCGGCAATTCTTTACCGGAAGCAGCATTTTTTCCAAGCCATAACCCTGCACTATATTTTTATCCAACGAGACCTGTGAAACAAAGGTAGCGCAGGTTTTAAATAATGTCTTACCATACGCGCCAAACATGTGGCGATAGATAACAGGTTGCGGCGTTGGAATAGAAGCGTTCGGATCGCCCATGCGCGCGGCGATGATCATGCCGCCTTTGATGATCATTTCGGGCTTTACGCCGAACATGGCGGGTTTCCATAATACCAGGTCGGCGAGTTTGCCGGGTTCTAACGAACCCACATATTCTGAAATACCGTGACTGATGGCCGGGTTAATGGTGTATTTTGAAACATAACGCTTTACACGGTTGTTGTCGTTTACCGTGTCGCCGGACAGAAAGCCGCGTTGTTTTTTCATCTTATCGGCGGTTTGCCAGGTACGGGTGATCACCTCCGCAACACGGCCCATGGCCTGCGAATCGGAACTCATCATGCTGAAAACGCCCATATCCTGCAAAATATCCTCGGCAGCTATGGTTTCGGGGCGGATACGGGAATCGGCAAAAGCCACATCCTCGGGTACCGATTTATCCAAATGGTGGCAAACCATCAGCATATCCAAATGCTCATCAATGGTATTCACCGTGTACGGACGGGTCGGATTGGTTGATGACGGCAAAATATTAGGATACATAGCCGCCCTAATGATATCCGGCGCATGCCCACCACCTGCACCTTCAGTATGGAAAGTGTGGATAACGCGGCCGTCGATGGCTTTAATTGTATCTTCTAAAAATCCTGCTTCGTTAAGCGTATCGGTATGGATAGCAACCTGTACATCATATTTGTCAGCAACCTTTAGCGAGGCATCAATAACGGCAGGAGTGGAGCCCCAATCCTCGTGGATTTTCAGGCCCAAAGCCCCAGCTTCAATCTGCTCTTCCAACGGTGCCAATTCTGCACAATTACCTTTGCCAAAAAAGCCCAGGTTCATCGGGAAAGCTTCCGCCGATTGCAGCATTTTTTCGATATTCCAGGCACCGGGGGTTACTGTTGTGGCGTTGGTGCCGTCGGCAGGACCGGTGCCGCCGCCTATCATGGTGGTAATGCCGCTAAACAAAGCGTGGTCTATCTGCTGCGGACAAATGAAATGAATATGCGTATCAATACCACCTGCCGTAGCAATTAGCCCAGCACCGCCATGCACTTCAGTTGAAGCACCGATGATCATGTTGGGCGTAACGCCATCCATGGTATCGGGATTACCTGCTTTGCCTATAGCGACTATCTTGCCGTCCTTTATGCCGATATCAGCTTTTACGATGCCCCAATGATCGATGATCATGACGCTGGTGATGACAAAGTCGAGTACGTTTTCGCTACGTGTTGCGGTAGCTGATTGCGCCATGCCATCACGGATGGTTTTGCCGCCGCCGAATTTGCCTTCGTCGCCATACACGGTATAGTCTTTTTCAATTTCGATGATGAGATCAGTATCGCCCAGGCGCACCTGGTCGCCGGTGGTGGGGCCAAACATGTTGGCGTATTTTATGCGGTTGATGCTTAAGCTCATACTGTTTTGTTTTTAAAGCCCTGTGCCAATGCTTTTTCCATCGCTTTTTGTTTCGCTTCTGCCGATACGGTCTCGCCGTTCACCAAATTATTAAAGCCGTGAATAACGCGGTTGCCGCCAAAGGTGGTCAGTACAACCTCTTTTTCCTCGCCCGGCTCAAAACGTACAGCAGTACCTGCTGCGATGTTCAACCGCATACCGAATGCTTTAGCTCGATCAAACTCCAGTTGTTTATTGCTTTCAAAGAAGTGGTAGTGCGAACCTACCTGCACCGGCCTGTCGCCGGTGTTTACTACGGTGATGGCAACGGTTGGTCGACCAGCGTTACATTCAATGGGTTCGGATTTTAGTATGTATTGTCCTGGGATCATAAGCATTATTCTATAAATTCAAATAAATATTCATCCTGATAAGCGATATCGAATTTGTGCAGCAGTTGTAAGTATTCTTCTTTAAATGTTTTCTTTTGATGATGTCTTTCCTGATCTAATACATATTTCACGACGTTATCAATATGCGAATGGGAATAGGAAAATACACCATAACCTTCCTGCCAACTGAATTTACCTTTTATCCATTTTTGTTTATTGATAAATTCATTGGTCTCAACTTTTATTTCCTTTACAAAATCAGATATCAAAATGGTGGGCTTAAACCCCACAAATAAATGCAAGTGGTCGGGCATGCAATTCACAGCGAGCATCTTTGCTTTTCTATTCGTAACTAATCCTGTAATGTATTTATGCAACTCTTCTTTATTCTCTTTTGCGATAAGGTTCTGCCGGTGTTTTACGGCAAAAACAAATTGCAGGTATATTTGAGAATACGTGTTTGGCATAGTTTGTTATTTTTAGGAGGCACCTACGGAGCCAATTTCTATTTGTTTTTTTTCTATAAACAGGATACTCCTACGGAGTTTTATTTTGATTGCCATATTTTAATGCAATGGCCTTATTCGTTTCTTCATTTGAATTACTGATGTCAATACAGATATTTTCAAACATCTTTTGTTGATTCATCTGTTCATTGAACTTCCATTCTAATTTTTTAGCACCAAAAATATTGCTTTCTGATTCCCATTGAATTACTACTACGTCAAAGCCTTGTTGTATATTGAACTTTGCATATCCACCCATTACTTCCAAGCCCACAACAACTGATGTTGACGTTTCGGAATAAATTTTTGTTCGCGGGTCTCCTTCTAATAATCTTTTTATCAAAAGACTATACCTAACTTTCATGCCTCCTGCATCACTTACTTCTTGCTTTACTTTGCTAACATCTTTAACGAAGTAAATGATTACTAAAGCCATAACTGCAATAATTGTAAACCACATCTCATTAATTGTTTAGTTACTGCTCCATAGGAGCATCCTGTTTATAGCAACCATTCACAAGTTGCATTCGGCTCCAGCGGAGCCCCCTGTTACACCAATAGACATATCAAAACCACGCTTGTCACACTACCTTATCGGATCATGCACGGTAACCAATTTCGTTCCGTCGGGAAAGGTGGCTTCGATCTGTATCTCGTGGATCATTTCGGGGATGCCTTCCATCACATCGTCGCGGGTAAGGATGGTGGCGCCGTATTGCATCAGCTCGGCAACCGACTTGCCGTCGCGGGCTGCTTCCTGCAACGCACTGCTGATGAGGGCTATAGCTTCAGGATAGTTCAGTTTCAACCCGCGCGCTTTGCGTTTTTCGGCCAGTTCTCCCGCAAGGAACAATAATAACTTTTCTGATTCTCTGGGTGTTAAATGCATCTGTTTAAATAAAGCTCAATATATTAAAAACCTTGGTTAAAACCTACAAAGAGGCGTTTTTTACTTTGATGATCTGTGCCGCTATACTTACTGCGATTTCCTCAGGTGTTTGGCTTTTGATCTGAATGCCGATGGGCGAGTGGATGCGTTTGAGTTTAGCTTCGTCAATACCCATAGCGGCATAATCGGTAAACATTTTTTTGATCTTTTTGCGGCTGCCTAATACCCCAAGGTACTTAAACTCTTTGTTTATCAATGCCCTTAATGCGATGTCATCCGTGCGGTATCCCCAAGTCATTAAAACCACATAACTATTTATATTTGAATTAATTATGTTGTTTAACTCATTGTAGTCATTAACTAATATTTTCTCGTTGGCGTATTCGTTTTGCTGGAGTGTATTCAGCTCGGGCCTGTCTTCGTAAACGTGGACGTAGAAGCCTAACACGCTCATCATCCGCGAAAGCTCCAACGCACAATGCCCGCCGCCGATGATGTGTATATGGTTGATGTAACCTGTAACTTGTTGATACAACCAGTCGGCTTCCGAGTTCATTTTGAACACATCTTCGTGACTATTTACCTCATCATCAAAACTTAAACCTTTCGGCGAGAGCTTTAGCAAACCGTTCTTATTTTGCTCAAGGCTCTCTATCAACTTATCGATATCACTTGCATTTTCAGGTTTTACCTGGTACAACAATATCGTCTGCTCGCCCGAGCATATCATGCCGCTTTGGTTTTTGGCGGCTTGTTTATCGTGTATCTGTTGTTTGATGGTGAGTAACTGCTCATTGCTTTGCAGCCTTTCTTTGGCCATTTCCACAAACTTGTGCTCCATTATGCCACCGCCTATGGAGCCCTGCATTTCGCCGTCGCGGGTAACTGCCATTAAAAAACCTTTGCGACCGGGGCTGCTGCCCTTGCTTTCCAACACGTACAACAGCATTACCGGGACGTTTTGCCCTAAACTATCGGCTATTAACTTCCAGACTGCTTGTTGTTTCTTCATTCTTTTCCTGGTCGGGTTGCAGTGGTTTGGAATAGAGGGCCATCAACGTTTTTTCCGGTGTCATCGGTGCCGAGAACGGGATATGCGCCTTCGGGTTGAACGCCTTGATCGCGTTACGCAAAGCAAAGAACGCGCCTATGCCGTACATCAGCGGCGGTTCGCCAACTGCTTTTGAGCGGAAGATGGCCAGGTTATCCTTGTCTGTATCTAAAAAGTCGATATCCAGCACTTTGGGTACCGAGTAAATATCGGGTACTTTATAGGTGGATAGGGCGTTTGATCGCAGTTTGCCTTCTTTGTCGTAGATCAGCTCTTCCATGGTCATCCATCCGAGGCCCTGCACAATACCGCCTTCTATCTGCCCGCGGTCTATCAGCGGGTTCATGCTCTGGCCAAAATCGTGTACCACTTTAACGGCGTCGATGGTGTATATCCCGCGAAGGCAATCAATCGTCACCTGGGTTATTGCCGTTCCGTATACGTGGTAGGCAAATGGGTGGCCCTTTTCTTTCAGTTTATCGTAATGTATAGTTGGCGTGGCGTAATGTGCATGTTCTGAAAGACTTATGCGTTTAAAGAACGCCATCAACACCAGTCGTTTCCAATCAATTTCGGTGCTTTTTCCGTTGGCGTGCACAAACTCATCTTTCAGGCTTAGGGTATTTACATCCACATGCAGTTCTTCGGCTGCTACAGCTAAAAGCCTTTCGGCGATGGCGGTGCAGGCTAAATATGTTGCTTTACCGTTCAGGTCGGCGGTGGCGCTTGCCGCGGATGGCGAGGTGTTGGCTACACGGTCGGTGCTGGTACTTTTTAGTTTTACCTTAGCGGGACTGATGCCAAATACATGCGATGCCACCTGTATCATTTTGGTGTTTACACCCTGGCCCATCTCAACCGCGCCGGTGCTTACACTCACGCTGCCATCGGTATACACATGAACCAGGGCGCGGGCCTGGTTCATCATGGTGTTGGTGAACGATATGCCGAAGCATATCGGCATAAACGAAATGCCTTTTTTGTAGAGCTTGTTGGTTTTGTTGAACCAATCAGTTTCTTTGATTAGTGATTCAATATTGTATTTATCTTCGGCTTTTTCCCAGCATTTCAGCGCCTCACTTTCGGCTTTTTGGCCGTAAGCAAACTCATCGCCGGTTTTGTTGAGGTTAGTTTTTTGGATGACGGTGGCATCTACGCCCAAGTTCTCAGCCGCTTTACTAATAGCTGCCTCGATAACGAACATACCCTGCGGACCGCCAAAGCCACGGAAAGCGGTATTGGGCGGCAAATGCGTGCGGCAGCTGTATGCTACAGCTTTTACGTTAGGGATAAAGTAACTGTTGGTGCAATGGAACAGGGTACGCTCCAGTACTGCCGGAGATAAGTCGGCGGCGGCACCGGCGTTTTGGTAGAAGGTAACATCGTAGGCCAGTATCTTAAGATCCTTATCCAGGCCGATTTTAAAGTCGGACGAATAGGGGTGGCGCTTGCCCGTCATGCGCATATCCTCCATGCGGTCGAGCGCGTATTTTATGGGTTTCTTTAATGTATGAGCAGCTAAGGCACATAAAGCGGCCCAGGCATTGGCCTGATCTTCTTTGCCGCCAAAGCCTCCGCCTAAACGTATCACATCCACTTCGACCTGGTGCATGGGTACGCCGACCACTTTACAGGATGCAGCCTGCGTGGCGCGCGGACTTTGCGTGCTCGAATAGATCTTTATCGCGTCGTTCTCCTGAGGGATGGCGTAAGCGCCTTGTGTTTCGATATATAAATGCTCCTGACCGTTGGTATCAGCCTGTCCTCCAAAAATGTATTCGCATTGCTGCCACGCGGCATCGATATCGCCTAAACGGTGCGTGCGCGGTGGTACAATGAGTTGCCCCAGGGCCTGCGCTTCGCGGGGATCGGTGATGACAGGTAATGGTTCTATTTCGGCTTTGATGAGCTTGGCGGCATGGCGGGCGGCCTCATCGGTTTCGGCAACCACGAAGGCAACGGGCATGCCGCAGAAATCGACGTGGTGTTCGGCTAACAACGGCTCATCCTGCACAATGCCGCCGATCTGGTTCTCACCGGTAATGTCTTTATAAGTGAATACATGTACTACGCCGGGCACTTTTAGCGCTTCGGCGGTATCAATACTGATGAGTTTACCATGCGCGACAGGCGAGCCATAGGCTGCACCGAACAAGGTGCCTTGTATCAGCGGAATATCATCGAGGTATACCGACTCGCCGCGGGTATGGGTTTTTGAATCGATGTTCTTCATGATGCGGCGAGCGTTAATAGTTTTTCAATTTGCAGTGCGGGGAACAGTTTGATAAAGTGCGCTTTGATCAACTGGCCCAGCAACAGGCGTTTATATTCACCGGTACCACGGGCATCGCTGATGGGGCTAACTTCGGTTTGGGCTATGTCAATAGCTTCCAACACAAATGTCTCGGTAACTATTTTTCCCGCAAGGAAAGCCGAAGCTTTTGCCAAATACATCGGCACCGGGCCTACGCCACCTGCAGATATGGATGCCTGGGCAATGATATTGCCGTTCATCTGCAGTTTTATGGCGCTGTTTACGCTGGCAATATCAAGGTGAGTGCGCTTGCTTACCTTTTCGAAATTGAACAGGGTTGCGGCATCCGGCAAACGGAAGGTAAATTTGCTGATGTACTCTTGTGGTTGTTTATCCAAAGTCTTGTAGCCTTTGTAAAATTGCCTTAGCGGGATGTTGCGGGTGGTTTTGCCATCCGTTAATTCCAGTTGCGCATCCAGTGCGAGGAAGAATATCGAGAAATCGCCGATGGGCGAGGCGTTCACAAAATTTCCCGCAAAGGTAGCTATGTTCCTGATCGGGGTTGATGATACGAGTTCGACGTAGTCAGCAATACCTGCAAAAGCTTTTTGGATGATGGGGGAGTTTGCAAATTGCGTAACCGTTGTAGCGCCGCCAATGGTGCAGGTATCGCCTTGCTGGATGATGCCTTTAAGCTCGGGTTTTGGCGCGAGGAAATCGATATCGGCGTAAACCATGGCGTCGTGCTGCTGTACGTACAGGTCAGTGCCGCCGCCCACAAAGCGGGCCGTGGGTTTTGGTTGCTGACCGTTTACGTCGGCCTGCAATAGTTTTAACCTTTCGGGGATGCCGGTGAAGTAGGATGGAAGGATGGCCTTTTCGGTAACGAATGTAGTGGCATCCTGTCCGGCTTTATCAGCTAAGAGTATGTTGAGCTTATCCAAAGCGCGTTCGATAGATTTATAGCCTGTGCAGCGGCAAATATTGCCATCAACAGCGGCAACGGCGTTGGCTTGCGTTGGTTCGGCATCGCTTAAACAATATCCGGCCATGGAAACGATAAAACCCGGTGTGCAGAAACCGCATTGGGTGCCGCCTTCGTCGCACATGGCTTGCTGGATAGGGTTGAGGGCTTCCATATTGACGCCCTCGACGGTGACTACGTGTTTGTTGTTGATATTGCCTAACGGTGTAAGGCATGAGGTGGTCGAGGTATATTTTACCTTATCGCCCTGCAGCTCGCCCAGTAACACGGTGCAGGCACCGCAATCGCCCTCACGGCAACCGATCTTGGTGCCTTTTAGGTTTTGCTGGTACCTGATGAAGTCGAGCAGGAGCATACCCTGTGGCAGGGTGGTTGTAATTTCTTTATTATTTAGAATGAATTTTGTCAAAATTGCTTTTTATTGATATATAAACGATAAAGTTAGCGGAAACGATGGGGATTTGCAATAAAATTTGTGAAAAAAACAAACCGAAATGTGCCTGAATTAGGAACCCGTAATAAGTTTTACCGTAATCTCCTTGATTGCCTTAACTGCAATTTCTTTGAAAACCTCCAAACCTAAAATTTGAATTTTACCCCAAAAGTGAGCCAGCTTTTTCACAATTTCTTTTTTTGTTTCTTTAGTTAAATTTTGTTTTATATCAATAGACTCTTTCTTTAGTTCCTCTATCATTAGTACTTCTTCATCAGAGCGACCTGTTTTTATCGCTTCTAAATCTTCGTATGTACTTTTCAAATAAGAATCTAAATACAGCTGTTGATCCAAATCAAATGTTGTAAAACTTGCATCATCATCAATTAAGTTTATCTTATCAATAAAACGTTCTTGATTTGCTCTTAAAATAGGATTATCAAAGATTGTATTGATGTTTTCATAATGTTCAATTAAATCCAACCACTCTTTAAGATCACCTGGGATATCTTCAATGGTTACCCAAGCACCACTTGGGGTTAAAATATCCTTTCCCTTTGGTATGCGCTCTACATTGTAATGCAACACATTATTTTTATGTTCACTTTTTATTATTTTATAATAGAACAACGAACCTTTAATTTTATCAGCCAAATGAACAATCGCCTTTTCATTTTCTACAACTTTCACTAAATAAAATTTGCTATCTGGTTTGTATTGTAAAATTTCAAGGATCGCTAAAGGCACTTTTCTTTTATCCATATTATTTAACTAAGCACAACGAATATATTAAATTTCGCTATGCCCGCGAGGGCTTTGTTCTTTGTCTTGATACAAAGAACCAAAAATCAAGACAGTAAAGAGGTTTCTTTTCGCACAGGGCCATACCGCACAAAGCGGGCAAAACCTGGGCTGCAACCTTTCGCCCCTGCTTCGCTCGCTCTTAGCCTGCGCTTCAGGCGAAAATTGCTATGCCCTTCCTGCGCTCAAGGCCACCATTGTTTTCCCCGCTTTTGGCCGAAACTGCTTTACTGTCGGAAGAAAGGAAGAGAATCAAGAATTTAGAATCAGGAATCAAGATTATTTAAAAAAAGAGTGCGGGCCTTGTCGCAACGGAGCGGGCCGGGCGTATGGCGGGAATGGCGGTTTAGCTTTACTGAGTGGAGCACAGCGTAACGGTAAAGCGTTAAGGCCCGGTTTAGCACTGAAATTATCGGTTCGATACCTGTTGGTGGCAACACCAACAGGGGCGCTGACTTTACTGTCGGGAAGAGAAAGTCCCCGCGGCTACAAGCGGTATGCGCCATGCTTATCACTAAGCTATTTTCAAATTTTCCATCGCTTTCATTTCAAAATCCCAGCTTTTTTGCGTACCTTGTATGGTTTGCTGAGTGTTAAATGATGCCCGGTAAGCGATAAAACAGTTCTTTGAAAAATACCTGTTTTTACCTGCTTTTTTTCAATGATTGAAGGATTGATTCCAGTCTGCCGACAGGCAGGGACTGAATGATTGAGTGTTTTGGCAAGACGTGGGAAAGGTGGATAATTATGAATATGATAATGGTGGGTGTGAAATATACCGACATTTACCTACCAATACCACCCGATACCTACCTTTTTTGAGGGTGTTAATTGCGAAAATGGCAACAGAACAATGATTGAATGGAGAGTAAATTCGAAACGAAGAATACCTGTTTTTACCTGTTTTTTTATTTCATTGAAGCGATTAATCATTTGCACCTGTCTGCCGACAGGCAGGCATCCGCATGTTTACGCATTTGCACATTAATTTAATACTTACTGGTTTTGAAACGGAAGCCGCAGCGCGTACATAGTACGTCGGCTTTTTTGGGGCCGGTTAGCTTTACGGTGAGTACAATGGTAAGGATGGTGAATAACATGGCACCACCTACGATGGTTATTTCCATTGCGCCGGAATCATGGCCGGTTAGTAAAAACCATACGCAGTATAAGGCTATAGCGGCGCTTATAGCTAATATGATAGCATAATGCAGCCTTTTTAGGATTATTACTTTATAACTAATACAATTAGGGCATTGTACCAACTTTCTCATTCAAATTAAATTAGGGACGACTAATGTATAAAAAAGTTATATATAAAGTAAACTATTGTTGAACATAACGGTCTAAGTAAGCGTGTTTTACAGTGTAGAGCGGCTATCAAAACCGGGATGAGAAAACACGTTTCGTTAACAGAAATGATACAGTAAAAGGTTTGAGTCGCTTTTTTAAACCCTTACTTTTGAACTATAATACTTAACCATTTGAAAATAAAGCTACTTTTTATTGTTATCCTGTTAACCGCGTGCTTTTATAAAGGCCGGGCACAATCTGCCGGTAACTGCAATGTTTTTGGTAAGGTTGCCGATGGCCTTAACGGCGAGATGATCGATTTCGCGGGAGTTTCGTTGTTGCCGCAGGGTACGGATATCATTTTTAAAAGTATCTCCACATCAAACGGCGGCGCCTTTAAACTTACCAATATCCCATACGGAAAATATACCCTCCGGGTATCATACGTTGGTTTTGAAAAGCAGGTGATAGAAGATATTGACCTGAATGCCGACCACCCCGATTTTAGTTTGGGAACGATACGCCTGAAGAAATCGACCGGCTCGTTAAACGAGGTTAAAATTACCGACAAGAAGCCAACACTCGAAGTAAATGCCGACCAGATCACCTATAATGTGGGCGAGAGCCTGCAGGCGGAGGGCAGTACAGCCACCGATATATTGAAAAACGTACCTATGGTGAATGTGGATATTGATGGCAATATTACCATAGCAGGCAAGCGCAATACCCGCATTTTTATTGATGGCAAACCGTCGGACTATATGACCTCAAATATTACCGACCTGTTGAACGTGCT
>Ga0070659_100000090_pt1 | contig 67539 bp, 60 predicted proteins | sample KBSC23metaG_FD_64666 | JGI IMG/M metagenome (GOLD analysis project Ga0070659, IMG submission 64666) | Corn rhizosphere microbial communities from Kellogg Biological Station, Michigan, USA - KBS C2-3 metaG | ecosystem: Host-associated > Plants > Roots > Rhizosphere > Soil ... | reverse complement strand
CAAAAGCGTGCCTGTTTGGGGGTGAGTTCAAGGGATTGGTCCATGGTGGGTTGGGTTAATGGGTTATTGGGTTGATAGGTTAATAAAACAGGCAAGCTGGCGCTTACCCGGCACATTTGTTTATTACAAAAGAAATAAACAACACACAAATATAGTCAAAATAACTCAAATAAACAATAGTTAATTATTACAAAAAACAAGCCAGCAACCCAAAACAGCCAAAAATATTGTCATTTCGAACGAGCCCCCGCCGTTGTTGGTGTTGTCACCAACAACCGTAGTTACCCCGTCAGTTCACCGCTACTTGCCATTCTCACCAACAACCGTAGTCACCCCGTCAGTTCGCCGCCCCTTGCCATTCTCACCAACAAATACTAATTTCAACCAAAGCAAAAACCGTGGCAGCCATTAATTTCGAACATTACCCCCAATTCTTCACCGCCACCATTCTAAAATGGCAGCCCCTGCTCAGCGACGACGCGTATAAAGACATCATCATTCAAAGCCTGTTATACCTAAAAAACCAAGGCAGTATTGTGGTATACGCTTTTGTCATCATGCCGAATCATATTCACATGATATGGCAAATACAAGACGGCTACAAACAAGCCCACGTGCAACAACGACTAATGAAATTTACCGCCCAGCAATTCAAATTTAAACTTGCCGATAGCAACGATCCGCACCTTGCATCATTCCGCGTCGGCGCGAAAGACAGGGAATATCAATTTTGGGAAAGAAACGCGCTAAGCATCGACCTGTGGACACCGGATGTATTTACACAAAAACTCGACTATATTCACAACAACCCTTTGCAGGATAAGTGGAAACTATCCGAGTATCCCGAAGATTACAAATACTCATCAGCCGGGTTTTACCACACCGGGCATGATGGCTTTGGGTTGCTCACACATTATATGGGGTAGAGTTGTTGGTGACAACACCAACAACGGCGGGAGAGCTTAGGGATGTTTGTTTTTTATTTTTTCTTCCTCATCATTTATTTTTTTTAACCTATCAGTATAAATGCAAAAGTGTATTGTTTGTGCAAACATGAAAACATGCTTTATAACGTTTACCAAAATCAATATTGAATAAAAAGAAAATAATGAGATTAAAAATAGAGTCAAAACATTGATGCCTTTAATTAAGACATTATTATGTAACTCCCAGATAAATTTATCTTGAATATCTTCCCATAGATTTAAGAGAAGCAATGTTACAAGTGTTAATATTTGAACAATAACTGCTATGCCCAAAACGCCGTTTAATTTTTGATAAAAGCTATAATTATCTTGTCCTTTCAAGGGCCTGGTTATTACTGACAAAATCTCGGTACCTCCGAAACCTACTATTAATATGTAAGCACCAAGATTGAAGCCCAAAAGATTTGGTAAGATCCCTATGCCCGTATTTACAATATGTATAATAAGAGCGTAAGTATCTACAGTAGTAAACAATGATATCAAGGTAAAAGCAAATGCTAAATATCCACTTACTTTAAAAAAATAATTTTTAAAAAACGGCTCGTCCGATTGATAAATCTTCCACAAAGTTCGAATATCACCTTTGTGCTTGGATTTAATTTCATCAGAATCTGTGTACATACTTATTAATTAGTTCTATATAAGCCCCGAAGTTTTTGAAACCAGCGTTCAGGCTTGTTTTCATTTTCGTTTAACAATTCTAATTCTTGAATTAGAGGTTTTTGTTGATTTGAAATGTTTTTGACCCTACCACCATTCTTAGGTTTAATAGTTGCCGTTTTAATAACACCATTATTTTTAGCTACTTCTATTCCTCCGCCTAAAAAGTTAACATCTTTTATATTCATGCCTTCAGGATCGTGATCCGATTGAGCATTAACTGTTAGTTTTCCGATATGATTTTCTTTTAACAACTCATCAAATAACTCACCTTGAGCAGGTAATGCATCGGAGTTGGTATAAGAAATTTCATAACTTAATTTATATACAGCTTGAGCTTCAAATATTTCCTCAATTATAGATGGTTCTTTTTCAAAATCAATTTCTATTTTTTCCTCTGGCTTAATAAACTTTACAAGATGCTCTCTTAAGAATCTCTCAAAATCACCAACAGTTAAGCCATTGGTTGTTTTCATCATAGCAAAACGATGAATGGAAGGTACGAATATATATTCTCCTACGGCTGGTTTATAAAACTTATCTTTATCGACAGTCTCTCGACCGACTGTATTATTATTTAATACACGGACCTCATCTTCATCAAAAAAAGATATACCTTTCCCAATGTTACCGTAAAAGTATTTTAATCCATTAATTTCTCGCTGAAATGGTGGATACATAGTAATTGCTTCATTTTTATTCAATTTCGTATAAAATCTTTTATCCGTTAACCTTTTTAATAGGTCTTCATAAGCTTGGGTCCGCTCCTCACCTGTTTTCGGTGATTGAAGTTTTATATTAAACACATAGAATTTAAATTTTTTAGTTGGCATAATTATTAGGTTAGGCTTAAATGTATAATAAATAAATCATATTTCAATAATATTATTTTATTGCGCCGTTGTTGGTGTTGTCAGTAGATTATATACCTGTTAGACCATGGGGGAAATTAATCAACAATAGTGGATTAGTTTGTATATTGGTTGTCTAAAACCATATTTATATGCTTGGAGTTTTTATTGCATCCCTGTTAATCCTTTTAAATGCAATCATGGCTTACATAGCATATAAACGACCGTTTAATGGTGAAGATGGACAAATAACCAAATATGGTAAACGATTTGGGTGGCTTGTCGCAGTTTCGATAATTTGTGCAATTATTGCTGGTGGGGATGCTTATTTTTCAAAGAAAGAAAGCGACAAAAAGCAAAATGATTTTTCAGATACGTTGAATGCGGTAAGCGCCAATGTTACATCACTTAGGCACAATATAGATGCTATTGGATATAAGATAGATAAGTCAACAGGTAAGTTAGTACCCAAGATAGCTAATCGTAAGCAAAACGTGGTAATTTCACCCGTAATAAAAGGAGAGGATTTAGGTTTTATGGATGAAATTCCAAAGGGAAAGATAGACGATATAAACAAAGTTTACACCATATCTCATATACCTATTCAGGGCACATTTCAGTTCTTTTATAATGGTGTAAAACAAAGCATGCCGGATGATTTTATAATTAAAGACACGGTTATAACTCTTAAATTCAGCCCATCAAAAACAAGTAACAACGACCACATAAACGTTACTTATAGGTACTTGAAAAATTAAAGAATATCTTTCCCGCCGTTGTTGGTGTTGTCACCAACAACCGTAGCCACCCCGTAAATCCCATCCACTAAGCGACAATCATTTGCACATCCGCACATCAAAAACGTAGCCTAAACCCCTCCCTCACCTGCCTCGGCCTATTAAACGCCAATCCCAGCCAAAAAAAATCAACACTAACATTAAGCCCCGGCTGTTGCTTCACCTCCTCCCAAAAAGCACGGGTGGCGGCATCGGCATGTATATGCGTAATAATAAGCACCGCGCCTGGTTTAAAAATACCGGGGAGCGCTGGCGGGTTGGCGGCATCGCATACCATCACATCGGCGGCTTGCCAATCAACAACGCGGGCATTTGGCGCGGCATGGCGCAGGTACAGGGCGGTAATGGCGTGTACGTTACCGGCTACAGCCAGCGTTTCGGGCGCGAAGTACTGCAGCAGGCGGTACAGCAGGCGGTTCACCTTTGGGCTGTTGGGGCGCGGGGCCTGGGTAGTTATGGTAGCGGGCGGTAAGGCGCGGGCAAGTGCGGCTATTTCGGTGTAGGCGGGGCGGGGGGCATGGTCGTAAACAATTTTATCGAGCAAATTGTAGATATAGGGCGAGTGCAGTCCGTGCCTGTTTTTCGCGCGGAAGCGGTGCAGCAGGTATCGGATGGCGGCGGGCAGTTTCATGCGGGTGTAAAAATAGCCCAATACTTGCAATAATTGGCAAAGCTTGGTAATTTAGTAGTGAGGACAATAAATGATAGACCCAACGGAAATAACATCGCTCATCAAACTACTCGATGATCCCGACGAGGAGATATACGAACATGTGCACGATAAGCTGCTCTCCTACGGCAGCGAAGTGATACAGCACCTGGAGAACGCTTTCGGCCAGGCTTTTGATCCTGTACAGCAGGAGCGCATTGCCAATACCGTACACGAAATTCAGTTTGCCCTTACCAAGCAGGAACTGGAGCTATGGTACCTCGGCGGCGCGTTCGATCTGCTGCAGGGCGCCCTCATCATCAACAAATACCAATACCCCGACCTGGATGAGCAGCGCATCATCAATTATATCGAATCCATAAAGCGCGATATATGGCTGCAAATGATGTACGACGGCAGCCCAAGCGACCAGGTGAAGCTGATAAACCACGTTTTTTATAACCTGTACGGCTTTAACGGCAACACCACCAACCACAACGACCCGCAAAACAGCTACCTGAGCCAGGTGATAGAAACCAAAAAGGGCAACCAGATATCGCTGGCCATTATTTACTCTATCGTGGCGCAAAAGCTGGATATCCCTATTTACGGCGTTAACCTGCCCCAGCACTTTATACTGGCCTATGTGGATGCCACCCGCCAAAGCGAAATTGACAACGGCGTGCTGTTTTACATCAACACGTTTAACAAAGGCTTCGTATTCGGCCGCCGCGATGTCGACCAGTTTTTAAAGCAGCTCAACCTCACCGCCGATCCGCATTACTACGAGCCATGCTCCAACGTCGAAATTATCAAACGCGTACTGCGCAACCTCATCAGCAGCTATGATAAGCTGGGATCGGTAGAAAAAGTTGGCGAACTCAACCAGATGCTGGATCTGTTGCAGAGGGACCTGGATAGGTAGGTATTTATAAAACTCCTTCCCCCGGGAAGGGTGCGGCTGACCGCGTAGTGGCGGGTAGGGGTCATTCGCAACAATGCCTGTCAATTAACCCCTCCCTGCACCCTCCCCCTGGGAGGGAATCGCGCAAGGCCCATGCTTTTATCGTGCAAACAGAAAGACCTTCAAAATATTTACGGGCCCGCTGTAACATTTTCTCAAAAATTTCGCCTAATGCTTATGGAACATAAGCAGCTTGCTTTAGCGTACAATAAAATTCTTATTTTAGTAACAAATCAATTCTCAATATGCAAATAAACAAACTTGTTGTAGGTGCTTTTGCTGCGGCAACCTTTATGGCTGTTAACGCTCATGCGCAAAAGGTGGACTTTACAGAATACGATATGCCCAACGGCCTGCACGTTATTCTGCACCAGGATCATAACGCGCCCGTGGTAGCCGTTTCGGTAATGTACCACGTAGGTTCAAAAAACGAGGTCGCGGGCCGCTCGGGTTTCGCCCACTTCTTTGAGCACCTGCTGTTCGAAGGCAGCGATAACATTAAGCGCGGCGAGTTTATGAAACTGGTATCGGCAAACGGCGGCCAGAACAACGCAAATACCACGCAGGACAGGACCTTTTATTACGAGGTTTTCCCCTCAAACCAGCTCGAAACAGGTTTATGGTTAGAGAGCGAGCGCATGATGCACCCCGTAATTAACGAGATAGGCGTTAAAACCCAAAACGAGGTAGTGAAAGAAGAGAAACGCCTCAGCTTTGATAACCGCCCCTATGGCAACGCCATAAACGATGTTACCGCCGATATATTTGTGAAGCACCCCTACCACTATGGTGTGATAGGATCCATGAAAGACCTTGACGCTGCCAAGCTGGATGAGTTTAAACAATTTTTCCACCAGTTTTACGCGCCCAACAATGCCGTGTTAACCATTACCGGCGATTTCGACATCGCAAAAACCAAAACCCTTATCGACGGCTACTTCGGCCCCATACCCCAAGGCGCGCCTGTAGTGTATAAAAAGACGGAAGAAGATCCCATCACCAAACAAATTATCGATACCGCTTACGATGCCAACATCCAGATCCCGGCCATCTTAACGGCATACCGTGTTCCCGGTCGTGATACCCGCGACTCGAAAGTAATGGAAATGATATCGTCTATCCTTTCGGGAGGTTCAAGCTCAAGGATGTACAAAAAAATGGTGGACGACAAAAAGAATGCCCTGCAGGTATTCGCCTTTAACTATGCGCTCGAAGATTACGGAGCCTACATTATAGGCGCCCTGCCCAACGGCGATAATAAACCCGAAGGTTTGTTAACCGATATGAACGAAGAGATCGCCAAACTGCAGGCTGATCTCATTAGTCCCGAAGATTACCAGAAACTGCAAAACCAGTTTGAGGATAATTTTGTAAGCGCCAATACCCGCATGCTGGGCATTGCCGAAAACCTGGCCAATGGTTATACTTTTTACCATAAGGATACCAATCATATTAACGAAGAGTTAACCGAGATCCGCTCCATCACCCGCGAAGAGATACGCGATGCTGCCCGTAAATACCTCAACAGTAACCAGCGCCTCGTATTATACTATCTGCCCGGAAAAGGTAAAACCAATTAATCATCGCATCAAGAAAACACGTCATGAAGAAATATATAATGATACTTGCCGGAGCATTGGTAATGCAATATGCACAGGCACAAACTATCGATCGCAGCCATCCGCCTAAACCCGGTCCGGCACCTGTTCTCACCATAAAAGACCCTGTTATCTATAAAATGCCCAACGGCATCACCGTGCTCGTGGTCGAAGATCATCGCCTGCCAAAGGTTTCGGCTACTTTCTCTATCGATGCCGGCCCCCGTACCGAAGGCGCCAAAGCCGGTGTAATTTCCCTTATGGGCGATATGCTGAACGAAGGCACCAAATCCCTGCCCAAAGCCGAGTTTGACGAGGCTGTGGAAAAGATGGGCGCCAACGTAAGCCTAAGTTCATCGGGCGGCAGCGTATCTGCCTTAACCCGCTACTTTAAAACCGCTTTCGGCCTCATGGGCCAGGCGCTCAAAGAGCCCGCCTTTACCCAGGAATCTTTCGATAAGCTCAAAACTCAAAAGCTTACCTCTATAAAAAACAGTGCCAAAAGCGCCCCTGCTATTGCCAGCCGTGTAACCAACGCGCTTGCCTACGGTACCACGCACCCTAACGGCGAGTTTGAAACCGAAGCCACAGTTAAGGCCCTCACCGTTCAGGACATTAAAGATGCTTATGCCAGCTATATCACGCCATCGCGCAGTTATTTAACCATTGTTGGCGATATTACCCCTGCCGATGCCAAAGCCCTGGCTACACAGGTATTTGGTGCCTGGAAAGGCAAAGTATTAACCCTGCCCGTATTACCGCTGGTAGCCAACCCAACAAAATCCGAGATCGACGTGGTTGACGTACCTACCGCAGTACAATCAGAAATTAAGGTGGTTAACCTGGTAAATTTAAAAAAGAACGATCCCGACCTGTTCCCCTCATTACTGGCTAACTACATTTTAGGTGGCGGTGCCGAGAGCCGCTTATTTATGAACCTGCGCGAAAAGCATGGCTTTACTTATGGCGCTTATTCAAGCATGGGCTCGGGCAGGTTCCAAACCCTGTTCAATGCTTCGGCATCGGTGCGTAACGCTAAAGCGGATAGCGCCGTAATGGAGTTTCTGAAAGAGATCAAACGCATCCGCACCGAAAAGGTGTCAGACGAAGAACTGGCCAACGCCAAGGCTTTATATGCCGGCTCGTTCGCTTTGGGCCTGGAAGATCCTGCGCGTACCGCCACCTTCGCCAGCAATATCCTCATCAACAACCTGCCTGCCGATTTCTACAAAACTTACCTGCAAAAAGTAAACGCCGTTACCGCTGCCGATGTACAGCGCGTGGCGCAAAAATACTTCAGCGCCGATAACAGCCGCATTATGGTGGTAGGCAACGCCGCCCAGATGCTGGATGGTATTAAAAAGATAGGCCTGCCGGTTAAAATGTACGACTCGTATGCCGCCCCGGTAACCGCCGCGCCAAAAACCAGCGGTGCCGCTATGATGGTACAGGCTGCCGATGTGGTAAAAGATTATTTAAAAGCTTCCGGCGGTGCCGAAGAGCTCAGGAAGATTAATACCTACTATGCAACTATGAGCATGAGCATGCAGGGCATGTCGCTTAGCGTTACCCAAAAAGAAATGGCGCCAAATAAGCAATTAATGGAGATATCCATGGGCGCCAATGTAGTGGTAAAGAATATGTTCGATGGCGAGAAAGGCTATCAAATGCAGGGCGGCGGCAAAAAAGATATGACTGCCGACGAGGTTGCCGAGAAAAAAAGCCACAAATACCTTATCGATCAGTTGGATTACATCAGCAACCCCGCGTTTAAGCTGGAGATAAAAGGCATAAAAAAGATAAACGATGCCGATGCCTACCAGGTTCAGGTAACCGATCCGGCCGGCAAAATATCTACCGAGTATTATGATCTGAAAAGCAAGCTGCTTGTCCGCACAGAAAAAACAACCGAAAAACAAAATCAAACCATGGACCTGAGCGATTACCGCAAAGTAGGTACCGTAATGTTCCCTTACAAACAGGTAATGACGATAGCTGCCGGCGCCCAGGAGCAAACCTTCACCATGATTGTAACCGACCTGAAACTGAACAGCGGTGTAACTGCCGATGATTTTAAATAATAAATATTGAATTTGATCTCTCAGAAAAGCTTGCCGCAAGGCAGGCTTTTTTTGTTTCTTATCACGATAAGCGTATTAACCGGCTGATGCCTTCCGCTTCACAAACGTAACCCCAATGCCTGTAAGTACCATTACCCCGCCAATCAATTCCGTAAAATCAACATGCTCGCCTAAAATTATCCAGGCCAGCAAAGCCGTAGCCACCGTTTGCCCCAGCAGCGCAATGGATACCCGCGTTGGGTCCATATGGCTCATGGCGTAGTTGATGGTTATCCAGCCAATAAGCTGGCAAATAATACCGAGTGTGATCAGTATGATCCAGGTATGCGCGGTATAGCCCCAAAGCTGGTCGCTGTTTACCAGGCAATAAGCGCCCAGGGCAATTGTAGCGGCAAGCATATTATAAAACATAAATACAATGGGGTCAATACGGTTCAGCACATCCTTGCTGATCAGGATATAAATAGCGTACAACACGCTCGATGCGATGGCATACACCACACCCTCATTCAGTTGCAGTTTCAGCAGGTTTTCAATGCCAACCAATATACACATGCCGCTTATCGCGATAAGCGTACCCAGCCAAAAGCTGATGCCGGGTTGCTTTTTAAGGATGAGCAAGCTTAATATACCCACCCAAACCGGGGCCAGGTTAGCCACCAGGGTAGATATGGTAGCCGTTGATTTCAGGATAGAAATATTCCATACCGCGATATCCATAGCGAATACCAGGCCGCCTATAACAGCCAGCAGCAATGATTTTGGCGCGATGCGGAGCCTGGTGTATTTTAAGCAGTAAGGCGCCAGCAACACCCAGGCAAAAAACATCCGGTAAAAAGCCGCGCTCAATGCCGAAACAGGAGCCATCTTAACAAATATGGGCGAAAACGCGATACAGATGATGCCGATAGCGAGGCTTAGTTTTGGGTTCATAAAGGCAGCATGTTGCTGCAAACTTATAAAGGTTTGGCTGATATCGAAGGATATTATCCGACTTTTATTGCCTCGAATAGATTGCTCCATCGGAGTAAAAGCTTGGTAGTAATGAATAGCAACAGGTAGGATACGTGCCTTCAAGGAAATCGCTTTTAAAACAGGAGGCTCCGCTGGAGCCATTAAAACATAATCATAGATGCTATAAACAGGAAGTTCCGCTGGAACTATTGCGGCATTCAATTCTTGACTCCGTAGGAGTCGCCTGTTTATAGCAATAAAAAATGTAGCTAATGGCTCCATAGGTGCCTCCTATATGACCATGAGTTTTTAAAAGCGATTCCCTGCCGTAGGTACGTAAACACCCTAAAAGCATTTTCTAATTCCTACAGGGTCGACCGCATGCTATATAATGGCAAATTCCATTCCCCTAATCCCCAAATAATTGTATTTTTGCGGCTCATATTTTATTTATAATGAGCCAGAGAACAAAGATCAAAGCATTATTACAATCGGAAGAAACCGGGTTTGAAGTAACCGTTAAGGGTTGGGTACGTACTTTTCGTAACAACCAATTCATCGCTTTAAATGATGGCTCTACCAATAATAACCTGCAGATCGTAGTTACGCTGGACAGCTTTAGCGATGACCTGCTGAAACGCATTACTACCGGCGCTGCCATCAGCGTTACCGGCGAGGTGGTGCCATCATTAGGCAAGGGCCAAAAGGTGGAAGTTAAAGCCAAAACATTAGATATACTGGGCGATTGCGACCCGACCACATACCCCATCCAACCTAAAAAGCACAGTTTGGAGTTTTTGCGCGATAACGCTCACCTGCGTTTCCGTACCAATACGTTCGGCGCGGTGTTCCGTGTGCGTAACAGCCTGTCATTCGCGGTGCACCGGTTTTTCCAGGAGCGCGGCTTTGTGTACCTGCATACCCCGGTTATCACCGCTTCGGATGCGGAAGGCGCGGGCGAAACTTTCCGCGTAACCACACTCGACCCGGTAAAACCGCCATTGGCAGAGAACGGCGAAGTGGATTTCAAGCAGGATTTCTTCGGCAAGGCCACTAACCTTACCGTTTCGGGCCAGTTAGAAGGCGAGCTTGGCGCGATGGCCTTGAGCGATATCTATACCTTCGGACCAACATTCCGTGCCGAAAACTCAAACACCACACGCCACTTAGCCGAGTTTTGGATGATAGAGCCCGAAATGGCTTTTTACGACCTGAACGACAACATGGACCTGGCCGAGGCATTGCTGAAATATGTAATAGCCTACGCCCTGGAGCATAACCGCGAAGATATTGAGTTTTTACGCGACCGCCTGCTGGAAGAAGAAAAGCAAAAACCACAGCAAGACCGCTCTGAACTGAACCTGCTGGAAAAGCTGCAGTTCTGCCTGGATAACGATTTTGAGCGCTTAACCTATACCGAGGCTATCGACATACTGAAAGATTCGAACCACAACAAGAAAAAGAAATTCCAATACCTGATAGAAGGCTGGGGTACCGACCTGCAAAGCGAGCACGAGCGTTACCTGGTAGAGAAACACTTTAAAAAACCGGTAATACTAACCGATTACCCGAAAGAGATAAAAGCCTTCTACATGCGTCAGAACGACGACGGCAAAACCGTTCGCGCCATGGATATCTTGTTCCCCGGCATCGGCGAAATTGTGGGCGGCTCACAGCGTGAGGAGCGCCTGGAGAAACTGGAACAACGCATGAACGAAATGGGCATACCAACCGAAGAGTTATGGTGGTACCTTGATACCCGCCGCTTCGGCGCCTGCGAACATGCCGGCTTTGGCCTGGGCTTTGAGCGCCTGGTACTCTTTGTTACCGGCATGGGCAACATCCGCGATGTGATCCCTTTCCCAAGAGCACCAAAAACAGCGGAATTTTAGACCACTGATTTGATTTTGATGATTACACAGATTTTGATGAGCATATTTTATATGCTCATTTTTTCTTTTTGCCCCAACCGAGGTCATCAAATACCGTGAACTCTACTTCTACTTCGTTAAAAATAAACTCATCCTTAACAGTTATACCCTTCTCTTTCAAATCATCTCGCAATGCTCGCCACTGCTTCTTCCACAAGGTAGCTCCGTAGAATAGCTTACTTTCAAAATCATTGGTGATAACGCGCATACCATACGGGGCGCGGCCATGTTGCTCAAATATCACTTCTCTGATGTCGCTAAGTAGATAGATTTTCTTATACCAAAATGCATTGTGATTTCTTATCACAAGAAAATTGGCCGACATTTTAAAGTAATACGTGAACCATGTCAGCATGCAAAACATCCCGAATGAACACATTAAAGAAAATAACCAGCCGTTTGCCTTGTCGCCATTTTGTACAGAAGTGAGAACTATCATCAATATAAAGCCCCAAAACACTAAACCCCTGAAATTAAAGAACTGGAAGTTTTTATAAACTTTGAAATCCTCATTGTCGATTTCAGGATAGGGTATTGGCTGAATCTTATCATTGCTTTGGGTTAGAGGTAAATCAATGTCTGTTGTTCTTTCGGGTCTCTGCTCTCTTACTGTCGGACTTTGCTGGCCAATATACTCAGTCGACGGTGACAGCTGTTTTTTATTTATGACATACGTTTGTATAAACTTTTTAATCGCAGGTGAGTTTTCATACAGGTCCAGAAAATAAAATTCATCCTGATCTTTAAACTTTAACAAAACCCCTTCCTTTATCCCACCTAATATAAACGATCGTTTACCGGTCAATTCTATTTTCTCTACGTCTTTCCAGTAATAAATATTGTTGTTCAGTTTTAGGGTTTCGATATCCATTTCAATCGATGGTGCCACTTTGAAGAAACGGTATATCGAATAAAAAAAACCAACTATTAATCCAGCAATCATAACCAATGCAAAGTACTCTTTGGTCATGAAATGGTCGCTGTAATAATCATGAACAAAAATGCCGCCTACAGCCAAAGCCATAATTCCAAAAAAGCAACACGCCCCAAACAGAGCTAAATAAAATTTAAAGAAATCGCGTTCACCAGTAATGCTATACATTTATAAACGATAAGTAATCAATTGTTACTTTTCCATTAATTTAAGCAATAAATGCTAAATATCTTCACGGTTTTGCGGTAACTGAACAGTAGCTATATTCCACAATATCTCATGATCAATGCCAAAATAGTCATGAGTGATTAGGTTTCGCAACCTATACATTTCTTCCCAGGGCACATTTGGGTGCTCCGCTGTAATTGATGAAGGTAAATTCTTAGAGGCTTCTCCAATAATTTCAAAATTACGTACTACCGCATCAACCGTTTTATAATCGCTTTTGAAATCATCAAATGATAGTTCAAAGATATATTCAGCTATTCGTCGCATAGATTCAAGAATATCTTCAAGATATAATGATGGGTCTCTGTCAGCAGGTTTCAAATGTATCTAACTTTAGTTAGTATAGAATCCTTTATACGCTCTTTCAAGCTATTATTAGTTATCAGGTCTATGCGTAAGCCCAGCGCCTGTTCCAGGAATTTTTGAAGTGTAAAAAAGTTCCATCCCATAGGTTGCGAAAACTCGACGATCAGGTCAAGGTCACTATCAGCAGTCTGAGTTTCCGCTGCATAAGATCCAAAATAACCAATTTTACTTACGTTAAATTGGTTTGCAAGCTCCGGTTTCAGTTGCTTTAGTTTAGATTCTATTTCTTTAGCGCTTAACATCAATGCAATTTAGTCAAAAAATATTAAACTTTAATAAACATCCCTGTATGAACTCCTGTTCCCCCTTTAGGGGGTTAGTGGGTTATTCCCTCTTATAATTCTTATGCACTATCAAAAAGCTGGCCCGCTCCTGCTTGTGGAAAGGTATATCCCAGTTGCCCTGGTAGGTGATCTTTACCGGCAGTAGCTGCCCGCCAAAGTTGTTGCACTCAATGTTCATCTGCACATCAAAGTCAACTAAAAAATTATGGAACTTGAGGTCCATATAACGCCCCAGGATCTGAAAGGTACGGGTATCAAAAATGGTGGTGATCTCTTTTTCCATCACATCATCATCCGCCGAGCTTTTCTTTTGGGTTATTTTAAAACGGTAAACCGGGATGGTGTCCAGGTAAGTACCCCGCGCAAACTGGTAATCGTAAAACTGTCTCAGGTCGGGGCTAAAAATTTCTGTTTTGCCGCTCACAAACGGAATGCCCTTAACCCTGCGACCGGGTGTAAAAATGAGCGTTTTTAGCTTGTCTTTATAACCTTCATTCTTACCGGTAACCGGCCCGCCGCTGCTTTTTGATATAAAGTCGGAGTTGTAATCGTTCATAAAAATGTAATCGAACATCTCCATGGTATACAACTGGTATTTGCCGTTCTTTTTGTAAAGGTCGCCGCTTTCCTGCTTCTCCAGCAAGGTCATTTTATGCGGGCCGCCTTCGTTACTGTGGTGTATTTTGCGGTAAACCTTGCCATTCACTTTATTGTTCTTATCATAACTAAAAATGCGGTTCTCGGCATCAAAGCTGTACAATTTCATGTTCTGAAAAGCCTTGTAAAAGCCCGTATCGCGCATCATCGCATTAATAAAATCCTGCACGTTCAACTGGTGCGCCCTGATGTTCACATAGGCGGAATCAATAACGATAGATTTTATGGTATCCGGGTTAAAGCGGGGTATCTGCTGCGAAAAAGCATTCGGCGCGGCCATCGCCATAAGCGTCACCAGCCCAAACCTTACTAACCTGTTGTTAAGCTTATTTTTTATAACCCGGTAAAATATGTTAAACATTAACGTACGGTATGAATGATCTTTATCAAAATTGCCAAAAATTAATCGCGTAAAATATGACGGCGGGCATTATTTTCGAATAGCTTTTAGCCTTTAGTTCCCCAGCTCTTTTAAGGCCAGGTAAGCCATTAAACCGGTACTGGTTTCCAGCGCTTTTTCGTCAATATCAAACGTAGGCGTATGCACCGATGAAGTAATACCCCGCGCCTCGTTACGTATACCTAAGCGGTAAAAGCAGGCATCGGCAACCTGGCTGTAATAAGCGAAATCTTCGGCCGCCATCCACAGGTCAAGGTCCAGTACATTCTCTTTGCCCAGGTAATCTTCGGCATGGCCCTTGGCAGCCAACGTGAGCTCCGGTTCGTTTATCAGGAAAGGATAACCGTTCACAATATTAAAATCAACCGTTCCGCCCATGCTTTCCACAAGGCCCTCGGCCATTTTCTTCATTTTTTTATGAGCCTCCGCCCGCCATTTTTCATCCAGCGTTCTAAAGGTGCCCTCCAGGTAAACCTCGTTAGGTATCACATTGGTGGCCCCATTGGCTATCACTTTACCGAAAGAGAGCACTGTGGGCAGCTTAGGGTCGGCAAAGCGGCTCACTACCTGCTGCAAGGCAACCAGCATGTGCGCGGTAATAATTACCGGGTCAATATTCTGCTGCGGCTGCGCGCCGTGGCCTCCTTTACCTTTCACGGTAACATATATCTCGTCGGTGCTGGCCATGTATTTTCCCGGGCGGAAACCTACCTTACCGGCATCTATCAAAGGCATTACATGCTGCCCTAATATAGCGTTAGGCTTGGGGTTTTCTAAAACACCTTCTTTTATCATAATACTGGCACCGCCCGGCAAACGCTCTTCGGCAGGCTGAAATATCAGTTTTACCGTTCCCGCGAAATCATCTTTTAGCTCGGTCAAAATCTTAGCTGTGCCCAATAACGATGAAGTATGCACATCATGCCCGCAGGCATGCATCACACCTGCGTTTTGCGATTTGTAAGGCACATCATTTGCTTCCAATATCGGTAAGGCATCCATATCCGCGCGCAGTGCAATTACTTTGTCCGATGGTTTTGCACCTTTTATCAGGGCAACCAAACCGGTATCAGCCATTTTTTGGTAAGCAATACCCAGCTCGTCCAGCTTAGCCGCCACAAATGCCGAAGTGTTGTACTCGTTGAATGAAAGCTCCGGGTTAGCGTGTATATGCCTGCGGTTGGCAACCACATCGTTAAAAATGCTTTTAGCAAGCTGTTGTATCTTTTCTTTGATCATTTGCTGTCGGAAAGATTGATTTTTTCGGAGATGATGAACAGGCTCGTAAACTGCCCGCGCAATTGTTCCATCAGGCGGGTAGCTTCCAGTTTGGTCCTGAAATCTCCGGCACGAACCTTAAAATTAGGGTCGTTATAAATAATATACGTTTTATAATCGGGATAGAGCTCGTTGAACCTGCTCTGCGCGCTATAAGCTTCGGTGCGGTTCGAGCCTGTGAAAAACTGCACCCGGTACCCCATTCCCGAATTAATAGCGGCCACCGCCCCACCTGTTCTGCTTAACTCCAGCCGTTTGGCTATCAGCGTGTCAATACGGGCATCTTTAACAACGGTTAACGTACCGCGGGTTTGCCCCATCGCTGCGGCGGATATCAAAACAAAAAAAGCAATAACACATCTTTGCACAACTACGTTGAATAAGGATATGGTATTGCTTTTTATCATTATAAACTATTAAATAAGCATTCAGTTCCCCCTTCAGGGGGTTAGGGGGCTACACCATCCCTACACCATGGCAGTTCTTATATTTTTTACCGCTTCCGCAAGGGCAAGGGTCATTTCTGCCTATTTTTTGCTCTACCCTTACCGGCATTTGTTTTTGCAGCTCGCGCGTATCGTCAAATTCAGGGATGCCAACGCCGCTATCGCTTACCAGCTCAGGTTTTGATGTGCGCATTTTACGCATATCGGTTTTAGGCTGAGGTTTGGCTTCGCGCACATCTTCCTGCTGCTGTACCGGGATACCGCCCCTGAACAGGAAACTCACGATCTCTTTATTGGTGTTTAGCAACATCTGGCGGAAAAGCTCAAACGCTTCAAATTTATAAACCAATAACGGGTCCTTTTGCTCATAAACCGCGTTCTGTACAGATTGTTTTAACTCATCCATCTCGCGCAGGTGCTCTTTCCAGGCATCATCTATCAGCGAAAGCGTCACATTCTTCTCAAACGATTTAAACACTTCCAAACCATGGTTATCAATAGCTTTCTTTAACGGAACAACTACCTGTATGCCGTGTATGCCATCGGTAAACGGCACCACAATGTTTTCAATACCCTGGCGGCTGTTATATACATCGTTTAATACCGGGAATGCCTGGTTGGCAATAGCCTCGGCCTTGCGCTTGTAAAATTCGGTCACTTCCTGGAAAGTTTGATCAACCAGTTGGTTAACAGAGATAGTTGGGAAATCAACATCCGTTACCGAAGGATCAACCGAGAACAAACGGATCATTTCCAGCTGGAAGCCTTCAAAATTATTGGCTTCTTTGTATTCGGCAACCACATCTTCCACCACATCAAATATGGTATTGCTCAAATCCACATCTAAACGTTCGCCAAACAAAGCGTTTTTACGCTTAGTGTAGATGACGGTACGCTGCGAGTTCATCACATCATCATACTCCAGCAAACGCTTACGTATACCAAAGTTGTTCTCCTCCACTTTCTTCTGCGCCCGCTCTATCGAGTTGGTGATCATCGAGTGCTGTATCACTTCGCCCTCTTCAATACCCATCTTCACCATCAGGCTCGAAATTCTTTCCGAACCAAATAAACGCATCAGGTTATCTTCCAACGATACAAAGAACTGCGAAGTACCGGGATCGCCCTGGCGGCCGGCACGACCACGCAGCTGCCTGTCAACCCGGCGCGACTCATGGCGCTCTGTACCTACAATGGCTAAACCGCCGGCTTCTTTAACGCCGGGGCCTAATTTTATATCCGTACCACGACCGGCCATGTTGGTTGCAATGGTTACCGTTCCGGTTTTACCCGCTTCGGCAACAACATCGGCCTCCTTTTGGTGCATCTTGGCGTTCAGCACATTGTGCTTGATGCCGCGCAGCTTCAGCATGCGGCTCAATAATTCCGATATCTCTACCGATGTTGTACCCACCAGCACCGGTCTTCCGGCCTGTGTTAGCTTTACAATTTCATCAGCAACAGCATTATATTTTTCGCGAACAGTACGGTAAACCAGATCCTGCTCATCTTTACGGCTTGTGGGGGTATTTGTGGGTATTTCTACCACATCCAGTTTGTATATCTGCCAAAACTCACCAGCCTCGGTAATAGCTGTACCTGTCATACCGCAAAGCTTGTGGTACATCCTGAAGTAGTTTTGCAGCGTAATGGTAGCGAAGGTTTGCGATGCATCTTCCACCTTTACATTCTCCTTGGCTTCAATAGCCTGGTGCAAGCCATCCGAGTAACGGCGGCCATCCAATACACGGCCGGTTTGCTCGTCAACAATTTTTACCTTACCGTCATCTAAAATGTACTCGGTATCTTTTTCAAATAAGGTATAAGCTTTCAGCAATTGGTTAACCGAGTGTATCCGTTCCGATTTGATCGAGAAATCACGCATCAGCGCGTCTTTCTTCGCCAGCTTTTCTTCTGCCGGCGCATGCGATTTTTCTATCTCGGCAACTTCGGTACCAACATCCGGCATCACAAAAAAGTGTGGGTCTTCGCCCGATGTAGTGATCAGCTCGATACCTTTTTCAGTCAGTTCAACCTGGTTGTTTTTTTCGTCAATAACAAAAAACAGTTCAGCGTCTACCTTAGGCATTTCTTTGCCCTGGTCCTGCATATAATAGTTTTCTGTTTTTTGCAATACAGTTTTATTGGCTCCTTCACTCAAAAACTTGATCAACGCTTTATTCTTCGGTAAACCGCGATGCGCGCGTAATAAAGCCAGGCCGCCTTCGTCAATACCGGTTTTGCCTTCGGCTATTTGTTTTTTAGCTTCGTTTAACGCGCTTAAAACGTAGGTTTTTTGCGCGTTAACCAAACGTTCAATGCGTGGTTTTAATTCATAAAACTCATGCTCATCGCCACGCGGTATCGGGCCCGATATGATCAGCGGTGTACGGGCATCGTCAATTAAAACGGAGTCAACCTCATCCACCATGGCGTAATGCAATTTACGTTGTACCAGTTCTTCGGGGCTACGTGTCATATTGTCACGCAGGTAGTCAAAGCCAAACTCGTTGTTGGTACCAAAAGTAATATCAGCTAAATAAGCGTTGCGGCGTTCCTCGCCGTTAGGCTCATGCTTGTCAATACAATCAACCGAAAGGCCGTGGAACTCATATAAAGGCCCCATCCACTCCGAGTCACGTCGTGCCAGGTAATCGTTCACGGTTACTATGTGTACACCTTGTCCCGCCAGCGCGTTAAGGTAGGCAGGCAGGGTTGCAACCAGCGTTTTACCCTCGCCTGTCGCCATTTCCGATATTTTACCCTGGTGCAGTACAATACCGCCTATTAGCTGCACATCGTAATGTATCATGTTCCAGGTCACTTCGTTATCGGCGGCTATCCAGGTACTGCTGTGGGTGGCTTTATCGCCTTTAATTACCACGTTTTTCTTTTTGGCGGCAAGCTCGCGGTCAAATTCAGTAGCGGTAACTTCAATACTTTTAAGCTCTGTAAAGCGGCGGGCGGTTTCTTTAACTACAGCGAATGCCTGTGGCAATATCTGCATTAAAATCACCTCAAGCTCTTTATTGCGGTCTTTTTCCAGCTTGTCTATCTGCGAGTACAGTTCAACTTTGGCACTTACTTCAAGTTCGCTGTCTTCGGCCTGCGCTTTAATATCGGCTATCTGGGCGTCAATATCGGCGAGGCCGTTTTTAATGGTTTCTTTAAAATCCAGGGTCATCGCTCTAAGCTCATCATTGCTGATGCCGCCAAGCTTTTCGTACTCTGCTTTTATTTTTTCAACTATAGGTTGTATGCTCTTAACATCGCGATCCGATTTGTTTCCGAAAAGCTTACTGATAAATCCCAACATGGTTTATATTTATATGATAAAGAATGGCTGAATCAACAATTAAGCCATTCGTGTTTTAAAGTCAATATGACAGGCGAAATTACGTTTTATTGCTGAAAGTAGTTGTAACAATGTGCAAATATGCAGATGTGTAAATATGCAAATGCTTTTATTTTAGAAGACTCATTTGCACATTTTCGCATTTGCACATTAAATCTACATTAACAAAAAGCATATCTTTGCCCGCATGAATATCCTCATCATCGGTTCGGGTGGCCGCGAAAGCGCTTTTGCCTGGAAATTGAGCCAAAGCCCAAAATGCAATAATTTGTTTATAGCTCCCGGTAACGCCGGCACAGGCCAATACGGCAAGAATGTCGACATTAAAGTGAACGATTTTAGGGCCCTGGGCAATTTCGCGTTAAGCAATAACATCGAATTGGTATTGGTTGGCCCCGAAGAACCACTTGTAAAAGGTATTCACGATTACTTTTTGGCTGATGAAAAACTGAAAGCCATCCCGGTTATCGGCCCGCAGGCCCAAGGCGCCCAACTGGAAGGCAGTAAAGACTTCTCAAAACAGTTCATGTTCAGGAATGGCATCCCGACTGCGGCCTCAAAAACTTTTACCCTTGATACTTTACAGGAAGGCATAGCTTACGCGACTACTTTAGGCTTGCCCGTGGTTTTAAAAGCCGACGGGCTGGCAGCGGGTAAAGGGGTGTTGATATGCACATCGAACGAGGAGGCTAAAGCCGAACTTACCCTGATGCTGAAGGATGCCAAATTTGGCGAAGCCAGCTCAAGTGTAGTGGTTGAACAGTTTTTACAGGGCATTGAGCTTTCTGTTTTTGTAATGACCGACGGCACCAACTATAAAATTTTACCCGAAGCCAAAGACTATAAACGTATAGGCGAGGGCGACACCGGTTTAAATACAGGCGGTATGGGTTCGGTATCGCCGGTTCCGTTTGCCGATGCGGAGTTTATGCGCAAAGTGGAAGAGCGCGTGGTAATACCAACAGTTGAAGGTTTAAAGAAAGAGAATATCCCCTACAAGGGTTTCATTTTTATTGGCCTGATGAATTGCGATGGCGAACCGCAGGTGATTGAATACAATTGCCGCATGGGCGACCCGGAAACTGAAAGCGTAATGCCGCGCATCGAGTCGGACTTTGTTGATTTGCTGTCAGGCGTAGCCAACGGAAACCTGGATACCGTTGAACTGAAAATATCGAACAAAACCGCAGCCACCGTAATGTGCGTAGCGGGCGGTTACCCCGGCGACTATGTAAATGGCAAAACCATAACAGGTATTGATAATGTGCGCGATTCCATCGTGTTCCATGCAGGTACCGCTTTAGATAACGACGAAGTAAAAACCGCGGGCGGCAGGGTATTAGCTGTTACTACCATACAGGATAACCTGTTCGAAGCCTTACAGCATGCCACAACAGATGCTGCGCGCATTTACTATGACGGCGTTTATTTTAGAAAAGATATTGGCTTTGATCTGATTTAGTTAGTGAGTGGTTGATTAGGTTAGATTGGGTTGCGCAGTTGGCCTACTGAGTCCCGCTACAAGTTTTTTTAATTTAACCATTCACTTAATCAACTCACTAAACCATTCACTTTAAGTCCCCAAACGGAACATTGGTAATGGTATATAAAGGCCAGTCTTTATAGTCAAAGTGCCACCACTCAAACTCGTTTACTTTAAAGCCATTTGCTTCCATTACCCTACGCAGCAGGTCGCGCGTTTTGCGTTGTTGTTCCGTACCGCCTTTATAGTCGGGATAGCTTCGCTCCGTCATCTCATCATAAACGCCGGGCATCTTAATTTCTTTCCCGGTTTTCAGGTCATATAAACTCAGGTCAACCGCGCAGCCCCGGTTATGTCGCGATCCTTTTTGCGGATTAGCCACAAAGCGCTTGTTTGAATCGGGTGTAATATCCCAGAATATTTTGGTAACGGCCCATGGGCGGTAACCGTCAAAAACTAACAAGCCATAGCCCATTGGCTTTAGCGCCTTGCTTACGCTTATTAAAGCCTCGGCTGCCGGACGCTGTAAAAAAGCCCTTGCCTGGGTATAAACCGGCCTGTGTGTAAAATTATTGGCGGTAGCATAGCGTATATCAAGTTTTACATTCGGCACAATTTTAACCAACTCCACCAGGTCGGTCTTTTTAAAATCGCCGGTTTCTTGTGGTGGTTGTGCTTTACCTATTAATGCCGGTAACAAAAACCCAATACTAAGCAAGCAGATACGCCCAATCAAATACTTTTTCATAATGCTGAATATACGGCTTTAAACAAAAATAGCGATGGGTTTGAAACCCATCGCTATTTTAATATTCGCAATAACTATTCACTATTTACATTTTAAATATCTCGGCCAGTTTAACCTCCAGGTCAACGCCTCTCAGGTTTTTGGCTATGATCTTACCAGTCGGGTCTATCAGGAAGTTTTGCGGGATAGAGCTTATTCTGTATAGCGATGCTACTTCGTTGTTCCAGTATTTCAGGTCAGATACCTGGTTCCAGGTCAGGCCGTCGTCTTTTATCGCTTTAAGCCATTGTGCCTTACCATCGGGTCTGTCTAACGATACCCCTAAAATGGTAAAGTTTTTGCCTTTATACTTATTATAGGCCCTTACCACATTGGGGTTTTCCTGGCGGCAAGGCATACACCATGATGCCCAAAAATCAACCAGCACATATTTACCCCTGAAAGACGATAGTTTTACCGGCGCGCCGCTGGTATCGGCCTGTGTAAACTCGGGAGCCATTGAACCAACCGCGGTTAGCTTTAACGCGTTAAGCGAGGTAAGAAAAGCTTTGGCGCTCTCTGTTTGTTTTACCGCCGGAGACAATAGGTTATAGTATTTTTCTTCTTCGGCCAGGTCACCTGTAGGGCCGCTTATCGAACCTAACGCGGCTAAACTGATAAAGCTATCCGGGTTATCTTGTATAAATTTTTTGATGATGTTTTCCTGCTGAAACTGTACCACCTTATATTTCTGCTGAACACCATTCTGAAAAGTTGGGTCTATCTTTAAAGCATCGCTGGCACCTTTAGCTTCGTCCATTATCGCTTTAGCTTGCGCGATGACCGGCTTTAACGCTTCCCGCAGTTTCACATTATCATCATTTGTTTTCGAACCGGTAATGGTGGCTTTAGCAACAGAGTCGGTACTGCTTACGCTGATAGCGCCTTTCTCTAAATACAGGTTAAGCGCGTCGGCGCTTCTGTCCATATTTCTCAGGCCAACGCCTTTCGCATCTATCACAATAATACCGGCAGTAGGCTCAGCCACATTACCATGAAAGCTAAACTCGCCATTCACAATATTGGTCGAATCGATAACATTTTTACCTGCCGTGGTATGTATCAGGTAAGCCCTTGCCGGGGTAGTTATATTAGCCCCGATCTTGGTTTTTAAGGTATAATTATCAGGCGTTTGCGCGAATATGGCGGCCGGTATGGCAGCCATTACTATTAAAATTATCTTCTTCATTTTTAAATTTACTATTTTGTATAAACCGGTTTAAACCAGCTTTTGGTATGTGCGCCACCACAGGTCGGGCATCTCGCCGCCAACGGCGGTATTATAATCTTCATAGCGGCAGGGCACCAAATGGAAGCGCTCGTTTTTTGAGCCGCCTGCCGGGTAAGGTACCTGCATCCACCAACGGTCAGATTTTTTGCTTTTTACAAATACCACTTCATGATCCTCATGTTTTAAACTGGTTTTGTATATCAAATATTGTGAGCGCGGCTGTAATGGGAAATCTTTTTTGCGGTTATAAAAGCCATCCACAAAATACCAGATCATCTGAGCCAGTAATTTTGCGGTTTGCCCGTTCTCATCATAAGCAGGGTTATACTCGTAAAAGCCTATCGAGCTTAGTTTATCATTAAAGCCCGCGTAACGGCATATCTGGCAAGCCTCTTCGCCATAAAAACCATTTGGGTTAGCATTGGCATTGCCTTTAGCGTCTGATGATCGCACGGCGCCAATATCAAAACTGATCATGCTGGCATTTCGGATGATGGGTTCGGCAACATTGATCTTACCGCTCAGCTCGCCCAGGCGATGGGTATCAAAATACAGCTTTTCCATTACCCGCAGGCTCTCCTGACTGGCAAAATAAGTTTGGTAGCCCAGGTTGCTAAAATTGAACAGGTAATTAGGCTCGTGTAAAAAAATACGGTTAAGGTATGATATGGATGTGGTTTGAATGTTTTGCTGGGTAATGTCGTCATCCAGGTCAAACAACGCGTCAATTACTACTACATCTACTTTTTGCTCCAGGCCCTCATAAGCCAGGTATTGCGGATAGGTATGGTCTTGCCCTCCGCCTAATATAATGGGCAGTATGCCGTTTTTTATCAGCTCAAATGCTACCGTTTTAAGAGCAACGTAGGTATCGGTTATGCTTTCGCCCTGGCGTATGTTTCCAAGGTCAGCAATTTTAGTGGTGTATGGGCCTTCGTTCAGTTGGTATAGCTTTTCGCGAATATAATCCGGACCTAACGCGCAACCTGAATTATCTATCGCATGGCGGTCTTCCAGTACGCCAATAATAGCAATATCGGGCCTGTCGCCTTCCAGATCAGGGAAAGTTTCGGTATAAGCTGATATCTTCATCCCCAGGTGGCTGGTATAATAGCCCTTTGTGGGATATATCTTTTTAATATCTATCGGCGTAAAGAAATCAACTAAGGACATATTGTTATAAATCAGACTCTCAAATATCAACTTATTTTGCATAAAATTGCATCGTTTTGAATAAAAATCACAGCAGCATACTGGTTACTGGCGCAACAGGTTTTCTGGGTGCCGAGCTTGCAAAGCAACTTACGGCGGCAGGGAACGATATTGTTTGTATAAAACGTGCCACCTCGCAAATACCGCAAACGCTTTTGCCCATCAAAAACATTACCTGGCTCGAGGCGGATATACTGGACATACCAGCATTGGAAGATGCTTTTGAAGGCATTACCCGGGTTTATCATTGCGCGGCATTGGTATCCTTGGATCCGGCTAATAAAAAGGCCATGATCAGGATCAATGTGGAAGGCACGGCCAACATGGTAAACTTATGCCTGCAAAACAATGCCCGGTTGGTGCATGTCAGCTCTATCGCCGCTCTTGGCGAGGCAAAACCGGGACACCTGACAACTGAAAACAACCACCTGGAAGAAACCCCGCACGAAGACGGTTACGCCATTTCGAAATACGAAAGTGAGATGGAAGTTTGGCGCGGCATTGCCGAAGGTTTGGATGCGGTTATTGTTAATCCTTCGCTTATTATCGGCGCCGGCGCCGGAACGCGCGGTACTGGCAAAATATTCGAAAATGTACGTAAGGGCTTAAAATATTATTCGGCAGGCAGCAATGGCTTTGTTGATGTGGAAGACGTAGCCAAAAGTATGATAGCGCTGATGGACACCGATATTACCGCGCAGCGCTATATCATTAACGCCGAAAACTGGACATGGAAAAACATGCTCACCATGATTGCCGAAAACTTCGGCACACCCCCGCCCCAAACCGAAGCCAAACCCTGGATGCTCAGCCTGGCCTGGCGTGCATCTGCCTTGCTTGGCGCGATAAGCGATAAGTTTAAAGGCTTTGATAAGGTAGCTGCAAACGCCGCTTCGAAACCATTAAGCTATTGTAATAAGAAAATAAAGAAAGCCATCGGTATGGAATTTAAACCCATCACCCAGTCGGTTGCCGAAATTTGTAATGCGCTAAAAGGTTAAGGGCATTTACTTGCGGCTCACCGTCAGAAATGTTCCCAATATACTGCCTTGTGTAGATTGTCCTATGACTTCTTCGATACACATTAACATTTTTATTCACTTTTCAACCGCTCCGCCAGCCAAACAAATTCCTGCAAAAAAGTATCCACTTTACTTTTAAAGGCTTCATCCACTAAATTACCCGCCTCATCAAATTTCTTATCCATCAGCGGCGTAATGAGCATTATCGGCGAGGCGATACCCATCAGCCCGTTCACCATCAGCTGTACCTGCTGGCTGGCGCGTATGCCACCCATTATACCGTCGCTCCCGGTAACTATGCCAAAGGCCTTGTGTAGTTGCTTCGGGAAATGGTCGAACAGGTTTTTCATGGCAGGCGAGTAGCCGCCGTTATACTCCGGCGTAACCACCACAAAAGCATCCGCCGTGAACATGCGTTCAGCAACGGCGCGTAATTCTGCCGGCGCTTTTTCAACTGATGAGTACGGCACCTGTATCATCGGGAAAGCCGGTTCCCGCACATCGATCAGACCGATGTGGTGTTTGCTGCTTTCGCTTAATACTTTGTGTAAATGCAAAGCTATCCTATGCGTAAGGCTGCCCACCCGCGGGCTGCCTGATATAATTTCGATATTCATGATTTTTTGATTTCGGATTTCGAATATTCGATTTCGGATTTAGTGTCGCGGCAAATCATTTGCACATCAGCATATTTGCACATACGCACATTAAAAAACTTAATTCTCGTCTGTCTTATCCGCTGCCTTCATCGCGGCCATTATCGCACCGGGTTTGCCTATCACTTTATACTGGCCCTCGCCTTTTAAAATACTGGCCACTTCGTTTTTATCCGCCATTACTTTAACCGCGCGTGCCATCTCCTTATCATATTTAAAATTGCACTCATAGCGGCCTTTTTCGTAATAATAGCGCGATGCGATCTCGTTTTCGAGCACCTGTTTTATCTCATCTTTATGCTGTTGCATATCATCAGCCTTAGAACTGGCTAATTTGGCTTTCAGCGCGTCGTACTCCGGTTTTATCGATGAAAATTCTTTGTCCTTATCCAACTCCGCTTTCAGGTCATTCAATACCTTTTCCGATTTATTGCTATAGCTAAAATCCTTGGTCGATACGTATTTTACAAAATCAGCATAATCGGCGTCGGTTAAAGCAAAGCTTTTGGCATCGCCAATTTTAGGATGGGTGTTGCGGTATTGTGTAGCGTAGTCAAAAACAAAAAGCTTACCTACCAGCGCCTGCGTAACGTTCGAAAATTTATCCTGCTTAACAAATACATCGGGGTAAATCCCGCTGCCATCATAAACAGAACGGCCGTCTTTGGTTTTATACTCGTGCATTAACGAATCGGCCACTTTATCTACGCTGCCGTCATTATTGCGGTGGGTATAATCAAGCGCCTGTATGCACCTGCCCGATGGGGTATAGTATTTAGCGATGGTGATCTTCACCAAACTGTTATAGGGTAGGTTAAACGTTTGCTGTACCAGGCCCTTGCCATAGCTGCGTGTACCGATGATAACCGCGCGGTCGAGATCCTGCAATGAACCTGCAACGATCTCCGAAGCCGAAGCCGAATGGCTGTTCATCAGCACTACCAGCGGCAGGTTAGGCTCAATAGGTGTGTTATAGGTATGATAAACGTAGTTTTTATCTTTTACTTTGCCCTTTTGCGATACCACCTCAACATCTTTACCTACAAACAGGTTCACAATTTTTACAGCTTCCTGCAAAATTCCGCCGCCGTTTGAGCGCAGGTCCAATATAATACCGTTGGGATTGTTCTTTTTAAGCGAAACCAAAGCGTCGGTTACTTCCTGGCCCGAGTTCTCTAAAAATCTGTCGAGCTTAATATAACCCATATTACCGCCAACCATGCCATAATACGATACATTCGGCTGTTGTATCTCATCACGAACCAGGTTCTTTTCTATCGGCTCGGCCACACCTTCGCGCTTTAGCTGCAGCCTGATGGCGGCGCCCTTTACGCCTTTGAGCAGCGAGCTTACCTGGTCGCTGGTTTTACCGTTAAGTATAATATCGTTGATTTTTACCAGCTCATCGCCGGCACGTACATCAGCTTTTTGGGCGGGGAAACCCTCGGCAACATCAGAAATAATGATCTTTTTATTTTTGGCGAATATGCTTGCGCCGATACCGCCGTATTGGGTACTTACGTATTTAAGCTTGTATTCTTCAATTTCCGATTCGGGAACGAACTCGGTATATGGGTCAAGGCCATCCAGCATAGCATCAACACCGGTTTTAACCAGCTTGGCAGGTACTATCTCATCAACATAATTAATATTGATCTCTTTATAAACCGATGCAAAAACTTCCAGGTTTTTTGAGATCTGGAACAGATCATCATTAAAACTCCATAAAACTAATGCCAGTGATAATACTCCCGCGGTTAAACCCAGTTTTTTATAGGCTTTTACCGATACAACACGCCTTTCCATTCGCTATATTCTTGTTAGAATATAAAAGTAGTAAAAAAGATAATGGGTTTTAACTTGAGTTAAAAAAATTACAATCTGTTGGTATCCAGGTTTACCAGAGCTTTTTTCAAAGTGAACACCACATATTCCCTGTTACGGTTAATGCGTGCCATAATGCGATTTATCAGGTCGTCTTCCTGGCCTTCAGTATATTGCAGTTGATCGTCTGTTAAATGGTTGTATTTACGCTGCAGTTTAATTTTCATGCGTTCCCATTCTTTTGCGCTGAATTTGATCTCGGCCATTGTCTCAATTAATTTTCTGCAAAAGTATGTTTTATAGCAATGGGTTTCAAACCCTTTGCTGTTTTTATAAATTTTTTGGTTCGGTGTTTGTGACGTATGCTTAACAATTTGCGTCTATCAAATAAAAACCAACATTATGAAAAAATATCTTTTAGGATTAGCGTCAATAGTTGTATTCACTATCAGCGCTAACGCACAATTTTCGTTAGGAATAAAAGGCGGGATGAATATCTCTAAGATCAACAACGATAACTATTCCGAATCAACCGTTGCCGGTTACCAGTTTGGCGCTTTCGCGCGGATAGGCAATGGTTTATATGTACAGCCAGAGCTTTACGTAGGCAGCAAAGGCGGCCAGTTTAATTATGAAACCAGCGGCACCAATACCGGCGGCTCGGCCAAAGTAAGGTTTACCACGCTTGATGTGCCTGTTCTGTTAGGCAAATCATTTGGGGCAAGCAGTTTAAACTTCCGCATTATGGCCGGACCGATATATTCATACATTTTAAATACCGACGAAAGCTTTTCGGATAATTTAGGCGCTGCTTACCGCGACCTGGGTAATTACAAAAACAGTACGCTGGGTTACCAGGCCGGCGCGGGTATCGACCTGGGTAATATTTCAGTAGACGCGCGATATGAAGGCGGTTTAACGCAGGTGAACGAAAAGTTTGGCCAGCGCCAAAACCTATGGCATATAAGTTTAGGGTTTAAAATATTATAGCCGCGATGACGGGTCAGTTTTGAGGTCTGATAAAAACAATCATCGAAAAAATAAGCGCGGCACCGGTACTGGGAAGAAAACTTTCCCGAACTGCGGCAATAAATCCGTTATGATATAAGGCCAAACTGATCGACATCATAACAAACATCATTGCTACAAAGCTTAATAATAAAAACTTTAACCACAGTTTAGCCCGCTCGCTGTACATTATATCAGGGGTATATCACAATCTACGTATTAATTGTTGCTTTAGGTTGCTACAACAAAAAAAAGAATTTATAAAGTTAAAGTTTAAATTTAACAATTACGTAAAAATAAAACGGGCATCAATTCGATACAGAATTGATGCCCGTTTGCTATATATTAAACCCGGTTTTAAAACTTAACGCGGGTAATATGCGCTAAATGGTGCTTGCCGTGCCAGGCATACAGCCCCAGCGTGCGCCGCAGCGGAATAGTGGCGCCCGACTCGGGGTGTACAAACGTGCGGTCCCATTGTTTATCGTCCATACTTTGCAATATGGCTACCCACCTCAGGTGAATCCCCTCCAGCATACGCAACGATGGCTCTATTTGCAATTTTGAATCGGGCAGCAGGGCCCAGGCCGCTTCATCATAAGGTTTAATGGTTGGGTTCTCTTCTGTCAGCGCTAATTTAAAACGGATCAGCGCGTTGGCATGGCTATCGGCAACATGGTGCACCGTTTGGCGGATGGTCCAGCCTCCCGGGCGGTATGGTGTATCCAATTGTGTTTCATTTAATGCCATTACCGCCTGGCGTAGTTTTCCGGGCAGGTTTTTTATCTCATCTATCCATTTCAGCATATCTTGCTCTGTGTAAGATGCAGGTGGCGCAAATTTTCCTATCGGGTATTTTAACGGGTCAACTTCGGGTGTGCTCATCATCAAGGTAATATTTAGTGGTTAAAAGTTTAAGTTAGGATGTTTTTTATTAAAACCGGTGGCATCCTGGTAAATTTTTGCTGCCTCCAGGGTTTTACCTTCGCCAAATAGCTGGCCCATAAAGGTGATGCTGGCAGGCAATCCCCGCTGGTTTAAACCATTTGGTAATACCACACAAGGGTTACCGGTTAAATTTGTCAATGATAAATTAGGGCTGAAAGACGGCGCTACATACAGGTCGAGCCCCTTTAACTGCTCATACCATTGCTGTATCAGTATGGTACGCGCACGGTTTGCCTGTATATATTCTACCGCGGGTACAAACTGCGCGTAGCGGAAATTATTGGGCCACGCGCCTTTACGCTGCTGTACCAGCATATCATCTTTATGGTTCAATACCAACTCCTGGAAAGCGGCTCCGGCTTCTGTATTCAGTATAAAGGTTAATGGGCCTACCGGCATTTTAGGTAGCTCAATCGGAACAAGTTCAGCGCCTAATTCTTTCAGTTTTACCAACGTTAATGAATCGTTCACGTGGTTTTGCACACGCCGGTTATCAAACGATGCTTTAAGGTAGCCAATTTTCCAGCCTTTCAGATCTTTTACCGTGCCGTCATATTTAAACGGAGCGGCAATGGTGCTCAGGTCGTTCGGGTCGGTGCCCTGTATGGCGTTAAAAACTATGGCATTATCTTCCACGCTCCGGCATATCGGGCCAAGCTTATCCATGCTCCAACTCAGGGCCATAGCGCCGTATTTACTCACCCGGCCAAATGATGGCCGCAAACCTGTATCGCCGCATTCGGTTGATGGTGATACGATAGAACCCAGGGTTTCCGACCCGATAGCGAAAGGCATACAGCCTGCCGCAACCGCCGAAGCCGGCCCGGCAGATGAACCGCTGGAGCCGCGGGTAATATCCCATGGGTTACGGGTTTTGCCGCCAAACCACACATCGCCGTTGGCCAGTTCGCCCAAGGTAAGTTTGGCTATCAGTACGGCGCCTGCATCTTCCAGCTTCTTCACTACAGTGGCATCAATGCCTAAGGCCTGGTCCTTATAAGGCCCGGCGCCAAAGGTGGTTTTTGAATCGGCTGACGATAACAGATCCTTCACCCCGAAAGGGATACCGTGTAATATGCCTTTGTATTTCCCTGCGGCTATTTCCGCATCGGCCCTGGCGGCTTGTTTCATGGCATGCTCTTCAGTAAAGCTTACCACAAACAGTAATTTATCGTTGTACTTTTTCAAACGATCCAAAAAGAAAGTAGTTAACTCAACCGATGTGATCTGTTTGGTTCGTATCAGCTCAGCTAATTGCCTTATGGTATAAAAGGCCAGCTCATTTTTATCGGCAGGCATTTTCACCGCCTCAATTTTCGACAGTTTAAAGCCGCTCATCTTATCGGGATTGGTAAAGCCCACCGGCACCGGGTTAAAATTCAAAGCCGGTACCGTGCTGTTGGGCAGGTTTAGCTTGCGCAACGCCTGGTAAGTACTTACATTGTTATTCAACGCGCTCAGCATCGAGTCGGCCTGTGGTTGGGTAAACTCCATGCCAATTACTTTCTGTGCCTCTTTAACCACGTCTGTTGTAATAAGGGCTTTGTCAACCTGGTGCCAAACAAAAGCGCCTAATACAAAACTTAAACTGCAGGTGGCCGCAAGGCCCAATCGTTTTTTTGTAAAGATTTTATTCATGCCGGGATAATTATTTTTGAGGTATTTCAGTTATGTATGTAATATATTAAGTTTTTTTATGTTTCTACAACCGATGTACCCGATTCATCAAACCTTTGCCCTAATTTAGCGTATTGTTGCATATATGTTTACACCATCAATGATAAAGAAGCTCATATTCACACTTTTTATTACAATCCCATTACTATCTGTTGCTCAAACAATTAAAACCGATGTTTTGGTTGTAGGCGGTGGCGCTGCCGGAACTGCCGCGGGCATACAGGCCGCCCGCAGTGGCGTTAAAACCATCATTGTTGAACCCGGCCCCTGGCTGGGCGGCAGCATGACAGCCGGCGGCAATTGTATAGTGGAGGCCAATCGCAATTTACCTGCAGGGATATATGGCGAGTTCAGGAAGCATGTGCGTGAGTTTTATAAAACCACCCCAGGCTATGATACCGCTATTAATGCCGCGTTAAGGTTTGAGCCTTATACCGGGGCAGCCATCCTGAAAAGAATAACTGACACCGTAAAACGATTAACAGTAAAACTCAATACATCGTGGACCAATATTAAAAAAGATGGCGATGGCTGGATTGTGACCATTCGCGAAAAAAATGAAAATGTTCTCATTCGCGCGCAGGTAGTAATTGATGGTACCGAAACCGGCGATGTGGCCACCAAAGCAGGCGCACAATTTGATATCGGGTTCGACAGCAATAAAAATACCGGCGAAAAAATAGCCCCCGATAACGCGATAGACCAAATACAACAGGTTACCTGGATTGCTGTAGTGAAAGACTATGGCCGTGCCGCCGACCGCACCATTGATAAACCCGAAGGCTACGACCCTAAACAGTACGCGGGCCTTAAAGGTAAAGACATTAAAAAAATGCTTGCCGATGCCCGATTGCCCAATGATAAGTACATGATAAAATGGGCCGAGTGCTCAACACCAACCACCAGCGAAGACCTTGAACCCGAAAACCGTGAAGAGTTTTACAAAAAAGGCAAACTGCATACATTGGGTTTAATTTATTACCTGCAAACAGAGTTAGGCTTCAAAAACCTAGCCCCCGACTTCCAGGAATTTAATACGCCCGACCATTTGCCGCTCATCCCTTACATACGCGAGGATAAGCGCGCGCAGGGGCAAATGAGGATGGTTGCCGATGATATTTTTACACCTTATGACCGCGCCTCCAAACTATACCGCACCTCGATAGGTGTGGGTGATGCCATGCCGGGCCAGCACTACGAGGCCGGCAGCAAAGCGGTGCCGATCAACTATCCGCCGTTCCCGGGATACAGTATCCCCTTGGGGTGTGTTGTATTACGCGATATTGATAACCTGCTAGTGACCGAGAAAGCGGTATCAACAACGCACCTGGTTAATGCCAGCACCTTTTACCCATCCGTACAAATGACACTGGGCCAGGGCGTAGGCACTGTAGCCGCTTATTGCGCGTTCTTTAAAACCACCACTAAAAAACTGAATGTGCGCAAAGTGCAAACCGAGCTGTTAGATTATAAAGGCTACCTGATGCCTTTTGCTGATGAGAACTGGACCGACCCTTACTTCCGTGCCATACAGCAGGTAGGTGCCACAGGTATGCTCAGAGGTGTGCAGAAACCAACAGGTAAATCATCGGCGGCGGTTTACTTTATGCCAGATTCTGTAGTGATGACTGCCGAGATAAAACCGGTAATGATGGAGATCTATTCGCGCTCATTTATCTGGTTCAATAAAAACAAGCCGGCCGACGTATTTACCATCGGCAACCTGTTATCCTTCATCAGCGAAATGACCCTTGCCGATCCGCATACGCTGCAGCTTAACATGCAAAAACTGTGGAAAAGCAAATACAAGTTCAGCAGCGATTTTGATGTGAATAAACCCGTAACCCGCCGTGAGTTTGCCATACTGGCCAACCAGTATTTTAACCCTTTTGGCAGGGATGTGGATATTACCGGGAAGCTGATCAATTGATATTTAGCCCGTTCAATTAAGCCACCTGCGATATATACTTCACCAGGCTTTTCTTCGCTACAGGCAATAATGTTTGCTCCAGCGGGAAACTGATCTCGCTTTCAACATGATACACCGCCGGGTTGGGCAGGTGCTTATAACGGTATATCAAATCGCTTTTTATGGATTCGGGTGTGGTGGTAATACCCTGGTATACATCAACAAAGCGAGTGTTAATGCCGCGGTATTTATCGTCTTTACCTTCAAATATCGTTATCTGGTATTCATATACCCAATTGCCTTTTTCGGTGCCGTTACGCAGGGTAAAATAGCCGTGGTAGGGTATTAAAGGCATTACGCCAACAGGGTCTATGTTTAAATGGCTTTCCACAAAATCATATATCTCCTTACCTGTTTTTATGGCCGGGTCCATTTTGCTCATGGCGTAGGCGATGATCTGCTCTATCTCCCTGAGCGAATTATCATCCTCAACAATCTTTTTATAGGTAAGTTTAACAGCGGCAATATCTGCCTGTGTCAACCTTTGCGGGAAAGCCTGCTGCAGCGTGTTTTTGCTCTCTTTAAACTGCACCAGGTTATTGTAATGGAATATCAGGTCGGTTAAATTGGGGTACAGGCGACTCCGGTCGAAATGGTTGTTTATTTCCTGCAGATAGTCAAGCAGTACATACTTTTTGTGTTCAAAATCAATATAACCTTCAATAAACCAGTTAATACCTAACGATTTCATTTTAACACTCCTTTCAAAAACCTTAAATTATAAAAAAAAGTCCATTTTTGCAATATGCCTAAAGGAACACTTTTTTTGGTACCGGTTCCGCTTGCCGATAACGCGGCGCAGCGATCATACACTCCTTATCTGAAGGAAACGATCGATCAGCTAAGCGAGTATATCGTGGAAAACGAAAAAACCGCGCGTAAGTTTTTAAAGGAGGCCGGCATCAGCATTCCGCAAAGCCAGCTTACCATTCACGATTATGGCAAGCACCAGCGCGGTGGCAGCCTGGGTGAGTTTTTTGTAGGATTGGAATCGGGTCGTTCTGTTGGGCTGATGAGCGAGGCCGGCTGTCCCGGCGTAGCCGACCCCGGCGCGGATATCGTAGCCGAAGCACATAAGCGCGGTATTAAAGTAGTACCGTTGGTTGGCCCGAGTTCTATTTTGCTTGCGCTGATGGCCTCGGGTTTTAACGGGCAAAGCTTTACGTTCCATGGCTATTTGCCAATAGATAAGGCAGAGCGCAGCAGGCGCATTAAAGATCTGGAAAACAACTCCATCCGCTTTAAGCAAACACAGTTGTTCATCGAAACGCCGTTCCGCAATAATTCTATTTTAGAAGAGGTGCTGCGTACCTGTAGCCCCAAAACACAGCTCTGCATAGCCTGTAACCTTACAGCCGAAGATGAGTTTGTAAAAACATTGTCCGTTTTCGATTGGAAAAAACAAATACCCGACCTGCATAAAAAGCCAACTATTTTCCTGTTATCGGGGTCTTAATTAAATGAATATACCAGGGCAACATACATCGGTACTTATTGTGGGCGCGGGCCCATCCGGGCTGATGATGGCTGCCCAGTTACTGCGCAATGGTATTCAGCCGGTTATCATCGATAGCAAACAAGGGCCAACCACGCATTCAAAAGCGTTGGCGGTGCAGGCGCGTTCGCTGGAGATATTTCGCCAGTTGGGTGTATTGGATCGGGCACTTGCAGATGGTAAGCCCGCGCACGGCGTATCGCTTAACCAAAATGGTAAAAAAGTGGCTGAGCTTTCGCTGGATGATATGGGCGATCCGCAAACCCTGTTTCCATACCTGTTTATGCTGCCGCAGAATAAAAATGAACGCCTGCTGTTAGATTACCTCACACAAAACTGCTGCCCGGTTTATTGGAATACCTCTTTGGTTTCGATGGAGCAGCATATTGGCCATATTGATGTAAAACTGCATAATGATAACGAGGACATGAGCCTGACGTGCGATTGGATAATAGGAGCCGATGGTTCGCACAGCACGGTAAGGCGCAGACTCAATATTCCGTTTAATGGCGATACCTATCAGCAGGAGTTTTACCTGGCCGATGTTTTGGTTGACAGGCAGGACGACGAAAACATACACCTGTTTTTAGCCAAACACGGCTTTGCCGGTTTCTTTTTAATGCCCGAAGGTAAGCGTTACCGCATTGTTGGGAATTTGCCACCAAACATCAACAACAAACAAGAACTGACCTTTGATGATGTAAAACCTTATTTGAACGAGGTTATTAAAACCGATATACATATTACCGAATGCAGTTGGTTCACCACCTATAAGCTGCACCACCGCATGGCGCAAAAGTTTGCCGAACGCTGCTGTTTTTTGATTGGCGACTCGGCGCATATCCACTCGCCAGTTGGCGGGCAGGGCATGAACACCGGCCTCCAGGATGCTTATAACCTGGCCTGGAAACTGGCAGGCGTGGTGAATAAGCAATACCGACCCGCCATACTGGAAAGCTACGCCGCAGAACGTATGCCCGTAGCAACAGACTTACTAAAAACTACCGACCGCGCCTTTACTTTTATACTGTCCGACAGTTTTTTTACACGGTTGCTAAAACAATGGTTGCTGCCTAAAATATTAAAGAAAATATGGGGAAGCGTTAAAATGCGCGAAGCCTTTTTTACCAGGATATCCCAAACCGGTATCAGCTACCGCGAAAGCAAACTGAACCTGCACTTAAGCCGCTCTACCAAAATAAAGGCCGGCGACAGGCTGCCTTACCTTAAACTGTTCGACGAAAAAAAACAAACAGAAACCGACCTGCACGAATGGTGCGCACAACCGGGTTTCACTTTCATAGCCATGGGTAAAATTACTGAGATGGACCTGTTTAGCCTGGCCAAATGGATCACTCAAACCTATCCCAACCTGCTTAACTTTTACTACCTGCCGCCATCTGCCCGTAACCAGCATATTTTTGATGCCTTCGATGTTACCTCACCCTATCAAAAAACACTCATCATTCGCCCCGATATGCACATCGGGTTAATGAGCGACGGCATTGATATGGAAATTATCCGGAAGTATATGGAGGATGTGGTTGGGGTGTTGAATGTTAAATACTAAAGGACGCGTCAATTGCGAGGCACCGGGCAGAACTACCCGTGTATCGTCTCACTCTTCCCATAATTCTTCACCACCTCTGCTTCGTAAACTAAAAACTCCTTCCAGCGGGCATCTACATCAATATTTCCGGCGTGTTTTTTGGCGAGGCCCAAAAACATGGTGTAATGGCCGGCCTCGCTTACCATCAGTTCATAGTAAAATTTAGAAAGTTCCTCATCGTTAATGTTTTCGGATAGTACCTTAAAACGTTCGCAGCTGCGGGCCTCTATCATGGCCGAGAACAGCAGGCGGTCTATCATCTGGGTATGGCGCTGCCCGCCGGGGCGCATAAACTTAGCCAGCTGGCCTACGTAGTTGTCTTTCCGCTCCTTGCCTAAGTTATATCCACGAGCTATGATAATGTCGTGTACACGTTTAAAATGATCCATTTCTTCCTGCACCAGCGCGGCCATTTCCTGCACCAGGTCGGGGTAGTTTGGGTTTTGGATAATGAGCGTAATGGCATTGCTTGCGGCCTTTTGCTCGCAATAGGCATGGTCGGTCAGCAGTTCTTCAATATTGCTTTCCACCACGTTCTTCACCCAAAGCGGGTCGGTAGGTAATTGCAGTTTAAGGATGGTTTTTTCGCTCACGCAGCAAAGTTAGGCTATGCGGTTAGATTTGACAACTTTTAAAACCTGTCAAATCTGATCCCAAAAAATCCGAAATTGAACATCCGAAATTCGAAATCTTCTCAATGCCTATACAAGCCCTTGCTCTCAATAAACTTCAGTACCGGCTCAGGGACAAAAAACTGTACGTTCTTCTTCTCGGCGATGGATTTACGGATAAATGTTGCCGATAGCTCCATCAGCGGGGTCATGGTGATATGTACGGATGGGTGTGTGGCCAGGTCGGTATTTTCATAGCCGGGACGGGGGTACACGTATATCTGGTAGTCGCGCAAAATGAGTTTATAGTTTTTCCATTTATGCAGGGTCACCAGGTTATCCGATCCCATAATAATGGCAAACTCGTGCTGCGGGTATTTTTCTTTGAGGTGGGTAAGCGTATCAATGGTGTACGATGGCTGTGGTAATTGCAGCTCCACATCGCTCACGCTGATGTTGTCACTGTTATCCGTCGCCAGGCGGGCCATCTCTAAACGGTCGTACGTATTGATCAGGTCGCCGTACTTTTTTAGCGGATTTTGGGGCGAAACCACCAGCCAAACTTTATCCAGATCGGTATGATTGGCCATATAGTTGGCAATGATCATGTGGCCGATGTGTACAGGGTTGAACGAACCAAATAGTAAACCGATCTTCATTTGCGAGCAATCCCTGGAGCGGGAATTAAATTTTTTTATTTAAAAAATCTTTAACCAAAGTGCGTGCCTCAGCACAAGCTGTCTCAAGGTCGTGATTTTTAAGGATAATATCAAATTGCGAAGCGTAATTCAATTCTTTTTCTGCTTTTACAAAGCGTTCTGATAGTTTTTCGGCGCTATCTGTGCCGCGGCCCGTTAATCGTTCAATCAAAACCTCCAGCGATGGCGGCTGAACGAATATGGCCAGCGCATGCTCCTCGTACTTGCGTTTAAGGTGCAGACCGCCTTCCACATCAATATCAAATATTACGTGTTTGCCTTTATCCCAAATGCGCTGTATCTCTGAGCGTAAAGTACCATAAAAAGTTCCCGAATACACTTCCTCAAACTCAACAAACTGCTTTTTGGCTATACGGTGTAAAAAATCCTCTTTGCTGATGAAATAATAATCATGGCCGTCGCGCTCATCGCCGCGGGGCTTGCGGGTAGTTGCCGATATGGAAAATTCCAGGTCGGGGATTTCCTTCAGCAAATGCCTTACTATAGTGGTTTTACCTGCTCCTGATGGTGCCGAAAATATGATGAGCTTTCCTTGCGTATTCATTTATGATAATTCATAGGTTAGATATGTAAGATGGATGATGTAAAATGGAAGATGTGTTCAAAATCATAAACTACATTTTCCATCGTACCTTTCACATCTTACATCATATTCCTACAGCACGTTTAACAGTTGTTCCTTAATTTTTTCTAATTCTTCTTTCATACCCACCACCAGTTTCTGCATGTTGGCATCATTGGCTTTTGAGCCGATGGTATTGATCTCGCGGCCTATCTCCTGCGATATAAAGCCCAGCTTTTTGCCATTAGCATCGGCGCTTTTCAGCGTTTCGATAAAATAATCGCAATGTGCTTTGAGGCGTGTTTTTTCTTCGGTAATGTCAAGCTTATCTATATAATAGATCAGTTCCTGCTCAAAGCGGTTCTGGTCAATATTCTCGCGGCCAACGCTGTCGGCTAAAAACTGGTTAAGGCGCTCGCGGATAACCGGGATGCGTTTGGGCTCCTCTATGGCAACTTTTTCAAGGTTATCCATAATGATAACAATGCGAGATTTGATATCCTGCTCCAGCACATTACCTTCATCCTGGCGGAACTGCTGGAAAGCTTTAATGGCTTTCTGAAAGGTTTGCTCCACAATTTTCCATTCCTCTTCGCTCACCGATTCATCATCGTATTTTACCACCTCGGGTAAACCCAAAGCCAGCTGAAAAAGGTTTGATGCAGGCTCGTTCAACTCTTCGGATACCGATTTAAGTTGTTCAAAATAATGTTTTAGTAAAACTTTATCGATGCCGGCTGCTTTAACTGTCTGGGCGGCTTGCTCTACGTTGATGGACAGGTTTACCTTGCCGCGTTCAATTTGTTTATTGCACTCGGTACGCAGCTGGAACTCTTTATCGGAGAAGGAGCGCGGTATGCGCAGCGATAATTCCAGGAATTTACTGTTCAGGGATTTAATTTCGACGGTATATTTTGTGCTGCCCGAATCGTGAACCGCAAGCCCGTACCCTGTCATGGATTTTATCATGCGCAAAGATAGAAATTTATTCGTAAACAGGTGTTTAAATGATATTTAACAAGCTTTTAACATTTAATAACAGGCAAATGTTTAATTTTAATGAATTGAATAGGATTAACACCATACCGAGATATTTACCGCCATTGTTCCTGTTGATGCTGCTGTTGCTTAACGCAAGCGTGTTTTCGCAGCAGCGCCAGATTGCCTTAACGGGAGTAGTTTACAATAAGGACGGCTCACAGCGGCTTGGCAAAGTGCTTGTTGCCGATATGAATAATAACAATATCGTATCGGCTGATGACCTGGGTACCTTCAGGATCAATTGCGCCATTGGCGATACCCTATTGTTCAGGCAGAAAGATTATACCGACCAGAAAATTAAGGTATTGAGCGATTTTACACTGGTAGTATACATGCAGCCCGGCATTACCCTTAACCAGGTTGATATAAGGGATGTAACCAAACGGCAGGAGTTGCAGGAGGTGATGAAGGATTACAACAAAAAGGGTGTTTACAATGGCGGCAAGGCCAGCGTATTATCAAATATTTTTCACCCGCTTAACGCCTTGTTCAATATTTTTGGATCGGATGCTAAAAACGCGCGGCGTTTCCAAAACGATGCTACCAATGAGTTACAGCAGCAGGAGGTGAGCCGTAAATTTACGGTGGCGCTGGTACAGCAGGTAACCGGGTTAAAGGAGGTGAAGCTAAAGAACTTTATGGATAGTTACCGGCCAACTTACGAGGATTGTAAAAACTGGAACCAGTATGATGCGATAACCTATATCAAAAAATCGTACGAACAGTTTGAAAAGGATGGCGAACCGGCCTTGCCGAAGCTGTATTGAGAAATGCCGTACAAATGCCGTACAAAATGAGGCATACATGTTATAAAAGGAAAAAACGCTATACTTACTTTTGTTTCGGATAAAATTTTAGCGATATGAAACAACCCGAACTTGGAGCATACATAACAACGCTCCGTAACAAAAAAGGACTCACACAAAAAGAGCTGGCTGAGCAATGTAATGTGGATATCCGCACCATCCAACGTATTGAGAATGGTGATGTGGTGCCACGGATGTACACGGTAAACCTATTGTCGAAAGCCTTGGATGCCGAAATAAAGGTATCTGCAAGTACTGATGCTGAGATCGTGCTTGATGAAAAATACATCCGGCAAATTCGCTTCTCGTGGATATGGGGGATCGTTTTTTCGGTAAACTATATCGAGGTTGTTTATAATCTCATAACAGGAGCGTTCAATGTCTATAGCAAACTTGGAATTGTTATTAATATTATAGGTGTTATTTTGTTCTTCAAGGGCTTTTATCATCTCGGTAAAAAGTATAATAACCAGGTGCTTACAATTTCTGTACTATTAAGTATGGTACTGATAACGATTGTTGATATCATTTGCCTGTTTAAAATAACCGGAATATACTATCCTGCTTACGCTTTAATGTGTGGTAATGCCATAATTACGGGTATAGCTTTATTTATGCAGGGTAACAAAGCCATTAATGCCGGCCGTTTTAATTGGTACAAAATAGCCGGGATAGTTGGTGTTTTACAAAGCTTACTGTTTATAACCTTCGATTTTAAAATACAATGCATAGGCATGGTGATATAGGCATTTTGTAATTTATTTATGATAGCGATATTATACAATGAATATAAAGGGCCCGAAAAGGCCACAGAAAGAACCAAAACAGGGTTGCTGTTGAGCTAAAAAGGAAGTTGCTTACCTTACTTAAAATACGAAAGCGGGATATGCTTCCACATGCCATGCGACAGGCCGCCGGTTAATAACTCGTAAATGATGTATACCGGCCAAAAAATGTAAGCCAGCAACAGGTACAGCAGATTGTGATTATAATACCAATTTACCATTAAGGTATAGATACCCAAAGCAAAATATATAATGCTTGAGTCGCGGTTTTTCATGGCCATAACTAAGGTTTATTTAGTAAGACCAAAAAACGGCTGAAATGTTTCAAAAATGATGGAATCAGATACTCTAGCCTCACACGCCTTTTCGGCAGCTAATTTATAGGAGGCCACAATTTAATTTTTCGTTAATGACGTTAATATTTCAATATTAGCATTATGAAAGTATTTATAAGTTGGTCAGGCCCTTTAAGTCAAAAAATAGGAGAAGCAATTAAAGATTGGCTACCTGCAGTTTTACAATCTGTTAAGCCATATTTTACTCCATCCGATATTGAAAAAGGAAGCAGATGGGGTGCCGATATTGCCACGGAGCTTGAGCAAAGTAAAATTGGTATTTTTATCTTTACCCAAGATAATTTAGACAGTCAATGGATGATTTTTGAAGCTGGTGCGATTTCAAAAACATTAGATAGTTCTAAAGTTTGTCCAATACTTTTTGGTCTCGATAATTCTGATTTCAAAGGCCCCTTAACACAGTTTCAAACCTCTCAGTTTAATAAGAATGATTTTAAAAAACTGATTAGAGCAATTAATAATAATATAACTGATACCAAGTTAGACGATAAAGTATTAGACGAAGTGTTTGAAATGTGGTGGCCCAAACTCGAGACAAAAGTTTCAAATCTTTTAGATGAAAAAAAAGTAGATAATATTTCTTTAAGAAATGACAGAGAACTTTTGGAAGAAATGTTAGCATTGATAAGATTAACAGCGAGAAACACAATACAAACTAACAAAACAAGGCCAAAAAACAAGTATGATCTAAACGTCTTTGAAAAACTTGTTAACGATTTTATTACTTCAACTATTGGAGTTTTTGATTGGGACTGGGATCATACCAAGTCTTGTTTAAGTGCGGATGTAGTAGATTTCTTCGTCTCTCCTAAAGGGACATTTTTGTCTCCTAATGTGAGCGATGAAGATAATGATTGGGGAAATAGGTCGGGGTATTTGGAATCATATCGACGCTTGAAGTTTTTTATGGAGGATAATGAGTTAATAAACTTAGGCTACTCTTCAGACGATGAGCCCCCTTTTTAAGCAATTAAATACCCAGCGCCTCGCAAGCCTTTTCGGCGGCCAGTTTTTCGGCGTTCTTTTTATTGAACTCTTTGCCTATACCCAATACTTCGCCGTCAACGCTGGCCTGCATGGTAAATAGCTTGGTATTTTCGCCCTCCTGGTTAGGGCATAGCTCAAACGAAACATCTTTGCTGTGGCGCTGGCACCATTCTATCAGCTTGCTTTTAAAGTTAGTTTCGGTTTGCTCCAGCGTGTGGATATCAATATGTGATTTGATGATGTGGTTCACCAAAAACTCCTTGGTAAAATCGTAACCCTTATCCAGGTACACCGCTCCAACCAATGCTTCAAAAGCATCGCCCAATAGCGAGCCCTGGCGGGTTGAGTTTACCATGCGGCTATCGTACTCTATCAAAGCTTCAAAGCCTAATTTACGGGCAAGGGCGTTCAGGTTAACGCGGCTCACAATTTTTGAACGCAACTCGGTTAAAAAACCTTCGTCTTCGTAAGGGTAAAGTTTAAACAGGGTTTCGGCAACAACGCTGCCCAAAACGGCATCGCCCAAAAACTCCAGGCGCTCGTTACTGTTCTTTACGCCCTTTTTTACATTTTGTGCTGCCGATTTATGGCGAAAAGCCAACCGGTATAACGACAAATTGCCCGGAACAAAGCCGAGCAAGTTTTTTAATGATTTGACGTATTTACGGTTAGGCGAAAAATGGAGCTTATATAACCTGATGATAGGCATTCAAAAACCAAATTAAGCCTGGTACTTTTTGAAGATAACAGAAGCGTTATGGCCGCCAAAACCAAAGCTGTTGCTTTGTACAATATTTACTTCGCGGGCCTGCGCCTTGTTGAACGTAAGGTTAATACGCGGATCAAAAGCCGGATCGTCGGTAAAGTGATTGATGGTTGGCGGAATAAGGTTGTTTTGCAATGCCAATATAGCCGCAATAGCTTCAACAGCGCCGGCGGCACCTAAAAGGTGGCCCGTCATTGATTTGGTTGAGCTGATGTTGATCTTATACGCATTTTCGCCAAAAACTTCCTGTATCGCTTTAATTTCCTGCGGATCGCCAATCGGGGTAGATGTTCCGTGAACATTTACATAATCAATATCCGACGGGGTTAAACCGGCATCTTCCAGGGCAGCTTTCATTACCAGGGCGGCACCAAGGCCTTCAGGGTGTGGAGCTGTCATGTGGTAAGCATCGGCACTCATGCCGCCGCCTATCATTTCGGCATAAATTTTAGCGCCGCGTTTTAACGCGTGTTCCAATTCTTCCAAAATAATGGTTCCGGCTCCTTCGCCTGCCACAAAACCGTCGCGATCCAGATCAAACGGGCGTGATGCCGTAGATGGGTCGTCGTTTCGGGTGGATAAGGCGTGCATGGCGTTAAAACCACCAATACCGGCTTCGTTGATGATCGCTTCAGAACCCCCGCTGATGAACATATTAGCTTTACCCAAACGGATATAGTTAAAAGCGTCTATCAGCGAATTGTTGGATGATGCACAGGCAGAAACCGTGGTAAAGTTTGGTCCGCGTAATCCGTATTTGATAGAGATATGGCCAGGGGCAATATCGGCTATCATTTTAGGGATAAAGAAGGGATTGAACTTAGGTGTACCGTCGCCTTTTGCAAAATTCACCACCTCGTCCAGGAATGTTTTTAAACCGCCTATGCCCGATCCCCAGATAACGCCTATGCGGCTGGTATCCAGTTTATCAAAGTCAAGGCCGGCATCTTTAACAGCTTCCTCGGTCGAGAATAAGGCATATTGAACAAACGGGTCCAGTTTCCTGGCATCTTTACGACCCAAAAAACCGTCCGCGTCAAAGTTCTTTACCTCACAGGCAAATTTGGTTTTGAAATAAGTGGTATCAAAACTCTTGATCATGGCAGCGCCACTTACCCCATTCACCAACCCATCCCAATATTCAGGAACGCTGTTGCCAATTGGAGTAAGTGCCCCAAGCCCGGTTACTACAACTCTTTTAAACTCCATTTAGATGTTTTAGGGAGTTCTTATTTAACGTTTTTTTCAAGGTAAGCGATCGCTTGACCCACTGTGCCGATAGTTTCAGCCTGATCGTCAGGTATAGCCACGTTAAATTCTTTCTCAAACTCCATGATTAATTCCACGGTGTCTAATGAGTCAGCACCAAGATCATTGGTGAAACTTGCTTCAGGTGTTACTTCACTTTCGTCAACACCTAATTTTTCTACGATAATAGCTTTTACTCTTGAAGCGATATCAGACATACTCTTAATAGTTTAATGATTAAATAAATTCTGTGCAAAGAAAAATAAATTATATCAAATATCAAATCTAAAATCGATTAGGGTAAGAATAACATTTTTTATGCCCTTATGTTTTATAGACCTGGCGGTTTGGTTAGTAAAATTATAGCGGTGTTAATGTGCTGTTTAGTTAGTTTTTAATATGATAATTATCATTTGGACATGGTGCATTCATTCGTATTTTTACGGCAGATTAAAGTTAATATTTATTTTGAATAAGAAAGTACTAAAATTTGAGATCGACCTTGATTTCGTTTTAATTGCCATCACATCGTCGTTAAAAGACTACCGGCTGTGTTTTCTTATCAACAGGGCGCTCAACTTTAATTTTGCAAAAACCGACGACCTGGAGATAGATCTGCTCCACGGAAGTGATAAAGCCTACTTTTCTTTATATAAACATACACCGGAAGACAGCGAAACCGACTTTTTCTTTATATCAAATAAAGGTACAGAAGGTTACCTGATACCCGAAATGAACAAAACCGATTATTTACTAATGATAAAAAATTATATCGACGAAAATGAGCTTGAAAACACCATAACGGGCCTAAACCGCATATCCGAAATAGTGGCCGCGGTAAAGGTTGATCCAAAAAAAATAAAATCACGAGAAAATCTGTTATTTTAGCGGCTTAATTACATGGTGTAATAAGTACACTAATTAACATGCTTTGCCGCATAAACCAAAAACATTAAAATGAAAATTTCAAATAACCGGACTAAAATTGTCGCTACACTGGGCCCGGCATCAGTAAAAAAGGATGTTTTGTTATCCTTGATCAAAGCAGGCGTTAACGTTTGCCGCTTAAACTTTTCGCATGGTAAACCCGAAGATCACCAGGTTGCTATTGACACCATTCGCGAGATAAACGAGAAATATAAGATAAACGTGGGTATTCTTGCCGATTTGCAGGGCCCTAAAATACGTATAGGTTTAGTAAAAGACGGCGGTATCCATTTAGTGAATGGTACCCGTATCAATATCACCACCAACGAGTGCATTGGCGACGATAGCCAGATATACATTACTTACGATACTTTCCCGCAGGACGTTCATGCCGGCGAGATTATTTTGCTGGATGACGGCAAGCTGCAGATGAAAGTGGTAACCACCAACCGTAAAGATACTGTTGTGTGCGAGGTAATGCACGGCGGTATATTAACTTCGCGTAAAGGTGTTAACCTGCCGAATACTAAAGTTTCTATCCCAAGCTTAACCGAAGAGGACCTGGTAAACCTTGATTTTGCATTGAAAAACGATGTGGAATGGATAGGCTTATCATTTGTACGTACAGCAGAAGACATTGTTGAACTGAAACGCATCATCAGCCGCAGCGGAAAATCATCCCGCGTTATCGCTAAAATTGAAAAACCTGAGGCTATTGCCAATATCGATGCTATTATTGAAGTTACCGATGGCGTAATGGTTGCCCGTGGCGACCTTGGTGTTGAAATGCCTTTGGAAGAAGTGCCTTTGCTGCAAAAAATGATAGCCCGTAAATGCCGTGCGGCATCAAAACCGGTTATCATAGCTACCCAGATGCTGGAGTCGATGATCACTACCCCGCGCCCAACACGTGCCGAAGTGAACGACGTGGCCAACTCTGTACTGGATGGCGCCGACGCGGTAATGCTTAGCGGCGAAACATCGGTAGGCGAGTTTCCGCTTATCGTTATTGAAACCATGGCTAAAATTGTTCATAATGTGGAAGAACTTGGCTACCCATTCAATACACCGAAAGAAAATACCAGCGTAAACAGCTTAATTGGCGACGCGATATGTAATTCGGCAGTGTTCCTGTCTGAGCAAACCAATGCAGTGGGTATCGTATCCATGACGGTATCGGGTTATACGGCCTTCGAAATATCGAGCCACAGACCAAAAGCGGCTACTTACATCTTTACATCGAACCGTAACCTGTTGAATGCATTGAGTTTGGTTTGGGGTGTGAAGGCTTTTTATTATGATAAGCTGGAAAGTACCGATAAAACCATCAGCGATGTTAACGGTATTCTGAAATCGGAAAACCTGATAGAGAACGGCGATATCGTGATCAATACCGCGGCCATCCCAATCGCTAAACAAGGCAAAACCAATATGCTTAAAGTAACAGTGGTTGAGTAAAATAACCACCAGAAATAGTAAAGCCTCCCGATGTAAACCGGGAGGCTTTTTTGTTTTTAATATACCCCTGCCAGGCAAACCTGCCTGAATAGCCGGTCGGCACTGCCGAAGTAATAGTTCCAGAAAATTATAAGGAGATTCATGTTTTTCATTTTTTGACGTATCGGTTCGACTGTAGCTATAGACGAAAGTTTAACGCAAAATGTTACAGGTATGTTGTTCTGTTACACGTTGTATGTTGATATGATGTTGAAAAAATGACACCGCTCATTTTTACCCGTTTTATAGTTTTCAACAGGTTTAAGCCATTGTAGCCGAATGTTTTAGCTATCGTTTAGGGGTAAGTATAATGGTACTTAACACGATGTGGAAAACTCTGAATAGTATCCGGTTATCCAGAAAGATAAATTTGGTTTAAAACACCTCTAATATTTCGGGTAGTACAATCACTTCTAATTCATACAGATATGAGCAAGATCATTTCCAAAAAAACAGCCGGCGCAAAGGATAAAGGACTGAAACTCGACAGGTACTTCAGCAAAGAAGGCGTTAACGTGTATGACCAGTTTGTATACGAAAAACGATCGTCGGTTATCCGTAACCCATCTGGCGATGCTGTTTTTGAAATGAACGATGTAGAGGTACCCGCATCCTGGTCGCAGGTGGCAACAGATATCCTGGCGCAAAAGTATTTCCGCAAAGCGGGTGTGCCTTTGGCCGACGGAACTACAGGTTCCGAAAAAAGTATTAAACAAGTTGCCCACCGTATGGCCAATTGTTGGAAAGACTGGGGTCAGCGTTATGGCTACTTCGCGACAAGCAAAGACGCCGATATATTTTACGATGAAATAGTTTACACCATTGTTGGGCAGCTGGCTGCGCCAAACTCGCCGCAATGGTTCAATACAGGTTTACATACCTCGTATGGTATTACAGGAAAGCCGCAGGGGCATTATTTTGTGAACCCGGTAACCGAACAACTTGAAAAATCGACCTCGGCTTACGAGCGCCCGCAGCCACATGCCTGCTTTATCCTTTCGGTTGATGACGACCTGGTGAACGAAGGTGGCATTATGGACCTTTGGGTGCGCGAAGCGCGTATATTTAAATACGGATCGGGTGTGGGTACCAACTTCTCGAAAATTCGTGGCGACAATGAAAAGCTTGCCGGCGGCGGTTATTCATCCGGATTAATGTCGTTCCTTAAAATTGGCGACAGGGCAGCAGGTGCCATCAAATCGGGCGGAACAACACGCCGGGCGGCTAAAATGGTTTGCCTTGACCTGGATCACCCCGAAATAGAAGGTTTTGTAAACTGGAAAGTTGAAGAAGAGAAAAAAGTAGCAGCGCTGATAGCTGCCGGATATTCATCGGATTACGAGGGCGAGGCTTACCGCACGGTATCGGGCCAAAACTCCAATAACTCGGTACGTATCCCTAATAGTTTTTTTAATGCCCTGCAAAGCGGCAGCGACTGGAATTTAACCAGCCGCGTAAACGGCAAAACCGTTAGATCCATCCCCGCTCAAAAACTTTGGGACGATATCGCCTTCGCGGCATGGGCCTGCGCCGATCCGGGTGTGCAGTTTGATACCACCATTAACGAATGGCATACCTGCCCTGCAGGCGGCCGCATCAACGCGTCGAACCCCTGCTCGGAGTATATGTTTTTAGATAATACGGCATGTAACCTGGCATCAATAAACCTGGCGCATTATTTTGACGAGAAAACCCGTGTATTTGATGTAAAAGGCTTTGAGCATAGTTGCCGTGTGTGGACTATCGTATTAGAGATATCGGTTTTAATGGCACAGTTCCCATCAAAAGAAGTTGCTCAATTATCATATGATTACCGCACCCTTGGTTTGGGTTACGCCAACTTAGGCTCAGCCTTGATGGTGAACGGCATCCCTTACGATAGTGATAAAGCCCGTGCTATTGGTGGTGCTATAACCGCGATAATGACCGGCACCGCCTACGCTACTTCGGCCGAAATAGCCCGCGAAATGGGTACATTCAGCCGTTATGCTGATAATAAAGACAACATGCTGCGTGTAATGCGCAACCATCGCTACGCGGCTTATAACTCTACCGGCAACTACGAAGGTTTGGAAATAGCGCCTCCGGGGATCGATCAGAAATACTGCCCTGACTACCTGCTGTCGGCCGCGTGCAATGCCTGGGACAAAGCGGTTGAAATGGGCGAGCAATATGGTTTCCGTAACGCGCAAACCACGGTTATCGCACCAACAGGAACCATTGGTTTGGTGATGGATTGTGATACCACCGGTATTGAGCCTGATTTCGCGTTGGTGAAATTCAAGAAACTATCGGGCGGCGGTTATTTTAAAATTATTAACCAGGCTGTGCCTGCAGCTTTGAGCAACTTAGGTTACAACGAACGCGAGGTTACCGCCATCATCAATTACGCTAAAGGTGCTGCTACCTTGCAGGGTGCGCCGCATATTAACCTCAACTCGCTTAAAGCGAAAGGATTTACTGATGATGAGTTGGAGAAACTGGATAAAGCCGTGATCTCTGCATTCGAGATAGGCTTCGCGTTCAATATCTGGACAGTAGGCGAAGATTGCCTTAAACGCTTAGGCTTTACCGCCGAGCAATACAATGCCGGCGATTTTAGTCTGCTGCGCGCATTAGGTTTTAGCCGCCAGCAAATAGCCGAGGCCAATGAATACATCTGCGGCACCATGACCATTGAAGGCGCCCCTTTTCTGAAAGAAGAACATTACCCGATATTTGATTGCGCCAACAAATGTGGTGCTAAAGGCGAACGCTACATCCATGCGCATGGCCACATTAAAATGATGGCTGCCGCGCAGCCGTTCTTATCGGGCGCCATATCAAAAACCATTAACCTGCCTAACGAGGCCAAGGTTGAAGAGATAAAAGATTGCTACGAACTATCGTGGAAACTGGGATTGAAAGCCAATGCCCTTTACCGGGATGGTTGTAAACTATCGCAACCGCTATCCACAAAATCAGATACCAAGGAAGAGGTATCCGACGAAAAATTGGAAACCGTTGAAGAAGTATTGGGCCAGGCCGCAAATCTTAAACTAAGCGACCTGACACCTGAGCAGGTACTGGAAGCCGCCATAGCCATTATGGAGCAAAGTAAAGATACCCGCTTTATGCGCGAGTTGAGCCGCGTGGTACAAAAGAAGAGCCTGCCGTTCAAGCGTCGTGGCTTTACCCAAAAAGCGACTATTGACGGGCAAACCGTATTCGTTCGTACGGGTGAATATGAAGACGGTACCTTAGGCGAAATATTTGTGGATATGCACAAAGAGGGCGCTACCTTCCGCTCGCTGATGAACTGCTTTGCCATTGCCGTTTCGGTAGGTTTGCAGTACGGCGTACCGCTGGAAGAGTACGTAGAGAAATTTACTTTCACCCGTTTTGAGCCGGCCGGTATGGTTGCGGGCCACGCCAACATCCGGAGCGCTACCTCTATCATCGATTATATTTTCAGGATGCTGGGCTATGAGTACCAAAACCGTACCGACCTGGTGCATGTATTGACCGAACAAAACGGCGTTACCGGTAACCCGATGATGGAAGATGAAGATATGAACCCGGATATGAGTAATGTGTATGAGCCGGTTAAGCAAGCGGCAGTTGATAGCGGCAGCCAGAAACAGTATACTGTTGACCTGAGCATGGGCGTACAAAGCGACGCGCCGAGCTGCAACGTTTGCGGGCATACTACCCTGCGCTCGGGCACTTGTTATAAATGCTTGAATTGCGGTAACAGTATGGGATGTTCTTAAACAAGCAGAGGGCTTAAAGCAGGAGGCTAAAAGGTTTTTATCTTCCTGGTTTTAGTACCGATGCCTTTTTATAATTAGTGGGGCCCTTTCGCGTGCTGGCGGAAGGGCTTTTTTGCGGGAACCATCCGCAGGCCCGTTATCCCCGTTTTTTAGATACGGGTTTGCGTGTCTTTTTTTGGATAAACTTATAAATACTTGTTAATAATAATGCCCATAGCGCCAGGCAGATCACATCGCCGATAAAAAAGAATGTTCCGGCAAAGGGCTCCATGCGGAAAATGTTTTCAACCACGTGCAATGGGAACAATATGATATTAACGATAACCCGGCCTACGCTCACTAAAAATCCGTCGGCCATTGTTCCCTGATCGTTCCAGCCAACAAATACCATGGCTAAAAAATTAACAGGCAGCAAGGCGCTGAATATAATGAGCGCTAATTTTTCAAAAGATATGTATCGGGCTTTTATCATACTTAAAACAGTTCGGTAAGGCGCTCCAGGGCCATTCCGCGCGATCCTTTTATTAATACGGCAGCATTAGTAACAGGTTGTGCTTTTAAAGCGGCAATGGCATCATCGGCGGTGTGGTAAAAGGTGGCGTTCGTTGTTCCTTTTTGTTGAAAGAACTGTTCGCCAATAAAAATATGCTGGTCGGCAGGGATACTCATAGCTTTATCAATCACGGTAGCATGTTCGGCGGGCCCATCATCGCCCAGCTCAAACATATCGCCTAATATCAGCACTTTATGTGGAAAATCCAACTGCGCCATGTTTTCAATAGCTACCAGCATGCTGCTGGGGTTGGCATTATAATAATCGCATATCAGGGTATTGGTTTTTGTTTTTACAATTTGCGAGCGGTTATTGGTAGGCGCGTAGCTTTCAATGCCGCGTTTTATTTCGCTAACAGATAATTTAAAATAATGGCCGATACAAACAGCTGCCAGAATATTATCCAGGTTATAGGCACCTGTTAACTGCGATTGTACAGTATGGTATTGGCCCCCATGTAGTTTCCACTGCAGTTTTAAGAAAGGGGCATTCTCCAACAAAGCACCCGAAACGGTATTGCTCTCATTTGTGCCGTAATAGATCACATCTGTCATCCCGCGCTCTTTTACCATACCCGGCAACGCTTCGCTATCGGCGTTTACAAAGGCTGTGCCGCCGCTTGCTTTAAGGTAATCGAATAGTTCGCCTTTGCCTTTTTTTACACCCTCGCGGCCCCCAAAGCCCTCCAGGTGGGCGCGACCGACGTTAGTGATAAGACCATGCGTGGGCTGGCAGATACTGCTCAGCAATTCAATTTCTTTTTGGTGATTGGCGCCCATCTCTATAATGGCTGCTTCTACATCTTTTTTAATAGCCAGCAGGGTTAAAGGTACACCAATATGATTATTAAGATTACCGATAGTGGCGTAGGTTTTAAAGTGCTGGCCCAGTACCGAGTTGATCAGTTCTTTGGTGGTTGTTTTTCCGTTCGATCCGGTTAAACCGATGACGGGGATATTTAGCTGGCTGCGATGGTACCTGGCTAAGTTTTGCAGGGTAGTTAATACATCATCAACCAGGATATGTTTATCGGATATTTGGTAGGCGGCATTATCAATAACTGCGTAGGCCGCGCCCGCTGCGATGGCCTGATCCGCAAACGTATTGGCATCAAACTTATCACCCTTTAGGGCAAAGAATATACTGCCCGGCATTATTTTTCGGGTATCGGTGCTGATAACGGGGTGTTTCAGGTAGATTTGGTATAGCTGTTCGATGGTCATTGTTGCACAAGTATAAAAAAAACTCGCTAAGATGTTTTGTTAAGCTTTTGAATAATCTTTATAATTAACAATATAATTATAGTCCAAATTACCATGCCAATTGCATATGCGAGGTAAAAAAGACTTCCGCTAAAAATTTCTCTATGGAAAATGTTTTCCCATATAAATAATGGGAATTTAAAAAGAGTGACAATACAAGCGCTGATTTTTGCGAGCGATCCATCAGGCCACGTTCCTTCATCATTTGCAGCGACAATTAAAAAAGCAAAGGCGCCTACAACAAACATGATGAAACCTATTCCAACTGTTATTAGTAATGATGGTTTCTTCATTTCTCTTTCATTCCCTGCATCCAGGCTATTACGGCTTTGATCTCGCCATAACTGTACCCTTCGCCCAATACCTCTTTTAGTGGACTCAACTGAGCATCGCCATAACTTTCAATAGCATTTTTGATGGCAGGTATTTTTTCGGGAGCAGTAATTTCAGAAACATCGATCTCGCCGCTTTTTACAAAAACGCTGAGATGGCCCTCGATAGTCACAACCGACAGCCCACGAACTTTGGCTATTTCATCTACGCCCATACCTGCTTTAAACAAGGTGAAACTTTCCTGCTGGGTACCATTGGGGCCGGTGGGTTTTGCTTTAGGCTTGCGCTCCCTTTCGCGTTTAGGCGATTTAAGGCTGATCTTTGATTCGAGGTTGTGCTGCCTGCAATAATTAATTATCGCGGTACTGAATGGCTGCCCGTAACGCGCCAGCTTTACATCGCCAAAGCCGGATACTTGCCTTAGCTCGCTCAGACCCTGCGGCAGGTAAGTAGCCATTTCCTGCAGGGTAGCATCAGAGAGGATGATGTATGCGGGTACATCTTCTTCCTTTGCTATAGCCATCCGCACCTGTTTCAGTTCGGCCAATAAACCGGCTTCGTAAGGCAGGGCATATTGCGGCGCTTCGCGTTCGTGCAGTACCTGTGTTTGGGTGAGCAATACCTGTTGCTGTCCCTTTAACACCACCGATGCTTTGGGTAACAGCTTTAATATCGGGTACGGGTCGCCTTCAATAGCCAAAAAATCCTGCCCCATCAGTTCGCGGATGTATTGCTGCCAGTCGGCCTTGCTGATATCGGCGCCAATGCCGTAGGTTTTAAGCTGCTTGTGCTGCTCACGGATCTTTTCGCTTTGCGAGCCGCGCAGAAAATCGATAATGTAGGTCATACCAAAGCTTTCACCTGTGCGGGCTATGGCCGAGAACAGCTTTTGGGCAATGATGGTGCCGTCTATCTTTTCTACTTCGCTCAAACAAATATCGCAGGCGCCGCAGTGGCCGGGTGCCTGCTCATCAAAATATTTGAGCAAAAACTGGCGGCGGCAGGTTTGCAGCTGGCAAAAACGCACCATGTCATCCAGTTTTTTCAGCATGATCTTGCTTTGCTCTTCGTTGCCTTCAACTTTGGCAAAGCCTTTTAGTTTCTCGGCATCGCCGTAAGAGTAAAATAACAGCGCCTCGCTCGGCAGCCCATCGCGCCCGGCACGGCCGGTTTCCTGGTAATAGCCTTCAATGTTTTTGGGCAGGTCCATGTGTACCACGTAACGCACGTTCGATTTATTGATGCCCATGCCGAAAGCGATGGTTGCTACGATGATCTTTACTTCATCGCGCAGGAAAGCTTCCTGGTTTTTATCTTTAATGGCACGATCGAGCCCGGCATGGTATGCCTGCGCGGCGAAGCCTTCATCGCGCAAGTCCTGGGCCAGCTTTTCGGTTGATTGCCGCGATAAGCAATAAATAATACCAGAATCGTCTTTATGCTCATCCAGGAAATCCAGTAGCTGGTTAAAGCTTTTCTTTTTTGGCGATATGCGGTAACTGATGTTATGCCTGTCGAACGAGGAGATGAAGATAGCCGGATCGTGCAGGTTGAGTTTATCCAGGATGTCGTTGCGGGTGATCTTATCCGCGGTAGCGGTCAACGCGATGACGGGGATATTGGGAAAGGATATTTTTAAACCGGCCAGCATCAGGTATTCGGGGCGAAAATCATGGCCCCAGTGCGAGATACAATGCGCCTCATCTATCGCGATAAGCGAAACATTGAGCGTCTTTAAAAAATCGATCAAACGACTTTCGGAACTGAACAGGCGCTCGGGCGCGAGGTATAACATCTTAACCTGGTTGTCGCGCAGCTGTTGAATGAGCACGCGCTGCTCACCGTCATTTTGCGATGAGTTGAGGAAGGCCGCTTTGATGCCGTTGATATTGAGCGCGTCAACCTGGTCCTTCATCAGGGCTATCAGGGGCGATATCACCACCGTTAAACCATCGAACATCACGGCAGGCAACTGGTAGCAAATAGATTTGCCGCCACCGGTAGGCATAAGCACCAGCGTATCTTTTTGGTGGATTACATTATTGATGATGGCTTCCTGCTCGTGGCGGAAACCGTTGTATCCAAAATATTTATGCAGCGCTTCGTGGGTGGTCATTCACGGTAAAGATAATACCGGAAACATCTTTACAGAATCCCATAGTACAATTTATTGATAAATCTTTTTTAGATTAGCCTATCACATGAACTGAAATGAAAAAACACCTCTTCCTTCTGTTATCCGTATGCCTGTTTTTTAATGGTTTCGCACAAAAGTTAAAATCACCGTCAGAGTTTTTAGGATATAACCTGGGCAGCCAGTTTACGCCGCATTATAAAATTGTTGACTACTTTGACTATTTAGGGAAGACCTCCAAAAACATTAAGGTAATACAGTTTGGTACTACAAACGAGGGCAGGCCCTTATTTACGGCATTCATTGGTACCGAAGCCAATATTTATAACCTGGAAGATATCCGTAAAAATAACCTTCGCCTTGCGGGGATGGAAAGCGGCACGGCTAATACCAATACTCCCGCTATTGTTTGGTTAAGTTATAATGTGCACGGTAATGAGCCAAGCAGCAGCGAGGCGGCCATGCAAACCGCTTTTAATTTAATAAACCCCGATAATGCGGAAGCTAAAAAATGGCTGACCAATACTTTGGTGGTGATAGACCCCTGTTTAAACCCGGACGGGCGCGAACGCTATGTTAATTTTTATAACCCGGTGCATAGCGCGCTGCCCGATGCCAATCCTTCATCTCGCGAGCATATGGAACCATGGCCGGGCGGGCGCGTAAACCATTATTATTTTGACCTGAACCGCGACTGGGCCTGGCAAACACAGCGCGAAACGCAGGCAAGGCTGGCACTTTACAACCATTGGCTGCCGCAAATACATGTAGATTACCATGAACAGGGCTATAATAACCCCTATTATTTCGCGCCTGCTGCCGAGCCTTTCCATAAGGTGATCACCAAATGGCAAAAGGATTTCCAGACGGTGATAGGGAAAAACAACGCCAAATATTTTGATCGTAATAACTGGATGTATTTTACCAAGGAGGAGTTCGACCTGCTGTATCCATCTTACGGAGACACTTACCCGCTATATAACGGCGCTATTGGAATGACCTATGAGCAAGGCGGTATTGCGGCAGGATTGGGTGTAGTTACACGTGATGGTGATACATTGACACTGGGGCAGCGCATTAACCACCATATTATCAGCGGGCTAAGCACGGTGGAGATCGCGTCGGCAAATGCGGAGAAGCTGGTAACCGAGTTTAAGAAGTTTTTCAGCAACAGCGTAAGCAACCCTACCGGCGACTTTAAAGGCTATGTGGTGAAGAATGATAATGCCGATAAAATTGAGACCCTGGCACAACTGCTGGACAGGAACGGGATACAATATGGCTTTGGCGGCGTAGCCACTGCGCCGGGGTTTAACTACTTTACCGGGACCACCGAGGCCTTTACCATTGGTCCTAACGATATGGTGATCGACGCGCATCAGCCTAAATCGGTTTTGTTGAGCGTGCTGTTTGAACCTAAAACCTTTATGACGGATAGCAATACCTATGATATTACTGCCTGGGCGCTGCCTTATGCCTTCGGTTTGAAAACTTACGGCTTAAAACAGAGTGTGAAATTCCAGGCGAGCGCTATGCCAGTTACACCGGATAAACCTATTACTACAACGCAGCCTTATGCCTATGTGAGCCAGTGGAAATCGATGGCTGATGTGCGCTTTTTGGCGGCTTTGCTGAAGTTGAACGTAAAGGTGCGTTATGCGGAACGCCCGTTTGAAGCCGGAGGCAAAAGCTTTGAAGCGGGTTCGCTTATTATTACACATGCGGGCAATAGCCGGCCTAACTTTGACCAGCTGATACAGCAAACTGCGCAAACCTTTGAGCGCAGCTTAACAGCACTGAGCAGCGGATTTGTAGATAAGGGCGCGGATTTTGGCTCGGCGCAGATACGTTATATTACTAAACCGCGCATTATGATGGTAGCGGGCGAGGGAATCTCATCGGGCAGTGTGGGCGAGGTATGGCAGTTATTCGAGCAGCAGATAGGCTACCCGGTAACCCTGGTTAGGCTACAAGACCTGAACCGGATTAAATGGAGCGATTTTGATGTGGCGATATTACCTGATGGCAACGGCTATGATAACGCGCCATTTGATAAGATACAGGCCTGGGTGCGCGATGGCGGTAAACTGATAGCCATGGAAAGCGCGGCAGGGGCCTTGGTAGATAAAAAGGGCTTTAACCTTAAAGCGAAAGCAGCCGATAAAAAAGACGATAAAGATAAGAAGACCATTAGCGCGAAGGATATAACTCCATACGAGGACCGCGACCGCGAAGCGATAAAAAACAATATACCCGGAGCCATTTATAAACTCACCCTGGATAACACCCACCCTTTAGCCTTTGGCTTACCTAAGTTTTACTATACGCTTAAACAAGGCGACGACCTGTACGACTTTTTAGGCGATGGCGATTGGAATGTGGGCATCATAAAAAAGGACGCTTACCAGGCCGGCTTTGTGGGCCAGAAAGCCAAAGCCAAACTGAGCGAAGGTATGCTGCTGGGTGTACAGATTGCAGGGCGGGGTACGGTAGTATATATGGCCGATGACCCGCTTTTTCGCAGTTTTTGGGAGAACGGGAAATTGCTGTTTAGCAACGCGGTGTTTATGGTTGGAAAATGATTTTCTAAACCTGCTATCTTTTGAAAACCTTATCTGGCCAGTTAATGCTTGATTGAACAGACCGGCTAATTCAATCAAGCATCATTCTCTCATTCAATCTTTGTACTTCAGCTGGCCATGGCTTTGTTAAGGGCGATGATGGCCTCGTCAAAGTCTTCGCGGAGGATGAGGAACTGGATGTTTACCTGGCGCAGGGCAAAGCCGGCGCTTTTGATATTGATGCCTTTGCCTGCCAGCGCCCCGGCGGCTTTAGCCAGTAAACCGGGCTGATCTATATTGGAGCCGATGAGGCAAACCATGGCCATAGGCGCAACGGTTACCTTTTCGAACAGCTTTTCGAGCTCGTCGGTGAGTTTGGTATTAAAGTCTTTCTCCCATATTACAATGGAGATGCTGTTGGCGCTGGTGGCCTTAAAGTTATAGCTGATGCCGAGGTTGTAAAACACCCGCATGATCTGGTAGTCGGAGCCTACGTTGCCCACCATAAGAGGATCGTAGATGTCAATCATCACCACTTTGGTGGTGCCTGTTATCACCTCTACCTTTTTGCTGTCGGATATATAATCCTGGGTAATAAGCGTTCCCGGGTGCTCTGGTTCGAACGTGTTTTTGATACGCAGGTTAATGTTGTTTATCTCAAGCGGTTTTGAGGCCTTCGGGTGAATGGCTTCCATACCTACGTCGGCCAGCTGATCGGCAACATCATAATTGGTGAAGCCTACTGGTACGCATTGGTCAACCCCAACCAGCATCGGGTCGGCGCTGCACAGGTGGTATTCTTTGTGTATGATGGCTTCGCCTGGGTTTACGGCAACGGCTATTTTGCAGAAGGTAACCTCTGAGTAGCCACGGTCAAACTCGCGCATAATGCCCTCGGTGCCTTTGGCATAGCCGGTAACAATGCAGATGGTTTTGGTAAAGTCGATATTGCTGAAGGTGTGCTGAATCCGCTCGTCGATGGTGTAAGCCTCATGATCGTGAAAGCCGCTCAGATCAACCAGGGTAGCGTTGATGCCCATGCTCTGCAGTATGTTGGTAAACACAAAAGCAGAGTGGCTTTCGCCGATGGAAGCCAGTATCTCGCGGGCGGCCTGCAGGATGCCTTCTTTGCTCACATAGCCCGAGCCTAATATATTGGCCAGGTTATCCAGGTAATGCTGTGCGTCGCGGATGCGCTTTTCGATGAACTCATCGGCCAGAGCCAGGTCGAGACCAAGGTCAACATACTTTTTGTTGAGGGCCTGCAGCTTGATGATGAGGTCTTCGATAGATTGGTGGAAGTCCTGGTATTTGGCAATACGGTGGTATACGCCGGGTTCGCCGGTCTTTTTGTTTTCGAGCAGCAGGTTGGTTACACCCGAGAATGCCGACACCACGAAGATGCGGTTATACAGCTCATCGCCGGTGCGGTTATATAGTATAATATTGTTGATGACATCGCCAAGGGCACTCATAGAGGTGCCGCCTATTTTTTCTACTGTTAACATATATGTGCTACCCTATTGATCGGGTGGGCGCAAATTTATAAAATTAGCTTTAAACCGGGGGCGTAATAATTCACTTCGCCACAGGGTAACTTTTTTGATAGAATTGACTGATTTGCAGCGATTCACATTTTAATTGTACAACTTTATATATAATATGAAGAAACGTTTACTTTTTGTTTTCCTGGTAATAACCGGCATCCGTGCCAAAGCACAGGACAATTATGAGATACAGGTATACGCCTCGCCAACGGTTGACAAGGGCGCTACCATGCTTGAATTGCACAGCAACTTCACCTTCGACGGAAGTAAGGGCATCGAGGATGGCGTATTGCCAACCAATCATGTTTTCCACGAAACGATAGAGATCACCCACGGCTGGACAACCTGGTTTGAAACAGGTTTTTACATCTTTAATACCATTGGCAGCGATGGGCGCTCTGCTTATGTGGGTTCGCATATCCGCCCGCGTGTAGCCGCCCCCGATAGCTGGAAATGGCCGGTTGGCGTAAGTGTATCTTTTGAGTTTGGCTTTCAAAAGGCCGCTTATTCATCAAGCACATCGTCATTAGAGATAAGGCCAATTATTGATAAGAAATGGAATAAGGTATACCTGGCGTTTAACCCAACAGTTGAAAAGAGCTTTGCCGGTGTTGGCGATAATGTGAACTATATCTTCTCGCCCAATGTTAAGGCAAGCTACGATGTAAGTAAGATGGTCGCGCTTGGTATAGAGTATTATGGCAGCACGGGCCCATTCTTCAACTATGATAAGTTAGCCGACCAGGAGCACCAGGTATTTATAGCTACCGACCTTGATTTTGGCGCTAAGTGGGAGTTTAACGCGGGTTACGGCGTTACCTTAACCCAGGCCGGCGATAACTCCATCTTTAAAGTAATATTGGGCCGCCGGTTTTAGTACATTAAACAGCGCCCTTTTTGAGCGACGATTCCCTGATGATCATTTCTGATTTGAGCACGATGGATTCCGTCAGCATCATATCTGTTACCTCGCGCAGGTGATTGATGAGCGTACGCGCGGCCACTTCGCCCATCTCATAGCTTGGATAATTGATGGTGGTAAGGTTAGGGTCGACGAGGCCAGAAATAGGGTCGTTATTAAAACCAGCTATGGCGATGTCTTTCGGGATGCTCACGCCGGCCAGCTTAAGCTCGCGCATGCAATAGGCGGCAAAGGCATCGTTGGTAATAAAGGCGCCATCGGGCAGTGGGCTGATAGCCAGTATCTGTTTGGCGGCATCCACATTGGGGCCGATGTGCTCATCGAGGTAGTTGATGATCAGCAGATCGTCGGTATAGATGAGGCCATTATCTTCAAGCGCTTTGCGGTAGCCGTCAAAGCGGTCGGCATATACGTTGCGCTTCAGGTCGCCGGTAACGTGCACTATCTTTTTACAGCCCTGCTCTATCAGGTGCGAGGTGATCTGGTAAGCGGCCTTATAATTATCGATAACCACATTGGGGCAGTTTTTATGCTTATAAACACGATCGAAGAACAGCAGCGGGATCTTTTTCTCGATAAATACCTCAAAGTGGCTGATGTCTTCGGTGTCATAAGCAAGCGAGGCCATTACCCCGTCAACCCGGCTGTTGAACATGGTGTTGGCATTGGCGATCTCCTTATCGGTACTTTCGAGCGATTGGCTGATGATGAGGTTATAGCCGGCTTCGCTGGCCACTTTTTCCATGCCGGCTAAAACGGTAGCTACAAAATAGCTGTCGAGCCGGTGTACAATAACGCCGATGGTATTGGTGCGTTTAAGCCTTAAACTGCTGGCAAAAGTATTGGAACGGTAACCCATTGCACGGGCCGCGTCCATGATCTTCTTTTTGGTTTTGCGGCTAATGGCCGGATGATCACGCAGACCGCGGCTTACTGTAGCAGGCGAAATATCAAGTTCTTTGGCAATATCGTATATGGTTATTTCTTTATTCTTCATCATCATGAATGTGATCCGGATCCAGGTTTATTACAAACTAAATGAAAAAAATTATCAAATAAAATTTCAATCGGTTGCATTTTAAAATTTAATCAATAATTTTACCGCCGAATTAGTATATAACCATACTAATATCCATTTATAAACAAACAAAAAATACAAATGCTGCTTCTTGGTATTGATGTCGGTACTTCTTCTATAAAGGTGTCAGTTGTTGATGCGATGGCGCAAACCTGCATCGCGTCGGCTCAGTATCCCGACACGGAATCGCCTATAACTTCGCTGCAACCGGGCTGGGCGGAGCAATCGCCCGAAATGTGGTGGGAGCATGTGCAAAAGGCCATCCTGCTGGTGCAAAAGAACGGGAAGTTTGATCCTAAAGGCATCAATGCCATTGGTATAGCCTACCAAATGCATGGTTTGGTGCTGGTTGACAAAGATCAGCAGGTACTGCGCGACAGCATTATCTGGTGCGATAGCCGGGCCGTTGCCATTGGCGACAAAGCCTTTGATATTATTGGCCAGGAGAAATGCCTGAGCCATTTGCTTAATTCTCCGGGTAACTTTACAGCTTCAAAGCTGGCCTGGGTTAAAGCTAATGAGCCTGAAATCTACAGCAAAATTGATAAGGTAATGCTGCCCGGCGATTTCATAGCGATGAAGCTGACCGGTGAAATAACCACCACGGTTTCGGCGCTGTCGGAAGGCATATTTTACGACTTTTTATGCAACAAGTTGTCGGACGATGTAATGAAGTTTTATGGGTTCGGCGAAAGCCTCATCCCAAACATCAAACCCGTATTCTCTGAGCATGGATTTTTGAAACAATCGATTGCCGATAGCCTTGGCTTAAAAGCGGGTATCCCGGTAACGTATAAAGCCGGCGACCAGCCAAATAACGCACTTTCATTAAACGTTTTGCAACCCGGAGAAGTTGCGGCTACAGCCGGAACATCGGGTGTAATATATGGCGTAAGCGATAAACTGGCTTACGATAAGGAATCGCGGGTGAACACCTTCGCACATGTTAATTACACTGAAGAGCAAAAACGCCTGGGCGTGTTGCTTTGCATTAACGGCACGGGTAGCTTAAACCGCTGGACGAAGAGCTTGTTCGGCACAGCAACCAGCTATCAGCAAATGAATGATGAGGCGCGGCAAATTGCCCCCGGAAGCGACGGCCTGCGCGTACTACCATTTGGCAACGGTGCCGAGCGTATGCTCAATAATAAACTGGTTGGCGTGCATTTCCATCACATCGACCTGAACCTGCATACCCGCGCGCATATTTTCAGGGCCGTGCAGGAAGGTATTGTATGCTCGTTCCGTTACGGGTTGGATATTATGCGCGGCAATGGCATGAATCCCACTGTGATAAGGGCAGGCAAGGCGAATATGTTTTTAAGCGACCTGTTTACGCAGGCCTTTGTTGATGTTACCGGCGTGCCTGTTGAACTGTACCATAACGATGGCAGCGTTGGCGCAGCGTTGGGCGCGGGCATTGGCTGCAGTGTTTACGCATCGCCCGCCGAGGCATTTACAAAAGCCAAGCCAATACAGTTAATTGAGCCCGGCAAAAACAATTACGAACCGGTTTACCAGGAATGGAAAACACTGTTACAAAAGCAACTCATTATAGAATAACACACAATTAAGATCAATAAATCTATAAATCAATCATTCAATAAATAGAAAATGGCAAACGTAGTTTTAGGTGAAAAGGAATTTTTTAAAGGAATAGCACAGGTTAAATATGAAGGTCGGGAATCTGACAATCCTTTAGCTTTTAAATGGTATGATGAGAACCGCGTAGTAGCGGGCAAAACATTAAAAGAGCATTTGCGCTTTGCTGGTGCTTACTGGCACTCATTTGTGGGCAGCGGTGCCGATCCGTTTGGCGAGCCAACACACCTGTTTCCATGGGATACCAAAACCGACGCGGTTGAGCGTGCCAAAGATAAAATGGACGCGGCGTTTGAGTTTTTAACCAAAATGAATTTGCCGTTCTATTGTTTCCACGATGTGGATGTGGTAGATTATACCAATGATATAAAAGAGAACGACCGCCGCTTACAGGCGCTGGTTGAATATGCCAAACAAAAACAAGCCGAAAGCGGCGTAAAACTGTTATGGGGAACAGCCAACCTGTTTTCAAACCGCAGGTATATGAATGGCGCTTCCACCAATCCCGATTTCCACGTACTGGCTCATGGCGCGGCGCAGGTTAAAGCCGCGTTGGATGCTACCATTGCCTTAGGTGGCGAGAACTACGTATTCTGGGGTGGACGTGAAGGTTACATGACCTTGCTGAACACCGATATGAAACGCGAGCAGGAACACTTCGCGGGCTTTTTACATGCCGCTAAAGATTACGCCCGCAAACAAGGCTTTAAAGGAACTTTCTTTATCGAACCAAAACCTTGCGAGCCATCAAAACATCAATATGATTATGATTCGGCTACCGTTATCGGCTTTTTACGCCAATACGATCTATTGAACGACTTTAAACTGAACCTGGAAGTAAACCATGCTACCTTAGCAGGCCATACCTTCCAGCATGAGCTGCAGGTAGCTACCGATGCCGGTTTATTAGGCTCGATAGACGCTAATCGCGGCGATTACCAAAACGGTTGGGATACCGACCAGTTCCCGAATAACATTACCGAGATCGTGGAAGCCATGTTGGTGATATTAGACGGTACGGGTTTACAGGGTGGTGGTATAAATTTTGATGCCAAGATACGCCGTAACTCAACCGATCCGGCCGATCTGTTCTACGCGCACATTGGCGGTATGGATATTTTTGCACGGGCTTTGATCATCGCGGATAACATCCTGCAAAAGTCGGAATACAAAAAAATACGCACAGAGCGCTACGCGTCTTTCGATAGCGGCAAGGGTAAAGCTTTTGAAGAAGGGAAACTATCATTAGAAGAACTGCGCCAGTATGCCATAGATAACGGCGAGCCGGCATTAAAGAGCGGAAAACAAGAATATTTAGAAAATTTGATTAACAATTATATTTAATCTATAATTGTAAAATATACACTAACTAAAAGTGTACACATAAACCATAAAACCTAAGTATCAAATATGAAACCAACCCAAGACTTGGTCAACTCGCTCCATTTTGGCGATTACATTGTATTCGCGTTTTATTTTGTTGTTGTCGCCGCCTATGGCTGGTGGATCTATCAACGTAAAAAGAATGTTAACGCTACATCTAACGATTACTTTTTAGCTGAAGGATCGCTAACCTGGTGGGCTATTGGTACATCATTGATCGCGTCCAATATCTCTGCCGAGCAGTTTATCGGTATGAGCGGCTCCGGCTTTAAAATGGGTCTGGCCATATCCACTTATGAGTGGATGGCTGCTGCCACATTGGTTATTGTAGCTGTGTTTTTCATCCCGGTATATCTTAAAAACAAGATATATACCATGCCGCAGTTTTTGCACCAGCGGTATAATGGCACAGTAGCTATGATCATGGCCATATTCTGGTTGTTTTTATATATTGTAGTTAACCTGCTTTCCATTTTATACCTGGGAGCCATTGCCATACACGGCATCGCACCTGAATTTTCTATCGGCCTGTGCATTATTTTGCTGGCAGTATTCTCGGTAATTATCGCTCTTGGCGGTATGAAAGTTATTGGTTATACCGATGTTATACAGGTGTTCTTTTTAATCCTTGGTGGTTTAGTAGCATCATATGTTGCATTGAACCTGGTAAACAGCCCAACAGCGCCATCAAGTGTAGGTGGCATGTTCAGCGGTTTAAAACAGGTAACCACGCAAGCAAGCGATCACTTCCACATGATATTCCAAAAAGACAATAAAAATTATGTCGATCTGCCGGGATTAAGTGTTTTATTAGGTGGTATGTGGATCACCAACCTGAACTATTGGGGCTGTAACCAATACATTACGCAACGCGCTTTGGGTGCCGATCTGAAAACTGCCCGTAGTGGTATTTTATTCGCTGGTTTCCTTAAACTTTTAATGCCGGTTATCGTAGTTATCCCTGGTATTGCTGCTTATGTGTTATACCAACGTGGCATGTTCCACACAGCGGATGCTGCCGGCATGCTTACTCATAATGGCATTACCGATGTAAACAAGGCCTATCCATCGTTATTGAACCTTTTACCTACTTATATGAAAGGTTTGGCTTTCGCCGCGCTTACCGCAGCGATAGTTGCATCATTGGCAGGCAAGGTAAACAGTATAGCTACTATCTTTACACTCGACATCTACAAAAAAGCTATTAATCCTGAAGCATCAGAAACCAAACTGGTAAACCTGGGTAAAATATCGGTGTTTGTAGCTATGGCATTAGGCGTAGTGTTAGCTTATTTGGTTGGCGAAGCACTGATGGGCGAAGGCAAGCAAGGCTTTAACTATATACAGGAATATACAGGCTTCTTCTCGCCGGGTATTTTAGCGATGTTCCTGTTAGGTTTCTTCTGGAAAAAAGCGACATCAAACGCGGCGTTGTTTGCAACTATTGGTGGTTTCCTGCTCTCGATCATATTAAAATTCCTTCCAAAATTTGCCGACCTGAGCTTTTTAACCCCTTATGGTTTTTACGCCAGAAACTATGCCAACGCCGGTGCATACGAAATACCATTCTTTGATCGTATGGGCTTTGTATTTGTTATCTGCGCGGTAGGTATGTACATTATCAGCGTTATAGAAACCAGCCGTGGCGTTAAACCAAAAGCGCTTGAGGTTGATACCAAGATGTTTAAAGTTACCCCTGGCTTTGCCATTGGCTCGTTAGTTATATGCGGTATATTAACTGCATTATATACCATATTCTGGTAGTACTTATTCTTTCAAATCATATTCAAAATGTCATCTTGTATTCAGGATGACATTTTTTTTGCGATAAATTTTGGCGGGTAAATAAAACCTGTATCATTGCATAAATAAATACACATAGTGGACGAATTTGCTGCATATCTACATTACACTCCTGTTGCTTTGGTAATATTCGGTATTACCATTGCTTCGTCGCTGCTTGCCTTTTATAATGATGAGCTGTACGACAGGATGATACTGAACCCTTATCATGTATCAAAAGGGTCAGAAACTTATACCCTGTTAACCAGCGGCTTTATCCATAAAGACTGGATGCACCTCATCTTTAATATGATGACTTACTATTTCTTTGCATTTCAATTAGAAGCCATGATAGGCCACTGGCAATTTGCATTGTTATACATAGTGAGTTTGGTACTGAGCGATCTGCCGACCGTATATAAAAACAGGGAAAACTTTTGGTACCGTAGTTTGGGTGCATCGGGCGCGATAAGCGCGGTTGTTTTTAGCGCCATCATGTTCGATCCGACAGCTAAAATGGGATTGTTACTTATCCCTATACAAATCCCGGCCATTATATTTGGTGCTTTATACCTGGCGTACTGTGTTTATGCTTCCAGGCGCTCATCTGATGGCATCAACCACGATGCCCACTTTTACGGAGCCTTATGCGGCATTATACTAACGGTGATACTTATACCACAGTCGGTACATATCTTCTTTGATAAGTTAGCGCATGCTTTTGGGTAAACTATAGCGGTTGATCTACCTGTTCAGCCGGTATAAAATCACCTTCTTTATCCAACAAAAAGCTCATGGGGTGTTCGGGGTTTTTAATGATCTCGAACAGCAAAAAGCCCCAGCGCTTCCAGAAGTTCTCCAATACCTGGCCGAAGGTTTTGCCTATCCATTCATCGAACAGGGGTTTAACGCTCATGCCTTTCAGGCTCATGGCTTCGAGGTATATGTCATCGCCTACGGGCAAAATATTGTATTCGGGCAGGCGGTTAAACAGGTAAGCAGAATAAAATACGCGCCCGCAAAACTCTTCGTATTGTATAGGATGCAGGGTTTGCCCTTCAATTTTGGTTAAGATGTTTTTATGATAGTTGCGGTTGGCACCGTTATCCTGCAAACAAATGATCAAACCAAAATCCTTCACGCGGATAGAGAAGGTAAGCGTATTGACCTCGTCGCGGTAAGCAAACTCATTTTCGGGGTTGTTTACCTTGAACAGGAACAGGCTGTACGGTTTAAACTCTTCGAATATAATAGGCTTGTTCAGGCTCTGCAACATCAAGTGCAGGTTGCTGAACTTATGGATAATAGATTGCGAGATGTTAAACTCATCGCCCTGCGCGTGCGATTGGCGGATGGCGATCTGTACCTCGTTAAAAATAATACCATACAATAACTTGCCCGCCCATTGGAATAGTGCCAGCTCGTCTAACGCTTTAACCACGTCATAGCCGCCTTCAAACGCGTCGGCAATGCGCTGCTCCAATGGCTCCAGGTATTGCTCGTTAATGGCGGCCGAGCAAGGTATTTTCAGATCCTTATAAGTGGCCATGCTTTCGTCGAGCAGTTTAAAGGGCTGGTCGTGCAGGCTATAACGGTTCATTAACCAGGCGGGGAATACCGATATCTTTTCTTCGGGCGATTGCAGGGTCTCGCCACTCAAAAAGCATTGCTGGTTACTGAAGTTGAACGACTCGAACGGCTTGTATAATTGTACTGACATTGCCGCAAAGATAAGATTGAAATTGAATGGAATTTTTTAGATTTGATTTTTAACATGGAGCTGACTTACCAACCCTTCGAACTCGAACTGAAACATACGTTCACCATCGCCAAATTTTCGCGAACCTCGACCCCAGTAATGCTGGTACAACTGCATCATGAAGGTTTTACGGGCTATGGCGAAGCGAGCATGGTGCCATATATGGGCGAAAGCTATGCAAGCGCAACGGCGTTTTTAGAGCAGGTTGATGTAAGCCGCTTTACCT
>Ga0070659_100000089_pt1 | contig 68129 bp, 40 predicted proteins | sample KBSC23metaG_FD_64666 | JGI IMG/M metagenome (GOLD analysis project Ga0070659, IMG submission 64666) | Corn rhizosphere microbial communities from Kellogg Biological Station, Michigan, USA - KBS C2-3 metaG | ecosystem: Host-associated > Plants > Roots > Rhizosphere > Soil ... | reverse complement strand
CGCACGTCGAGCGGAATGCCCTGCAGAATCGTCGGGAACGAATCCGAGACGATTCTCACGGTGGCGTCGTGCTTGTCCACGAACAGCGAACTGAGCGTCGCGACCTTGCCGAGATCGAACGGTCCGGCAACCGCCGGAACGACGATCGCCACACCATATGGAGCCCCCTTATACGGCCCCGTCAGATACGCCTTCCCACTCTGGATGAAGAACGGATTGGAGCCAGCACCGGCACCAACCGTCACATCACCGATCTTCGAGCCAGCCGGGCACGTGTCGCTTCTCGCCTGCGCGACCCCGCACAGATCCGCACTCGCGATCTTCCCAGTCAGACCTCTCGGCAGATGCACGGTCAACGCACTCAGCTGCTGATCCTCGTCATCACGCGAGAACCGCATCAGGAACGACGAGCTCGATCCCGCGCTGTTGCTCTTCGTCCCAGCGGAGAAGTCAGGCGAGAACTCCGGCGGACACGGTCTCCCCTTCGCGTTCTCAGACAGCGAGAAGCTGCTGTCCTGCTCCACCGTTCTGCCATTCCAGCCGGTGAACACGGCGTGCGTCGTGTAGGTGCCACAGCGGTTGGGCAGCGCCAAGGGTGCACGCGGTCCGCTCTTGAACTCCAGGTGGAGTCGCGAGAACGGCAGCTGCGGATTGTCGTCGAAGGTCGTCGTGATCTGGCCCGTGTCCGGGCCCATGCTCACCTGACCCGGCAGCTTGATCACGACGCCCTTCGCGCTCGCTACGAGATACACAGCGACCAGCGAGTTGAACGGGTTGTCGAACGGCTTGGCGAGATACACCCCACCGGTGACCGGCACGTCCAGCAGCGGCGTGTCGATCGTGACCGCCCCGATCTTCGAGTCATCGGGGCACGTCGGCATCGCGTCGCTTCTCAGCGCGATCTGCGCTGAATCGCAAGCGCCCAGCCCGTCAGCTGAGGACGGGTTGACCCGCACGCCCGCCGGCAGGGTGACGACAGCCTTTCTGAGGTCAGACTGGCCTACCGCGTCCGGGTTGTCGTCCTGCGGGATCGTCAAATCGAAAGCGAACGCCGAGGGCTCAGCCGCCTTTGTGCCGGCCAGTGGCTCGGCCCGGAGCACTGGGTCGAACGGAACTCTGTCACAGCCGCCCGGTCCGATCGGAGGGCCCCAGTTGGTTGGCATGAAGGGATAGCCGGGCAGCGTGTGGCTCAGGAACGAGGCCTGCTGGAAGTCACCGGGATGCATCCACGAGTCCACGCGAACCGTCGTCAGCAGACCCACGCCCGGCGCGCTACATGACGACGGATTACGGAAGAAGGCAGCTCGCGGTGCCCCACTCCTGCACGAAGGCCCGCCGCCGAGGTTAGTATCGTCCGGCCCGAATTCTCCCGGGCACGCGCGCTGGCTGTCATGGCTCGTGTCCGACGGGACGCCCCAAAAGTCCAGGTGTGCGCCAATCAGCGGGATGCCGGCTGGTGCATTTCGCGAGGTGACCGTCAAGCCGTAATCCGACCCAGTCCGGACCGAGGCGTCAAGCACAACCACCGTGCCCGCTACGTTTATACCGAAGCGCGCGGGAACGTTCGGGGGTGCGACCATGTTGAAGATTGGATACTCACCCCAGACATTGCTCTGGGTAGACCCGTTCAAGAGAAACAATGCGGTTCCGACCTGGGAGGTAGGCGGACAAAGCGGCCGCGGAAAGATGTTCTCGGTGTTCGAGAGCTGCCCGCTTGTGCATTGGGCAACCGAGGTCGGATCCCCAACAAGACCCGGTGGAAGGTCGACGACGACGTCCTTCACGGGCTCGATCGGCTGGTTAGGCCCAATGATAAGTTGGGATGGGTCGCCACTTGATGTGGGACTCGGGTCGGTAGCCGTGTTCAGGTCAAGAGCAGTCGACAATATTGCAGGATGCCCGCCGGCCTGGGTGTCTGGTGCACCAGCAGCATCACTCACTTGCCCATCGAACGCATCGACTCCAAACGGCGGAGGCGCCGCCGCGATCGTCACTGGATCGACCGTTGCCGCTGGCTCCAGTCCACCACCAGCCACGTCCACTCTGGTTGTCAGCACGCCGCCGACATCCGTATTTACAGCGACGGTTACGATCAATCTTTGCTTGAGATCGTGCCCCGCCATCTGACTTGACGTACAGGTAATGACAGTCAACCCGGAGACGTCACCACAATCGAAACCCGAGAACAGGTCTCGAAAGCTCACCCCCGACATGCCCGTGGGCAAGGTCAGGGTGACCGTAAATGGCGAGCCGTCGGAATTAACCTCAGAGCGGTTGATGGCCTCGATCCAGTACTGAAGCTCGTCGCCCGCTTTCACGGTCGTGTTGGAAACCGACACGACCTGCCAACCCTGAGCGGAGGCGGCGCTGGCAAAGGCCCCGAGAACTGCAGCGAGGGCAATCGCCAGCCACTGACTCCGCGTCACGAGTGACCTCGCGATGCCGGTAGACGTGGCGCTCATCGCTCACCGCCTCTATTGACCTGCGAGCGCATCGTGCGGCGTCCTTTTTGGGACTTCCTACGCACGCATCTCACCCTGCCTCTCCTCACGAACCTTCTCATCCCGTGCTTGCACCGCTTCGGCTTGGTATGGCGCGACAATTTCTGATGAAGATCTCCACTGCCGCTGAAGCTGCTGCTAGCCGGTGTCTCTGGAGCAGCCGATCCGACAGAGCTTGCTTGACAAGCGTCTCCAGCACATGCAGGGGGTGGAGACACGGGCTCCGGCATCCCGCCACCAACTCGTGCGTCATAGAGGTCATAGCTGCCGTCGAGATCCCATCCGACGAGGCGCTCGCGTGTCACGAAGAATGCATCCCGGCCACTAGCGCTCGCCTCAAGGAAATACGAAGAATCCGTCGCTCTCCCGCTTGACAGAAGCGTCACTCTGCCGGTCTCCGTGTCGTACGCGTATGGATCGATTCTTCCGTTGACGTCTCCAGGCACCAGCGCGTCAGGAGTATTGAAGAAAGCCCAGCGTCCGTCGCTTGAGAGTGCGTGGTTGAGGTAGGGGGTGGATGTGGTCGCGCTAGCGTACGCGTCGACGCGCGTGTTCACCTCGGCACGCCCGGTCGGCAAAGCTCCCGAGGGCGCGCATGAGGCGCATTGGAGGCGTCCGTCGACTGCGTTATAGACATAGAGCTCACGACATCCGCCGCCATCACAGGCCGTGCCGTGGTCAAAGCCGGCGAAACCCCCACGCCCCCTGAACCCAGCGTCATTCGTGGCCATAAACATGACATGGGTGCCGTCAGCGGCCACGCGAGCCGCCATCGTGGTTCCGATTACCAGCCACGTATCGTTGAGTGTATTAAAGCCCGTGTTGAAGTCGTCGGCGAAGGCGCCGATGTATCTGATGGAACCGTCATGCCACGCGTAAAGCCCCGAGACGAGCGGTGACTCCCCCGCCACAAGCTGGCCAAACATCATGAAGTAGAGATAATGACCGTCGTCACTGGATCCGACGACACCCAAACCTGAGTCTGCGACGCTCGGCTCGTTGTCGCTTGAGATAAGGGTGAGGTGATGGCCCGTTGGGGCATTCACATCATACATGTAGTAATCCTCGGCCCCATCATCGTCGCCGTCAACGAGTCCCTCAGCCGTGCTGAAGAAAATCCGGGATCCATCCACACTGGCAGTCCACAGCTGGGCATCCTGCGAGGCCTCCGGCGTCGACTTCTCCGATGCGTTGAGCTGCACCGTAGTGGTCCCATTCACCCGCATGTAGACGTTGCCGCTCCCAATCGGCGCTTGGAAGAACACCCGGGAACCGTCTGCCGAGATCATGTGGGGAGTCGGCCGTCGCGCAGCGGCGCCTTGACCAGCTTGTGAGCTGCTCGCTGCGGTTCCGTCAGGCAGAATGCCCGCAAGGCGCAAGGTTCCATTAGCCCACTCATAGAGCTTTGCTCTATTCCCACTCGCATCAGGACTGAGGTTGAGTCTCGACTCAAAGATCACATGCGAGAAGTCGCTCGAGGCTCCGGCAATGAATGGGCGCACCGGAGCAATCGGTGTCGCTACAGAGAAGCCAGGATCTGAGATCAACTCATAGAACCCAGCACCGGGGTCGCGGAGATCTCTCCGCACATAGAGGTTCAGCAGCCCAGCGACGTTCGGGGCATCAGTGAGCGGACGGTAGGCACGGAATACACCCGCAGAGAGATCCGCGGACATATCACCGTCGTAGGCTGGATCGGAGCCAGCGATTGCCCCGATGATCATAAGTGGGTCCTGCGTCGGAGTGATGCCATACGCAGCCCAACCCGGCGTCCCGGCAGTCCCTGTGCGGTGGGAGATGTATTCGGTGCCGATCGTGGCACCATGGACGTCCGCAAAGCCGATGAGCGACGTGAAGTTCACGGCGTCTCCATCAGCTGCCGCACGGGTCCGTGTCGAGACAGGGACAACATCGCCACCATTTTTGTTCGCTGGCGACACCATCTCCCAACCTCGCCCGCTAGGCATAACAGCCGTGCTCGCCGCTGCCCCACAGGCGATAGCCGCGGCAGCCGTAGCGACCGAGGCACTAAGCCGCCAGCCAAAACCTCTCCTCAACACCTGGCTCCTTTTATTGGTGTCCTATGAGACCGCAATCTAGACGGCGACGTTTCCTTTTGCAAGGGGCTCCTTTCCCTGGTTCGAGGGACAGGGTCCGCGATCAGCCACTACACGCGGTGTCTGACCCCTTTGCAGCTGCTCTGTTTTTTGGTATGCTGGTCGTGCCACGGGCCTATTGCACGGCCGGCCTATGGACGGAGACAGAGACAGCGCAAGGGGGTGAGGCGCTACGCCAACGATGCCGCCGGGCTGAAGCCTCGGCGACAAACCCGTGGTCTGCTGGCCGACGCCAGTCCACGGTAGTCCATCCACTGTAAGGAGTATGAATGCGCAGATACGTAAAGCTCGCGATCACGTCGCTTTTCGCGATCGCCAGCCTCGCAGCGCTCGTTGGTTCCGCTTCGGCTAGGAACCTGTCCATTAGCAATCAAAACGTGAGAGTCACGTGGACTTCTCTTGAATTTGAAGGTGGTGCCGTCGTTAGGTGCCCGGTTACACTCGAAGGCAGCTTCCACACAAGGACTATTACGAAGACCATCGGAAGCCTAATAGGTTACATCACAAGGGCTATATCTAAGAACGAATCTTGCACTGGCGGCACGGGTTGGGCCTTTAACGGCACCGAAAGGCAGGGTGAAACCACTCTCGCAAACACCCTTCCCTGGCACCTCACTTACGAGGGATTCGCCGGCACACTACCTAATATAACTAGGATTAGGCTCTTACTGAGAAACGCCAGATTCCTAATAGAAGCAATAGGCGTGAGGTGCATATACACCACTGGAACCAGGGGTAACGCCACTGGTACCGCTACTCGGGGAGCCGGCGGGACTGTGGACAATCTCGTCGCCAGCGGAGAAATAACACCCGACGCTGGTAGCAACTTCCTCTGTGCGAACCCCGGATCCTTCACAAGTAGGCCGGAAGACGGCAGGATCACGCTACTAAACGCTAGCACCAGGATTGTAGTCACCCTAATATAGGAGTCAGACCGTTCGCGAAGAGGCCCGCTGATTCGGCGGGCCTCTTTCGAGTTGACGCGTGACCAAAAGTCATCCTCTTCTCTAGGGCTATGGACTCCGCGTTCAGTGCCCTCGCCGATCCACCCCGCCGCTCCGAGCTGCGAGCGCCGTACAACTTTTGGCGTCGGTGTGCAGTCGGACTGGACCGCGGACTTCTCGTACACCACCCGGCCCCGGTGTCACGATCGCCGAGGCGTCAATCTCGAGGTCGATCTGCCGCGCCGGCTCGTGCAGACCTTCACTGCGTTTGGAGCAACGACGTCAAGGTCGAAGGCGGGTCCACGTCACGTGGGAGATCGAGCAGGTGCAGAGCTCGTGCCGCCTCACCGTCATCCATGACCAGCTCCGCGACGGCGCGAACGGCCAGCTCCACGGCGACTGACCGATGATCCTCTCCGACCTCAAGACGCTGCTGGAGACCGGCGAGCTGCTCACGACGCCTGGCACCCCTGCAGCACGCAAACCCCGAATAGAGCGCGTGGTCCCCTCCCAGACGGGGTACTGCTCCGGCCACAACAACGCGGCGAACCGCTCGCCGAAACTGGTCGAGAGGAGACCGAAGATGCTTTGGTTGCTGCTGGGGATCATCCTGCTGGTCGTTGCGATCGCAGGGGGCGTGATCATCCACCCGATCCTGTTCGTGCTTGCCATCCTCGCGCTCGCCGCGTTCTTCTTCGGCGGGTCGCACCGCACCGTCTGACCCGCGCGCGGGCTGGCCTCAGGCGCGTGATCCCACGCGGCTGAGGCTGGCCTCCAGCGCGGCCATAAGATCCTCGACCGGCTCGGGCTCCGGCTCGACCTCGGGGATCTCGACCTCTCCCCCGCGCTGCTTTCTTCTGATCAGTCTCAGCAGCCGCGTGCGGTGGCAGTCCTCGTAGCGGCCCGGATCGAACTCGCGCGTCATCGCGTCGATCACGTCCAGCGCCTGATCGACCTCGGCCTTTCTCACCGCGCCTCTGCGCCCGTCAGGCACCGCGTCGACATCTCTTGGATCGCGGATTTCGTCGGCGAACAGCATTGTCGAGAGCGCCAGCAGCCCGTCGCGCTCGCGCACCGCCACCAGCTGCTCGCGCGAGCGCATCACGATCCGGCCGATCGCCACCTGCTCCTCCTCCGCCATCACGTCCCGCAGCAGCCGGTACGCGCGCGTCACGCCCTCCGCCCCGCCCTGCGGCAGCAGGTAGTACGGATGGTCGAAATGCGCGGGATCGATCTGCTCGAGCGGGACGAACTCCTCCACCTCGATTGTGCGCGTGCGCTCGGGCGCGGCGGCCGCCAGCTCCTCGTCGCTCAGCACCACCAATCTCCCGTCGAGCTCGTAGCCGTGGCCGACCTCCTCCCACGGCACCTCTCTCGAGTCCTTCGCGCAGACCCGCTTGACCTCCAGCCGCTGCCCTCTCTCGTCCACCTCGTGGAAGTGCACGTCCATGTCGCGCACCGCGCTCACGAGCTCGACCGGCACGGCCACCAGACCGAACGCGAGCGTCCCGCTCCACAGCCCGCGCGCCATCAGCGCCGCGTCCTCGTGCGTCTTCTGGATCCGGACGCGCGCCGCCTGCGCTCGCCGTGCCTGTCACCCAGGCTTGCCTCCAGCGCAGCCGCGAGGTCGTCCGGCGCCTCCGCCTCCTCGATCTCAGGCGGCTCGATCTCCTCGCCCTTCGCCTTGCGTCTGATCAGTCTCATCACGTCTGCCGTGTATCTGTCTCTATGAGCGGCCGGTCTCCAGTCGGTCGACAACGTGTCGACGAGCGCCCGCGCCATCTCGATCTCCTTCGCCGATGGCGGTCTCCTCAGCGTCGGCACTCTCAGATCGGACCGCTCCACGACCTCGTCGGCGAAGCGCATCGTGTGCAGCACGAGCGCGCCGCCGCGCGGGCGCAGCGCGACGAGCTGCTCGCGCGTGCGCAGCACGAAGCGTCCGATCCCCACCTTCTCCGCCTTCTGCAGCGCCGCCAGCAGGACGCGGTAGGCGCGCTCGCCGCCGTCCTGTGCGCCCACCAAATACGCCCGGTCGTAGAAGACCGGATCGATCTCCTCGTCCGCGACGAAGTGCTCGAGCTCGATCACCTTCGGCCGCGAGCCGCGCGCTGCCGCGATCTCCTCCTCACTCAGCAGCACCTGCTTGCCGCCGCTCGTCTCATACCCCTTCAGCGCACTCGCGCGTCTGACCTCGCGGCCGGAGTCGGCGCCGACCAACCGGTGCTCGATGCGACAGCCGTCGCTCAGGCGCACCTCTCTGAAGTGGATGCGTCTGTCCTGCGTGGCGGGGAACAGCTTCACCGGGATCGCGACGTCGCCGAACATCAGCGTCCCGTTCCAGATCGAGCGCGGTCTTCTGGACGCCATCAGCCCCCCAGCCCTCTCAGTCTCGGGAGTCTCTGTCTGAGCGTCAGCACCTCGGCAAACAGGTCGCCGTGCTCGGCCACCCGCGCCAGCACCGCGTCGTACTCGAAGCGCAGCAGGTCCGAGTCGCCGGCGTCCAAGCACGCCTGCACCTCGTCCCAGCTCACCGGCGTGGACACCGTCGGCCGCTCCTTCGCGCGCAGCGAGTAGACCGAGACGGTCGTCTTGTGCTCGTCGTTCTGGGACCAGTCGATCAGCACCTTGCCGTCGCGCTCGCCGCTCTTTCTCTTCATGTCGGAGACGACAAGGTCGGGGCGCTGCGCTTCGAACATCACCGCCACCGCGTGCGCGAACGGCTTCGTCGTCTCGTAGCGCACGCGCGCGTCGTTCAACGGCACATAGATCTGCATCCCCTTCGAGCCTGAGGTCTTCGCGAACGCCTGCAGGCCGAGCTGCTCGAAGGTGCCGCGCAGCGCCAAAGCGACCTCGCAGCACTCGACGATGCTCGCCGGCGGGCCGGGGTCGAGGTCGAACGCGAGCGTCGCCGGCCGCTCGATCTCGTCCGCTCTCGACAGCGACGGGTGCAGCTCGATGTCCGCCAGGTTCGCGAGCCACACGAGCGTCGGCAGGTCCTGGCAGAGCGTGTACTCGATGTCGCGTCTGCTGTGGCGGCTGTAGACGCTCACCGTCTCCACCCACGCCGGCCGATGTCTCGGCGACTGCTTCTCGTAGAAGAATCTGCCGCCGACGCCGTCGGGATAGCGCTTGAGTGTGAGCGGATGGTCGCGCAGGTGCGGCAGCAGCACCGGCGCGATCGCCTTGTAGTACTCCACGAGGTCGCGCTTCGTGAAGCCGGCCTGCGGATACAGGACCTTGTCGGGGTTGCTGAGTCTGACGGTGCGGCCCTCGACGTCGAGCTCGACGCCGCCGCGCACCGTGCGCTCGCTCGGAGCCGGCGGCGGCGCCACACGCTCGCGCACGACGTCGTCGGCCGGCTTGTCCTCGCGCAGCCCGAGGTAGCGCGGATGGCGCAGGCGGCCGTCTCTCGTCCACTCGCCGAACTCGATCTCGGCCACGAGCGTCGGCTTGACGAAGTGCGCGCCTCTCGCCGGCTGGCGCCCGGCGAACGGCGATCTTCTGATCGCGAGCGGCTTGAGCAGCTCGGCGAGGCGGTCGAGCTCTCTTTCGTCGAAGCCGGTCCCGACCTTGCCGGCGTACTTCAGCTCGCCGCTCTCCGGATCGTGCACCCCCAGCTCCAACGCGCCGAGGCGGTTCTGGCGCGCTCTTCTGCCCTCCGTCCAGCCGCCGATCACGAGCTCCTGGCGCCGCGAGTTCTTGATCTTCAGCCACGAGCCGTCGCGGCGGCCGGGCGCGTAGCGCGAGTCGAGCCGCTTGGCGACGACCCCCTCCAGCCCCTGCTCGCGCGTGGCGGCGAGCAGCGCCGATCCCTGTCCCTCGTGGTGCGACGGCACGCGCCAGCGCTCGCCTTCAAGTCTCAGCTCGGCGAGGCGTTCGCGCCGCTCGCTGTAGGGCAGCTGCATCAATGAATGGCCGTCGAGCCACAGCAGATCGAAGATCGCGTAGGTGACGGGCGTCTGCGCCATGAGCCGTCTGATCGCCGCCTCGCCGCGCTGGTGGATGCGCGGCTGCAGCGCCTGGAAGCTCGGCCTGCCCTGCTCGTCGAACGCGAGAATCTCGCCGTCGAGGATCGCGCTGTGCGAGCCGAGCGCGCGGTTCAAAGGACGCAGCTCCGGATAGGCGGCGGAGACCTCGTTGCCGTTGCGGGTGATGAATCTGAGGCGACCCGGCTCGGAGTGAGCGATCGCGCGCACGCCGTCCCACTTGACCTCGAACGCCCAGCGCTCCTCGTCGCTCGGCATCGTCGAGAGACGCGCCAGCATCGGCTCCACGAACGACGGCATCTCCTCGGCGCTCGCGTCCTGCGGCGGATCCATGCGGTGGATCATCCAGTCCTTCTCGGTTCTGCCGGCCTTGAAGAGCGCGTAGCGGCCGTTGAGCTTCTCGCCCTCGAAGGTGACGATCACTCTGTGCGGGAGCCACTTCTCGCACGCGTACGTGCCGCTGTCCCAGATCATCACCTCGCCGGCGCCGTAGCCGGAGGGGATCGTGCCGTGGAAGTCGATGTACTCGAGCGGGTGGTCCTCGACGTGGACCGCCTTGCGGTTTCTTCTCGGGTCCTCGGGGATGCCGTTCGGGATCGCCCACGAGGCGAGCACGCCGTCGCGCTCCAGGCGCAGGTCCCAGTGCAGCCGGCGCGCGTGGTGCTCGTGCACGACGAAGCGCCCGCCCGGCTCGGCGGGCGCGGCGCCGTCACCGCGCGGCTCCGGCGTCTCGTCGAAGCGACGCTTTCTGCGGTACTCGGCCAGTCCCTTCGGCATCGTCGATCGACATACCCCGCAAGTGGGCGTGGGGCACGCGGCGACGCGCTGACCATCGGCGCGCAGGCTCGTTATCCGACGCCGTCGGCGGGTAGCCGCGAGCCTCGGCCACCCACGACCGCAGAGAGGTCCGGCATGTTCCACCACCACAGAGAGCTCGCGTACACGGTGCGCGTCGACAGACCGAACCCCGAACGTCGCCGCCGAGGCGATCGGCCGCACGCTGGCCGCGCGCCTGCGCGAGCTGACGGACGACCCGGGCATGAAGGACCTGCTGTCGTTCCTGATCGCGCGCGACACGATGCACCAGCAGCAGTGGCTGGCGGCGATCGAGGAGCTCGGCGACACGAACCAGAACGCGCCGAACGACGTGCCGGACGAGGGCGACTACCACAAGTACGCGTACGCCTTCTTCGGCCACGCCGACGCGCCGATGCCGGATGCGCGCTGGCTCAACGGCCGCTCGCTCGACGGCAAGGGCGAGTTCAGCTTCGCCGACCCGGCGCCGCGGTTGGGGCAGTAGCCGCAGCTGATGGGCGCGCCGGAGAGCGTGCACGGCGGCGTCGAGGCCACGCGCACGAACGGGAGCGGCGCAGACGGCGGCGTCATGGACAAGGTCAAGGACGCCGCCAACAAGGTGACCTGAGGTCGCGATGAGCGCCCAGACGATCGAGCTGAATGTCGTCGACGGCGTCCACCGGGTCGAGGACGCCTACACGAACTGGTACCTGATCGAGGACGGAGACCGGCGGCTGACGATCGTCGACGCCGGCGTGCCGACCTCGTGGCACTCGCTGGCCGAGGCGCTCCGACGCCTCGGCCGCATGACCGACGACGTGGTGGCGCTTGTGCTCACGCACGCGCACTTCGACCACATCGGCTTCGCCGAGCGCGCGCGGCGCGGGCTCGGGATCGAGGTGTGGGCTCCGGAGGACGACGTCCCGCTCACCCGCCATCCGCTCCAGTACGCGCGCGAGCGCAGCCCGCTCGCGTACGCCTGGCGGCCGCGCGCGCTGCCGATCATGGCTGCGCTCGCGCGCAGCCGCGCCTTCTTCCCCTCGCCGATCGGCGCGGTGCGCCGCTTCGGCCCCGACGCCGGCGCACTCCCCGTCCCGGGCGCGCCGGTCGTCGTGCCCACGCCCGGTCACACGCTCGGCCACGTCGCGCTCGCGCTCCCCGAGCGCGGGGCGGTGATCGCCGGCGACGCGCTCGTGACGCTCGACCCCTACACAGGCGCCCGCGGACCGCGGCTCGTCGCGCGCGCCGCAACCGCCGACCCGGAGCGCGCCTTCGGTGCGCTCGGCGCGTTGGCGGCGACCGGCGCGCAGACGCTGCTGCCGGGCCACGGGGAGCCATGGCGCGAGGGCGCCGAGGCGGCGGCCGCGCAGGCGCATGCGTCCGGGATCGCCTGAGCGTTCAGGGGCGGCCGTCGCGCACGAGCACGAGGCGGCCGTCGGGCAGGCGGTAGACCTGGCCGACGGCCTCGCCGCGACCGCTTGCGCGCGGAGCGCCGGCAGCCGGCGCGGGCAGCGGGACCGTTGCTCTTGGCCGCTGACTGTCCGCGCGCCGGGTGCGCTCGGCGCCGTGCGTGAGGCGGAGGCCGGCGACGAGGAAGGCGACCGCGAGCACGATCCCGACGTCGAACAGGTTCACGAGCCCGTCGAGCGGGTCGCCGGCCGCGTCGTCAAGGCCGCCGTGGCGGCCGAGCCCGGTGCGCCTCATCGCACCGGCTCCGGCACGGCCGCCTCGGCGAGCGCGCGGTCGACGACCTCTTCCGCCGCCCGCTCGAGCGCGTTGAGGTCCTCGCCGTACATGCGCGTCCGCGCGAGCGTCAGCGCGAACGCGGCCGTGCCGGCGAGCAGCCCGATCACCGTCGCCGCGAACGCGACGCGCAGATCGGCGGCGAGTCGCGACATGTCCCCGCGCCCGAGCGCGGCGAGGCCGGGCGCGAGCGGGATCAGCGTGCCCATCAAGCCGATCGCCGGCCCGGCGCGCACGAGCAGTCGCGTGCGGTCGAGGCGCCGCTGGGCGGCCAGCTCGAAGTCCTCGAGCGCATGCTCGGCGGCGCGCGGCCTGCCGGCGGCGCGGGCGGCGGCAAGCTGGATCAGCGCCTGGGCGGCGAACGCGCTCGGCGCGGTGCGCGCGACCTCCGCCGCAGCTGCCGGCTGCGCGAGCGCGCGGCGCGCCAGCTCGCGCAGCGGCGTGCCGGTGCGGCGGCGGACCGCCTCCGTCGCGAAGCGTCCGAGCTCGAGCGCGCACGCCAGCAGCACCAGCACGGCGCCGAGCAGCACCGGCAGCTGCAGCGCGGACGCGAGCTGCGCGAGCGCGTCGCCGAGGCGGTCGCCGCTCATGCCCGCGCTCCGGCCGTCGCGCGATGCTCGCGCGCAGCGCCGAGGCAGGCGCACAGCGCGAGCGCAGCGGTCAGTGTGAGCGGCAGCGCCGGACCGGGCGTGCGTCCGCCGGCGGAGGCGGCGCTGAGGCCGGGGGCGGTTGCCAGGTGGCGACCGCCCAGCAGGCGGCCCGTCACGCGTCCCCCGGACCCGGCGCCGTGCGCGGTCCCGCCGGCGCGCAGGGCGGTTGGCCGGGACGGCCGGCCAGATTCGCGCGCGGCCCCGCGGGCGCGCGCACGATGAGCGGACCGATCGCGCGCGCCGCCCGGCGTGCGCCCACGGCTCTGCGGCTGGGGACGGCTGAAGAGCGGTGCGCCATCGCCACCGCCGCCCGCGATCGCGACGCCGCCGTGGGCGCGGCCGAGGCCGCCGGAGCCGGCGAACGGCGCATCCCGCACTGGAATCGACGGCGGTCCGGTGGGTGCTGCGATGGGCGGTTGCGACGTCGGCGGCGCACTGGGCGGCACCGCCGCGATCGGCAGCGGACGGCCTGCGTAGGCCGGCGCCGCGTAGGCCGTCATCCACACGGCGTTGCTCGCGTCGCCTGCCTTCCACGCGATCGAACCGTCGGGACGCTGGAGCGAGGCGAGGTAGTCGAGCGCGCTCGGGCCGCCGGCCGGCGCGACGGCCGGATCCTCGCCCGCCGCCCACAGCGCCTGTGCGACCCATGCCGTCGAGGCGGCGTTCGACTCGGGATGCGCGCTGCTGAAGCCGTAGCCGCCGTCGGCGTTGTGCAGCGCGCCGAGGTACGCCCACGCGCGCGCCTCCTGTGGCGTGCCGCCACGACCGATCGCGTGCAGCGCCTGCAGCACGGCAGCCGTCGTATCGCTGCTCGGCTCGTGGCCGGGCGCGAAGCCCCAGGCGCCGTCCGGTTCCTGGACGTGCAGCAGCCAGTCGGCGCCGCGCGCGAGCGCGGGCGCAAGCGCCGGGTCGTGGAGGGCGCTGAGCGGCAGCAGCGCGAACGCGGTCGCGTTCACGTAGCCGGCGCCGCCGCCGGCCTGCGCCGCGAATGCGCCGCTTGGCAGCTGGCGCGCGAGGATCGCGGCGACGAGATCGACGCCGCCGAAGTCGTGCGGCGATGTGCCGGCGGCGACGGCCACCAGGGCTGCGCGCTCGAAGTCGGTCGTGGCTGTGAGCTCGTGCGTGTGGGCGGTCAGGTAGGCGTAGGCGTCGGTGCCGCCTGGGCGTTGTTGGTCGCGTGGGTTGATGCCGGCGGCGGCGAGTGCGAGGGCGACCCAGGCGGTGAAGGTTGGGTCGGAGGGCGCTCCTTGTGTTCCTCCGAAGCCGCCGTCTGGGTTTTGGGTGTCTTGGAGGAAGCGGACTGTTTGGTCGAGGCGCTGGTTGGTGGGCCCGTTTTGCTGGGCCCCCGCCGCTCTGCCGGCGGGTCCTGTCGCCTCCGGGCGCGCGCACACCGGCCTTGCGGCCGGCGCACGTGCGTCCTCAGCGCCACCCGCCGGATCGGCGTGGGTGATGCACACCGTTCCCTTGAGGACGCGCAGCTCGATGGTGCCTGGGCGGCGCAGGCGTGGGGCGTGCACGGTGCGGATGCCTTCTCGGCGGGTGAGCTGGATGCGCGTGCGGCTGTGGGCTGCGCGCAGCTCGATCGTGGCGCGGCGGGTGAGGGCTCGGAGCGTGAACGTGGTTCGGCCGGCGGGGCGGTGGAGGCGCAGGCTGGCCGGTGCGGTGAGGCGGCGTGGGAGCAGCCGGTGCGTCGGGTGCGGAAGGGGCGGGTTGGCGGGCGGCGGAGCCGTGGGCGGGGCGGTTGTGGTCGGCGGCCCCGTGGCTGGCGGCGGGTCGGCTGGCGGCGGCTCGGGCGCCGGCGGCACGAGTGGGATCTGGCTGGGCGGCTGGCCGGTGCAGCCGGCGCCGGGCGTTGCCTCGACGCAGACGTCGACGCTGTTTGACGCGATCGCGGTGGGCAGGGCGTTCGGGTCGCCTGCGGGAAGCGGGCCGCGCGCTTTGATGCGCTGCCATCCGGCCTGGTGGAAGACGACGGTTGCGCTGCCGTCGGCGGCGCTGATCGCGCCGTCGGCGATGCCGGGGGCGGCCGGCTGGCCGTCCGTGTCGACCGCTTCGACATGTGCACCGGCGTAGGGCGCCGCCGGGCTGGCGCCGCCGTCGTTCGCCGTCACCGTCATGGCGAGCGGCATGTCGCGCTGCACGGTCGGTTGCGCCGCCGTCAGCCGCAGGAACGGGCGGCCCGAGAAGGCGTCGTTCGCCCACAGCACCTCGTCGCCGTCGCCGATGCGGAGCTGGCAGCCGCCGGCGCCGCTCATCGCGCCGTCGATCAGCAATCCCCACCAGCGCAGCTGGGCGTCGTCCTCGGATTCGGTGCCGAGCCGCCGGATGAAGTAGTCCTCGTAGCCGGCGTTCCAGCTGCCGTCGAACGTCTCGCCGCGCGTCGCGAGCGCGTCGGCCGTGGCGGCGGTCGCGGTCGGGCCGGCGTCGGCGTGCGCGCCGCCGTTGGTGCCGTCGCAGCGGCGCGCCGCGCTGTCAGAGGCCGCGCGCAGGTCGTGGCCGTCGCTGAGCACCGTGCGGTCGAACAGCGTGGCGTGCAGGCCCTCGATGCGCACGTGCACGGCGGCCGGCGCCGCGAGCCCCGCAGGGCTCGCGGTCGCCAGCACGCCTGCTGCGAGCAGCAGTGCGCGGATCAGCAGCTGGTTCTGCTGACGCATACGGTGAACGGGACCGAGCGGCTCCAGTTCGTCGAGCTGCCCGGCATGCTGGCCTGCACCGACACTCTGCCGGTGTCTCTCATCGTCAGCGTGACTTCGCCGTTGCTGTCGGTTCTGCCGCTGGCGGATCCGGCCGTGACGGTGTAGCCCGCCGGGTGCGTCTCTTCGCTCGGCGGGATGATCCAGTGGCTCGGGTCTTCGGGGTCCTGCGTGCCGAAGATGTCGCTCGGTCTCCAGGCCGTCAGTCTCACCGTCAGTCTTCCGCCCGGTGCGATGTTGCCGCTGCCGATGCGGACGAGGTCGAGCGGGACCGAGTCCGGTATGTACGTCGGTTCGGGTCCGGCGACGCCGGCCTGCAGCAGGATCGAGTCGCCTTCTCTGAGGTGCAGTTCGCACACGCCCCAGTCGGCGTAGTTGTGGCCGTGGTAGACGATCCACTCCTCCTGGTTGGGGCTGTACGTGTGCGTCTCGCCGAGCACCGTTTCGATGAACAGCTGGCGGTCCCAGCTGCCGCTCGTCGCTAGCTCGATCGCCTGGTAGGCGGTGTCGTCGGCGCATCTGCTCGGCAGCGAGCCGACGCCGTTCCAGGTTCTCGCGGTCCCGCTGCCGGTGCCGATCGTGACGACGGTCGGCGCGAGCAGCGTTCTGCTCTGGCCCTCGACGCGCACGGTCACTCTCGCGGCGCCGGCGGCGGCCGCGAGCAGCGAGAGCGCCAGCAGCGCGAGCGCGAGCGCGCGCCGGATGGTGGACAGGCCGATGTGATGCATGGGCATCACTCCCCCTTGTGGTGGTGGTTGACAAGCTGTTCGAGCTGCCGGGCGCGGGCGCGGGCGCGCGCACGCGTCGAGCGGCCGCTCACCGCGTAGGTGACGGTGCAGCGGATCCCGCGTCTGCCCACGACGCGGCAGCGCACGCGCGCGTCACGGCCACGCAGTCCGGTGGCGCCACGCGGACCCGCCGGGCCCGTCACTCCGGCCGCCCCGCTCGGGCCTGTCGGCCCCTGCGCGCCGGCGGGCCCGGGCGGACCGTCCGCGCCCGCCGGACCCTGCGGCGGCGCCGCGCCGCTGCCGCTCAGGGCGACCGAGAGCGACGCGCCGTCCGCCGAATCCGAGCGCGCGACGAACGTCGCGGCGCGGGCGCCGATCGCGCTCGGCGCGAAGCGCACCTTGGCCGTGCAGGAGTCACCGGGCGAGAGGTCCGTTCCGGCGCAGTCGTCGGCGACGACGAGGAAGTCGTCGGCGCCGGCGCCTGTGACGGCGAGCCGTCTGACGTGCACGGCCTCCGTGACGGTGGCGAGCGTGACGGTCCGCGCGGCCGACAGCGTCCCCTGCGCCTGCGCGCCGAACTCGAGCGCAGCCGGCGTGAGGGTGGTCGGCACGGCGGCGCGCACGACCAGCTCGTGGCGCGCGGCGGCGCCGGTGCCGAGCGCGCCCGCGGCGAGGCCGTCGATCGCGCTCGGCGTGTGCTGCTCGTCGAGCCCGCCGCCTCCGAGCTGGCCGCGCCAGCTCGGGCCCCACGACCACACGCCGCCGTCGGCCGCGCGGGCGTAGCTGGTGGTGGTGGCGGCGACTTCCACCATGCTCGGCAGGCCGGCGACGAGCGCCGGCGCCTGGTACTGGTCCACGTCGTCGACCGCGCCGACCTCGCCGTCGAGGTTGAGCCCCCAGCCGACGACGGTTCCGTCGTCGCGCAGCGCGAGCGCGTGATCGACGCCGCCGGCGAGCGCGGTGACGCCGGCGAGGGTGCCGGTCCCGTCGACGCCCGCGACCGTCACGGGCGCGCCGACGCTGTCGGGATTCGCGGAGCCATCGTGGAGCACGCCGTCGCCGAGCTCGCCGTAGCCGCCCCACCCCCACGCACGCACGCTGCCGTCGGCCAGCAGCGCGTAGCCGGTCCACGCGCCGGCGGCGACCGCGACCGCGTTCGCGATGCCGGGCACCGGCGTCGGTCTCGCATCAGAGGCGACGCCGCCGAGGTCACGGCCGAGCTGGCCGTAGGTGTTGTCGCCCCACACGAGGACGGTGCCGTCGTCTTGCAGCGCGAGCGCGAACTCGTAGCCGGCGGCGATCGCGGTCGCGTCGTCGATCCCGGTGGTCGCCGCCGTCGCGTCGTGGTCCGCCGGACCGGTGTCGCGTCCGAGCTGGCCGAGCGCGTTCGCGCCCCAGCTCCAGACGGAGCCGTCCTCGCGCAGCGCGAGGCTGAATGCGTTGCCGGCCGCGACGGCGGTTGCGGCGTCCAGGCCCGGGACCGCCGCCGGCGCGTGGCGCTCGCCGTCGCCGTCGCCGAGCTGGCCGGCGTCGTCGGCGCCCCAGGCCCACACAGAGCCATCGGCGCGCAGCGCGAGCGAGTGCGCGCCGCCGTCGGCGAGCGCGACGACGGAGTTGATGCCGGGGAGCGGCTGCGGCGTGAGCGCGTCGTCGGTGCCGCCGATGCCGAGTTGGCCGGCCTCGTTGGCGCCCCACGCCGAGACGAGGCTCGGCGTCGTCGCAGTGGCGCCCCCAGAGAATGCTGCGAGCAGCGCGAGGGCGAGCAGGAGGGCGCGGCTCATCGTGCCACCCCGAGCACTGCATGTCTGCCACCCCTATGGGGTCGGAAAGATGCAGTGGTCGCGGGGCGCAGCCGGCAGCGCAGGCGGTGCCGCTCGATCCGGCACGCGATGACGCGCCGGCGCGGGGCCGGACCGCGCGCGCCGCGACGGCCGTGCGGGCCGGCCGCTCCGACGGCGCCGACCGGGCCCGGTGCGCCGGCGGGACCGGGCGCGCCGGCCAGGCCGGGCACCCCATCAGCGCCCGCCGGCAGCGCCACCCCCTCCCCGCGCAGCGCGACCGCCGGGTCGGGCTCGCCCTCGACGACGGCGCGCAGCGCGGCCGCGCGTGCGCCGAGTGCGCCCGGGGCGAAGCGCACGCTCACGGCGCATGCCACGCCGGGCGCGATCGTCTCCCCCGAGCAGTCGTCCGCGGCAAGCGTGAAGTCCCCCGCGTCGGCGCCGTCGATCCGCAGCGCGCCGACGTGCAGCGGCACGGCGCTCGCGTTCGTGAGCGTCGCGCTGCGCGCCGCGCCGACCAGCGCCAGCGGCACCGCGCCCGCGTCCAAGACGGTGTGATCGAACGCGATCGGCGCCGGGTCCGCCAGCCGCAGCGACAGCACTGCGCCGAACGGGACGACCTGCGGCCCAGCCGCGTCCTCGGCGCCAGCGTCCACCGCGGCCCTCCAGCCCCCGCCGGCCAGGCCGGCGCGGCCGTCGATCGAGGCGACGGCGCCGTCGTCCACGACGAGCGAGGACAGGCAGACGGCCGGCTGCGACGCAGCGCGCGCCGCCTCCAGGACCGCGGCGACGCTCGCCCCCACCGCCGCCTGCGTCGCGCACAGGCGCGGCGCCCCGTCGCCGGCGTCGAGCACCAGCGCGACGGGCACGAGCGTGCCGTCGGGCACCGCCGGCGCGGGACGCACGAGCGGGTCGCCAACAGCCGCACGCGCCGGCGGGTCGACGACGAACGCCGCCGCCGCGAGCGCGCGCAGCGCGTCGGCGGTCGCGTAGGGATCGGGGTGGCCCGGCGTCCCCCACGCGCCCGCGTCCGCTCCGCCAGCGAGCTGGCCGGCGAGCAGCGCGTCGATCGTCGACTCGTCGCCCGCGGTCCAGCCGGCGCCCCCGCGTCGCAGGCCGCACGCGCCCATCCCGTCGAGCGCCCAGCTGGTCGAGCTGACGTTGCCGATCATGCCGCCCGGCGCGCGGCGCGCGCTCAGCAGCGCGACGCCGTCCGCGACAGCGGGGTCGGCGAGCGTGCGGCCGGCGCCGCACAGCGCCGCCAGCGCAGCGCCGGTCGAGTCGACGTCGCTCGGCGTCGCCTGCGCAGTCGGATCGACAGCCGGGAAGCTCGTCCAGCCGCCGTCATCGTGCTGGTTGGCCACGACGACCGACGCCACCCGCTCGCGCAGCGCATCCGGCACCGGCAGCGCGTCGAGCGCGAGCAGGCCGAACAGCGTGTGGTTCAGCAGCGATCTCCGCGACGTGAACCAGCCGTCGAGCCAGAACGGCGCGAGGCCGGCGAGCAGGTTGCGCGAAGCCGACAGGCGCGTCGGCTGCAGGCCGGCGGCGTGCGCCTCGAGGATCCCGCGCTCGAAGTCGGTCGCCTGCGCGAGGCCGCCGGCGAGCCAGTCGCTCGGATCGGCGGCCGTCCAGATCGCGAGCTGCGCGTCCTGCGCGCTCGGCGCGCCGGGCAACCCGGCCGGACGCAGATCGGCGGGGTGACGGCCGGCGGCGGCGAGCGCGACGAGCGCCCACGCCGGGTCGAGGCCGGAGTTGGCGCCGAACGAGCCGTCCGGCAGCTGGCGGGCAGCGAGCCAGTCGGCGGCGGAGTCGACGGCAGCCGAGACCTGCTGATCGGTCGCCGCGGCTGCGTGCGCAGGCGCGAGCGCTGCGACGCCGCTCAGCGTCGCAAGGCACGCCGCGACCAGCGGGGCGTTGACCCTTCGTTGCATGTGATGCTCCTGGTTCGTGGCGGCGAACGCACACGCGCTCCAGGAGCGGTGAGGGTCTGCCGCCTATGCGCGAGGCGGTTTTGCTCACCGGGTCTTCGGGCTCGGGATCGTCCTCCCGGATCTCCTTCCCAAGCCAGACCTTCGACTCAGTGGACCTGCGATCCGGTCGTCACCCATACCGCTGCGCGTCAGCCCCGGATTCTCACCGGAGTTCCCCGACTGCGTGAGCGCCGACGACTCTAGCGCGCCCGTCAAACGGCACGCGCAGGTCCCTCCGGAAACGTCGGTCCGAAACAACAGAAAAGTTTTGTTCCAAAGTTTGTTGTAAACTTGTGCGGTGATTCCAGATCGACCGATCGACTTGTTCGTTGGCCGCACGAGCGAGCTGGCGCTGCTCGACAGAGCGCTCAGACGCGTCAAGCGCACCGGCCGCGGCACGATGCTCTCCCTGCGCGGGCGACGTCGCGTCGGCAAGAGCCGGCTTGTCGAGGAGCTGCTCGCCCGGGCCGGCTGTCCGTCGATCTTCTTCACGGCGGTCCAAGGACCCGGCGCAGCTGAGCTGGACCGCTTCGTCGAGGCGATCGCACGCTCGAACGCGCCGGCCGCCGAGGACGTCCGCGGCGGTACCGCGGCGCGCACATGGGAAGCTGCCCTCACGCTCGCCGTACGCGGCGCCACTCGTACGAGACCGGTCGTGCTGGTGATCGACGAGCTGCCCTATCTCACGGCGAAGGAGCCGACGCTCGAGGCGGTCCTTCAGCTCGTGTGGGATCGGACGTTCCAGCGCCAGCCGGTGCTCGTGATCCTCGTCGGCTCCGATCGCGCGACGATGGAGGCGCTCACGCAGGAGGGCCGCCCGCTCTACGACCGCGCCCGCGACATGGTCGTCAAGCCGCTGGATCCGGCGACCGTCGCCGAGATGCTCGGCCTTCCAGCGGCCGAGGCGCTCGACGCGTACGCGGTCATCGGCGGCTTCCCCGTGCTGGCGTTGGAGTGGGGTCGCGGCCGCACGCTCATGCAGTACCTCGACGACGCACTCACCGACCCGAGCTCGTTCCTCGTCATCAGCGCCGAGCGCTCGCTGGCGGCCGAGTTTCCGGCCGACCTGCAGGCACGGGCGGTGCTCTCGGCGATCGGATCCGAGGCCCGCGCGCACAAGGCGATCCTCGCGCGCACCGGTCTGCCGCAGTCCTCGCTCGACCGCGCGCTCGCCACGCTGCTCGACAAGGGCGTCGTCGATCGCCTCACTCCCTATTCCACGAAGCCCTCGCCGAAGAACCGCCACTACGTCGTCGCCGACCCCTACCTGCGCTTCTGGCTGCGGTTCGTCGGCCCGGCGACCGACACGATCGAGCGCGGACGCGGCGAGCTGGCGGTCGCTGACGTGAAGCGCGACTGGTCGACGTTCCGCGGTCGCGCGATCGAGCCGATCGTGCGCGACGCGATCGAGCAGGCGCTGCCGGACAGGCGGCTTGGCGCCGCACGCCACGTCGGCGGCTTCTGGAACCGCACGAGCACGATCGAAGTAGATCTCGTGGGTGGCGACGCACTGCCGCAGGCGCGCACGATCCCGTTCGTCGGCTCGATCAAGTGGCGCGACGACCGGCGCTTCCAGCGCGCCGACGCCGCGACGCTGGCGACCCAGCGCGCGGCGGTCCCGGGCGCAGATGCCGACACGCTGCTGCTCGGCGTCTCGCGCGCGGGCTTCGACGCCGACGCGAGCCTCGACCTGCGCCTCACGCCTGAGGATCTGCTCGCGGCGTACCGCTGAGCCGCCTTCAGACGACGCTCAGCACCAGCAGCGCCCCGACCGACAGCGCGACGAGGGCGAGCACAAGCGCGGTCGTGAGCTTGCCCCAGCGGCCGAGTGCGTGGGCGCCCATCAGCTCGCGGTCGGCGGCGAGCGAGCGCAGGAACGGCAGGATCGCGAGCAGCAGGACCGCGTTGAGCGCCTGCGAGAGGAACAGGATCGGCACGAGCGGCGCGCCGGGGATCAGCACGACCGTGGCCGCGACCGCCATGCTGACGAGGTAGGCGCCGTAGAAGACGGGCGCCTCGCGGAAGCCGTCGTTGAGGTCGGCCGGACGCCCCGCCGCCTCCGCGACCGAGTAGGCGGTCGACAGCGGCACGACCGCCGCCGCCAGCAGCCCCGCGCCGACGAGCCCGAGCCCGAACAGCACATGCGCGGCCGAGCCGGCGAGCGGCTCGAGCGCCCGCGCCGCGTCGCTCGCGTCCTCGACCTTCACCCCCTGCGCGTGCAGCGTCGCCGCGCACGAGATGACGACGAAGAACCCGATCACCCCGGTCAGCACCGCACCCGTGATCACGTCGACGCGCTCGAAGCCGAGATCGCGCACGCTCAGCCGCTTGTCGACCGCGTAGGACTGCATGAACGCGAGGCCCCACGGCGCGAGCGTCGTGCCGAGCGTCGCGACGACGACGAGCAGTCCGTGGCGCGTGCCCGGCAGTTGCGGGACGACCAGCCCACGCGCGGCCGCGCCCCAGTCGGGGTGGGCGAGTACACCCGAGATCAGGTACGCCGCGAAGATCGAGGACAGCGCCAGCAGCGCGTGCTCGACGCCGCGGAACGAGCCGCGCAGCATCACAAGCGTCACCGCGACCGCCGCCAGCGGGACCGACATGTAGCGGCTCGTGCCGGCGAGCACGTCCATGCCGGCCGCGATCCCGGCCAGCTCGGCGCAGATCGTGCCGACGTTCGCGACGACGAGCGCCGTGATCGCGAAGCCGGCGGCGCGCGGGCCGCGCCGCTCGCGCACGAGCCGCATCAGGCCCTTGCCGGTCACGACCCCGGTGCGGGCGGCCAGCTCGTGGTAGACGACGAGCGCGGCGGTTGAGAGCGCGAGCACCCACAGCAGCTCGTAGCCGTAGTCGGCGCCGAGGATCGAGTAGGTCGTGATGCCGGCGGGGTCGTCGTCGGAGAGGCCGGCGAGCAGGCCCGGGCCGACGACCGCCAGCAGCGCAAGCCAGCGCACGCGATGCCCGCGCCGCCGCGCGAGCGCGCGGTGCGGGTGACGGATCGCGAGGTGCGGCGGGTGCGGGCGGCGGGGGCGGCGGGCGGCCATGCGCACGCGGATCTTGCCCGCCCGGCCGGCTAGCGTCCCGGCGATGCTGTTGATCGCGCCCGACTCGTTCAAGGGAACCTTCTCCGCGCCCGCCGTCGCCGAGGCGATTGCGCGCGGGGTGCGCGCGGCCGGCGCCGCCTGCGACCTGTGCCCGGCGGCCGACGGCGGCGAGGGGACGCTCGCCGTGCTGGTCGGCGCGCTCGGCGGCACGACGAGCGAGGTCAGCGCACACGATCCGCTCGGCCGTCCGCTCGATGCCCCGCTCGGCTGGCTCGACGACGGCGCGACGGCGATCGTCGAGACCGCCGCCGCATCCGGCCTGGGCCTGCTCGCGCCGCACGAGCGCGACCCGGAGGCCGCCTCGACCCGCGGCACCGGCGAGCTGATCGCGGCCGCCGCCGCGGCCGGCGCGCGTCGGATCCTCGTGACGGCCGGCGGCAGCGCCACGGTCGACGGCGGCGCCGGCGCGCTCGCCGCGCTCGCCGACGGGGGCGGCCTACGCGGCGCCGAGCTGCTCGTGCTGTGCGACGTCACGACGCCGTTCGAACAGGCCGCCCGCGTCTTCGGCCCGCAGAAGGGCGCGGACGCCGCCGCGGTCGAGCGCCTGACCGCGCGGCTGCATGCGCAGGCGGCAACGCTCCCGCACGACCCCCGCGGCGTCCCGATGAGCGGCGCGGCCGGCGGTCTCTCCGGCGCACTGTGGGCGGCGCACGACGCGCGGCTGGTCGCCGGCGCCGCCTGGGTGCTCGACCGGCTCGGCTTCGACGCGCGCCTCGCGCGAGCGGACGCGGTCGTGACCGGCGAGGGCCGGCTCGACGCGCAGACCCGCGAGGGGAAGCTCGTCGGCGAGATCGCCGTCCGCTGCCGCCGCGCCGGCGTGCCGCTGCACGTCGTCGCCGGGGAGCTCGCGCTCGACGACGCCGGCCTCGCCGCGCTTGGCGTCGCATCCGCGCACACCGCCACGGACGCGGCGGCAATGGCGGCGGCAGGCGCTGCGATCGCCGCGCACGTCGGCTAGGCTGGCCCCCATGGCAAGCGCCGGTCCGAGGGGGACGGCGGTCGCGCTGCCAACGCCGCGCGCCCGTGCCGTCGACGCGCAGCCGTCCGACGTCGGGACGGCCGCATGGGCCTGGGCGCTGCCGTGCGCCGCGATCACCGTCGCACTCGTCGCGTGGCTCGGGCCGCCGCTCTCGCACGTGCTCTACCCGGGCGCGCCGCTGCCGGTGCTGCCGACGGTCGAAGCGAACCCCGAGCCGGTCGAGGACACGCGCTACCTGCTGTCGCTGCTCGGTCCGGTGCTGCTGGCCGCCGCGCTGCTGTTCGCCGTGCCGCGGCTGACGCTCTCCCAGCGGGCCGGACGCGTGCTCGCGGTCGTCGCGCAGGCGCTCGGGCTGGCGGTCATCGTCGCGTGCGTCGTGCGCCAGTTCGGCCCGTCGTGGCGGATCGAATTCTTCACCGTCGGGCAACTCGTCGGGGCCGCTGCAGTGACGGTCGCGCTCGTAGTGGCAGCGCGCCGCAGCTGGCTGTCCGGCTGGCGCTTCGAGCCGCGCTGGCTTGCGCTCGCCGCGCCCGCGCTGGCACTCGTCCTCACTGGCCTCTGGTTCCTCTCCTACCTGCAGACGGCGCAGACGATCTGCACCTACGGCGACTGCTACAACACCGCGTTCATGGCGGACGAGACGTTCGCCGTGCTGAACGGGCTCACGCCGCTCGTCGACCACACCGCCGCGTACGGGTCGCTGTGGCCGTTCGTGTTCGCGCCGATCCTGGCGCTCGTCGGCAAGACGCTGTTCGTGTGGTCGCTGTTGATGTGGGCGCTGACCGTCGCGATGCTGCTCGCGCAGTTCGGCGTGCTGCGGCGCGTCACCCACAGCTCGCTCGGAGCGCTCGCGCTGTACCTGCCGGTGATGGTCTTCACCTGGTACGCCGCCTCGCGCGACATCCACAACCCGATAGAGATCTACCAGCAGGTGCCGATGCGGACCGCCGGGCCGTTCCTGCTCGCGTACCTGGTGGCACGGCGGCTGGACCGCAACGCAATCGGAAGCTCCGGCGCGATCTGGCCGCTCGGCCTCGCCGCCGGCCTCGTCGCGCTCAACAACGCCGACTTCGGGCTCGCCGCGCTCGGCGCGACCGTCGCCGCGCTGCTGTGGAGCGACCCGCCGCGCACGCGCCGGGCGCTCGGGCGACTCGCGGGCCAGCTTGCGCTCGGCGTGCTCGCGGCGTACGCGCTCGTCGCGCTCGTGACGCTGATCCGCGCCGGTGCGCTGCCGAACCCGGCGCGCGCGGTCGCGTTCGCGAGGATCTACACGCGCGCGGGCGTCGGCGTATGGCCGCTACTGCGGCTGTTCGGCCTGCCGCTCGCGATCTACCTCACCTACGCGGCGGCGATCGGCGTCGCGACCGTGCGCGCGCTGCGCGGCGCGGAGAACCGCACGCTCACCGGCATGCTCGCGTGGAGCGGGATCTTCGGGCTCGGCTCGGCTGCCTACTACATGGGCGCATCGACGATATTGGCGATCGCGACGCTGTTCCCCGCCTGGGGCCTGTGCCTCGCGCTCCTGACCGTCGTCGCCGTTCACCAGCTGGCCGCCCAACGCGACCGTCTCCCCGGCCTGCCGGCGCTGGCGGCGCTGTTCGGCTTCGCGCTGATCGCGACGTTCCTCGCGATGCCACCGGCGCGGCTGATGCCGTGGTCGCAGGTCGAGCGGATCGAAAGCGATCCGGTCTACGCCCCGCCCGATGCCGAACCGATGGAGCGGCCGGCGGATCCCGCCTTCCGCACGTTCGTCGCCTCGACGCCGGAAGCGAACGGCCGCTTCACGATCCGCCACGGCGCGCCCGTCGCGTTCTTCACCGCGACCGGGCACCTGCTGGCGGACGCCTACGGAATCCGGGACGTCGTGCCGTACACAGGCCGCTCGGTCTTCACGAGAGAACAGTTCGACGACGCGCTCGACGCGCTGCGCGCGGCCGGCGGCAGCACGGTGCTCGTGCCGACGCTGATACTGCCGCGGATCGCGGCGCTGCTCGCTGAGCGCGGCTTCCGCGTGCAGACGACGAGCGGCTGGAGAGCCGGCGTGCCGGGACAGACCGTCCCGGCCGAAACGGTCGTCGTGCACAGCGCCGACGTCTACCCGAACGAACTGACGAAGTGGGTCGACGGGCGGGCGCTCGCGCAGGCGCGCAGCTCAGGCTGACACAGGCTCTGACGCCGCGTCGCCCGCGCCCGCGCGCACCCGGCGCAGGATCTCGGTGAGCGCGACGAGCTCCTGGTCGCGCAGCGGCGCGGTCCCGAACTGCTGCTTGTTGAGCAGTGCGGTCGCCTCGGCGGCGACCTGGCGCCCGCGCTCGGTGATCGTCACGAGCGTGGCATGCGCGTCGCGCGGATCCGGCGCGCGGGTCGCGTAGCCGCGCTGCTCGAGCGCCTCCGCGAGGCTCGCTGCACTCGTCGGATTGGCCTGCAGCCGCGCGCCGAGCTTCGCCAGCGGCAGCGTGCCGCGCCGGCTGAGGAACAGCAGCATCAGCGCTTCGTAGCGGGCCATCGTCAGCTCGAACGGCGCGAGCGCGTCGTTGAGGCGCGCGATCAGGATCTGGTGGATGCGCAGGATCGACGCGACGGCGGCGAGCGGCGGCACCGACTCCGTCCCCCAGCGTCTGCGCCACTGGCGACCGGCTTCGTCGACCGGGTCGATGCTCAACGGCTCGAACACCGCCGCCAGGATGCCATGCACGGGTCGTTCAGGCAGCCGCTTCGCGCTTCTGCGTCAGATAACGCACCACCCACTCCTGCGAGAGCGCGTCGCGCTGGTGGCGCAGCGGCGGATCGCCGATCGCGACGCCCGTGAAGCCGCAGAACCCGAGCACCTGCTCGACGGCCGCGCGCGGTTCGTCCGCGATCGCCTCATACGCCAGCTCCAGCGGTCGTCCCGGCCCGGTCGGCATCGTCTCGAACCAGGCGCGCCACGCCGCCTCGTCGGCCTCCAGCCGTCTCACGAGGTGATCGATCGCGCCAAAGTGGTAGACCGCGTCATGCGGGCGGCGGGGCGCGCTCGCCTCCGCGCGCCAGCGCCGCGTCTGCACCGCCCGCCACAGCGAGACGGCTTGCGAGACTTTGTCAGCGCGCGTGATGAACACGAACCGCACATCGCCGAGCAGGACACGGAGGACGGTGAGCAGGTCCGCCCCTCGCAGGTCGTCGAGCGCACGGGCGCGCGCGAGCAGGTCCGCGACATGGCCCCACATCAGCTTGCCGCCCCACACGCCGTTCGGCGTCTGCCCGCCGCGCACGATCCGCTCGCGCCAGGCGGATGGCAGCTCGCCGCTGGGACGGTCCGGCTCCAGCGGCGCGAGCAGCTCGAGGACCCTCGGATCGGCGACGTCGGCGAAGTACTCGCGCGGCTGGCGCGGGCGGCCGGAGTGGCGCAGCACCTCGAAGTGCTCGCGCGGGCTCCCGGCGACGCCAGTCGCGCGCAGCATCTCGCAGAGGAGCGTGCTGCCGCTGCGCGGGGTCGCACACACCAGATACGCGGAGTCGGGTGGCCGGGTCACGAGGCGGAAAGTCGACTTTTCCGGTAGAGATTAGGTAGCAGTATGCCGCAGCCACCCAACATCGTCTACCTGCACTCGCACGACACCGGGCGCTATGTGCAGCCCTATGGCCACCAGATCCAGACTCCAAACATCCAGCGCCTCGCCGATCAGGGCCTGTTGTTCCGTCAGGCGTTCTGCGCGGCCCCCAGCTGCTCGGGCAGCCGCGCCTGCCTGCTGACCGGGCAGTGGGCGCACGTGAACGGCATGACCGGCCTCGCCCACCGCGGCTGGACGCTGCACGACTACGGCCGCCACATCCTCCACCCGCTGCGCGCGGCCGGCTACTGGTCAGCGCTGATCGGCGAGCAGCACCTCTCGAAGGAGCCCGACGTGCTCGGCTACGACCACGTCATCGAGATCGGCACGACGAAGGTTCATTCGATCGCGCCGGCCGCGCAGCAGCTGATCCGCAGCAGGCCTCCGGAGCCGTTCTTCCTGTCGGTCGGGTTCTTCGAGACGCATCGCGAGTTCTTCGAGCCGAGCTCGGTGCGCGATGCGCTCTACGGCGCGCCGCCGGTGCATCTCCCCGACACGCCGGAGATCCGCGCCGACATGGCGGCGTTCAAGGCGAGCGCGCGCTCGTTCGACCAGGGCGTCGGCGCGGTGCTGCAAGCGCTCGACGAGCAGGACCTGGCGGACAACACGTTGATCGTGCTGACGACCGACCACGGCCTGCCGTTTCCGGGCGCGAAGGGGTCGCTGTCGGACCGTGGCCTCGGCGTGCTGCTGATCATGCGCGGGCCGGGCGGCTTCTACGGCGGCCACGTGATCGACGCGCTCGTCTCGCACGTCGACCTCTACCCGACGCTGTGCGAGCTGGCGGGCGCACCGCTGCCGCCGGACACGCACGGCGTCTCGCTGCTGCCGCTTGCGCGGCGCGAGGCGCGCGAGGTCCGCGACGAGCTGTTCGCCGAGCTCACCTACCACGCCGCCTACGACCCGATGCGCGCGATCCGCACGCGCCGCCACAAGCTGATCCGCCACTTCGGCGAGCGCCTCCTGCCGGTGCTGCCGAACGTCGACGACTCGCCCTCGAAGGATCTGCTCGTAGCGGCCGGCTGGGCAGAGCAGCCGCGCCCGCGCGTGGAGCTGTACGACCTGCTGGCCGACCCGATCGAGATGCGCAACCTCGCCTACGACGAGGCGTTCTCCGACGTGCTCGACGCGCTCAGCACGCAGCTCGACGCGTGGATGGAGGAGACGGACGACCCGCTGCTCGAAGGGCCGGTGCCCGTGCCGCTCGGCGGCGTCGTCAACGACCCGGCGGGGATCTCCGCGCGCGAGCCGTACGTCGGCGCGGTCGACTGAGGACGCTAGCCGCGGCGCATGAGGCGCCCGACGGCGGCCATCAGCTCGTCGGTCATGTCGGCGCGCTCGCCGGAGGGCGCACCGGCGACGCAGTGGCGGGCGTGCTCGTCGAGCAGCCCGAGCGCGACCTTGTCGAGCGCGGCCTGCACGGCCGAGATCTGCGTGAGCACGTCGATGCAATAGCGGTCCTCCTCGACCATCCGCTCGATCCCGCGCACCTGTCCCTCGATGCGCTTCAGGCGCTTCGTGAGCTGGTCCTTCGTGGCCGTGTAGCCGCGCGTCGCGCTGCCTGCGCCTGTCGACACCTGGTGCCTCCGTCGTCGGGGATCGCGGTGATCTGAGCATACCCCCTGGACGTATGGTACGGTGGATCTATGCATACCCCCGGTCCGTATACGCTCGAGCTGCCGGTCGAGGGCATGACGTGCGCCTCCTGCGCAGCCCGGATCGAGAAGCGACTCAACGAGCTCGACGGCGTGAAGGCGTCGGTGAACTACGCGACCGAGCGCGCGTCGGTCTCCTACGATGCGGAGCAGGTCGCGCCGGAGCAGCTGGTCGCGACGATCGAGCAGGCCGGCTACCGCGCCGCGCTGCCGGCGCCCGCCGCGGGCGAGGGGCCGAGCGAGGCCTCCGCGGACGCGACCGACGATGCCGAGCTGCGCGCGCTGCGCACGCGCCTGCTCGCCGCGATCGCGCTGACGGTTCCGCTGCTGCTGATCTCGATGATCCCGCCGCTGCAGTTCGACAACTGGCAGTGGCTCGCGTTCCAGCTCGCGACGCCGGTCGTGCTGTGGGCCGGCTGGCCGTTCCACCGCGCCGCCTGGATGAACCTCAAGCACGGCGCGGCGACGATGGACACGCTGATCTCGCTCGGCACGCTCACCGCGTGGGCGTGGTCGATCGTCGCGCTGTACGCGGGAGACGCCGGCATGACCGGGATGAGAATGAGCTTCACGCTGATCGCCGACCGCTCCGCCGGCCTCGACGAGGTGTACTTCGAGGTCGCCGCCGCGGTGATCGCGTTCATCCTCGCCGGGCGCTGGTTCGAGGCGCGCGCGAAGCGCCGCGCCGGCGCGGCGCTCGAGGCGCTGCTCGCGCTCGGCGCCAAGGACGTCGCGGTGCTCGGCGCGGACGGCGCGGAGCGGCGCGTGCCGGTCGAGCAGCTCGCCGTCGGCGACCACTTCGTCGTGCGTCCCGGCGAGAAGGTCGCGACCGACGGCGTCGTCGAGGAGGGCAGCTCGGCCGTCGACCAGGCGCTGCTCACGGGCGAGTCGGTGCCGGTCGAGAAGCGGCCGGGCGACGAGGTCGTCGGGGCGACGATCAACGTCGGCGGCCGGCTCGTCGTGCGCGCGACGAAAGTTGGCGCCGACACCGCGCTCGCCCAGATCGCGCAGCTTGTGACCGACGCGCAGTCGGGCAAGGCGCCGGTGCAGCGACTCGCCGACCGCGTCTCCGGCGTGTTCGTGCCGGTCGTGATCGCGATCGCGCTCGCGACGCTCGCCTATTGGCTCGCGGACGGCGCCTCTGCCGGCTTCGCCTTCACGGCCGCCGTCGCGGTGCTGATCATCGCCTGCCCGTGCGCGCTCGGGCTGGCGACGCCGACCGCGCTGCTCGTCGGCACTGGCCGCGGCGCGCAGCTCGGCCTGCTGATCAAGGGCCCGGAGATCCTCGAGTCCACGCGCCGCGTCGACACGATCGTGCTCGACAAGACCGGCACCGTGACAACCGGCAAGATGGCGCTCGTTGACGTCGCCGTCGCAGACGGGACCGAGCGCGACGAGGCGCTGCGACTCGCGGGCGCGCTCGAGGACGCCTCCGAGCACCCGATCGCGCAGGCGATCGCCGCCGCCGCGCGCGAGCGCGGCGGGTCGCTCCCGGCGGTCGAGGCGTTCGCCGCGCGCGAGGGGCTCGGCGTCGAAGGCACGGTCGAGGGCCGTACGGTCGTCGTCGGGCGCCCGCGCCTGCTGGCCGAGCACGGCATCGCGCTCGGCCCCGACTTGGAGCGGGCGGTCGAGGACGCCGAGGCGCTCGGCCGCACTGCCGTCGTCGCCGCCTGGGAGCACCGCGCGCGTGCCGTGCTGATCGTTGCCGACACGCCGAAGGAATCGGCGCCGGAGGCGATCCGCACACTGCGCGCGCTCGGCCTGCGGCCGGTGCTGCTGACCGGCGACAACGAGCGCACGGCGCGCGCCGTGGCCGCGCAGGTCGGCATCGACGAGGTGATCGCCGAGGTGCTCCCGGCCGAGAAGGCGGACGTCGTCAAGCGCCTGCAGGCGGAGGGCGGCGGCCGCGTCGTCGCGATGGTCGGCGACGGCGTCAACGACGCGCCCGCGCTCGCGCAGGCGGACCTGGGCCTGGCGATCGGGACCGGCACCGACGTCGCGATCGAGGCGAGCGACCTGACGCTCGTCTCCGGCAACCTGCGCGCCGCCGCCGACGCGATCCGCCTCTCGCGCGCCACGCTGCGCACGATCAAGCAGAACCTCGCGTGGGCGTTCGGCTACAACGTCGCCGTCATCCCGCTGGCCGCGGCCGGCCTGCTCAACCCGCTGCTGGCCGGCGCCGCGATGGCCTGCTCGAGCCTCTCGGTCGTCTTCAACGCGCTGCGGCTGCGCCGCTTCTCGGTCCGGCGCGAGCCGTAGCCGGCGGGCGTGCGGCCGGCGATTGCGAAGATGTCGTCCATGACCACCGCCACCGCCTCAGCCCCGCTCAAGCCGCATGACTTCCTCGACCTCGACGCGCTGCTGTCTGACGAGGAGCGTGCGATCCGCGACACCGTGCGCGCGTTCGTCGCCAAGGAGGTCGTGCCGCACGTCGGCGACTGGTTCGAGCAGGCGACGATCCCGACCGCCGAGCTCGCCCCGGCGCTGGGGAGACTGGGCGTCCTCGGCATGCACCTGACGGGCTACGGCTGCGCGGGCGCGTCCGCGACCGCGTACGGGCTCGCATGCATGGAGCTGGAGGCGGGCGACTCGGGCGTGCGCTCGCTCGTCTCGGTGCAGGGGTCGCTGGCGATGTACGCGATCTGGCGCTGGGGCAGCGAGGAGCAGAAGCAGGAGTGGCTGCCGCGGATGGCGGCGGGCGAGGCGATCGGCTGCTTCGGGCTGACGGAGCCCGACGCCGGCTCGGACCCCGGCTCGATGCGCACGCGCGCGCGGCGCGACGGATCGGACTGGATCCTCAACGGCGCGAAGATGTGGATCACGAACGGGTCGATCGCCGACGTGGCGGTCGTGTGGGCGCAGACCGAGGACGGCATCCAGGGCTTCCTCGTGCCGAGAGGCACGGCGGGCTTCAGCGCGCCCGAGATCCACAAGAAGCTCTCGCTGCGCGCCTCGGTCACCAGCGAGCTGGTGCTCGACGACGTGCGCCTGCCCGACCGCGCCCGCCTGCCCGAGGTCGCCAGCCTGCGCGGCCCGCTCTCGTGCCTGAACGAGGCGCGCTACGGGATCGTCTGGGGCGCGGTCGGCGCCGGGCGCGCCTGCTTCGAGGCGGCGCTCGCCTACGCCAAGGAGCGGATCGCGTTCGAGCGCCCGATCGCCGCGACGCAGATCCAGCAGCAGAAGCTCGCGTTCATGGCGCTGGAGGTCAACCGCGCCTCGCTCGTCGCGCTGCACCTCGGCCGCATGAAGGACGCCGGCACGCTGCGGCCGGAGCACGTCTCGATGGGCAAGCTCGGCAACGTCAACGGCGCGCTCGAGGTCGCGCGCACCGCCCGCCAGATGCTCGGCGCCAACGGCGTCACGCTCGAGTACCCCGTGATCCGCCACATGAACAACCTCGAGTCGGTCGTCACCTACGAGGGCACCGCCGACGTCCATGCGCTCGTGATCGGCGGCGCGCTGACCGGCATCCAAGCGTTCCGCTGACGGCGGCGGCGCGGTCCCCCCCTGCGCCCCCCGCCACATCCAATGTATACCGCAGAAAAGGCCCTCATGAGGTCTTGACGGGTGCCCCATACTGCGCCGCCGCACACGAGCAAGGGAGCGACGGGATGGGCACGGAAGAGCATGCGGTGGCGATCGTCGGAGCCGGTCCGACGGGAATGATGCTGGCGGCCGAGCTGGCGCTGGCCGGGGTCGATGCGGTGATCCTCGAGCGGCGCGAGGACCAGACGGTGCTGGGTGGGCGAGCGCGCGGGCTGTTCTCGCGCACGATCGAGGTGCTCGACCAGCGCGGCGTCGGCGAGCGGTTCGTGGCGCAGGGCTCCGCCGTCCAGGCCCACAGCTTTGCGGCGCCGTTGGACATCAGCGACTTCCCCACGCGCCGCCCGTACGCGCTGGCGCTGCTGCAACAGCGATTCGAGGAGATCCTGGCCGGCTGGGTCGCTGAGCTCGAGGTGCCGGTCCAGCGCGGGTGCGAGGTGACCGGCTTCGCGCAGGACGCCGGCGGCGTCGACGTCGCACTGGCGGACGGGCGTTCCCTCCGGGCGAGCTACCTCGTCGGATGCGACGGCGGCCGCAGCGTCGTCCGCAAGGCGGCGGGCATCGGCTTCCCGGGATGGGACCCCTCGACCAGCTCGCTGGTGGCTGAGGCGCAGATCCGCGACGAGTCCGAGGTCGGCAAGATCCGCAACGACGAGAAGGGCGTCTACGCGATCGGCCCCGCGGACGACGGCCACGTGGGGATCGTCGTCCGCGAGGAGAGCCTCACGCGCACGAGCGAGCCGAGCCTGGCCGACCTCCGCGAGGCGATGATCGCCGCCTGGGGCAGCGACTTCGGGTTGCACAGCGCCCGCTGGATCTCGCGCTTCACCGACGCGGCACGGCAGGCGGCGTCCTACCGCGAGGGACGCGTGCTGCTGGCCGGCGACGCGGCGCACGTGCACACGCCCGCGGGCGGCCAGGGCCTCAACACCGGGGTGCAGGACGCGGTCAACCTCGGCTGGAAGCTGGCCCAGGTGGTGAACGGCATCTCCCCGGACAGCTTGCTGGACAGCTACCACGCCGAGCGCCACCCGGTGGGCGCGCGCGTGCTGCGCACGACGATGGCGATCACCGCGCTGATGCGCGGCGACGCACGCGACGAGGCGCTGCGCGAGACGATCGCCGAGCTGATGCAGCTCGACGCGTCGCGCAAGGCGATGGCCGGGATGCTCTCGGGCCTGGACATCCGCTACGACCTCGGCGAGGGCCATCCGCTGCTCGGCCGGCGGATGCCCGACCTCGAGCTCGTCACCCGCTACGGGCCGATGCGCGTGTTCGAGCTGCTGCACGAGGCGCGGCCGGTGCTGCTGAATCTCGGAGATCCGGGCGCCGTGGACGCCGGAGCGTGGGCCGATCGCGTGCCGCTGCTCGACGCCAGATGCTTTGCGTCGTGGGAGCTGCCGGTGCTCGGCGCGGTCGCCGCGCCGGCGGCTGTGCTGATCCGGCCCGACGGCTACGTGGCGTGGGTGGGCGACGGCGATCCGGCCTGCCCCGGCCTGACCGACGCGTTGAGCACGTGGTTCGGGCCGGCGACGTAGCACGCCGCGTCGCTCAGCAAGCGGCGGCTGGCTCGCGGTCTTCGAGATCTGCCGGGGAAGCCTCGGCGTCGCGCACATGACTGTCGTCTCGGCGCTCCCACAGCTCCCGCCCGTACTTCGCCATTGCCGGATAGATGATGGCGCGGAAGGGCTTGATCGCAGCCATGTACGCGGTCCCGAGGCATCCGTTCGGCCGCACCAGGACGGCCATCTGGGCGCGGTAGGAATCGGGCTCTTCCTCGATCACGCTGAGGTGCATCACCCCGTGCACCGTCTTGTTCGCGATCTCCGCGGCGAACTCGTCGTTGGTCAGGTAGAGCGGGGTGAACGGCAGCGCGGCGAAGTCGGGGCCGCGTCCGCGGCGAACCAGATCGGGGGGCAGCCGGTCGTACACCGTGGCGACGCGGGAGCCCAAGCCGTCCTCGGGGTCATCCCAGCCGAGCAGCGTCCCAACCTTCGAGCGTGTGGCCCAGAGTGCGCGGGAGGTGCGGGAAGGAGTCTGCGCCGGGTCGAACGACGTGATCAGCTCGACGAGCTCGGGGAAGCCCCCTGGGCCGCCTCGCCCGGGCAGCTCCCATACGTCCTCGAGCTTGAAGTCGGGGACGATCTCGTGGATCCGCCAGGGTCGTGACGTGTGCTCTGCAGCCGGGATCCTCTTCATCGCTTCACCGTCCGGAACCTTACCATACGTCTACGTATGGTCAGCAGCGCCCCGGGATACGGACGTCCGCGCGTCCTGGGAGCTTGCGGTATACGAGAGCAATGGTCGTAGCCCGCGCCCCCCGCAGCACCTGGATCGAAGCAGGATTGCGAGCGCTCGCCGTCGGCGGCCCGGACGCCGTCCGGGTCGAGGCGCTCGCACGGACGCTCGGGGTCACCAAGGGCAGCTTCTACTGGCACTTCGAGAACCGGGACGCCCTGCTCGACGACATCCTCGACACGTGGGAGCGGGTGAGCGTCGACGACGTGATCGAGCGCATCGAGGGCACGCGCGCGGAACAGGCCGCCAGCGCGAGGTCGAAGCTGGAGCGCCTCGGGGCGCTCATCCTCTCCACCGACGTGCTCGGCATCGAGCCGCTCGCGGTCGACCTCGCGATTCGCGACTGGGCCCGCCGGGACGAGACGGTCGCCCACCGGCTGCGCAGCATGGACAACCGCCGGATGGACTACATGCGCTCCCTCTTCAGAACCTTCTGCGCCGACCCGACCGAGGTCGAGGACCGCTGCCTGCTCGCCTTCTCGCTCTGGATCGGGAGCCACTTCATCGCCGCCGAGCACCGCGGCCGCAGCCGCGCCAACGTGCTGCAGGGCGCCTTCCAGCGGATCATCGAGGCCTGACCCTCGCCGGACCGCGGTCCGGTGCGTCGGATCGGCCAAGCGGCGCTCTGCATTGCTCCGCTTGGTTTGAAAACTTTGAGCATTTATATTGCAGCGCTACGTGAGCTTGTCTGCTGACCGTCGAGGGGGGGCGCTGGCAAGGGCCCGGGGGGCTGCAGGTGCGGGGGTGACGTTGACGCCCGTGGCCTGGCGAGCCGAGCTCGACCTTGCGCTGGAAGAGTGGCTGGAGTCAGGCCGCAGGCTCGGGCTGCTGGGGCGCAACGTGCCCTGGTGGATCGGCGATTGGCTTCGCTACGGCAATCACGCCTACGGGGAGCGCTACGTCCGCGCCGCCCGCATCACCGGCTATGACGCCCAAACGCTGATGAACATGGTCTATGTCGCGTCGCACTTCCCGCCGACGCGCCGGCGGGGCAGCCTCTCGTGGAGTCACCATGCCGAGCTCGCCTCGCTCGAATCGGATGAGCAGGACGCGTGGCTCGACCGCGCGGAGGCCGAGAGGCTGTCCGTCCGCTGCCTGCGGCAGGAGCTGCGCGCCCAGTTGCGCGGCTCCGGTGCAGCGAAGCGGCAGAGGCTGATCGAGTCGCGCGAGGCCGCCGTCGCTCCGCCCGCGGAGGAGCCGATCGTGTGCCCGTCGTGCGGGCAGACGTTGGCGACGAACGGCAACGGCTCCGCGTAGGTTCTCAACGTTTCTCCTGACGTCGGGAGATGCCGCCGGCGACGTTGGACCGTCGCCACGCACCGGGTTAGACCTTTTGAGATGTCCGTCCCGCTGGAAGCGACACGGCACAGCAGCGTCTCCGTGGACGCCGGCGGCGCGTCGAGCCTCGTCACAAGACGGATCCAGGCGCTGCTCGATCCCGACACGTTCGAGCCGCTGCGGAGCGCGGTCGCGGACGGCGTCATCGGCGGCACCGGCCGGCTCGGCGGTCGACCCGTCTGCGTCTGGGCCCAGGAGGCGACGCACAAGGGCGGCTCGCTGGGCATCGCCGGCGCCGAGACGATCGTGCACACGATCCAGCGCGCGCATCGCGCGGGCGTGCCGGTGGTGGGACTCACTCACTCGGCCGGAGCCCGCCTGCAGGAGGGTGTTACCGCACTGACCGCCTACGGCGCGATCTTCCACGCGCAGGCGGTCGCGCGTGTCCCTCAGGTGACGCTCGTCGTCGGCACGTGCGCCGGCGGCGCCGCCTATTCGCCCGCCCTCGGCGACTTCGTCGTGATGGTCGGCCGCGATGCGCGGATGTTCCTCACCGGTCCGCAGGTCGTCGAGCAGGTCACCCGCGAGCGCATCACCGCGGAGGAGCTCGGCGGCGCGCGCGTCCAGTCCGCGAACGGCGTCGCCCACCTCTGCGTGGAGGACGACGTCGACGCACCGGCGGTCCTGAGGGACCTGATGGACTACCTCCCGTCCGTGCTCGGCGGAGCGGTGCCGATCGCCGCGCCCGCGGACCCACCGGATGGCAGCCCTGCGGACCCGCTGCCATCGAGCACGAGGAAGGTCTACGACGTCCGCCACGTGATCGAGAAGCTCGTCGACGGCGGCCGGCTGCTCGAGCTTGCGGGCCGCTGGGCCCGCAACATGGTCACCGGCTTCGCCCGCCTCGAGGGCCGCGCGGTAGGCGTCATCGCGAACCAGCCGCGCTACCTGGGCGGCGCGATCGACGCGCGCGCCTCGGAGAAGGGCGCATGGTTCGTGAACGCCTGCGACCGGCTGCGGATCCCGCTCGTCGTGCTGGTCGACACACCGGGCTTCCTCCCGGGCGGTCGGCAGGAGCGGGCCGGCGTCATCCGCCACGGGGCGTCGCTGCTGCGCGCGTTCTCATGCGCCACCGTCCCCAAGCTGACGATCACGCTGCGCCAGTCATACGGCGGCGCCCACATCGTCATGAACTCGCGCGGCCTCGGTGCCGACCTCACGCTCGCCTGGCCAGGGTCCGACATCGGGATCATGGGCGCCCGTCAGGCTGTGGCGATCATTGAGCGCCGAGCCGTCGCTGCGGGGGCGGACATCGATGCGCTCGCGGACCGGTACGCCCGGGAGCAGTTGCCGGCGGCCGTGTCGGCGGCGCGCGGGCACATCGACGAGATCGTCTCACCGGAACGGACGCGCGAGCGCCTGCTGAGCGCGCTCGCGCTTCACGACTGAGCAGTAGCTGCACTCCGCGGCCGGCGCGGCAGGCGGCGCACAAGCCATGCCGGGAGCCACCAGCTGCGCTCGCCGAGCAGCCGCATGATCGCCGGCAGCCCGAGCAGGCAGACAAGCCCCGCGGCGAGCAGGGTGCCGACGGCGAGACCGACGCCGAAGCTGCGGACGCTCGCGAACGACGGCGTCGCGAAGGCGGCGAAGATCGCGACCATGACCGCCGTCCAGGCGGCGAGCGGCGCCGCGCTGCTGCGGAGGCCGTTCGCGACCGCCAGCTCGGCGCTGCCGGTCCGCTCGCGCTCCTCACGCATGCGCGTGAGCACGAACAGCTCGCACCCGATCGCCAGGCCGAAGATCGCCGCGATCAGCACCGCGACGGCGACGGTCTCGACGTAGTGCAGCCCCCCCAGCAGGGAGTCGTCGACGAGCGCCAGCACGCCGAGGGCGGCGCCGGCGGTGAGCGCGTTCAGCGCTGCGGCGATGAGCGGGAGGACGAGCGACCGGAGGCTCGCAGCCAGCACGACCGCCGTGAGCGCGGACAGCAGCAGCACCAGCAGCGGGATGCGGTCGTGGATCGCAGCGTCCTGATCCCACAGCGCCGCCGCCGGCCCCGCGACCACGACGTCGCTGCCGGTGCGCCGCCCGAGCGCGTCGGCGCGCCGCGCGAGCCGCTCGCGCGTGCGCTGCGTCGCGGCGCTCAGCAGGCCGGTCGTCGGGATCACGAGCATGCGGGCCGCGTTGCCCCCGCGGTCGACGTTGATGAGCAGCGCGGCCTGGCTGCGGTCGCGCCGGTCGGCGCGGTCGAGGCCGGCGAGCACCAGGTACCCCGAGCCGAGCAGGCCGGGAGTGCGTCTGCGCAGGCGGTTCAAGGCGCCCCCGCCCGCGAACGCCGAGCCCTGCTGGCGGCGCACCCCGCGCTCGATCCGGCCGAGCCCTCTGACCAGCGCTTGCGAACCGGACGCGCCGCTCCCCAGCCCGTCCGCGAGCCGCCCGGTGCCCGAGCGCGCCTGGCCGAGCCCGCCGGCCAGCGCGTCGGCGCCGTGGGACAGTCTCCCGACCCCCGTCGCCAGCTGGCCGCTGCCGTCCTGCAGCCGCGCGAAGCCCGTGACGAGACGATCGCCGCCGGAGGCGAGCCGGTCGAGGCCGCCGGACAGCTGGCCGGCGCCGCGCGTGAGGCGGTCGATCCCGCTCTGCGCTGCGCGGCCGCTGGCGGCCGCGCGGTCCGCGACGTAGACGCCGAGGCTGAGCTCGCCGGCGGCGTCCTGCACGCCGTCGCCGATCCCCTGCTCGCCGCTGTCCGACGGTTCGCCGGTCGCGGGGTCGACGCCGGTCACGGCGATGCTGGCCTGCTGCACCGCCTGAATCGCGGCCTGGTACTGCGGGTCGGCCTTCGCCGTCGTCATGCGCCGCAGGGCGCTCCAGGCGGCGTCGAGCTGCGCCCCGGCGCCGTCCACGCGCCCGCGCGCGTCGTCGAGCTGACCGCCACCGCTGGTGAGGGCGCCCTTCACCTCGGCGGCGTGGCTCGCCATCGTGGCGGGGGTCGCCTGCACGCCCGTCAGCCCCCGGCTGAGGGCGTCGGCGCCGGCCCTGGCCTGGTCGGTCGCCCGTGCGAGTCGCCCGCCGCGGTCCGACGCCTGGCGAAGGCCGGCGACGAGCCGCTCCGACGTCGGCTGCGAGGAGCGCAGCTCGCTCGCGAGGCCATCGGCGTCGGCCTGCGTGCGCCCGGTCGCGGAGACCAGCGACGCAGCCCCGGCGGCAGCGGTGGCGAGTCCGGTGGAGATCCGGTCGGCGCTCACCTGCGCATCTCCCACGCCGGTGCCGACGCGGACGAGCCTGCGCTTGCCGTCTGCCAGGCCGCGCCGCAGCCGGTCGAGCCGGTCCGGGGTTCTCCCCAGCTGGCGAGCGCCGCGCTCCACGCGGCTGAGCCCGAGCAGCGTCGCCACGCCCGGGTCGCGCGCGACGGCGCGCTCGAAGCGGGCCAGCGCCCGCAGGCGTCCGGGCTCGGTGACGGGGCGCCTGCCTCCGTCCATCACGATCTCGAACGGCGCGCCCCAGCCCGGGCCGAGCGTCCGCTCGACGGCCTCGAACTGCGCGCGATCCCGGTTGCCGGGCGGGAGCGATGCGGGACTCGAGGGGCCCGTGTCGAGCGCGAACGCAGCGGCGGCGCCCGCGAGCAGCAACAGGACCGCCATTGCTGCGGCCAGCTCGGCGGGCCCCCGGCGCGCGCCCGCCGCCCGGCGCGACGGCGAGGCGCTCACCGCAGGCGCGTCGAGCAGGACCAGCAGCGCCGGAACCACGACGATCGCCGCGACGACGCTCAGCAGCGAGGCGACGACGATGGCGGCGGCGGCCGCGTCGAAGACCTCCCCCGGCAGCACCTGTGCCGCGGTCAGCAGCGAGAGCGCCAGCGCCGTGCCTGCGAGCGTCACCGCCCGGCCGGTGGTGGCGACGGCGGCCTGCGCGGCCGCAGGCAGGCTCTCGCCGCCGCGCAGCTCCTCACGGAAGCGGAAGACGACGAGCAGCGAGTAGCCCACCCCGAGCGCGGCTGCGAGCATCGCCGCGAGCACGGCGGCGAGTGCGGTCAGCTCGACCGAGCCGCTGAGCAGGTCCATCATCCCGCGGCTCGCGGCGACGGTGGCCGCGCCGACGAACGGGGGGACGAGCGCGAGCACCGAGCGGAACGTCAGCAGCAGCGCCACCACTGCGAGCAGGAGGATCGGCAGGGCGCTCAGCACGCCTGTGCCGGTCGCATCGGACGCCGCGTGCGCCGCCGCGGCGCTGAGCACCGGCGAGCCGGTGAGGTCGGCGCGCAGCGGCGGCCGCACGGTCCGCGCGATCGCGGTCCGCACCGGCGCGACCACGTCGGCGGCGTCCTGGCCGGCGGCGCGCTCGACGTTCACGACCACGACGGCCGTTCGCGGGCTCGGACGCAGCGCGCCGCTCGCCCCGTCCGCGCGCCACGGCGAGACCACGTGGGTGCGCGGAAGCGCGTCGAGCGCCCGCGCGGCGCGCGGCCCCTCCCGATCGAGCGCGCCGCGGGGGCCGCGCAGCATCAGCACGAGCTCGTCCTGCGCGCCGAAGTCGCGCACCGCCAGCTGCGCTCCGCGGCTCGCGGACACGTCACCGCCGAGCTGGGGCGCCGCGAGCCGGTGCTCGAGGCCGATCCCCTCGACCGCCAGCAGGGCGGTCGCCGCCAGCCATACCACCAGCACGACGCGCGCGTGGCGGACCACGACGCCCGCGAGGCGGTGCAGCAGAGAGTCCTGGGCCGGCGCGCGCGCCGGAAGTCCATCGGCGGTCATGAGCAGGAAGCAGCTGTATAGCCTCAGTCGAGCGCTTTACTCAAATCGTGCTCAACGTACAGCGAAGCTCGGGTGGGCGTGCCGGTATGCCTTACGCCAACAGCACGACGGCCGTCGCCACGAGCCCGCCGTCGACGCACCAGCGCCCGCGGAGCTCGGTCAGCGGCGCGCCGGCGACCACGGGCCCGGGGACGAGCAGGCGGGCGCGGAAGCTCCGCGCGCTCGTGTCGACGCTCAGCTCGACGTCTTCGAAGCCCAGCCACCGCCGGGTGAGCGGAAACCAGACCTTGTAGACCGCCTCCTTGGCACTGAACAGCAGCCGGTCGAGGTGGACGCCGGCCGTCCGGTCCATGACCGTCGCGCGCTCGGGCCCAAACGCCACCTGCGCCAGCACGCCGGCGGGCAGCGGCTCGTGGACCTCCGCGTCGACGCCGACCGCCAGCACCTCGTCCGCCGTGGCGACGGCGCACGCGCGGTAGCCGCGGCAGTGGGTGATGCTGCCGACGACGCCGTCCGGCCACACCGGCTCGCCGCGCTCCCCAGCGGGGATCGCGACGGGGCCGATTCCGAGCCTCCGCAGCGCCAGGCGCGCGCACGTGCGCCCGGTCGCGAACTCGCGCCGGCGCGTCGCGACGGCGCGCGCCACCGCCGCCTCCTCGGCCGCCGGCAGCTCCGCCTCGAGGTCCTCGCGCGAGGAGGCGACCGCGACCGCGTCGGGCACCAGCCGCTCGATCACCCGGAATTCCCCGGCACGATGCGCCGCGGCACCGGGAAGCGGGCGGGCCAGCGCCTGCGCTGCTGCGGATAGCCGAGCGAGACCTCCTCGAACACGACGCCGTCGTGGAGCGTGGTGCGTGGGATGTGCAGGTGTCCGTACACGACCGTGCGGGCGTTGAAGCGCGTGTGCCAGCCGGCTGTGGCGACCGTGCCGCACCACTGCGCGAACTCGGGGTGATACAGCGGCCGGGTGAGCTCGGCCAACAGCGGGAAGTGGCTGACGAGCACCGATGGCCTCCCCTCGGCGGCCATCGCGGTCAGCCGCCGCTCCGTCCAGGCCACGCGCGCCCGGCACCACTCCTCGCGCGAGCCGTACGGATCCGGGTGCAGCACGAGCTCGTCCGAGCACACGACGCCCGCGCGATGCGCCCGCGCGAGCGAGGCGCGCTTCGTCGCTCCGACGTTGCGGCCGAAGCTGTAGTCGTAGAGCGTGAACAGCGGGGCGACGACGACGGGGCCGTCCGGACCGGGCCAGACCGGGTAGGGGTCCTCCGGCGTGAGGATCCCGTGCGCGCGGCAGTAGCGCACGAGGTGGCGGTAGCGCTCCTCGCCGCGCAGCTGCACGGGGTCCGCGGGACACGTCCACAGCTCGTGATTGCCGGGCACCCAGATCACCTGCGCGAAGCGCCGCGCGAGCGTGGCGAGCGCCCACTCGACGTCCGCCATGACCTCGCCGACGTCGCCGCAGGCGATCAGCCAGTCGCCCTCGTGCGCGGGCCGCAGCGCCTCCACGAAGCGGCGGTTCTCGAGCACCTCGACGTGCAGGTCGCCGACCGCCACCAACGCCGCTTGCACGGACATTGCGCCTCCCGCCCGGCGCCTATCTAATTGGCGGCGCATGCCGCCGGCTCTCGACCACGACGCGCAGGCGCTGCTCGACGCGATGGCCGCGTCCGGTGCGCCGCACCTCTCCACGCTCTCCGTCGCGGAGGCGCGCGCCCGCGTCCGCGCAGCGCTGGTCTCGAAGGGCGCGCCGCTGCCGCTGCACAGCGTGGAGGACGTCTCGCTGCCCGCGCCGAGCGGCGCGCTGCGCCTGCGGCTGTATCGGCCCGCGGACGGCCGGCTGCCCGTCGCGCTGTTCCTCCACGGCGGCGGCTGGACCGTCAACGACGTCGACACGCACGACGAGCTGTGCCGGCGGCTCGCCAAGCGCTCCGGATGGCTGTTCGCTTCGCTGGAATATCGGAAGGCTCCCGAGCACAAGCATCCAGCAGCGCTGGAGGACGCGCACCTCGCGTACCGCTGGCTGCTCGACAACGCCGCGTCGCTCGGATCCGCCCCGTCGCCGACCGCGCTGGTCGGCGAGAGCTCCGGGGCGATGCTCGCGGCCAACCTGTCGGCGCTGCTGCGCGACCTCGGGGCTCCGCCGCCCGCTCGCCAGGTACTCGCGTACCCGAGCACCGACGGCTTCGACCGCTGGCCGTCCTACCGCGAGCGCGGGAGCGGATACATCCTCGACCGCGCGCTGATGCGGTGGTACTTCGACCAGTTCCTCCCGGCCGACGCGGCGGCGGGCGGGCCGTACCTGCTCCCGCTTGCGGCCGAGGAGCTCGCGGGGCTGCCGGCGACGCTGATGCTCACCGCCGAGTTCGACCCGCTGCGCGACGAGGGGATCGCGTACGCGAAGCGGCTGGCGGACGCGGGCGTGTCCGTCGAGCACGTGCACGCGTCCGACCAGATGCACGGCTTCCTGCTGCTCGGGCGGGCGGTGCCGAAGGCGGGCGCGCTGGTGGACCGCGTGGCCGACTGGCTCGCCCGCGCGCGTCCGCCTCAGGCCTGACCGGCCTCCGGCTGCTCAGCGCCAGGCTCGCCTGCAGGGGTCAAGCGCTCGGCGAGGTCGTCGATCCAGTGCGGCACATGCCAGGCACGCTCGCCCGCGAGGCGCACCACCGCCGGCAGCAGGACGAGGCGCAGCAGCGTCGCGTCGAGGATGACGGCAACGCCCAGGCCGACCCCGACCTGCCGCAGCGACACGATCGGGCTCACCAGCGCGAACGCCAGGAAGACGCCCGCCATGATCGCGGCGGCGCCCGTCAGGATGCCCGCCGTTCCCTCAACGCCGTAGGCGATCGCGCCATCGACCGATCCGGTTCGGTCAAACCCCTCCCGCATGCGGTCGAGGATGAAGATGGCGTAGTCGAGCGAGAGGCCGAAGGTGACCGTGAAGACGACGATCAACATGATCGCGTCCACGAACCCGGGGCCGCCCAGCAGCGGGTTCGGCCCGAACGCCAGCGCCAGCACGCCGAACGCCGCGAGCAGCGTGAGCACGTTCAGCACCACGGCGATCAGCGGGAGGATCAGGCTGCGCATCATCGGCACAAGCACGAGGTAGGCGACGGCCGCCAGCATGAGCACGAGCACCGGCATGACCTCGCGCGCGTTCTGGTCGAAGTCGGCGAGCTGGGTCGCGGGCCCGCCGACGACCGCAGTCGCGCCGATCCGCTTCGCGAACTTCTGCGCCATCGCTTCGAGATGCGGCCGGTACGGGTCACCGGCACGCGTCGGGAGGGCATCGCGCGGGGATACGAGGAAGCGGACGGCCGAGCCGCCGCGGTCGTAGTTGATCGCCCAAGCAGCCGCGGCCTGCTGCGAGCGCGACGCGGTCTCGATCCCCGCGATCGTGGCGTACCCGGACTGGAACAAGCGGCCGAACCGGCGGGTGTCGCCGAGGCCCCTCGAGAGATGCGCGGCCTGTCGCCGCAGCCGGCTCGCGTTGTCGTGGGCGCCGTCGAGCCCGCCCGCGAGCGGCGCTGCACCGCTCGCGTCGACGCCGAGCGAGGAGACGAGGCGCCCGCTGCCCGCGCCGAGCGCCTGGGCGCCGGACACCAGCGCACCGGTCCTGGCCGCCGAGCGGGCGAGGCTCTGATCAAGTCCCTGTGCGTCGGCGAGCGCGCGCTGCGTGTGCTGCCCGAGCGCGCCCTCGTCCGCGGCCAGCCCGCTCACGCGGTTCTCCAGCGTGCTGGACGAGGTCGCCAGCCCCGCGAGCTGCGTGCCGAGCGTCTCGACGTCGTCGCGCAGTGCACGCGCGGCGTCCGCTCCGCGCGCGGTATCCGCGGCGCCCTGCGACAGCGCTCCCGGCAGCCCGCCGAGCGTCGCGACCGCGCCCGCAAGCGCGTCGTGCGCACCCTGGTAGCTCGGGTCGGCCTTCGCTTCGGACTGCATCTGCTCGACCGCCTGGAGCGCCGCGGCCGCCTGCGCGGCGGCGCTGCCCGCGCGGTCGCGCTCATGGCTCAGCGCGCCGGCCGTGCCGTCGAGGGTGCTCACGAGGTTGGAGACGGCCGGGGCGGACGCCTGAACTCTGCGCTCGGCGAGCGCGATCCCCTGCGCGATCTGCCCGGCGCCGTCGCTCGCGCGTCTGCTGCCATCCGTGAACGCGCGCACGCCCGCGAGCGCGCGGGTCAGCCCGTCGCTGACGCGCGCACCGCCGCTGTGCGCGGCCCCCGCCCCGGCGTCGAGCAGTGCGACCCCGCGCTCGACCCTGGCGTGCCCGTCGTGCAGCTGCTGGGAGCCGTGCACCGCATCCCCGAGGCCGGCGGCGAGCCTGTCCGCGCCGCCCGCGGCGCGGGCGAGGCCGTTCTCGAGGCGCGTCGCACCGCGCTGGCCCTTGCGCGCCGTCGACTGCGCCTTCCCCAGTCGGCGCGGCACCGTCGTGAGCTCGGCGGTGCGCCTGGCGAGGACCGCCGGACCCAGCACCTGCGCGGTCTGCGGGTCGCGCCGCAGCTCACGCTCGAACGCCGCCAGCTGCTTCAGGCGCCCGTCGGCGAGCGTCCCTCTGCGCGCCACGACCGTCACGACGAACGGCAGCGCCTGTGCACCGCCGAGCTCCCTTACGACCGCGTAGAAGTCGGTGCGCGCCGACGAGCTCGTGGGCAGGATGCGCGGGTCCGGCGGACCGCTCTGAAGGCTCAGCACAGGGATCGCCAGCAGCGCGATCACGGTCAGCACCGCCGCGGTGGCGAGCACCGGGCGACGCAGCGCGCGCGTGGCGAGCCGGCCCCAGCGAAGGCTCTCGGCGCCAGGCGGGAACACCTGGTAGCGGTTGATGTCGTGTCCCGCCCACCGCAGCAGCGGCGGCAACGCGACCGCGGCGCCGACCACGCTCAGCAGCACGGCGGAGAGGATCCCCACCGTCGCGGACTTCAGGACCGACGCCGGCGCCACGACGAGCGCGGTGAGCATCGCGAGCGACAGCGTCGCGGCGGCGAACTTCACCGTCCGGCCGGCGCGCGCGAGGGCGATGTCGGACGCCTCGCGCACCGACGCGCCCGCCGCCAGCTCGGACCGGAAGCGCGCGACGAGCAGCAGCGAGTAGTCGACCCCGAGCGCGAGCGCCGCCACCGTCCCGAGGGTGATCGACGACGCCTCGAGCGGCAGGACGAAGCGGTTGATCAGATCGAGCAGGCCGGCCCCTGCGAGCGCGGCGGAGCCGCCCAGGAACAGCGGCATCGCCGCCGCGATCGGCGTCCCGAAGATCCACAGCAGCAGGAGCACGAGGATCGGCGCGGCCGCCAGCTCGCCGATCTCCACCGCATGGATGCTTTCCTCGGTGATCGCGCGGTTGAGCTCGGCGAAGCCGGTGAGCGATGCGTGCAGCGGCGGCTTGACCTCGCGGTCCAGCAGCGCGCGCAGGCGCGCGGACTCGAACCGCGAGACGTCGTCGAACGGCTTCTCGACCCCGACCAGCAGCTCCGCCACGCCCGGCTTCGGGCGCAGCTCCGGGCGGCCCACGCGCCACGGGTCCAGCACGCGATATCCCGGGAGCCGCGCGATGCTCGACGCGATCCGCGGGCCCTGGCGGTCCAGCGCGTCCGGCGATCCCTGCAACAACACCATCAGCTGGTTCTCGGTGCCGAAGCTGCGATCGCTCACAGCGCGCGCCTCGGCGGACTTCGTGCCGGGGATCAGCACGTCGCTGGCGTGCATGCGATCGGCGGCGCCGAGTCTGAACATGCTCAGGACGCCGACCGCCGCCACGAACGCGACCAGGCGAACCCGGTCGCGCCGATCGAGCGCCCGAAAGCGCGCCAGCACGGTCCGCAGGCCCGCCGCCGCCCGCTCGCGCCTGCTCATCGGTCGCCTCCGTCCATGATCTCAGTCGCCGGCGAAGCCGTCGTGGCGCCAGTGCCGTCGAACGCGGTCCTTGACCGCCGCCGGGTAGTTGTCCTCGAAGCGCGTTCGCGGCGGGCGGCTGACGCCCACCGGCGGGAGCAGGCTCCAGACCTCGGCGGTCGCCTTCCAGCCCATCGGGAAGTCCCCCGGGTCCGGCCGCGTGTAGGGCGAGAACGCCCAGCCGAGCTTCTCGCCGAACGTCACGACGCCGTTGCGGCGGCCGTCGATGGCCCACACCAGCTCACCGACGTCGGAGGGGTCGACGTCGTCCTCGCACACGATGACCGTGTTGATCGTGCCGCTCAGCTTCGCCCCGAAGACGACGTCGCCGACGATGCGGCAGAGCTGCCGGGCGTCCGGCTCGAACGCCCGCCAGCGCTCGGGCAGGGTGACGGCGAGCCAGCCGTTGGCGGCCGCGAACGGCAGCCAGCCGGCGGTCACCGGCAGGCCCCGCTCCCGCAGCAGGTGCACGGCCTCCGCCGCCGTCGCCACGCCCCAGACGGTGTGCGTCTCATCGGCGGGCTCGCCGGAGCAGGAGAAGGGGTAGATCGGCTCGTCGCGGAACGTCACCGCCTCGACCGTGAAGACCGGCATCGGCGCACCGCCGGGCGGCGAGACGTAGCCCATGTAGTCGCCGAACGGCCCCTCGAGCGCGTGCTCCTCCAGCGAGACGCGTCCCTCGAGCACGAGCTCGCAGTCGGCAGGGACCTCGAGCTCGAGCGACTCGCAGCGGACCGTCTCGATCGGGGCGCCCAGGAACGCGCCGGCGTAGTCGGCCTCGTCCATCCGCTCGGGCAGCGGCATGCTGGCCGCGTAGAGCGCGATCGGCGGCACGCCCATCGCCACCGCGACCGGCATGTCCTCGCCGTGCCGGCGCCACTCCTTGAGCACTCTGCCGGTGTGCTGGAACGGCGCGATCGCGTACGAGGCGCGCCGCTCGTCGACCAGCATCAGGCGCGCGACCGCCCAGCTCGTCCAGCGACCGTCGGGGGTTCGCGTGACGACCATGCCGAGCGTGTTGAGGTAGCGGCCGCCGTCGCCGGCGTGCAGCAGCGGCACCGGGAGGCTCGTGAGGTCGACCTCATCCCCGCGCCAGACGTTCTGCTTGCACGGGCCGGAGTCGACGACGACCGGCGCGATCGGCGCTCGCCTGCGCGCGGCGACGAGCGCCTCGACGATCTCGCGCGCGCCGGCCGACTCCGGCAGCCCGAGCGCGAGCGCGATCCGCGCGAGCTCCCGTCCCGGCCGGCGGCTCACGCCGATCGGGGCGCCGAGCGCGCGGAAGTCCGGCTGCGCGTCTCTGACGCGCGCAAACAGTGGAGCCGGCGCGCCCGTCTCGTAGCAGCGGCGTGCGATCGCCCCCATCTCGAGGTTCCAGTCGACCTCGCGGTCGACCGTCACCAGCTCGCCGGACTCGCGCAACGCGTCGACGAAGGACCGCATGCTCGATGCGGTCGCGGCCTTCCGCCTCGTCTGCGTCGCGCCCATGATCAGACCTAGACGACGGCCCTCGTCGGCTGCGCGAACATCGCCGCGAAGCGCGCGGCCAGGAACGTGTCGCCCGTCATCGCGACGCGCCCGACGGACGCAAGCCCGAGCGGGTCGGCAGCCGCGACCTGCAGGCGCACGAGATCCGCCAGCCGCACGGTCAGGGTGGCGTCGGGCCGGCGACCGCCGGTGCGACCGCGGCGCACACGGCAGCGGCGTCGCTCGAGCGTGATCTCGAACTGGTCACGGCGGCCTCCCCGATCGCGCATGAGGTTGATCAGTATGCATGCACCGATATCCGTCATGTCGAAGTCAACCGCGTACGCAGGCCGGAAGCTCGCCCGCAGCACGAACGGCATCGCGGGCACGATGATCGGACCGGCCAGCAGCTCAAGCCGGCGATCGGGCTGGCGCGCCACGAAGCGCGCGAGCGCGACATGCAGCGCGCGCGTGCGGCGGCGCAGCCCGCGCGCCGCCGCGGCGGCGCGGTCGCGCGGCGTCGGCGGCGCGCCCGGCACGTAGACCCGCGTCACGCCCGGCCCCTCTGTCGGGAGCCAACTGGCGCGCGCCTCGGCGCGAGGCCGTTCCAGCGCGGCATCTCCGCGATCGGCACGCCGAGCAGCTCGAGCGCCCGGCCGACGGTGAAGTCGACGACCTCCTCGACGCTGCAAGGTCGCGTGTACAGCGCCGGGACCGGCGGCATCACGATCCCGCCCATCTCGGTGACCGCCTCCATCGCGCGCAGGTGCGCGAGCGTCAGCGGCGTCTCGCGGAACAGCACCACGAGCGGGCGGCGCTCCTTCAGCGTCACCTCCGCCGCACGCGTCAGCAGGTTGTCCGACAGGCCGTGCGCGATCGCCGCAAGCGTGCGGCTCGAGCACGGCGCGATCAGCATCCCCTCGGTCGGGAACGAGCCGGAGGCGATCGACGCCCCGACGTTCGCGACTCTGTGCGCGACGTCCGCGAGCCGCGCGATGTCGCGCGCCTGCAGATCGGACTCCTGCGTCGCGGTCAAGGCGGCGGCCTGCGTCATCACCAGGTGGGTCTCCACCCCCGCGGCCCGCGCCAGCTGGAGCGCGCGCACGCCGTAGGCGACGCCCGTCGCCCCGCTGATGCCGACCACGACTCGACTGGCCCCCCCGAGCATGCGAGCACGATACGGCGGTGGCGAGGGGCGAGCCACATGTCACCTCCCGACGTCGGGAGGAGCGACGCGGGCGCTTTTGACAGGCCCACGGTTCTTCTGTGAGCTGCGAGGGGTGCTGACGAGCGACAGGCAACGACGGGCGCGCGACTCCGTGGCGACGTACCTGCGCCAGCCGGACCCGCCGCCGAACCCGGCGCCTCCGGGCCGCGGCGCCGACCTCCCGCCCGGTCCGCGGCTGCCGCCGCTGGCCTGCTGCCTGTACACGGCGATGGGCTTCTGGTACCGCCGCGTCGCGTTCTTCGAGCAGTGCCGCGCGCGCTACGGGACGCCCTTCACGCTCTGGACGCGGCTTCCCCCGGTCCCGCTCGTCTGGTTCGACGACCCCGAGCACATCAAGGCGATCTTCCAGGCGCCCGCCGAGGTGCTGGACGGCGTCAACGGCTCGCTGGAGATGGAGCACTTCTTCGGTCGCACCGCCATCTCCTACAAGGAGGGCGAGGAGCATCTGGCGCGGAAGAAGGTGATCAACCGCAGCACGCACGGCGAGGAACTGAAGCGGATCAACGAGGCGATGCAGGAGATCGCCGCACGCGAGCTCGCCGCCTGGCCGCGCGAGACGCCGTTCCACGTGTGGCCGTTCGCCCGCCGGCTGGCGCTGAAGGCCGTGGTCCAGGTCTGCTTCGGCGGCGTGCGGGACGAACGGATCGACGAGCTGCTCGGCGTGGTCGAGCGGATGCTGACCTTCAACGACAACCTGATGGTCCTGCTCGCGACGCAGGAGATGCCGCCCGCCGTGGTGCGCGCGCTGGCCCTCTACGCGCCGTTCCGCCGCTTCCTCACGCTGCGCGCCCGCGCGGATCAGCTGGTCTACGACCTGATCGCCGACGGGCGCCGCTCCGGCGAGGCCCGCGGCATGCTGGGCGTCCTGCTCGCGGAGCAGCTGCCCGCCGTGGAGATCCGCGACGAGCTGATGAGCAACTTCCTCGCCGGCAGCGCGACGACGACGTCGGGCATAAGCTGGGGGATCGAGCAGCTCGCGCGCCATCCGGCGGTGCGCGAGCGGATCGTCGCGGAGATCGCGGCGGGCGAGGACGACGCCTACCTCACCGCGACCGTCAACGAGCTCCTGCGCCGCAACACGCCGTTGGCCAACTCCATGCCGCGCACCGTGATGCAGCCGTTCGAGCTCGACGGCCGCGTCTACCCGCCCGGGACGCGCCTGGTGGTGGCGAACTACCTGCTCCACCACAACCCGGCCGTCTATCCCGACCCGTATGCGTTCCGCCCCGAGCGCTTCCTCGACGACCCGCCCGGCGTCTTCACCTGGACCCCGTTCGGCGGCGGACGGAGGCGATGCCTCGGCAAGACGATCGGGGAGAACGAGGTCAAGTACGTCCTGCGCGAGCTGCTCTCGCGCTACGAGCCGCACGTCGAGGACGGGCGCGCGGGCGCAGTGGCCCACCTGGCCGTGCTGAAGCCGGTGCGACGCGTCCGCTTGGCGCCGTCCGCCGATCCCGCCGGGAGAGCGACGGCACGACACGCGAGGGCCCCGCCCGCGACGTGCCCCGCCGCGCGGCCCACCGATCCGCCAGCTCCGATCGATGCAGCTTGACGACAGGCAACGACGGACGCGCGGCCCCCTGGCGTCGTACCTGAGCCAGCCGGAGCCGCCGCCGAACCTGAAGCCTCCGGGCCGCGGAGCCGACCTTCCGCCCGGGCCGCGGATGCCGCACCTGGCCTCCACGGTGTACACGGCGATCGGCTTCTGGAGCCGGCGCATGCCGTTCTTCGAGCAATGCCGCGCACGCTACGGGACGCCCTTCACGCTGTGGATGCGGTTTCCCCCGGTCCCGCTCGTGTGGTTCGACGACCCCGAGCACGTCAAGGCGATCTTCCAGGCGCCCGCCGACGTCCTGCACGTCGGCAACGGCTCGTTGGAGCTGGAGCACTTCTTCGGTCGCACCGGCCTCGCCTTCATGGAGGAGGACGAGCACCTCACGCGCCGCAAGGTCGTCAACCGCTCCGCCCACGGCGAGGAGCTGCAGCGGGTCAACGTGGCGATGCGAGAGATCGTCGCGCGCGAGGTCGCCGCCTGGCCGCGCGAGACGCCGTTCGACGTGTGGCCGTTCGCCCGCAGGCTGGTGCTGCAGGCCGTGCTCCAGGTCTCCTTCGGGGACGACCCGGACGAGCGGATCCGGGAGCTGCTCGACGTGCTCGAACGGATGATGGCCTTCAACGAGCACTTCATATCCATACTCGCGACGCAGGAGATGCCGTCACCCGTGGTGCGCGCGCTGGCGCTCTACCCACCGTTTCGCCGCTTCCTCGCGCTGCGCGCCCGCGCGGATCGGCTGATCTACGACCTGATCGCCGACGGACGCCGCTCCGGCGAGGCCCGCGGCATGCTGGGCATCCTGCTCGCGGAGCAGCTGCCCGCCGTGGAAATCCGCGACGAGATCATGACGTTCGTCCTCGCCGGCAGCGCGACGACGACGTCGGGCACCTGCTGGGGGATCGAGCGGCTGGCGCGCGACCGCGACGCGCGCGAGCGGATCCGTGCGGAGATCGCCGTCGACGGCGACGAGACCTACCTGACGGCCTTCGTCTGCGAGCTGCTGCGCTGCAAGCCGCCGCTGCCCGCCGCCATACCGCGCACCGTGATGAAGCCGTTCGAGCTCGACGGCCGCGTCTACCCGGTCGGGACGCGCCTGGTCGTGGGGACGTATCTGCTGCATCACAATCCCGCGGTTTATCCCGACCCGTACGCGTTCCGCCCCGAGCGCTTCCTCGAGCGCCCGCCGGGCCTCTTCAGCTGGACCCCGTTCGGCGGTGGGCGACGGAAGTGCCTCGGCAAGGCAGTCGCGGAGAGCGAGATCAGGACCATCCTGCGCGAGGTGCTCGCACGTTACGAGCTGGACGTCGTGGGCGAGCCCGTGGGTGTCCCATCGGCGCCCCATCTGGCCGTATTGAAGCCGGTGCGGCGCGTCCGCTTGGCGCCGGCCGCTCAGCCTGACCGTGCGATGCAGGCGCGCGAGCCTACCGCGGCTGCGGCCGCGTCGCGCAGATCGTCTCCCTGACCCAGGCGTCGATCGCGCCGGCCGTCTGCGCCGCCGCTTCGCCGATCAGCTCGAAGTGGTGACCGGTCACCTCGACGACCTCCGGCGGCAGCTGCCACCACGGCAGCGTGCCGCGCTCGCGCGCGTCCCCAAGCGGCACGCTCGCGCGGACGAGCAGCGACGGCGCCGCGATCGGCTGCGGCTCCCATTCGGCCATCAGCCGGGCGTAGGTCCCCATCGTCATGAGGTTGTCGTCGTCGACGACCGCTTCGATCAGCGCATGCCGCTCGTCGAGGACGCTGCCCATCACCTCGCCGAAGAGCGCCGCCATCTCGTCCTGCTGCGCGGGCGCATAGGTGTCGATCAGGACGAGGCCGGCCGGCGCGAGGCCGTCGTCCTCGAGCCGCCGTGTCAGCGCATGCGCGAGCGCACCGCCAATCGAGTAGCCGGCGAGCACGAAGGCGCCGTTCGGCGCCTGCTCGCGGACGGCGGCGGCGAGCGCTTCGACGGCGGCGCTCCAGCTGGCGGGCACGCGCTCCCCCGCGCGGAATCCGGGCAGCGAGAAGGCGGACACCGTTCGCTCGCCGCCGAACCCCGCCGCGAGCCGTGCGAACTGATGCGGCCCGGAGCCGGCGAGGAATGACGGCACGCAGATCAGCTCGGCGCCGTCGTCGGTGCCGGTACCGCTCGCGAAGCTGACCAGCGGCGGCAGGCGGTCAAGCTCGGCGGCCGACCGGAAGGCCGGGCGGAACCGCGATGCGGACACGAGCAGCGGCACGAAGTCGCCCAGCAGACCGCGCTCGTGCGCCTGCTGCAGCAGGACCGTGAGCGTGCCCCCCGAGCCGTTCGCGTCCGCCGCGGCGGCGTCTCCACCGGCCCCGTCGCGCAGGCGGTCGGCGAGGTAGGCGGCGAGTCCCCGCGGCGTGGGCGTCTCGAACGCCACGGTGGGTGCGATCCGCACGTTCGTCGAACGGCCGAGGCGGTTGCGCAGCTCGACGGCGCCCAGCGAGTCGAGCCCGAGCTCGAGGATGCTGCGATCGGGATCGATCGCCGCGTCCGACTCGTGCCCGAGCACGGCCGCCAGCTCGCCGCGGACGATCTCCAGCAGCACCGCATCCCACTCCTCCGGCGGGCGCCCGGCCAGCTGCTGCGCGAGCGCATCGCCTCCGCCCCGCTCGCGCCGTGCGACCGCGCGCACCACGCCGCGCAGGACGGGTGGCAGGGCGCCCGTGCGCGCCTGCGCACGCAGCACGCCGGCATCCAGCGGCGCCGGCACGATCAGCGTCGCGTCGATCGAGCGTGCGCGCTCGAACAGCTCCAGGCCCTGGTCGGGCGGCATCGGCACGAGCCCGATCCGCGCGCGGATCGCCTGACCGATCCGCTCGAACTCGGCGGCGGCGGCGCCCGCCATCCCGCTGGCGACGTTCCACAGCCCCCACGCCATCGACGTCGCCGGCAACCCCTGCGCGCGGCGGCGCTGCGCGAGCGCGTCGAGGACGGCATTCGCGGCGGCGTAGCTGCCCTGCCCCGCCCCGCCCAGCAGCGGCGCCGCAGACGAGAAGAGGATGAAGTCCGCGAGCTGGAGGTCCCTCGTCAGCTCGTGCAGGTGCAGGCTGCCGTCGACCTTGGGCGCCAGCACGCGGTCGACCTGGTCGGGAGCGAGCGACGGGATCGTCCCGTCCTCCATCACGCCGGCCGTGTGGATCACCGCGGTCAGCGGGCGCTCCGGGGGGATCGACGCCAGCAGCCTCGCGACCGCGTCGCGATCGGCGAGGTCACAGGCGGCGAGCGTCGCCTCGCAGCCCCGCTCGGCCAACTGGGCGACGAGCTCGCCGGAGCCCTCGGCATCCGCGCCGCGGCGACTGGCGAGCAGCAGATGACGCGCCCCGCGCTCAGCCAGATGGCGCGCGAGCACCGCCCCGAGCCCGCCGGTGCCGCCCGTCACCAGCACGGTGCCGCCGGGCGTGGCGGGCTCCGCGGCCTGGGCCTGCGCCGGAGGGCGCGCGAAGCGCGGTGCATACGCCGCCCCCGACCGGATCGCGAGCTGTGGATCGTCAACCGCGAGCAGGGGCAGCCAGGGGGTGTCGCCGTCCCCGTCGAGGTCGACGCTCACGATCCGGCCGGGGTTCTCTGCCGCGGCGCTGCGGGCGAGGCCCCAGACGGCGGCCGCCGGCAGCTGCGGAACCTCCCCGGCGCGGGCGGCCACGGCGCCGCGCGTCACGAGCACCAGGCGCGCGTCGGCGAACGCGTCGGACGCCACCCACTGTTGCAGCAGCGCGAGCGCTCGCCGGACGGCGTCGTGGACCGCGTCTGCCTCATCTTCTCCCTCGTGGCCGTCGCCGACGGCAGCGAAGACGGCGTCAGGGACGGCAGCCCCCGCGTCGAGCGCGGCGCCGAGCTCGGCCAGGTCCTCGTACCGCTGAGCGCCGGCCGGCGCGCCGGCCACGTCGCCGATCGTCGCGAAGCGCGGCGCGGCGCCGTTGGACGCGGCGAGCGGGATCTCAGCGAGCTCCATTACGAACAGCGAGCTCGCACCGGCATCGCGCGCGGACGCCATGCGCGCGACGTCGATCGTCCGCGCCATGACGGTCTCGACGACGAGCGTCGGCGCTCCGCGCTCGTCGAGCGCCGTGAGGGACAGCGTGTCCTCGCCGGTCGCCCGCACCGACACGCGCATCGACGAGGCCCCCGCCTGCAGCAGCCGCACGCCCGACCACATGAAGGGCAGCGGCACATGGCCCGGCTCCAGCCCGTCGGAGAGCAGGCCCAGCAGCGCGTGGAAGCCGGCGTCGAAGAGGGCAGGATGGATGCCGAAGCCTGTAGCCGCGCGGGCGCTGTCGCCGTCGAGCGAGACCTCGGCGAGCACCTCCTCGCCGCGCCGCCAGGCGGCCGTGACGCCCTGGAACACCGGCCCGTAGGCGTAGCCGCTCGCGGCGAGGCGGTCGTACAGGTCCTCGACGTCGATCCGCTCGGCGCCCGGCGGCGGCCACGGCTCGCCGGCCAGCCGCTCGGCGCGCGCCTCGCCCGCTCCGTCGACGACAGGCGTCAACAGCCCGCTCGCGTTGCGGGTCCAGTCCGACGGGCCGTCGGCGTGCTCCTGCTCAGGCCGCGACCAGATCTCGATCTCGCGGCGGCCGCCTGCCTGCGGCTCGCCGACGGAGACCTGCACCTGGACCGCACCGTGCTCGGGCAGCAGCAGCGGCGACTCGATCATCAGCTCCTCGATCGCCTCGCAGCCGACCTCGCCTGCGACGCACAGCGCGAGCTCGGCGAACCCGGTTCCCGGCAGGAGCACCGTGTCGAAGACGGCGTGGTCGCCGATCCACGGATGCGTCGCGAGCGACCACGTGCCGGTGAACAGCCACTCGTCCGCGGCGGCCGCAGGCACTGCGGCGCCGAGCAGCGGATGGTCGATCTGCGCCAGGCCGGCGGCCGCCACGTCGCCGGCGCCGCGCACCGCCGTCAGCCAGTAGCGCTCGCGCTGGAACGCATACGTGGGCAGCTCGACCCGCCGGGCGCCGGTCCCCTCGTAGTACGCCGACCAGTCGACGGACGCGCCGCGGGTCTCGAGCGCGCCGAGGCACGCGAGCAGCGTGCGGAGCTCGTCCCGGTCCCTGCGCAGCGCGGGGACGAACAGACCGCGATCGGCGAGCTCCTCGGAGACGGAGTCGCGCGCGAGCGCCGTCAGCACCGCGTCCGGGCCGAGCTCGACGAAGCGCGTCACCCCGAGCTGCTCGAGCGCGCGCACGCCGTCTGCGAAGCGGACCGGCTCGCGCACGTGCGCGACCCAGTAGTCCGGGTCGCAGAGCTGCTCGGAGATCTCCGCGCCGGTCAGGTTGGAGACGATCGGGATGCGCGGAGGCTGGAAGCTCAGGCCCTCCGCGACCGCGCGGAACTCGGCGAGCATCGGCTCCATCAGGTGCGAGTGGAACGCATGGCTGACCGCGAGTCGCGACGTCCTGCGAGCGCGCTCGGCCCACAGCGCCTCGATCTCCGCGATCGCGTCCGTCTCGCCGGAGACGACCACCGCGCGCGGGCCGTTGACCGCCGCCAACGACACGCCGTCCACGGCCGCAAGCGTCGCGGCGACCTCGTCCTCCGAGGCCTCGATCGCCAGCATCGCGCCGCCCTCCGGCAAGGCGCCCATCAGGCGGCCGCGGGCGGCCACCAGCGCGCACGCGTCGGCGAGCGACAGCACGCCGGCCACGTGGGCCGCGGTCAGCTCGCCGATCGAGTGGCCGACGAGCCGGTCAGCCCGCACGCCCCAGGACTCCAGCAGCCGGTAGAGCGCGACCTCGAGCGCGAACACGCTCGCCTGGGTGAATTCGGTGCGGTCGAGCAGGGCAGCCTCGGGCGACCCCTCGGTCGCGAGCATCAACTCGCGCAGCGAGCGTCCGAGCCGCGGGTCCAGCTCCGCGCAGACGGCGTCGAGCGCCCGCGCGAAGACGGGCTGCTCGCGATACAGCGCCGCACCCATGCCGGGCCGCTGCGCTCCCTGTCCGGTGAAGAGGAAGGCCGTCATGCCGAAGCGCGCCTCGCCCGTGATCACGCCGGTTCCGGGGTTGCCCGCGGCGAGCGCGTCCAAGCCGGCGATCAGCTCCTCGCGGCTCGATCCGAGCACGACCGCACGCTGGTGCAGCCGCGCCCGCGACGTCACGAGCGAGTACCCGACATCCACGGGGTCGAGCTCGGGATCTGCCGCGAGCTGCTCGCGCAGGCGCGCGGCCTGCCCTCGCAACCCGGCCTCGCCGCGTCCGGAGATCGGCAGCGGGACGACCGCCACCCTGGCGCTCGGCGCAGTCGGCCGCTCAGCGCGCGCCGGCGCCGGCGCCTCCTCGAGGATGACGTGCGCGTTGGTGCCGCTGATCCCGAACGATGAGACGCCGGCGCGACGCGGGCGCGCCCCGGCCGGCCACTCCACCGCGTCGTGCAGGAGCTCGATCTGTCCTGCCGACCAGTCGACGTGCGGGCTCGGCTGCTCGCAGTGCAGCGATGGCGGCAGCAGCCCGTGCCGCATCGCCTGCACCATCTTGATCACGCCCGCGACGCCGGCGGCCGCCTGCGTGTGCCCGATGTTGGACTTGACCGAGCCGAGCCGGAGCGGCCCGTTCGCGCGGCTCTGCCCGTAGGTCTCCAGCAGCGCCTGCGCCTCGATCGGGTCGCCCAGCGTCGTCCCCGTCCCATGGCCCTCGACGACGTCCACGTCGGCGGGAGAGAGCCCGGCGTTCGCCAGCGCCCGCTCGATCACGCGCTCCTGCGAGGGCCCGTTCGGCGCCGCCAGGCCGTTCGACGCGCCGTCCTGGTTGACCGCGCTGCCGCGCACGACCGCGAGGACGGGGTGGCCGAGCCGCTGCGCGTCGGACAGCCGCTCGAGCACCACCAGCCCGGCGCCCTCGGCCCAGCCGACGCCGTCGGCGTCCGCCCCGAACGACTTGCAGCGTCCGTCCGGGGAGAGACCACGCTGGCGGCTGAACTCCACGAACAGCATCGGATTGGCGAGCACCGTCACCCCGCCGGCGATCGCCAGCGACGACTCCCCCGAGCGCAGCGCCTGAGCGGCCAGGTGCAGCGCCACGAGCGATGACGAGCAGGCCGTGTCGACCGTCACCGCCGGACCCTCGAAGCCGAAGGTGTACGCGATGCGACCGGACACCACGCTGCCGGCCGATCCGATTCCGAGCCATCCCTCCAGCTCGCCCGAGCCGCCCTGGCCGCCGAAGGCGTAGTCCTGGTACATCACGCCGGTGAAGACGCCGGTGTCGCTTCTGCGCAGCGAATCCGGGTCGATGCCGGCATGCTCGAGCGCCTCCCAGGTGACCTCGAGCAGCAGCCGCTGCTGCGGATCGGTCGCGAGCGCCTCGCGCGGCCCCATCGCAAAGAACCCGGCGTCGAACTCGCCGGCGTCGTAGACGAACCCGCCGTGGCGGGTGTAGGAGGAGCCGAGCCGCTCGGGGTCGGGGTCGAACAGCCGCTCGACGTCCCAGCCGCGATCCTCGGGGAACGCGCCGATCGCGTCGCGACCCTCGACGACCAGCCGCCACAGCTCCTCCGGCGAGCGCACGCCGCCGGGGTAGCGGCAGCTCATCCCGACGATCGCGATCGGCTCGTCCGTCGGAGCCGGCGGACGTGTCGCAGCCGGCAGGGCCCGCTGCGCGCCCGCCAGCTTCGCGACGAGGTACGCCGCCGCCGCGGCCGGCGTCGGATGGTCGAACACGACCGTCGCCGGCAGCCGCAGCCCGGTCGCCTGGATCAGGCGGTTGCGCAGCTCGACCGCCGCGAGCGAATCGAACCCCATGTCCTTGAAGCTCTTGTCCGGGTCGACCGCCTGCGGCGACGGATGCCCCAGCACCGCGGCGATGTGCCCGCGGATCAGGTCGAGCGTGACCTGCTGCCACTCCGACTCGGGCGCCTGCGCCAGCATGCGCGCCAACGCCCCCCTGGCGCCGGCGCCACGACGCGCCGGCGCTCGCACCACGCCACTGAGGATCGGCGGCAGCGCGCCGGCCCTGGCCACCGTCCGCAGCGCCGCGGCATCGAGGGCGATCGGCACCAGCCGGGCGTCGGGAGCGACGAGTGCGACGTCCAGCAGCGCCAGCGCCTGCTCGTCGTCCAGCGACTCGATGCCGAAGCGCGCCAGGCGAGCGGCGTCGGCCGCAGCGACCATCCCGGCGGCCTGCTCCCACGGACCCCACGCGATCGAGATCGCCGGCAGGCCCTGTGCCTGGCGCTGGTGCGCAAGCCCGTCGAGGAACGCGTTGGCGGCGGCGTAGTTGCCCTGCCCCGGACTGCCGAGCGCAGCTGCCGCCGAAGAGAACAACACGAAGAACGACAGCTCGCGATCCCGCGTCAGCTCGTGCAGGTTGAGCGCGCCCTCCACCTTGGGCGCCATCACCGTGCGCAACCGCTCACCGTCGAGCGAGGCGATCGTCCCGTCGTCCAGCACCCCCGCCGCGTGGATCACGCCGGTCAGCTGCGTCCCGGACAGCAGCGCCTCCAGCTGCGCGCGGTCGGTCACGTCACAGGCGACCGCCTCGGCCGCGCAGCCCAGCTCGGCCAGCTCGGCCACCAGCTCCGCCGCACCCGCGGCCGCCGGGCCGCGCCGCGACGTCAACAGCAGCCGCCTCACGCCGTGCTCGCCCGCGAGGTGGCGAGCGACGAGCGCGCCGAGGCCGCCCGTGCCGCCGCTGATCAACACCGCACCGTCCGGGTCAAGCGCGACAGCAGCGCGTTGCTCGTCGACCGCAGCCCGCGCAAGCCGCGGCGCGAACACGGCGCCGTCACGCAGCGCAAGCTCGGGCTCGTCGCTCGCGAGCGCTGTCCCCAGACCGACCGCGCCGCCCGGACCGAGATCGACCAGCCCGAAGCGCAGCGGATCCTCCGACGCCGCACTTCGCACGAGCCCAGGCACCGCCGCCTGCGCGAGATTCGGCTGCTCCCCGTCGCGCACGGCCAACGCGGCACCGGTCAGCACCACGAGCCGCGCATCCGCCAGCGCCTCGCTGGCAAGCCACGCCTGCAACAGCTCCAGTACATGGGCGGTGACCGCATACGCGTCCTCGGGCAGGCCGCTCCGGCCCGCGGGAGCCGCGACGAGCACGATCTCCGGCGGCGACGCCCCATCTGCGACTGCCTGCTCCAGCGACGCGAGGTCGTGGTGGCGGTCCAGCTCGATCTCCGCCTGGTCGACGAGCAGGTCGCTCGCCCCGAGCAACGCCGCACGCGGTGTCGGTGCATCAGGCGACTGGAGCTGGACCCACGTGTGCTCGTAGAGCGGCCGGCGCCTGGCGGTCGTGCCTGCGGCCTTGATGGCGGCGGGGTCGAGAGGGCGTGCTGCGAGGTGGTCGATCGTCAACGCCGGCAGGCCGGCCTCGTCGGTCGCGATCAGCGTGATCGCGCGCGTCTCGCCGTCCTGCTCGAGCTCGATCCGCACGCGCAGCGCGGCAGCGCCGGGGGCGTGCAGACGCACTCCGGCGAACGAGAACGGGACCGCCGGCGTGTCGAGCGTGTGCTCGTCGAGAGCGGCCAGCAGCGCGGTATGCAGCGCCGCGTCGAGCAGCGCGGGGTGCGCGAGGAACTCGGCGGCGGGGCCCTGCTGGGCCTCGTCGAGCCGCACCTCCCCCAGCCACGCGTTCCCGTCGCGCCACGCCGCCCGCAGACCACGGAACGCGGGGCCGTACTCGTAGCCGGCATCGGCGAGCCTCTCGTAGAAGCCCTCGACGTCCACCGCCTCCGCACCCGTCGGCGGCCAGGCGCCCAGCGTCGGCGGGTCGACGCGGTCCGCGTCCGCAGCTGCAAGCAACCCGGTCGCATGCAGCGTCCACTGCGGGCCGTCCTCGCCGACCTCCCCCGCCCGGCTCGCGGCGTAGATGTTGAGCGGCCGCCGGCCGTCCTCGTCTGGCTCGGCGACGCTGACCTGCACGTTCACGCCAGCCGCGGGGTCGAGCACGAGCGGAGCGACGAGCGTCAGGTCGTAGAGGCCCGCGGCACCGACGCGCTGCGCGGCCGCGAGCGCCAGCTCCACGAACGCCGTCGCCGGCAGCAACACCATCCCGCCGACCGCGTGATCGGCAAGCCACGGCTGAGAGGCGAGCGAGATGCGCCCCGTCAACAACCAGCCCTCAGCATCCGCAAGCCGCACCGCCGCACCCAGCAACGGATGCTCACCCGCCAGCTGACCGACCGCCTCCGGGTCGCTTGCGACACCTGCGCCCAGCCAATACCGCCGCCGCTGGAACGCATACGTCGGCAGCTCCACGCGGCCCACGGCGGTGTCGTCGAGCAGCGCGGACCAGTCGACCGACACGCCGTTGCAGTGCGCCGCCGTCAGCAACGAGAGCAGCGCCTCTCGCTCACCGAGCTTGGGCCCGCGCAACACGCTCGCGAACACCGCCGACGCACTCTCGGCCATCGACGAGGTCGCGGCGAGTGCGGCCAACACCGTGTTCGGGCCCAGCTCCAGAAAGCGCGTCACACCCGCACCGGCCAGCAGCTCCACGCCATCCGCAAACCGCACCGGCTCGCGCACATGCCGCACCCAATACGCCGGCGAGCACGCCTCCTCATGGGTCAGCAGCCTGCCGGTCACGTTGGAGACGATCGGAACCTGCGGCGCTGCAAACGCGATCCCCTCCGCGACCGCGCTCAACTCGGCAAGCATCGGCTCCATCAACTGCGAATGGAACGCATGGCTGACATCCAACCGCGTCGTCCTGCGACCCCGGCCGGACCAGCGCGCCTCCAACTCGTCGACCGCCTCCGCCTCACCCGAAACCGTCACCGCCAACGGACCATTCACCGCCGCCAACGAGACACGGCCCTCGAACCCGGCCAGGCTCTCCACCACCTCACCCTCCGCGCCCTCAACAGCGACCATCGCACCACCCGCAGGCAACGCGGCCATCAGACGCGCACGCTCGGCCACCAGCCGACAGCCGTCCGCGAGCGAGAAGACACCCGCGACATGCGCCGCCGCCAGCTCCCCGACCGAGTGGCCAATCAGGAAGTCCGGCCTGACACCAAAGCTCGCGAGCAGCCGAAACAACGCCACCTCCAACGCGAACAACGCGACCTGCGTGAAGCGCGTGTTCGAGAGCAGCCGAGCGGCATCGGTGTCCGGCTCGGCAAACAACACCTCCAACAACGGCCGCTCCAACAGCGAATCGAGCTCCGCGCACACCTCGTCCAACGCCGCCGCGAACACCGGGAACCGCTCATACAACCCCGCCCCCATCCCAGACCACTGCGAACCCTGACCCGAGAACAGGAAGGCAGTCGCACCGCTGTGCACACGGCCGCGCACGACGCCGGCCGGCTCCTCTCCTCGCGCCAGCGCACGCAGACCCACGACCAACCGCTCGCGCCCAGTCGCAAGGACGGCGGCACGCTCGGGCAGCTGCGCACGCTGCAACGCGAGGCCGCACGCCACGGCATACGCGTCGGCCTGCGGACGCTCCTCCAAGAAGGCAGCAAGCCCCTCCGCCTGCGCCGCCAACGCATCCTCGCTCGACGCCGAGACCAGGAACGGCAGCACGCCGCCGTCGCCCGCCGGGCGCTGCGCGGCGGCGGCTCCGTCTCCGTCTGCGGCGGGCGCCTCTTCGAGGATCAGGTGAGCGTTTGTCCCGCTGATGCCGAAGGAGGAGATCCCGGCGCGGCGTGGGCGTTGGGTGGGGGGCCACGCGACGGCTCTGTGCAGCAGTGCGATGCGTCCGGCGCTCCAGTCGACGTGGGGGCTCGGCTGCTCGCAGTGCAGCGATCGGGGAAGCAGGTCGTGCTGCAGTGCTTGGACCATCTTGATCACGCCGGCGACGCCGGCGGCTGCCTGCGTGTGGCCGATGTTCGACTTGATCGAGCCGAGCCGGAGCGGCCCGTTCGCGCGGTTCTGTCCGTAGGTCTCCAGCAGCGCCTGCGCCTCGATCGGATCGCCGAGCATGGTTCCGGTGCCGTGGCCCTCGACGACGTCGATGTCGGCGGGAGAGAGCCCGGCGTTCGCGAGCGCCCGCTCGATCACGCGCTCCTGCGAGGGGCCGTTCGGCGCCGCCAGGCCGTTCGACGCGCCGTCCTGGTTGACCGCGCTGCCGCGCACGACCGCCAGCACCGAGTGGCCCCGCCGCTGCGCGTCGGACAGCCGCTCAAGCACCACCAGCCCGGCGCCCTCGGCCCAGCCGACGCCGTCGGCATCGGCTCCGAACGACTTGCAGCGACCGTCCGGCGAGAGACCACGCTGGCGGCTGAACTCCACGAACAGCAGCGGGTTCGCGAGCACCGACACGCCACCCGCGAGCGCGAGCGAGGACTCGCCGGCGCGCAGCGCCTGACAGGCCAGGTGCAGCGCCACCAGCGACGACGAGCAGGCCGTGTCGACCGTCACCGCCGGACCCTCGAACCCGAACGCATAGGCGATCCGGCCCGACACGACGCTTCCGGCCGACCCGACTGCGAGCCATCCCTCCAGTTCGCTCGCGCTGCCATAGCCCGCGTACGCGTAGTCCTGATACATCGCCCCGGCGAACACGCCGGTGTCGCTTCTGCGCAGCGACTCGGGGGCGATGCCGGCATGCTCGAGCGCCTCCCAGGCGGCTTCCAGCAGCAGGCGCTGCTGCGGATCGGTCGCGAGCGCCTCGCGCGGCCCCATCGCAAAGAACCCGGCGTCGAACTCGCCGGCGTCGTACAGGAACCCGCCGTGGCGCGTGTAGGTGGAGCCCAGATGCCCGGGGTCCGGGTGGAACAGCCGCTCGACGTCCCAGCCGCGATCCTCGGGGAACGCGCCGATCGCGTCGCGACCCTCGACGACCAGCCGCCACAGCTCCTCGGGCGAGCGCACGCCGCCCGGGTAGCGACAGCTCATCCCGACGATCGCGATCGGCTCGTCGGACGCGAACGACGAGCGCGCAACGGCCGGCGACGGACGCGCCGCGCCCGCCACCTTCTTGACGACGAATGCGGCAACCGCCGCGGGGGTGGGGTGGTCGAACACGACCGTCGCCGGCAACCGCAGGCCGGTCGCCTGGATCAGGCGGTTGCGCAGCTCGACCGCCGCCAGCGAGTCGAAGCCCATGTCCCTGAAGTTGCGCTGCGGGTCGACCGCCTGCGCCGAGGGATGTCCCAGCACCGCCGCGATGTGCCCACGGATCAGGTCGAGCGTGATCCGCTCCCACTCCGACTCGGGCGCCTGCGCCAGCATCCGCGCCAACGCGCCCTTGCTGCCCGCGCCGCGGCGGTTGGGCGCTCGCACCACGCCGCTCAGGATCGGCGGCAGCGCACCGGCCCTCGCGACCGTGCGCAACACCGCCGCGTCGAGCGCGATCGGCACCAGCCGAGCATGAGACGCCACGAGCGCGGCATCGAGCAACGACAGCGCCTGCTCATCGGACAGCAACTCGATGCCGAAGCGCGCCAACCTGGCGGCGTCGGCCGCGACGACCATCCCGGACGCCTGCTCCCATGGACCCCACGCGACCGAGATCGCCGGCAGGCCATGCGCCTGGCGATGGTGCGCAAGCCCGTCGAGGAACGCATTGGCGGCGGCATAGTTGCCCTGCCCCGGACTTCCGAGCGCCGCGGCCGCCGAGGAGAACAACACGAAGAACGACAACGCGCGATCCCTCGTGAGCTCGTGCAGGTGCAGCGCGCCGTCGACCTTCGGCGCCATCACCCGGTGCAGCCGCTCGGCGTCGAGCGACGCGATCGTCCCGTCGTCCAACACCCCCGCCGCGTGGATCACGCCGGTCAGTTGCGTCCCGGACAACAGCGCCTCCAGCTGCGCCCGATCGCTCACGTCGCACGCGACGACGTCGGCCTCGCAACCCAGCTCCTCAAGCTCGGCCACCAACGCGGCCGCACCGTCCGCCTGCAAGCCCCGCCGCGATGTCAACAGCAGCCGCCTCGCCCCGTGCTCGCGCGCGAGATGGCGCGCCACCAACGCACCCAACCCGCCGGTGCCGCCGGTGATCAGCACAGCCCCCTCGGCCTCGACCGCGGCGGCGGACGGCGCGTCGGCGGCGACCCGCGCGAGGCGCGGCGCGAGCACGGCGCCGTCACGCAGCGCGAGCTCCGGCTCGTCGCTCGCGAGCGCCGCCGCCAGACCCGCCGCAGCGCCCGCACGGAGATCCACCAGCCCGAACCGCAACGGATCCTCCGACGCCGCACTCCGCACCAGCCCCGGCACCGCCGCCTGCGCGAGATCCGGCTGCTCCCCGTCGCGCACGCACAACGCGCCATCGGTCAGCACCACCAAGCGCGCATCCGCCAGCGCCTCGCTGGCCAGCCACGCCTGCAACAGCTCCAGCACCGACGCCGTGACCGCATGCACGTCCTCGTGCAGCTCGCCCCGGCCGGCGGGAGCGGCGACGAGCACGACCTCCGGCGGCGACGCCCCCTCGGCGACCGCCCGCTCCAACGATGCGAGATCGGAATGCCGATCCACCTCCAGCCCCGCATCACCGACGGACAGCTCACTCGCCCCGATGAACGCCGCACGCGCTGCCGGCGCATCCTCTGACGCGAGCGTGATCCAGCTGTACTCGTAGAGCGGTGGGCTCCTCGCGCTCGTGCCGACGGCCTTCAGCTGCGCGGGATCGAGCGGTCGTGCTTCGAGCTGGTCGACGCTCAGCACGGGCAGGCCGGCCTCATCGGTCGCGATCAGCGTGATGACGCGCGCCTCGCCCTCCCGGTCGAGCTCGACCCGCACGCGCAACGCGGCGGCGCCGGGAGCATGCAGACGCACGCCCGCGAACGAGAACGGGACCACAGGAGCCTCGAGCGCGTGCTCGTCGCCAGCCGCCAAGAGGGCGGTATGCAGCGCCGCGTCGAGCAGCGCGGGGTGCACGTGAAAGCCGGCCGCGTCGGCCTGCTGGGCCTCGTCGAGCCGCACCTCCGCCAACCACGCGTCCCCGTCGCGCCACGCCGCCCGCAGGCCGCGGAAGGCGGGGCCGTACTCGTAGCCGGCGTCGGCCAGCGCCGCGTAGAAGTGCTCGACGTCGACCTCCTGCGCGCTGGCCGGCGGCCACGCGCCGAGGCTCGGCGCATCGACGTCGTCGGCGACGGGAGCCGCCAGCAACCCGGTCGCGTGCAGCGTCCAGTCCGGCTGACCGTCCTCGCCTGCCGACCCGGACGCGGAGTAGACGTTGAGCGGCCGGCGGCCGTCCTCGTCGGGCTCGGCGACGCTCACCTGCATGTCCACCCCGGCCGCGGCGTCGAGCACGAGCGGAGCGACGAGCGTCAGGTCGTCGAGCCCCGCCGCGCCGACGCGCTGCGCGGCCGCCAACGCGAGCTCCACGAACGCCGTCGCCGGCAGCAGCACCGTCCCACCGACCGCGTGATCCGCAAGCCACGGCTGCGCGGCAAGCGAGACGCGCCCCGTCAGCAACCACCCCTCAGCCCCCGCGACCCGCACCGCCGCGCCCAGCAGCGGATGCTCACCCGCCACCTGACCGACCGCCGTCGGATCGCCTTCCGCGCCCGAGCCCAGCCAGTAGCGTCGTCGTTGGAATGGGTAGGTGGGCAGGTCGACGCGGTGGGCGCCGGTGCCCTGGTAGAGGCGCGCCCAGTCGATCGTGATGCCGTGGACGTGGGCCTGGGCGAGTGAGCTGAGGAAGCGAGGGAGGCCGCCGTCGTCGCGGCGCAGCGTCTCGATCACCGCGACGCGCTCGGCGGCGTCGTTGCCTTCGACGGTGGCGCTGATCGCGACGGTCAGTCCGGGGTGGGGGCTGGCTTCGACGAACGCGCCAATGCCGTGCTCGATCAGCGTCTCGACGGCGTCGTGGAAGCGGACCAGCTCGCGCAGGTTGCGGTACCAGTACTGCGCGTCGAGCTCGGCGGTGTCGATCTGCTCGCCGCTGATCGTCGAGTAGAACGGAACCGTCCCCGACCGCGGCTCGATCCCGGCCAGATCCCGCAGCAGCCGCTCGCGCAGGTCCTCGACCCGCACGGTGTGCGAGGGATAGTCGACGGGGATCCTGCGCGCCCAGACGCCGTCGGCCTCGCACGCCTGCAACAGCTCCTCGAGCGCGTCGAGCTCGCCGGAGACGACGACCGAGGCGGAGCCGTTGACGGCGGCGAGCGACACCCGCTCGCCGAACCGGGCGATCCGCTCCGCTGCCGCTTCGGGCGCGAGCGCGACCGAGACCATGCCGCCCTGGCCCGCCAGCAACTCGGCGATCGCCCGGCTGCGCAGGCACACCACCCGCGCCGCATCCTCCAGCGACAAGCCGCCCGCAACATACGCCGCGGCGATCTCGCCCTGCGAATGCCCCACCACCGCCGACGGCTCCACGCCGTAGGAGCGCCACAACGCCGCCAACGCGACCATCACCGCGAACAGCGCCGGCTGCACGACGTCGACGCGCTCCAACGACGGAGCGCCCTCGACCCCGCGCAGCACGTCCTCCAACGACCAGTCCACATGGCGCGAGAGCGCCTCACCACACGCCCGCAACGCATCCGCAAACACCGGCGCGCAGCCGAGCAGCTCCAACGCCATCCCATCCCACTGCGACCCCTGCCCGGGAAACACGAACGCCGCGCGCCCGCCGCGCGCCGGGTGGGCGGGGCCCTCGATCACGCCGGCGGCGGCCTCACCGCGCGCAACGGAGTCCAGCCCCGCCAGAAGCTCGCGGGCGTCCGATCCGATCACGACCGCACGGTGCTCCAAATGCGCGCGGCCCGTCGCCAACGAGAAGCCCACATCCACCGGCTCGAGCTCCGGCCGCTCCCCGAGCCAGCCATGCAAGCGCTCCGCCTGCGCCCGCAGCGCCGCCTCGTCGCGTCCCGACAGCGGGTACGCGACCACCGCCGGCTCCAGATCCCGGGCTGCTCGCTCGACCAGCGGCGCCTCCTCCAGGATCACATGCGCGTTCGTGCCGCTGATCCCGAACGACGAGATCCCCGCCCGACGCGGGCGCTCCCCGCGCGGCCACGCGACCGGCTCGCTCAACAGCGCGATCTCGTCC
>Ga0070659_100000084_pt1 | contig 71138 bp, 77 predicted proteins | sample KBSC23metaG_FD_64666 | JGI IMG/M metagenome (GOLD analysis project Ga0070659, IMG submission 64666) | Corn rhizosphere microbial communities from Kellogg Biological Station, Michigan, USA - KBS C2-3 metaG | ecosystem: Host-associated > Plants > Roots > Rhizosphere > Soil ... | reverse complement strand
GGCTGATCGGGGGAATGCCTGGAGACCGCAGAACTTCTATTGGGTTCGAGAGCCGATCGCTTTGGGAAGGGCGCACTTCGCCGGTTGGCGATTCCGGCGAACGTTCTGGCGCATGGCTTCACCGGAAGCGTACTGCTGACGATCAGCGCGCAGCCTGCGGTCGCGCAAACCGCGCCCGATATCCTTGGGCCCGAGACGATTATCGTCACGGCGCAGCGCCGGCCGGAGCGGCCGGAAGACGTCCCGATTTTCCTGACGGCCCTTTCCGGTGAAGATCTCGACCGGAAACAGGCGACGGATATGGCCAGCCTTGGAAAAGTCGTGCCAAGCCTGGTGATGACGAGGAGCGGGGCATTCACCCAGCCGTTTCTGCGCGGCGTCGGCAAGAGGTCCACGCTCGGAGTGGAAAACAGCGTCGCCACCTATCTCGACGGCGTCTATCTCGCGTCGTCGATCAGCGCGCTGCTCGACCTTCGAGGTGTCGAAAGGGTCGAGGTTCTGAACGGGCCGCAGGGGACGCTGTTCGGCCGCAACACGACGGGCGGGGTCATCCAGGTCGTTACGCGCAACCCGACTCCCGATGCTTCGGGCGAAACAGAGCTAAGCGCCGGCTCTTACGGATATGTTCGGGCCGATGTCTACGCGACGGGCGGAAACGATCGCGTTGCCGGCAACCTGGCCGTCAGCCTGTCGCGAAACGGTGGCTACGGGACCAACGTCTTCACCGGCAAGAAAGACCAGGGAAGGGTCGACCACAGCATCGTGGGTCGCAGCAAATGGGTCTGGCAACTGTCTGAGCCGGTCAAGGTCACGCTCGCCGGCGATTACCAGAATATCGACCAGGATTTCACGCAGCTTCCAGTCAAGGGATTCGAACCGGTCGGCGAGCCCCGGGTCGTTGGCTTTCGCAGCAGCGACCAGAACGGGTTGAATCGCTATCGCTTTCGCTACGGCGGAGCTTCCGCTCGGGCGGATGCCGAGATCGGAAATCTTCTCTTCACTGGCCTTAGCGCCGCGCGTTGGATGCATGCCCGCTACGGAACCGACCTCGACCTTGGACCGGTGCTGCTGTTGGAAGGAGTCCCTTCCGCGAAGCAGAGGCAGCTGAGCCAGGAGTTTCAGCTCCGATCCGGCGATTCATCGCGCATCCGCTGGATCGCCGGACTCTATTACATCCACATCGACGAGGAATATGACCCGACCGCTTTCCTCTATGGCGGGAGCTATTCGGCGCGGCTCGGCGGCCGTCTCCGGCAGGACCTGTTCGATACCGGCGACGTGGATTCATACGCAGCTTACGGCCAGGCGACATGGCCCATCGGACGGCGGACGGAGGTGACGACGGGCCTGCGCTATACCATCGAGCACAGGACAGTCCGGGCGAGAGGCCAGCAGCTGTTCGACAACGCACCCTTCGTCCGGCCGATACCGGGCTTGCCGTTGCTGGACGCGGACCCGCTCCGAAGTAGCGACACCTTCCGGGAGCCGACATGGCGCGTCTCGCTCGACCGGCATTTTTCGAGTGCGCTGATGGCCTATGTCTCGATGAGCCGCGGCTTCCAGAGCGGCGGGTGGAATCTGCAGACGCCGCAAAATCCGGCATTCGATCCGGAGAGGCTCGATGCCTTCGAAGGCGGCGTCAAATATGCGGACCGTTCAGGGCGTTTCAGCGCCAATGCGAGCGCATTCCATTACGACTATTCCAACCTCCAGGTTTCGGCGTTCACGCCGCTCGGGTCGATGACGACCAATGCGACCTCGGCAAAGCTGCATGGGCTGGACATGCAGCTGGATGGGCGAATCGATGCCGCGACCGGCATCACGATCGGAGCGCAATTTCTTCGTGCGCGATTTGATCGGTTCCCGAACGCGACCTGCACCAATTACAGTCCCGATGCCGCCGTTCTCTTTGCACCGATGCCGTGCGACGCGACGGGCAACCGGCTGCCGTTCGCGCCCAAGTTCAAATTCAACGCCGGCGCCGATCACGAGTTGGTCCTTGGCAGGTTCGGATCCGTCGGAGTGAGCGGAAACCTGGCCTATAATTCAGGATATTTTTCCGAGGCCGACAATGTCGTTCGGCAAGGGGCGTTTGCGACGCTGGATGCGTCCGCGGAATGGCGACCGGCCGGCCGCGGTCCTTCGCTGCGGCTGTGGGCCCGCAACCTCACCAACGCGCATTATTTCGACAGCCTGGTGACATTTCCGACTACGGGCGTGCTTCAAAGACCCGCCGCTCCGCGCCGCTTCGGCGTATCCATTTCCTCGACCTTTTAACGCACTCGCCCAGACGCGGTTTGCCCTTAACCGGAGACTGCGAGTATTTGCGCATCGGGGTGCGGACATTTGCGCATGCAGGGGGAACGGATGTCGCGCGAGCGCCTGGGGTTGTTCGATACGCCGCCGAGCCGGGGCGATACGTGGGCCGCGGCTGCGATCGTGCTCGCCCTGTTCGCTGCGTTTGTTCTGATCCTGCCGTTCGGCGGCGCGCGGCTCGGCGAAGTCGTCGCGTTCGTCCCGACGATCGATGCAGTCATGTTCGTTGGCGAGCTGATCATCGCAACGATGCTTTATGCCCAGGCCGCCGTGTTCCGCTCGACGGCATTGTTGCTGTTGGCCTCCGCCTATGTCCTGATCGCTTTGCTTCTGATCCCGCATGCGCTCGCGTTCCCCGGCGCTTTTGGGCCGGCGGGATTGCTCGGCGGAGCGAATACCAGCGCATGGGCCATGATCTTCCGTCGCTGGGCGTTCCCAATCGCCGTCTTTCTTTACGCACTCTTCCAAAGGCGTGACCTGGACGCGCAGCCGGATGCCGAACGGCCGCGCGCCCGCATCCAGCTGTGGGTAGTTGCGGCAATGGCGCTCGCGGCGGGAGCCATCTTTCTGGTAACGAAAGGCGACTGGTTGCTGCCGACGATGTTCGTCAATCGCAGCGACGTCATCTTTCCCAACCTGCTGCTGTTCAACATCTCGACGATCGTGCTCTCGCTAGCCGCGATTGCCGCTTTGTTCGTGAAGCGCCGATCGGTGCTCGATCTTTGGCTTTTGGTGGCGTGTTCGGCCTGGCTGATCCAGGGATTGGTGAACCTGCCGCTGCATTCGCGATTCACGATCGGCTGGTACTGCCTTTACCTGTTGATGCTCGTTTCAAACGTGATCGTGATGATCGCGCTAATCGCCGAATCGAACCGACTCTATGCGCGCCTCGCGTTGTCGACGGCCATGCGCAGCCGCGAACGCGAGACGCGGATGATGTCGATGGACGCAGTGGCGGCTGCAATCTCGCACGAGGTTGGCCAGCCGCTCACCGCCGTCGTCCTCCATGCGTCGGCGAGCCTCAAGTGGCTGACACGCGCCCGGCCGGACCGCGAAAAGGCGATTGGCTCGCTGCACGACACCATCGACGCCAGCCGCCGGACGTTCGACGTGATCAAGAGCATCCGGACGACCTTTTCGACGGGCTCGGCGGCGTTGGACGAAGTCAACCTCAACGACCTCGTTCGCGAGACCTCGGCCTTGTTCGACCGCGAACTGTCGGCCCACAAAATCCTGCTTCAGTTGGAGCTCGACGAGAAACTGGCGTCGGTCACGGCCAACCGGGTCCAGATCCAGCGCGTGCTGGTGAACTTGCTGACGAACGCGATCGAATCGATCGCTGCGATGAAGCACAGCGATCGAAGGATCGCGATCCGCTCCGGAATGCCGGACGGACAGAATGTGCTGATCGAGATAAGTGACACCGGCGAAGGCATTTCGCCCGAGAAGATGAGCCACGTCTTCGATCCGTTTTTCACGACCAAATCGAGCGGGACGGGGCTCGGTCTTTCGCTTTCACGCTCGATCATCGAGGAGCATGTCGGCCGGTTGTGGGCTACGTCGGACGACGGCGGCGCGACCTTCCACCTGCAATTGCCGGCGGTTTCACCATCGGCGCGGTGAACGCTTTGCGCTCTTAGCCGCTCTTCGGCACTTCCCGCATCAATCGCTCTCCGAGCGCATCCTGGGCCAGGAAGTCCTCCATCATGGCCGCGACTACGTCGTGGGGCCCGATCCTCATGCACAATACAGTCGTCGGCCAACTCGCCCAGACATATCCTTCGCGCAGGCTGAAGATCACCTCCAGCTCACGCTCGGCTGTCTGATTCGTTGCGGTCGAAATTGCCGGTGCGGTCATTGTCCCGAGCTCGTGTTTGACTCGTACGCGAAACTGGAAAATCGAACGCGCAACCCGTCCCCGCACGCGGACCGTGATAACTCATAGTTAATATGGCGTTCACGAATATCGGGAGGAATCTGGAGCCTTCCCTAATGGTGTCGCGGAACGACGCTATTCCTTCCAGCTGCCGCTTGCCGTCCCAACGCGCGACGCAAAGGACCAAGCCAGGGCTCGTAATTCCGCCATGCGTGCACGGTGCTCGCGCTGGCTTCACCTTCGGCTGGTAAGCTCTACCTGTCCGATATCGGGAGGACGGCGCCTCGGCGCCGCCCTTTTTTTGTCGGCCGAAGTCCGGCAGCTAAGCGTGGACTGCCTGTCGTACCTCGATCTTATGTTCGGTGCGCATCCTCGCAAGGTTGCGCCAGAAGCGCTCGAGGCTCTCGGTGCCGCCGAACAATGTCGTGAAGTGGGTCGAATCGACCAACACGATGTCGCCCTTCCGTTCGCTCTCAGGCGGCATCCACAGGACGATATTGAACTCGGTGTTGCCCGCCTTCGTGAAGGGGTGGGGCCGCTCGAGGTCGACCGGCTGACGGGCAAGCAGGCGAATACGTTTACTGTTGGGCTCGGTGACTTCGTAGTGCGGTAAATGCGGATGGAAATTCAGCGTGGGGACACCCTCCAGCAATCCCAGCTCGTCGGCCTGGGGGAAGGTCGTCAGCGGCGCGATGCCCCCGTCCTTTAGGGCAGGCCTCAACCCCCACACATTGTGCACGGGCACGTCCAGCATCTGCATCAGGTCGCGGGTGTAGGTGGTGAAGCGCTGCTGGCGCGGGACAAGCCGGTCGCCGTGATGGAGATATTCCTCCTGCCGCTGCTCATAATTGTCGGTGAAGCCGACGTCGTGATGCGGCGCGAGGAGCAGGCATGTGCCCTCTCGCTTCAGCCATCCCTTGATCGCCGCCGCTTCCGCCGGGTCGGCATGCTCCTCACCGGCGAGGTGATCGAGTCCGAACACCATCAGCGTATCGCAGTCGGCGAGGATTCGTTCGTCGATCGGCTGGCGGAACCCGGCCTGATCCACGCGCTGGAAGACCGCTACGGGATGACCGGTCTCCTCTTCGGCGACGCGCTGAAAGCTTAGAGCCGAGATGTGGAACAGTTCCAGCGTACCGGCGATGCCCTGGAGGAAATTGCGGGCACTGTACTGGTCGGTCTCATATGCCGGCCAAAGGACGTTGCGGACCTCGGTGATCGTCGAGAAGCGGTTTTCCGTAAGCGCCGGGTCGCGCTGGACTTCCCACGGATAGCTCCACGTCCAATAGATGCTGATCCGCCGCCTTCCGTCGGCGTCGCGGGCGACGTGCGACTGATTGTAGGTGCGTGCCGGGCTGGTCATGCCTTCACTCCTTCGAGCGTCGGTGCGGTGGTCTGAGCCGCTGTGCCGAGGTGGGCGAGATAGTTGAGCGCCTTGATTCCCGGCAGGAAAAAATAGGCGCCGCCCCGCACCGTGGTGAACGCGGGGAGACCGATGATCTTCCTCCGGATCGGCCGTTTCGGGATCTTGTACTCGAGCGTTCCGTCATGGCTATTGCCGATGATCGGATCACGCTCGTTGCCGAGCTCGTGGAAGTTCCTGTCGTTGACCCAAACGTTCTGCGCGAATTCGAATTGGCGGATGAGGTTGGCGCAGATGACGAAGGCCGCGATGCCGCGCTCCTTTCCATCGTCCGGCTGGCCTTCGGGAAGGTGCGATCCGTAGGTCGCGCCGCGGCGGATCATCCGTCGGCGGTTGATGTTCGCGGCGGTGTCGCGCGGGTTCATCCGGCGCATGTGGCTTCCTAGCGGCACCGCATAGCCATGCGGGTCATTGTCCTTGTAGTTGAAGTCGTTGCAGCGAGTGAGGTCGGCGCCGAGTTCGGGGTCGTCCTTCTCGGGAGCGAGCGTGAGTGGAGCGCCGCTGCGCCACCGGCCCATGAGCTTGGCGGCGATCAGCTCCTGCTCCTCGGGCGTCTCGCCATGCTCGGCGAGGAAGTCTCGGAACTTGCCGACATGCTCTTCGAGGCGGCGGTAGGCCATGTAGCTGCCGTTCCGGGAGATCTCGGCAACGGGCATCGGGTAGGGCTGGCCGCTCTCGTCGGGATAGCCGAGAATGAACTCGCCCGCCTTCAGTGGACCGCCGCAGCCCGCATAGGGAATGTCTTCCGTGCCCTCGATCACCGGCTGGGACAGGCGATCGCGGTAACCGAAGTGATCGTGCGCATAGCCGAAGGGCGGCGTGGCCTCGAGCTCCAGGCTGGAGATGACCTCGACTCCCGGGCAGCGCGTGAGCAGGCCATCATGCTCGACCTCGCAGCGCCCGCGCTCAGCGGCGTCGCGCGCAAACAGGATGGCCAGGGCGTGGAGGTCGGGGCGGTTGGTCCCATCGACCCAGTGCTCGGGCGCATTGGGCCCCGTGTCCCCGAGCACTTCGGCGCGTGCCGCCATGCCAACTTTGAACTCGTCGGGGAAGGTGGAGAGCGCTTCTTCGTCGAGGCCGAGCGCCTTGAGCCCATTCCAAGTGAAGGCGATCGTCACCCAGCTGCTGTTCGACGTATCGACGGCGGCCGCCGAACGGACCGTTGCGATCATCTCCCGGAGCCATCCGCGCCCGGCCTCCGGGCTCGCGAATTTTAGGAACACATAGCGCCCGGTCAGCGCCGGAGTCCGGGTCAGCAGGATGTGTTGGATATCGTCCAGCTCGAGCGCATGGGCCATTGATCGCGCCTAAAGCTGCATGTTGTCGAGCATCGTCCCGAAGCTCTGCTTGAGCTCGAGCGCGCTCTTCACCTCCTTCGCGGAGACATAGGAATATTCCGCATATTCCATGAAGCTCGGCCGGTGGTGCTCGCGCACGAACCCGATGAAGGCCTGCGGGTTGCTCTTCCAGTCGGCCGGGAAGCCTTCGAGATTCTCGAAGACGGTATCGATGCCGGTCGACGAGAAGATGTTGACCGCATCCTCGGTATATTTGTCGAAGTCGGTGTCGAAGATGCCCTGGTACATGAAGTAGGTGCTGCCCTCGATGTCGAAGAGCGCCCACTTCAGGGTGTGGAGCTTGAGCACGTCGAGGACGTCCGGCGTTGCAGCGACGGCCGCCTCGATATTGCGCGCATAATTGTGGAAATTCTCCTCCGTGCCCGGCTTGATCTTGGCGATGATGGTGAAGCCGTAATTCAGCGGCGTCCGCGGAAATATGGGGCCGAAGCGTCCCTGCTCGACCTTGTCGGGGAAATAGCCGCCGTCGGGAATGTGCATCGCGGATTGGCGGCCCTTCACCTTGGCAGGCGGGAGGGCGTTTGAAACCTCTGGCTTTTCAAGAACGGTCGCCATTCGCTTTCTCCTTCAAAAGACTGTTCCGATGATGGTCCGGAGCATCCAGCCGTTGGGGCCGTGTGCGTTTCGCGCGATCACCTTTCCGGCGCTGAGCCGAAGCGAGAGGTTCGCGGGAAGCGCGAAGGTGCCGGTGGTGCCGAGCGATAGGGCGCTTTGCGAATTGCCCGCGTCGACGCCGTCGACTTTAACTTCGCCGCCCTCGCGCCAAAGCAGGTCAAGCGAGCCCCAGAAGCTCCGGCTGAAGCCACGGGTCAGGTGGCCTTCGAAAATGAACAGCGGCTTCTGCTTCGTCCGGCTTGCTCCGAGCGGCTGGTCGTTGGCGCTGTAGAATGTGACCGTCGGCATTGCCTCGACCGTCATCAGCTGCGGATCGGCCATGCGCGCGCCGATCGCGTAGACAATGGGTACGCCGAGCCTCAGTGCCCAGCGGTTCGCGCCGATATTGACCGGGCGCTCGGCGCTGTACTTGCCGGTCGGAAAGAAGATCTTGGCCAGCAGGTTCACCGCGAGGCCGGGTGGGTGGTCGGCGTAAGCGGCTGGTTTGAGGGCCGGGGTACCGTGAACGCCGTAAACGAACCCGAGCTGCGCGTCCCCGAAGCCGGTGAGGCTGTCCGTCACGTCATTGGCTGAGATGTGGCTGGCAGGCACGACGAGGAAGATGAAGCCCTGGTCGCTGCCGAACCTCAGCGCCTGGACGAACTGGAAGACGCCGAGCTTCGTATCGAGGTCGTTGTCCTCGTTGACGGTGCCTTCGTCGGACGCGACGTTGCTGTGGAGCAGGTGAAAGCGGAGCGAGGCGATCGTCGTCTGGTCCGGCACCATCATGTAGAGCCGCGCGCCGTCGTCCTGCGCCCGCGCCGCGGAGGTGCAGCTGAGCGAAAGCACCACTGCCAGCGCCATGCGCAAGGCACGACCAGAGGAGCCTATCGAACTGAACCAACTCGCGAGCAACGGACGATCCCGGAATATCTCCCCGGGGGCTACGGCTCAGCCCGTAGCGCTGAAATCCAGAGAAACCCTGAACCCAGCGGCGTCAATCGCGGAGCGGCCGGAACACTTCGCGTTCAGCGGGATTGCAGAATGCTCAACGTAACGGAGCCACGATGGCCGACCGAGATGCATTGGACACCGCCACGCGGACCGCCGCTGGCGACAAGAGCAATTACGACAATGTGTGGATCACGCTTCACTGGCTGACCGCATTGCTCGTGGTTACGCAGTTTGCGCTCGCCGAGACTTGGGACTGGTTCTCGCGCGCCACCCGCGAAGGCATGGAAAGCACGCACGTTTCGCTCGGAATCCTCCTCACGGCCGTGGTCGTGGCGCGGCTGATCTGGAGGTCGGTTCCGTCGCACCAAAGATCGCCGCTCGCGGCGGGGTGGATGCTGACCGCATCGAAGGCGGTCCATTACCTTCTTTACCTGCTGCTAATCGTTCAGGCGGGGCTCGGATGGACGATCGGATGGGCGGCGGGGCACCCGATCCATTTCTTCGGAATCCCGATTCCCGGTCCCATCGATGTGCTGGCGCGCCCGATGCGACACGAGCTGCGGGAGATTCACGAGAAGGTCGGCTGGGGAATCATCATCATAGCGTTCGGGCACGCGCTGGCCGGGCTGTATCACCATTATGTGCTTAGGGATCGGGTGCTCGGGCGGATGCTTCCGCTCGCCCGCTAACGGCGGGAGAGAGCGAGGAGGGCGCGAATAACGCCCTGCATGAGACCAAATAAGCTAGTCGAGGAAGCTTTTCACGAACTCGCTTGCGGGCGCCTTCTGGATTTCTTCGGGGGTCGCGAACTGCTCGATCCGGCCGTGGTTGAGAAGCGCGACGCGATCGGCGAGCGCGAACGCTTCCTCCTGATCATGCGTGACGAAGATCGAGGTGATTCCGAGCTCGTCGTGGATCTGGCGGAGCGCAACCCGGAGCTCGCGGCGAACCTTGGCGTCGAGCGCTCCAAAGGGCTCGTCGAGAAGCAGGATGCGCGGGTTGCGGGCGAGGGCACGGGCGAGGGCGACGCGCTGGCGCTGGCCGCCCGAAAGCTGGCTCGGATAGCGCTTGGCGAGGCCCGGAAGCTGCACCAGCTCGAGCAGCTGGAGGACGCGGCGGGCTATGTCCCGTTTGGACGGACGCGAGGCTCGATTCATGACGTCGAGTCCAAAGGCGATGTTCTGGGCGACGGTCATGTGGCCGAACAAGGCATAATGCTGGAACACGAAGCCGATCCCGCGCGAGGCGGGCTTGTCGGCGGTGACGTCGCGCTTGCCGAACCAGACCTTTCCCAACTCGGGCACTTCGAGGCCGGCAAGGATTCGAAGGAGGGTGGTCTTGCCCGAGCCCGACGGGCCGAGCAGGGCGACGAACTCGCCCGCTCGCACGCTTAGCGAGACGTCGTTGAGCGCCGGATATGCGGAAAAGCTTTTCGAGACATGCTCGACTTTGATCGACATGTCAGTGGATGGCTGCAAGCTCGTCGCTGTATCGCCACTCGATCGCGGATTTGAGCGCGAGGGTGACGAGGGCCAGGAGAGCAAGGAGCGACGCAACGGCAAAGGCGGCGACAAAGTCGTAGTCATTGTAGAGAGCCTCAACTTGCAGCGGCATGGTGTTCGTCTCGCCGCGGATGTGACCGGAAACGACGCTGACTGCTCCAAACTCTCCCATCGCGCGGGCGTTGCATAGCAGAACGCCGTAAAGGAGTCCGAACCGGATGTTGGGAACAGTCACGCGCCAGAATGTCTGCCAGCCTGAAGCGCCCAGAGTCAGCGCCGCTTCTTCATCCGAGCTCCCCTGCGCGGTCATCAGCGGGATCAGCTGACGGGCGACGAAGGGGAAGGTGACGAAGACGGTGGCGAGGACGAGGCCCGGCAAAGCGAAGATGACGTGGATGTCGTGTTGCTCCAGCCACGGGCCGAACCAGCCCTGGGCGCCGAACATCAGCACGAAGACGAGGCCGGAGACGACCGGCGAGACGGAGAAGGGCAGCTCGATCAAGGCGATGAGCGCGGTCTTTCCCGGGAAGCGGAATTTTGAAATCGCCCAGGCTGCGGCGACGCCGAAAATGGTGTTGAGCGGGACGGCGATCGCCGCGACGATCAGGGTCAGGCGGATCGACGAACGCGCGTCCGGCTCGCTGACTGCAGCCCACCACATTTCCCAGCCCTTGCGCAGCGCCTCGTAGAGGACGGCGCCAAGCGGCAAGAGCAGCATGAGCGCGACGTAGGCGACCGCGACGAGAATCAGCAGGCCCTTGGCCGCTGCGGGCTCGCGAAGTCCGGCGGCGGTCATGCGGCCCGCCGATGCTGCCAATGCTGCAGCAGGTTGAGCAGGAACAGCACGGCGAAGGATATCATCAGCATCACGCAGGCGATCGCCGCGGCGCCTGCGTAATTATATTCCTCGAGCTGGGTGATAATGAGGAGCGGCGCAATCTCCGACTTGAAGGGGACGTTGCCGGCGATGAAGATGACCGAGCCGTACTCGCCCGCGCCGCGCGCGAAGGCGAGGGCGAAGCCGGTCGCTAGCGCCGGAGCGATCGACGGAAGGATCACCCGCGAAAATGTCTGGAGGCGGGTTGCTCCCAGCGTCAGCGCGGCTTCCTCGACCTCGCTCGAGACTTCGGCGAGCACCGGCTCAACGGTGCGCACGACGAACGGAAGTCCGATGAAGGTGAGGGCGACCACGACGCCGGCAGGCTTGTACGCGACGGGGAAGCCCGCGGGCTCGAGGATGCGGCCGATAATGCCGGTGTCGGCATAAAGCGCCGTCAATGCGATGCCGGCGACCGCGGTCGGGAGGGCGAACGGCAAATCGATGAGCGCGCCGAGAAGCCTTCGGCCGGGGAAGCTGTAGCGCACGAGCACCCAGGCGACGAGCAGGCCAAAGACGCAGTTGATCGCGGCTCCAAGGGCCGCGGCTCCGAACGACAGGCGATAGGCGGCGAGCGCGCGGGGCGATGCCGCGGCGGCCCAGAAGGTGTGGCCGCCCTCGCTGAGGCTCTTCACGAACACGGCTGAAAGCGGGATCAGCACGATGAATGATAGCCAGAGGATCGTGATGCCCAGCGACAGCCCCAGACCGGGGAGCGGGGAGGTTCTTCGGCCGCGGCCTGCGCCGGGCATCACGATTTCAGGCGTCGATGTGGGGGCGATGGTCGTCGCTCCTTTCGTGCGCCTGATGGCGAAGCGATGCTTCCCGCCGTGCCGCTGCGGGAAGTCCCGCGCGCCTCGCCAGCTTTGAATTGAGATCGGTAACGGATTGGCTTGCCGTGCGTGTACAAAGTGCCGGGACGAAGGCGTGGAGGGCGCACGCGGCGCCTGCCTTCACGAGGCTCGCGGAGAAGCCGAGGGCCGCACCAAGATGCCCGAAATATGTTTCGCCTACTTCCGCGAGATGACGCTTACTGGAGCTGATCATGAAGGCTCGTCCAGGGAATTGCCGCAAGTTTCGTGATGCCCGGCATGCCGGACCCAGGGAGTCTTGGCTGGGAGGCGGGAGAGAGCGCCGGGCATCACGAACTCGTTAGAAGTCCAGGTGCAGACGCGTTGCGAATGCGTCGCCCTTGGTCTTCGATCCGACGGGGTCCAGCGGCGTGTTGTCGCCCCAGAAGCGGACCCAATTGAACATGATCTTGGCGTAGGGATTGAAGTACCAGTTGAGCCCGGCGGTGACGCTCGACGCCTCGTTTCCGGCGCGCGCCACGACGGGCGTGTTTGCAAGGTTCAAATGGTCGTAGCGAAGTGCGACTTCGAAGGCGCCAATGCCGCCGTTGCCGACATCCTTGAACGGCCGGATGCGATCGAAATTGCCGCCCTTGAAGGGGCGAGTCTCGCCGGTCAGCATGTAGGCCGCGTATCCGTAATAGCCGGTGAAATGCTCGTTATCGGCACCGAAACGATCCAGCCATAGGCGACCCGCCTCGCCTGCGACGGTCAGTGGCCCGAACACGCCAGCCGCCTCCGCGCCGGCATAATGCATCGAATCGACGTTGGTGATGACGCCGCTGTCGGCGATGTTGCCGCCGTCGATGCGGATGTTGGGACGGTCGTTGAGGCGTACCGCGTCGGGCGTGTCGCCGGACTTCAGCCGGTCGCGGTAATAGCCCGAGATGCCGAGGTGGATGATCTTGCCGGTGTCGAACAGAGGCTCCCAGGTCGCCCGGCCGTTGACGCCCCAGCTCTCGCCCGGTGCCGTGCCGCTGCCGCGGCTGATGCTCTCATTGTCTCCGAACAGGCCGGCGGCGATGTTGATGTTCTCTTTCGGCGCATAGGCCCAGCCGAGGCCGATGCGCCGCTCCGCGCCGGCATTGCCGAACGCATTGGTGAACATGCCGCGCTCGAGGAAAGTGTTGTAATTGTCGCTGTTGTTGCTCTCGAGCCCGAACGGCGCCTTGAACTGGCCGATCGTCAGGACGGTCTTCGGGATCTTGGTATATTGCAGGTAGAGGTCGGTGATGTTCACCGCATTGCCGGCGAAATCGACCTCGGCGCGGTAGTTCCACCATTTGTAGGCGGTGCCTTCGAAGCCGAGCCGGGCGCGGCGGAGCTGCGTTCCGTCGCTGTAATCGTACCCGCCTTCGCGCTCGTTGAAGAGGCCGGCGTCGGCCTCGATCACGCCGCGCGGCTTGAAGGTGAAGTTTCCGCTTGGATCGGAGATGGTCGGGGCCCAACCGAACTGCACGTTCTTGGCGGCGCGGGTCTCGACAGTCTCGATGCGACCTTCGTTCAGCTCGGCCTGTTGCTTTAACTGGGCGTTTTCGGCTTCGAGCTGGTTCACGCGCTGTTCGAGGGCATTCAGACGGTCCAGAACGGGGTCGCCGGTCGGCTTGGGCGCTGCCTGTGGCTGCTGGACTTCATCGGCCGGTTCGAGCGTGTCGAGCTGGGTAGAATCAGTCGGCTCGGTCGATTGTGTCGGTTCGGTCGATTGTGTCGGTTCAGTCTGCTGCGCCATCGCTGGCGAAGCGAGCGTGAGGAGGGAGGCTCCCGCGAGAAGCAGGATTCGCATGATCTGTTTCCCCTGTTGTTAGAGATTTAGCGCTTGGCGGCTTCGTATTCCTGGTCGAACAAGCCGCCGTCGTTGAAGTGCAGCGCCTGCACCTTCGCCCATCCGCCGAAGTTTCGGTCGATGGTGAACAGCTTCATGTTCGGGAATTGGGCCTTGTACTTGGCGGCAACCTGGGCGTTGCGCGGCCGGAAGTAGTTGCGGGCGATGATGTCCTGCGCCCGCGGTGTGTAGAGGAACTTCAGATAGGCCTCGGCGGCGTCCTTGGTCCCGTGCTTGGCCACGACCTTGTCCACCACGGCGACCGGCGGCTCGGCGAGGATCGACACGGATGGGACGACGATGTCGAACTTGCCGCGGGCGAGTTTGTTGGTCGCGAGCAAGGCCTCATTTTCCCACGCGATCAACACGTCGCCCTGGCCGCGCTCGACGAAGGTCGTCGTCGCTCCTCGGGCGCCGCTGTCGAGCACGGGCACGTTGCGGAACAGCTTGGCCATGAACAGCTTCGCCTTTTCGGGCGATCCGTACTTCTTCTGCGCGTAGCCCCAGGCAGCGAGATAGTTCCAGCGCGCCCCGCCGCTCGTCTTCGGATTGGGGGTGATGACCTTCACGTCGGGGCGGATAAGGTCGTCCCAATCCTGGATATGCTTGGGATTGCCGTGCCGAACCAGCAGCACGATCGTCGAATAATAAGGCGTGCTGTTGTTGGGCAGGCGTGCCTGCCAGTTGGAAGAGATCAGGCCCTTCTTGGCGATTTCGTCGATGTCGTAGGCCAGGGCGAGCGTGACGACGTCGGCGGGAAGGCCGTCGATGACCGCGCGCGCCTGCTTGCCCGATCCGCCATGGCTTTGCTTGATCGTGATCGGCTGCTTCCACGCCTTCGCGAAGGCGCTGTTGATCTGTTGATAAAGCTCGCGTGTCGGGTCGTAGGAAACGTTGAGCAACTGGGTCGGCGCAGCCGGCGCAACCGCCGGGAGGAGCGCAGCCGAAAGCGCGAGAGAGAAGGTGATCGTGCGGAGAAGTTTCATGATGCCTGGACCCCTGTTCGATGGGTGCAATGTTTAATCTCTAGTTCCCTAGTAGAGAATAGGAGATTTCATCAACTCGGCGCAAAATTGCGGCGGATCAGCGCCGCCGGACCGATCAAAAAAGGTTGAGCGGAAGCTTGAGGTAGGAGGTACCATTCGCTTCCGGGTCGGGCAGCCGGCCCGCACGCATGTTGACCTGGACGGAAGGCAGAATCAGCTTCGGAGTGTTCAGGGTCGCGTCGCGTTTCGTGCGCATCGCGACGAACTCCTCTTCGCCGACTCCGTCGTGGACGTGAATGTTCTTCTCCCGCTCGGCCGCGATCGTCGTCTCCCACGCATAATAAGGCCGTTCCGGCGCCTGGTAGTCGTGGCAAAGGAATGCGCGAGTTTCGCCCGGAAGCGCCATCAGGCGGCGGATCGACCTGTATAGCTGCCGCGCATCGCCTCCCGGGAAATCGCAGCGCGCGGTCCCGTAGTCGGGCATGAACATGGTGTCCCCGACGAACAATGCGTCGCCGATCACATAGGCCATGTCCGCCGGCGTATGGCCCGGGACATGAAGCGCGATGGCCGGAATGTTGCCGAGGCTGAATTCATCGCCGTCCTTGAACAGTCGGTCGAATTGCGATCCGTCGCAGGCGAAGTTCGCGTCTTCGTTGAAGACCTTGGCGAAGGTGCGCTGGACGGAGCATATGTTTGCGCCGATGGCGATCGTCCCTCCGAGCGCCTGCTTGAGGTAGGGCGCGGCCGAGAGATGGTCGGCGTGGGCGTGCGTCTCGAGCAGCCATTCGACGCTTAAGCTTTCACTGCGGACGTAATCGACGATCTGGTCGGCATTTCCACACGAGGTGCGTCCTGACGCCTGGTCGAAATCGAGCACGCTGTCGACGACGGCTGCCTTCTTCGTCGCCGGATCGTGGACGACATGGCTGGCGGTCGACGTCGCCTCGTCGAAAAAGCTTTTGACGAGCGGCGCCGAGAATTCGCCGGCGTGCGCGCGCTCGATCAGTTGCCGCGCCTGCTCGAGAGGTGCATCTGCAGCCACGCTGCCTCCTCCGGTCCTTCTGCCCGCCCGGCCCATAGCCGACAGGGCTGTTGACCGCGAACAATTCCGCGCAGCGTCCAGCGCGGCCATACTGCTTCGGGCAGCGAAGGATGTTTGGAATCGGCTTCTGGAAAAGGGGGAGATCATGCGAAAATCCATCACGATCGCGACCGCGTGCCTTGCTGCCGGCTTAACTCTCGGCGGCTGCCACAAGTCGGATGGCGCCAAGGCGTCTGACCCCGACAGCGTCAAGCAGGCGATCAAGGCCGACGAGGCGAAGTGGAACAAGGACGTCAAGGCGAAGGATACCGAGGGGCTTGCGGGCCACTATGCGGACGACGCCTTTTTCGTTCCTCCGGGAGCATCGCCCGCGGACGGATCGACCGAGATTCGCCAGTTCTACGCGAACGCTTTGACAGATCCCGCAATCGACGTGACGATCGCGAGCGACAAGGTCGACGTCGCCGGCGACCTTGCCTACTCGCGCGGCCATTTCAGCGAGAAATTTACGGACAAGAAGAGCGGCAAGGTGATGACCAGCACCGGCACCTATCTCGCCGTGTACAAGAAGCAGGACGACGGCACTTGGAAAATCGTCGCAGACTACGCCGCGGTCGATCCGGATTCGGTGAAGCCGGTGCCGCCCGAAAAGCCGGCGACCCGGGCGAAGATGACCTCGTTCGGTTAGGACTCGGCTTCGGCGAGGAACTTTGCGCCAGCGCTTCCGGGCAGGGCCCAGCGGATCTGGGCCTTGACCAAGCCGAGCCGGGGGATCGCGATCTGAAGCCTTTCGCCGATCCGGAACTCGCCTTCGGCCTCCATTCGGCATCCCTCTTCGGAGAAGTTGCTGAGGCGCACGGGCTCCTCCTTGCCGTCGTCGCGATGGACGACCGCGTCGATTTTCACAGGCTTACGGTCCTTTCGTCCGATCCATCCGTGCATGCGCTGCATGATCGCCAACCCTTTTCGCCCCGCGCTTTGTGGCGACGAGAAGTAAAGTTAAGTTAAATGGCGTCGGCCAGCCGGCCGAGGAGACAGTCAGGCCGCGATGTCGTAGGGCTGGATTTCGCCGGACAAATAGAGATTGCGCGCCTTGGTCCGCGACAGCTTGCCGGAGCTGGTGCGCGGAAGCGTCCGCGGGGGGACGAGCTCAACCACCGGAGTGATCCCGGTGATCGCGCGGACCCGCTCGCGGATCTCGTCCCGAAGCCGGCCGCGCTCTTCGTTATCAGACACCCGGCAGTGGACGAGGACGGCGGGCGTTTCCTCGCCGCTCGGGCCGGTGATCGCGAAGGCGGCGATGTCGCCGGACTTGAATCCGGGCAGCTGCTCGACCGCCCATTCGATGTCCTGCGGCCAATGGTTGCGCCCGTTGATGATGATCATGTCCTTGGCGCGGCCAACGATGAAGATATAGCCCTTCGACATGTAGCCCATGTCGCCGGTGTCGAGCCAACCGTCCTCGCTGAGGCAGGCGCGGGTCGATTCCTTGTCGCGGAAATAGCTATGCATGACGCTCGCGCCGCGCACGAACACCTTGCCGATCCCGCGGTCCGGCAGGATCCCGCCGTCGGCCGTGCGGATCTCGACTTCCATGCCGGCCACGGGCCGTCCGCAGTTGACGACAGCGCGATAGCGGCGCGGGCGGTCGTCATCTTCGGAAATGCCGCCGGAGAGCTCATTCTCCTCGACCAGCTCGAGGCGGATGCCTTCGCCGGGCGGCATGAGTGAAACCGCGAGCGTCGCCTCGGCAAGGCCATAGCTGGGGCAGAAGGCGCTCGCCTTGAAGCCGGCCGGAGCGAAACAGTCGACGAAGGATTGCATCACGTCCGGGCGGATCATGTCTGCGCCGTTGCCGGCGATGCGCCAGCGCGACAGATCGAAGCGGTCCTCGGCGCGTGTCTGCGAGCTCATGCGCCGCGAGCAGATGTCGTAGCCGAACGTCGGAGAATAACTGAGCGTCGTGCCGGGATTGCGGCTGACAAGGTCGAGCCACGCGAGCGGACGCCGGGCGAAATCCTCGGTTTTCAGATAGTCTACCGACATCTGCATCGCGATCGGCGAGAGGAAGCAGCCGACCAGTCCCATGTCGTGATACCAGGGCAGCCAGGATACGACCCGGTCGCTGTCCTGCGCTTTCAGGCCGAACCCATGAGCGTGGAGATTGTCGAGAAGTGCGTGGTGCGTGACCGCCACTCCATGCGGAAAACGTGTAGAGCCGCTCGAATATTGAAGATAGGCGATGTCGTCCGCCTGTGCCGAAGGAAGACCCGTTTCGACGGGCTCAACTTCACGCAGCGTTTCCCACGCGCGCGAGGCGACTCCCGCCTTTTCGGCCGCCGCGCCGCCGAAATTCGCCAGTTCCTCCGGGTAGAGGAACAGGAAAGCGTCGGAGCTCTTCAGCTGGATTGCAAGCTGGTCCACATAGGCGCCGCGTCCGCCGAAGCTGGTCGGGAGAGGAAGCGGCACCGGCCATGCGCCAGCATAGACTGCGCCGAAGAAGCAGGCAGCGAAATCCGTGCCCGTTTCCGCGACCATCGCGATCCGATCGTTCGGCTTCACGCCCAGCGCCACGAAGCGGTGCGCATGCACGAGCGCATCGTCGCGCAGCTCGGCATAAGTGTACGCTTGCTCCAGCGTCCCGCGCGCATCGTGGAAATTCAGTCCGCGGCAACCCTTCGCCGCATAGTCGAGGGCTTCGCCGATCGTGTCGAAATCGGCGAGGCGTCGCGGGAGTGTGTCGACGGTGGGAGTGGCGCCCGGCGGGGCAAGCTCTTTTGTCACAGAGGCATTGCGTTCGAGCACGCCGGCCCTTCCTTGGCTGTTTATCTTCTTTTGCCCGCTGTTCTGACGTCAGGCTGGTTTCCTGATGGGCAACGAGTGTGGCACAAAAACGGCGCAATGGCACGCTTCCGCCCTCCGCTCGACGCCAAGCGGCTTGAGGAACTCGCGCTGCGCTATGTCGGCCGATACGCGACGAGCAGGGCGAAGCTTGCCGCCTTTCTCGTTCGGAAAATCCGCGAGCGCGGCTGGGACGGCGAGCCGCAGCCTGACATCGAAGGGATTGCCGGCCGCTTCGCGGAGCTCGGCTATGTGGACGATGCCGCTTATGCCCTTTCGAAGTCGCAGTCGCTGAGCAACCGCGGCTACGGCGGGCGCCGGCTCGACGAGAAGCTGCGCCTGGCTGGCATCGGAGAAGAGGACGGCGTCGCGGCTCGGGAGCATGCCGCCGAGCACGCCGTCGATGCCGCGCTACGTTATGCACAGCGGCGAAGAATCGGCCCTTTTGCGGCTCGCGACGCCGACCCCAGGGAGCGTGAGAAGGCGATCGCCGCGATGGTCCGCGCCGGCCATTCCTACGCTCTGGCAAGGGTAATTGCCGATTTACCTTTCAACGTTGAACCAGATAAGAACGAGTTATGTGAGAGGTTTGGTGCCAAACTCTAACATGGGTAAGCCTGAACGAAAGTCGGTTTCCCGACACAGACACAAGTGTTAATGAGGTCCCATGGTAAGCGCGTTCGCCAGTCTGGCCGAGGGGGAGGTACGGCCCACCGTGGAGTCTACGAATGATTCGCCCGAGGCCGAGCTGCCGCCGGTCGTGGGCCGTGTGAAATGGTTTGATGCGACGCGCGGCTTCGGCTTTCTCGTCAGCGATCAGATTGACGGCGATATCTTGCTGCACTTCAGCGTGCTTCGCGAACACGGCCGCAGGAGCGTGCCCGAAGGCGCGGTCATTGAATGCGTTCCCGTTCGGCTCGAACGCGGCCTGCAGGCCAGGAGGATCATTTCGATCGACCTCAGCACGGCCTTGCCGCAGCAGCCACGCTCGTCCATTCCGGCGTCGGAACGCGCCGACCGCAAGGCTCTTGCCGATGCGGCTGGCGATTTCGAGCCGGTGGAGGTCAAATGGTTCAACCGCGTTCGCGGCTATGGGTTCGTCAAGCGCCCGGAGGAGCTAGGGGGCGAGGACGTGTTCGTGCACATGGAGACGGTGCGCACGGCACATCTTCCCGAGCTGCAGCCGGGCCAGAAGTTGGAAGCTCGGATCGCGCCAAGCGGCAAGGGCCTGACCGCGGTCGAGCTGCGCGGCTTGGACGGGCTGCTGGACTAGGGCTCGCGTTCGCCGCGTTCGCGGCGTGCAGCCCGCAGGCACCGGCCCAGAATGCTCCCGCAGAGCAGGGAACGCCTCAGCGACTGCGCCAGGTGCCGCTGACAATCCATTCCTCGACGGGCGCGCACTTGTTCACGGTGCAGGTCGCGGCGACTCCCGAGCAGCAGGAACACGGGCTGATGTTCTACCGCTCGCTCGGGGCGGACGAGGGGATGATCTTCCCCTACGACCCGCCGCAGAACGCGTCCTTCTGGATGAAGAACACGCTCATCCCCCTCGACCTCATTTACATTCGCGCCGACGGAACCATCGCGCGAATCGTCACTGCCCAGCCGCTCGACGAAACGCCCGTGCCGGCGGGTGAGCCGATCGCGCTCGTCCTCGAGATCCGCGGCGGACGGGCGGCCGAGCTCGGCATCCGCGAGGGCGACAAAGTGGACTGGAGGAGCTGATTCATTCCCCTCGCTTGCAGGGAGGGGAGGAAGTTGGCACAGGCACGCTCCGATGGGTTTCTGGTCGAGAACATTCACCTGGTGGGACGGAGCGACGTGGGGAACGGCGTTGTGGACCCGCCGCTTCGGCAACGAAGTGGGTAAGGACGAGGCGGGAAACCTCTATTACCAGGACAAGAAGCGCCCGTGGCGGCGTTGGGTGATCTATAACGGCAGCAATGACGGCAGCCGCGTCCCGCCCGACTGGCAGATGTGGCTCCGCGGGACGATCGAGGATCTCCCCGAGAAGGCGCTTCCGCCGGTGCGCAAGTTTCAGAAGAAGCCTACGCCGAACCTGACGGGCACGCTCGAGGCCTTCCGCCCCGACGGCGCGCTTGGAAGCGGCCGTCTCAGGCCGGCATCCACCGGCGATTACGAACCTTGGATTCCCGAATAAGCGTGAAAAGGGTCGCTGCACCGCTCTCGATCGCGCTTGCGCTCGCCGCATGCGGCAAGGGCTCGCAGCAGCAGAACGCCACAGTCGGCGCCGGGCGCAATGCGCCGGCAACGGCGGCGGGCCAGGGCGGAGTCACTCCGATGGCGCAGCGCGTTGCGGTCATCGGCATCCTCAACAAGCGCAACGGGATCGTCCAGAACGTGACTCTGCGTCCCGGTCAGTCGGCGCGGTGGAAAGACGTGATCGTGCGCCTTCGGGCCTGCGAGACGACCGCGCCGTGGGAGGAAGAGAAGCTGACCGGCGCTTTCGTGCAGGTCGACCTTCAGCGCCCCGATAAGAGCTGGAGCCGGATCTTCTCGGGCTGGCTGTACAAGGAATCGCCCTCGCTCAACGTGGTCGAGCACCCGGTCTACGACGTCTGGCCCAAGAGCTGCGCGATGACGTACCCCGCCGGCCCGCCGGCCCCGAGCGCACCCGCAAGCTCGAGCAACCTGTCGAGCGCTAAAAAGTCGGGCGGGGCACCGGCGGGCGCAGCTGCCAATCCCTCGACCGCTGCGCCGCCCGCGGCCGCTACGCCTCCGCCGAGCGCCGCGGCGAGCAACGCGACATAAGTTTCACGCGGGACGCTGATGGCGCCGAGCGACGCGAGATGCTCGGTCATGAACTGGCAATCGAGAAGCGTGAAATTACCGGCCTTGAGGCGGGCGACGAGCCAGGCGAGCGCCACCTTCGAAGCGTCGGTGCGGCGGCTGAACATGCTTTCGCCGAAGAAGGCGCGGCCTAGCCTCACGCCGTAGAGGCCGCCGACGAGCACAGGTTTTGGCGCATTCGATTCCCACACCTCGATCGAGTGGGCGTGGCCCGAGCCGTGGAGTGCGATCATCGCATGCTCGAGCTCGGCGTTGATCCAGGTTTCCTCACGCTCGGCGCAGGCAGCGATCACTCCCGCGAAGTCGCGGTCATGAGTGACCGTGAATTTCCCCGAGCGCAGCGTTCGCTTGAGCGAATGGGAGAGATGGAACCCGTGGAGCGGGATGATCGCGCGGTTCTTCGGTTCGACCCAGAACAGCTCGTGCGCCTCGCGGCTGTCGGCCATCGGAAAGATGCCGGTCGCATATCCCTGCAGGAGAAGGCGCGGGTCGATCTCGGACATGGGCCCATTATCCGTCATTACCGCGAAGGCTGGAATGCCGCTTTCGCGGAGATGGAGCCTAGAGAATTTCTCGAACTCGATCCTGCGGGCGGCACAGGCGCACCCCGTTCGGCGTCTCCACCAGCGGGCGTTCGATCAGGATCGGGTGGGCGATCATCGCGTCGAGCACTTCGTCGTCTGTCACGTCAGGCCGGCTGAGCCCGAGCTCTTCGGCGAGCGTCTCCTTCGAGCGGAGACCTTCGCGAGGACTGATCCCGGCGCGCGCGTAGAGCCGCTTCAGCTCGTCCCTCGAAGGCGGGCTCTTCAAATATTCGTTGATCCATATGTCGCAGCCCGAATCGCGCAGGATTTCGAGCGTCTTTCGCGACGTTCCGCACATCGGGTTGTGATAAATTGTTGCTTTCATGTCCTCACGCGTTCCTGTCGTGGATTCAACTGGTTAAACAAGGATTTAACTCTCATTGATCGCTTTCTCGCCACGGCTTCGTCCCGGTTGCGGAACGATGAGCCGCAATCGTCGTTCCTGCGATTGTGACATGCACCGCCGCGTGGCGCTTGTCTGCGCGTGGCGCATGTTCCAGCAGCTCAACACAACGGGAGAAAGAGCGATGCGTAAATCCATTCTAGCCCTGGCGCTTGCTAGTACAGCCGCCCTCGGTGCGTGCACGACGAATCCGCATACCAATGCAGATATCGCAACGGGCGCGGCGGTCGGCGCGGCCGGCGGCGCGGCAATCGGCGCGGTTGCCCCGGGCATCAGCACGATCACCGGCGCGGCAGTCGGTGCGGCGATCGGCGGTCTTGCCGGCGCGGTCTGGGCCGACAACAACAATGACGGCTATGTCGACGGCTATGTTTACAACGGCCAATATTACAGCGGCCCGCCGTCGGGCTATGATCCGACGACCCATGCAGTCGTGACCGGCGCACTTGGCGGCGCAGCGCTCGGCGCAGTCGCCGGTGCGGTCATTCCTGGCGTCAGCGTCCCCGTGGGCGCGGTGATTGGCGCAGCGGTCGGCGGTCTCGCCGGCGCGATCTGGGCCGACCGGAACAATGACGGCGTGGTGGACGGATACGTCTACAACGGGCAATATTACACCGGTGGCCCCGCCGCTGCTCCGGCTCCGGCCCCGGCTCCGACCTACTCGGCGCCGACCCGGAGTGGCGAACGCGGCTAAAACGCGAAGCCTATCGGAGAACAGGTGAATAGTTTGCGTTACGGGTGCACCGGCCGCTGGCCGGTGCACTCATTTCAGAAGAAGGGCGGTCCGGCCGCTGCGCTGATGTTCGGTGCGGCGGCGTTGCTCGCGCCTGAGCCGGCGGCAGCCCAGTCCGCGCCTGCCGTTGCGGCAGCGGCAGTGGGGCGTCCGCAGGCCGGGCAAAGCGTCGCCGATTTCTACAGGGCGCGCAAAGGCGCGCCTTTGTGGCTGACGCCACAGGCCGGCGATGCCGCGCAGCAGCTCATTTCGCTGCTCGGCAGCGCGAGCGTCGATGGGCTGAGCCCCGACAAATATCATCCGACAGCGCTGCAGCAGATGGTCCAGGCCGCTCGCGAGCAGAACAAGCGCAAGGAGGTCGAGCGCGCCGACGAAGCGCTTTCCGAGGCCTTTGCCGCCTATGTCGACGACCTCCGCCAGGATCCGGGAGTCGGGATCACCTGGGTCGACCCACAATTGAAGCCGATTCCGCCGTCAGCGCTGGCGGCGTTGCTCCAGGCGTCGGCGGCGCCGTCGCTCTCCGCCTATGTCCGCGACATGGGCTGGATGCACCCTTTCTATGGTGAGCTCCGGCGAGCGCTTTCCGATCATCAGTACAGCGACGACGACAAGCGCGATGTGCTCGAGCTCAACCTCAAGCGCGCGCGAATCCTGCCGCCCGGCAAGGAACGCTACGTTCTCGTCAATGCCGCGCAGCAGCGCCTCTTCATGTACGAGGGCGGCAAGGCGGTCGATTCGATGGTCGTCGTCGTTGGCAAGACCAAGTGGCCGACGCCGATGCTTGGCGCCTATATCCGCTTCGCCGCGCTCAACCCTTATTGGTACGTCCCCTCGGATCTCGCGGGCGAGGACGTCGGCCAGTTCGTGCTCAAGCAGGGTCTGAAATATCTCGACGACTACGGCTACGAAATCGTTTCCGACTGGAGCCGCAACCCGACGATCGTCGATCCCAAGACCGTCGACTGGAAGGGCGTCGTCGACGGCAAGGTGGACGTGATGATCCGCCAGAAGCCCGGACCGAAGAATTTCATGGGACGCATCAAGTTCATGTTCCCCAATCAGTTCGGGGTCTATCTGCACGACAACCCGCGCCGCGAGCTGTTCCAGCAATCGGTGCGCTATTTCAGTGGCGGCTGCGTGCGGTTGGAGGATGCCTGGCGGCTCAGCCGCTGGCTGTTCCACCGCGAGCTGACGTGGGAGGGACATGGCGCGGAAGAGCCGGTCATGCTCGACCAGCCGGTGCCGGTCTACATCACGTACATGACCGCAGTGCCGGACGGTCAGTCGATCGCTTATTACGACGACGCCTACGGCCGCGACAAAGCGCGCGTGGCGGACACCGACACCTCATCGACCCCCGCGGCCGGCGGCCGCTAAGGCGGAGTTAGCGCGGAGCCCAGTTCGGGACCCAGGTCACCTCCTGCGCGATCGGCCGGCCGCTCGGATCGAGCGCGGGGCTGAACCGCACATATTGCTGGGTCAGCTGGCACATCAGCGAATCCGCATAAGGGCTGCCGCTGCTGCGCAGGATACGGCAATTGGAGACGCTTCCGTCGGGATCGACGCGGATGCTGATCGCGACGCTTCCTGATGAGATGCCGCTCGAAGCGAAGCGGCGATACTCGCGGTCCGGGATCTTGGTCAGCTTGCGCGCGGGCGTGAAGCCGCCGCTTCCGCCTCCGCCGCTCCCATTGCCATAACCGCCGGCCCCAGTGCCGTTGCCGGCTGCCGCGGCGCCGGAGGTGGATGCGCTACCGGTACCGGCCACCTTGGCGGCCGGGATCGGCGACGGCGCCGGGATGCGGGGTGGAGGCGCCAGCACGGGCGTCGGCTCGGCCTGTTTCGCGGGCGCGCCCTGGGGCTCCTCCATCTGCGACTTCGGCTGGGGCTTGGGCGGAGGCGGAATCGGCGGGGGAGGTGGCGGTTGCTGTAGGTTGAATGTTTTCAGCCTATCGACCGCCTCGCTGACGATGCTGACGTGGAGGCCCGACAGGATGACGAAGGCGAGCGCGGCGTGCACCGCAATGACGGCGAGCGCCGCCTTCGCCTGGTCCGGCCGGTCCGAAGTTCCGCGGTAGCTAGACACCTCTGTCCTTCACCCGACTAACGCGGGCGAAGCGGAAAGTTTTCGCGCGTGGAGGGATCAGCTCTTGGCAGTTTGCGCGTCGGCCATGAAGTCGGCGTGCTTCCGCTCCGGACCAAAGGCGGTCCAGAGGATGATCGCCAAAGCCATCGTCCCTCCGAAGATCGCGAGCGCCAGCCCATAATCGTCGCCCCGGCTCTCCGCGATCCCGGCCTGGAACACGGCGTTCTTCGACATGATCAGATTGCCAAGCTGGTAGGCAAACCCCGGAAACAGCGCGCGCGCTGCCGGCGGCGACAGCTCGTTCAGATGAACCGGGACGATGCCCCACGCGCCCTGCACCGCGATCTGCATGAGGAACGCCCCCAGGCCGAGAAGAACCGGCGTTGCGGAAAAGGCCCATAATGGAATGACGGGAAGCGCCAGCAGGCAGGCAATGATGATCGCTCGCTTGCGGCCGATCCTCTCCGACCAGATGCCGAAGCCGATTCCGCCGACGATCGCGCCGAGGTTCATCACCGCGGTCAGGATTCCGGTCATGTGCGTGTCGTAATGGTGCTGCTTCTGGAGGAAGGTGGGATAGAGGTCCTGGGTGCCGTGGCTGAACGCGTTGAACGCGGCCATCAGCACGATCATGTAGAGCGCGATTTTCCAGTAGCGCAGCAGCTCCGCAATCGGGTTCGCACGCGGCTTCTCCCGCCGCGCTTCGAACACCGGGCTTTCCTTCACGTGGATGCGGATGAGCAGGACGAGGAGGGCAGGGGCGACCCCGACCATGAACATTCCGCGCCAGCCGATCGTGTCGAACAGAAGGAAATAGACGAGGCTCGCGACGAAATATCCCGACGGATAGCCGCTCTGCAGAAGGCCCGAGACCGGGCCGCGCAGCTTCGCCGGGATGCTCTCCATGACGAGGCTCGCACCGAGGCCCCATTCGCCGCCCATCGCGACTCCGAACAGGAAACGAAGGACCAACAGGCTCGTCAGCGTCGGCGCGAAACCGGACGCGAACTCGAAGATCGAGAAGAGGATGATGTCTGCCATCAATACCGGGCGGCGGCCGAAACGCTCGGCCAGCCAGCCGAAGACGAAAGCGCCGATCGGCCGCGCAGCGAGCGTGAGGAACACCGCCTCGGTCACCGCCTTGACGTCGCTGTGAAACTCCTTCGCGATCGCCGAGAACATGAAGACCATCAGGAAATAATCGAAGGCGTCGAGCGTCCAGCCGAGGTAGCTCGCCCAGATCGCGCTTCGCTGCGACGGCTCGAGGGACTTCAAGTCGGCGATCAGGCTCATTCGGCAGCTCCCCTTCCGGCGCCGTGATGCCCGCGCGGGCGGAGAGCCGCAACCTCGCATGAAGAAAGGCCCACCCGCGCTTTTGCGCGGATGGACCCGTCAGCTATTCGCGAGTCTGACTAACCGGCCAACAGGGGGACGGCCGGCGTGCTGTTTACATGGGTGTCGGTTAGCGGACATTCAAGCGGGGGCGATTCGCCGCTCCCTAAAGCACGCTTGCAATGATCAGTGTCACATTGTCCGGCGCGCCTCTGGCGAGCACGGTGTCGATCAGCCGGTCGGCGGCGTCGGCGGGCGATCCTCTGCCCAGCTCGGCGGCGATCTCTTCATCGGGAACGAGGCGGGTGAGACCGTCCGTCGCGAGCACGAACTGATCTCCCGGCTGGACGCCCCCGCGGACAAGGTCGACCTCGCAAGTCTCCGCAACCCCCACGGCGCGGGTGATGAGGTTCGCATTCTCGTGCGACTCCGCATCCTCGGGGTTCAGCATTCCCGCGTCGATCAGGTTCTGGACGAGGCTGTGGTCGTGGCTGATTCGGCTGATCTCGCCGCCCCGCAGCAGATAGGCGCGGCTGTCCCCCATCCAGAAGCAGCGATAGGAGCCCTCGGCGATTGCCAGGCCAACCACGGTCGTTCCGATGGTCTTTCCGCCGCCGTTGGACCGCGCGAGCTCGATCAGCCGCCCGTTGACCTCCCGCACTGCTTCCACGGCTTGACCGGCGAGACCGTCGAGGTCCGCGCCATCGGGAAGCGCGCGCAGGGCGTCCACGACCATGGCGCTCGCGACTTCGCCGGCGTCGTGCCCGCCCATGCCGTCGGCGACCACCCAGAGCCCTCGCTCGGGCGCTGCGAACAGCGAATCCTCATTGATCTTGCGCTTCAAGCCCACATTTGTCCGGCTTACGCATTCGAACCGCATTCAAGCCCCCGCTGTGGTTCAAGGCACTGACTAGCATTCGCGGAAGCTTCATGCGATTTACTTTTTGCATAGATGGGGTCGTGGGGGCGACGGCATGAACAAGGCGTACAGCAATAAAGCGCTTCCGATGGGCACGGTGCTGCGCGAATGGCGCATCGAGGAGGTCCTCGGCGTCGGCGGCTTCGGCATCGTCTACAAGGCCAAGGGAATCTATTTCAACGAGCTGGTCGCGATTAAGGAATATTTCCCGAGCTCGATCAGCGAGCGCGATTCCGAAGACACCGTCGTGCCGATCGATTCGGAAGCGGAGGAAGTCCACGCGCTCGGCCTGAAGAAGTTCGTCGAGGAAGCGAAGCTCCTCTGGAACCTGTCGACCCCGAGCCGCCATCCCAACATCGTCAGCGTCCGCAGCCTGTTCGAGATTCACGGCACGGCCTACATGGTCATGGACTTCGAGGACGGGATCTCGCTGTCCAAGATGCTGAAGCAGGGCCGCCGCTTCAACGAGCGCAGCCTGTGGGACATCCTCAATCCGATCGCCGAAGGGCTGGAGAGGGCGCACCGCGTCGGAGTCCTCCACCGCGACATCAAGCCGCCGAACATCCTCATCAACGAGGACAACCGGCCGGTGCTGATCGACTTCGGCTCGGCCCGCTTCGATACTGCCGAAGCGACGAGCACCAAGGTGACGTTCCACACGCCGCCTTACGCGGCCATCGAGCAATATGTGAAAACCTACCCGCAGGGGCCGTGGACCGATATCTACGCGCTCGGCGTGGTCATGTACGAGTGCATCACCGGCGAGAAGCCGGCCGAGGTGCTCGAGCGGCTCCACGCCGGACTCGGCAAGCCGCTCGCCGAGGGCAAATGGGCCGGCTACACCAAGCGCTTCCTCGCGGCCGTCGACGCGGCCATGGTGGTGAAGCCTGAAGAGCGGCCGCAGACGCTGAGCGACTGGCTCGCGACGTTCGGCAGGGCGGGCGAGGCGACCGACGTCGCCGACGACGAAGCGACCCGATTCTTTGCCTCACAGGTCGAGGCGGAGGATATAAAGCCAGTCCCGCCCACTCCGAACGTCGATCCCGCGGCGCCGGTCGAAACCGGCGTTCCCGCCGACCCCAAGGAAGCGAAGTTCAAACGCGTCGGCGAGGAGACAGGAGCGCGCAAGAAGGGCGCGGTCGACAAGAAAGCCGTCGAGGCCGCCGAAGACGATACCAGCCGGAGGCGTGTCGTCGGCGGAGCGGCCGAAGCTGCGGCGGCGGCGACTCCAGCGGCCGCGGCGGCCGATAAGACGCGCGCCAAGGGAGCCAAGCCCGAGCCCAAGAAGGACGAAAAGGAAAAGCCGCGCACGATGTTGATCGCCGCGGCGGCGGCGGGCGTCCTCGCGGTCGTCGGCATTGGTGCCCTCACCATGCGCGGCGGCAGCTCTGAGCCGCAAGCGAACAGCGCCCAGGTGAACGCCAACGGGATCGACAATTTCGGACCGACGCCGGGCGCCTCCACAACTCCCGACGCCGCCGCGACCGACGAAACCGCCACCGCCAACGATGCGGCCAACGGCATCGCTCCGGAAGCGGCCCAGCCCAGCGCGCAGACCAACTCTACCCAAGCCCTTCAGGCGGAAAAGGCGAAGACCGCCGCCGCGCAGGCGCAGCTCGACTTGCTCAAGAAGGCTCAGGCCAAGGCTGCCGCGGGCGTGGCCGCGCCCGGCGCTCCGGCAGGGGCGAAGGGCAAGAATGCCAAGACCAGCACCGCCGCCACGGAGATCACGGCAACCCCAGATGCGGGGGTTTCGCCGGCGACCGTGTCACAGTTCAATTCGACCATCGACGATGCCCGTTCGATGGCCAAGCAGGTCATGCGCTCGAGCAACGCGCAAAACGTGCAGCTGGCGAAGAACTACGATTCCTACCTGAAGACGCTCAAGGCTTCGATGGGCGGCATCCATTCGGAGAAGGAAGCGCAAAAACTGCTAAAGCAGGCCAACCAGACGCGGGCCTATATCGTCTTCCTCAACAGGCAGTAGCTGCAACCGGGTCAGCCGGCGACCGCGGCATCTTCGGGCGAGGCCGGCGCCTCTTGCTGCGCCGGCGCGTGGCCGAGCTTGAACGCTCCGCGAAGTACTCGGTCGTAGAGGTCGCGGTCGCGCAGCGACCCGGCCGAGGGCTCCGGACTGTCGCCGTCCATCAACGCGCGCATGCGGACCTTGCCGGATTCGCGGTTGATTTCGATGTGGATTACCGGAACCGAGGCCTCCAGCGCCATCTGCACGACGTGCGCGGTGCCGCCAGGCCCTCGCGCCTGCTCGCCGTCCCAGATGGCGATCAGAACGTCCGCCTTTCCAACGACCGACTGGCCGACCTCGACATAAGCCGCGTTGAGGTCGGATCGGTCGCCGGGCAGCGCATGGACTTCGTCCGCTGAAGCAAGCGCCTTCTCGAAGCCGCGAAGCTCCTTTCCGGCGGCGAAGTCCTTGCGATACTCGTCGGGCTCGAACGGCAGCACCGCGCGGACGAGATAACCGCTTGTCCGCGCACTGCTGGCGGCAATCTGGTCCGAGCCCGACGCCATGCCGGTGTGAAGAAGAAGGCGCGGCTCGGTAACGCTGCACAGCGCATCTTCCGACTGCTGGAGCGACAATGTCGCCTCGCGGAGCCGGCGGAAGACGCCGTTGACGATCGGACGAAGCTTGCGAAGCATGGGTGCGGTCAGAGCGCCCGCCCGGTGACCGGTGATGCCGACGTTGAGGACGACCGGCGTTGGATCTTGAGGTTCAGGCAACCCCATATGTCTGCATTTCAGGTCAGGAGTTTGCTGCGATGCGCTCCGCCTGATGTGTCCCGCTGTTGCGCAGCGCTCCGCGGCGCTCCGCTTCCTCATAGGATTGAATGGAGTGCCGCAGCGAAATCTGGCCGAGCCTCAGCACTGAGCCGACGGGGATGATCGTCGCCCGGCTGATCCGGACGTCGTCGACAAAGGTCCCGTTGGTCGAGTTGAGGTCGGTGACCAGTAGCTCGTCATTGGCGAGGCCGACGACGCAATGCTCGCGTGAGATGCTCCGGTGTGGAACGACGATGTCCGCCGGCGCGGAACGCCCGATCTTGGCGCTCGAGGACTCGACCGCGATCAGATGTTCGGGAAGCTCGCCCTCTAGTACTTCGAGGCAATGGAATTCGCTGGGCGGGGGCACCGCTTCCACCGGAGGCTCCGGTGGGGCCTGACGCCGTGCCGGCTGCTCGCGCCGGAAGCGGTCGGCGGAAATGACCTGGTCGCTTCCAGGCCGAAGCGGCTGGCGGCCGACGGGCTGCGGCCGGCTGGTCGGCTCCGGCGCAGGCTGGGGAGCCGGCGCGGCCTCCTGCTCGGTGGCCCTGTCCACGAGGCGGCTCAGGTCATCGACGAACTGGCGCCAGCGGCTATCGGACCGGTCGCCCTGCCAGTCGGAGAGCTCGGCCGTATGGGTCAGCTCGAAAACGATCGGCCGGTCGCACGGTTCGATGATCGCGGGGATCAGCTTGTTGCGGCGGTCGGCAAGCGTCGCTTCGGCGCGAACCCATCGGGACGCGACCGAGCGCGGGGACCACAGCACGACCACCGCCTTCGCATCGCGAAGCCGCTGCTCGATCACCTCGTCGAAAGTTTCGCCGGAGTGAAGCGAGGCGTCCCACCAGACGTTGAATCCCTCCTCGAGCAGGCACTCGGCGAAGGCGCGAGCGACCGGTCGGTCGGTACGTGCGTAGGAAATGAAGATGTCAGTTCCCGACACTCAAGCCCCTTCATGATGGTCCGCTTGCTGCAGCAACAGGCGCGCCGCTTTCCCTCGCGGAAAGCGGGCGCGTCTGTGCCTGCGACTCACACGCAGCTAGGTCTTAATTTCCGTTAACCAGCCCCGAATGTCGAGGCTTGAGTAGAAAGTGTAACGATATGGGACACTTAACGAGTCCCTCAGGGCTGTTCCGAAGCCTGCTTCGCGAGCCATTGCTCCAACCACTTGATCGTATAGTCGCCCGCGAGAAATTCCTCGTCCCGAACCAGCTTCTGGTGGAGCGGGATGGTCGTCTTCATTCCTTCGACGACGAATTCCTCGAGCGCTCGACGAAGGCGCCGGATGCAGCTCTGGCGGTTCGAGCCGTAGACGATCAGTTTGCCGATCATGCTGTCGTAGTAGGGCGGCACGCGATAGCCGGTGTAGAGCCCGCTATCGACGCGCACGTGCATGCCGCCGGGCGCGACATAATTCTTCACCAGGCCGGGCGAGGGAGCAAAGGTCTCGGGATCCTCGGCATTGATCCGGCATTCGATCGCGTGGCCGTGGAGGTTCACCTGGTCCTGGGTACAGCTGAGGCCCTCGCCTGAAGCGATCCGGATCTGCTCGCGCACGAGATCGATTCCGCTGATCATCTCGGTCACCGGATGTTCGACCTGGAGCCGGGTGTTCATCTCGATGAAGTAGAACTCACCGTTCTCGTAGAGGAATTCGATGGTGCCCGCACCGCGATAGCCCATGTCGCTCATCGCCTTGCGGACGACCTCGCCCATTCGGGCGCGCTCGTCGGCGGTGATGACCGGGGAGGGTGCTTCCTCCAGCACTTTCTGGTGACGGCGCTGGAGCGAGCAGTCGCGCTCGCCGAGGTGGATCGCGCCGCCCTTGCCGTCGCCGAACACCTGGAATTCGATGTGCCTCGGATCGCCGAGATACTTTTCCATATAGACGGTGTCGTCACCGAAGGCGGAGCGCGCCTCCGACGCCGCCTGGCTCATCAGGCTATCGAGCTGGTCTTCCTCCGGCACGACCTTCATGCCGCGCCCGCCGCCGCCGGATGCCGCCTTGATCAGGACCGGATAGCCGATCTCGCCCGCGATCTTTTTCGCATGAGCGACGCTGGTCAGCGGGCCCGGCGAGCCGGGGACGAGCGGCAGCCCGAGCTTGGCCGCGGTGCGCTTCGCCTCGATCTTGTCGCCCATCGTCCGGATATGTTCGGGCTTGGGGCCAACCCAGATGATGTTGTGGCTTTCGACGATCTCGGCGAACTGCGCGTTTTCGCTGAGGAAGCCGTAGCCGGGGTGGATCGCATCGGCGTGGACGATCTCCGCCGCCGAGATGATGTTGGGGATGTTGAGGTAGGATTCGGCCGCGGCCGGCGGACCGATGCAAACCGTCTCATCGGCGAGCCGGACATGCATAGCGTCCGAGTCCGCGGTCGAATGCACCGCCACGGTGCGGATTCCCATCTCGTGGCAGGCGCGGTGGATCCTCAGCGCAATCTCGCCGCGGTTGGCGATCAGCAGCTTCTCGATCATCGCCACTTGGCTCAGCCGATGACGACTAGCGGCTGATCGAACTCGACCGGTTGCGCGTCGGCGACCATGATCTTCTTGATGACTCCGGCCTCCGGAGACGTGATCGGGTTCATGACCTTCATCGCCTCGACGATGCACAAGGTATCGCCGGCCTTCACCGATTTCCCGACTTCGATGAATGCTTTCGCTCCGGGCTCCGACGAAAGGTAGGCGGTGCCGACCATCGGCGATTTCACCATGTGGCCCGCAACCTCTTCGGCCGGCGCTCCGACATCCTCCTTCGCGTGCATCGGCGGCGCGCTGAGCGCCGGGGCGGCTGCGTACGCCGCAGCGGCCGGCGCGGCCGCGATGACCGGAGCGGGATCGCGCGCGACCTTGATCCGCCGCTCGCCGTCCTGGACCTCGATCTCGGTCAGCTCGTTGTCGGTGAGCAGCTGCGCAAGCTCGCGCACCAGGGCCGGGTCGATACGCATCGAACCATTCTTGTCCGCCTTGGGAGGTGCGGCCATTAACAAATCCCCTATTGAATTTGGCTCTTCGCCTGGTTCGCGCCCGCTCCCTTGCAGAGGTGCGCCGCTGCGTCCAGTGCGAGGAGGTAGCCTAGCGGGCCGAAGCCGATGATCGAGCCCCGAGCGACCTGGCCGAGCAGGCTCTGCCGGCGGAAGCCCTCGCGCGCATAGATGTTGGTCAGGTGCACCTCGATCACCGGGATCGGCAGCGCGGCAACCGCGTCGCGTAGGGCGATCGAGCTATGCGCATAGGCGCCGGCATTGATGATCACGGCAGAGGCCTTGGCCAGCGCCTCGTTGAGCCAGTCGACGAGCACGCCTTCGTGGTTCGACTGCCGAAAGTCGATCGCGAGTTTCAGTCCCTTGGCGCGCTGCTCGAGCGTCGCTGCGATGTCGGAGAGCGTCTGCGTCCCGTATATCCGCGGCTCACGCGTGCCGAGCAGGTTGAGGTTGGGTCCGTTGAGGACGAATATCGTATCGGTCATTTGCGAGGCGCGATGGAGCCTCCTATCTGCCCTTTGTCAATGAGTCTGGATGGTTCCCTCTCTGTCCGCGTGAATGGCGAGCACCGGCGCGTGCCCGGCGGCACCAGCGTTGCGGAGATGGTGAACCTGCTTGGGCTTGATCCGCTCCGCGTGGCCGTCGAGCGGAACCTCGAGGTGATCCCCCGCTCGACGCTGGCCGATGTGTGTGTCGAGGACGGCGACGACTATGAAATCGTGCATTTCGTTGGAGGGGGTTGATTTTGACTGTTCCCCGGCGAAGGCCGGGGCCCAGGACCTATTTGGCCGGGTTGGATCCCGGCCTTCTCCGGGAAACAGATAAGTGAACGTTCAATCCTCAGTTTCGACAGACACCTGGACCGTGGCGGGGCGGACGTTCACCTCGCGCCTCATCGTCGGCACCGGCAAGTACAAGAGCTTCGAGGAGAATGCGGCCGCGGTCGAGGCTTCCGGGGCGGAGATCGTCACGGTCGCTGTGCGGCGGGTCAACATCTCCGATCCGAACCAGCCGAAGCTCACCGATTTCATCGACCCGAAAAAGGTTACCTATTTGCCGAACACCGCCGGCTGCTTCACCGCCGACGATGCGATCCGGACGCTCAGGCTCGCGCGCGAGGCGGGCGGCTGGAACCTCGTGAAGCTCGAGGTTCTGGGCGAGGCGAAGACGCTTTATCCCGACATGCGCGAGACCCTGCGCGCTACCGACGTGCTGGTAAAAGAGGGCTTCGAGCCCATGGTCTATTGCGTCGACGACCCGATCGCCGCGAAGCAGCTTGAGGAAGCGGGCGCGGTCGCGATCATGCCGCTGGGAGCGCCCATCGGCTCGGGCCTCGGAATCCAGAACCGTGTTACCATTCGCCTGATCGTCGAAGGGGCGGGAGTGCCGGTTTTGGTTGACGCGGGCGTCGGCACCGCGAGCGACGCCGCCGTGGCGATGGAGCTCGGCTGCGACGGCGTCCTGATGAACACGGCGATCGCCGAAGCCAAGGACCCGGTTCTGATGGCGCGCGCCATGAAGGCCGCGGTCGAGGCGGGGCGGCTCGCCTATCTTTCCGGGCGCATGCAGAAGCGCCGCTACGCCGATCCCAGCAGCCCGCTTGCCGGGCTGATCTGATCAGGGTCTAGGCGGCGGGCGCGGCCGCTAGCTGGCGCGTCCCAGCCTTCTCGAGCACCGGCTCGATCGTGTCGCACATCGCTTCCGTGATGCGCCGCGTCCCTTCGGCGTCACTGTGGAATTCGTCGATGAAGGTCACGTCGCGAGGGCCCGACGCAAGAGGAACTCCGAGAGCCTTCGACATCTCTCTGCGGTGGTCGAAGAACGGCTGGTTGAATTTCCGGTGGTTCGCGAACTGGGTTTCCTGCCACGGATAGAAGACCTCGCCGAGCCCGCACTTCCGCTCCATTTCCGTCGCTTCCTCCTTTTCGAAGAAGCCGGTCGCCTCGAGAAGGATTAGGGGAATGCCGTTCGCGCGGCACAGCCGCGCGATCGCCGACGTCCAGGTCGCCGAAAATGCCAACAGGCTCGGGAAATTCTTCTCAGGGTCGGCGTTTTCGGCAGTCTTCTGCACCGTCTTTTGCTGCGAGATGTTGGGCGATCCGAAGATCGGGTCGGCGAGCGACGAGCTGCAAAAGCCGCCGAGGTCGCCGTCGCTGGAGAAGCAAACGAGCGCGGGCCGTCGCTTCGTTCCGCGAAGGAAGCCGGTCAGCAGCGAGTGGAGATTGCGGCTGTTCGCCCCCGGCATCGACGCGTTGGCGACCGGAAAGCCGAAGCGCTCTGCTCCGATCGATGCGCCCGTATTCTCGTTCCCGGCAATTCCGAAACCGAAGGTGGTGCTCGGCCCCAGCAGAAGGCCATAGCGTTCGCTCGCGAGGCAATCTGCGACCGAGTAGGTCTTGCCCGCAAAGGTCGTGTGCCGGAAACCAGCGGAATCGGTCGAGAAGCTCGCGCAACTCGAGTTCGGCCAGTAGGTGAGGACGTCGCCGCGCAGGCCGATCTTGCGCTGGTTTTCCAGGAAGTCGGCCATTTCCGGCCGGAGCTCTGCAATCTTTTCGTAATTTGCCATGCGGACCACCGTAGCGGCCCGCCACGTGGCGTAAACCCGCTGCGAATCAGCGGCTTGCAGTGACGATGTGCGCTGCCATCGGAGCGTCGATCCCGTCCACGCCCTCGAACGGCTGCATCGCCCGTTCCACGGCATCGAAGACACGGTCGAGGCTCCCCGCTTCACGATCCTCAATCTCGACCCCCATCGGCGTCCCGTAACAAAGTGCCGCCGCTGCATCCTTTGCAGACGCGGCGCGACTTTTCAGCTCGATCGTCTCGATGTCCACGGTCTCGAAGCCCGCGTCGTGGAGGTCGCTTTCAATACGAAGGGGATCGGTATAGCCGAACGGTCCTTCACGCATGAACAGCGGTGGGTCATCAGGGAAACAATCAATCAGCACCCGCTGAGCGACGTCGCTCAGGACATTGCGTTCGATGCGGTCCCAAATGGCGAGTAAATAGTGCCCGCCGCTCTTCAGCACCCGCCGGGCCTCGGCATGGCCGCGGACTCTGTCGGGGAAGAACATGGCGCCGAACTGGCAGATCACGAGGTCGAAGCTCGAATCCTCGAACGGAAGCTCGAGCGCATCCGCCTCCACGAACCGCACGCGGTCGGACGGGACTAGCCGGGCAGCGACGTCCAGCATCGGCTGGTTGAGGTCGGTCGCGACGATCTCCGTGTCGGGGCAGGCCCTGTGCAGCGCCTCGGTGAGCGCGCCGGTGCCCGCCGCGGTTTCGAGGATCAGGCGGGGAGCGAATGAGCACGCGCGCCGGGCCAGCTCGACCGCAAAGGGCCGAAAGATGAGCGGCACCATCAGCTCGTCATACTTCTGGGGCACCGAGCCCGCAAAGCGAAGCTCTTGGTCTTTCATCGGAACGTCCCCCATCGATCGCGGGTTTTCCAAGTGGTCCGGAGGTGGGCCATGGCGACCTCAATGACAGATTTCGCGGCGGAACGCTCGGCCATGGTCGATCGGCAGCTGAAGCGCCGCGGGATCCGAGAGCAAATGATCCTCGACGCTTTCCTCGCCGTCCCGCGGGAGGACTTCGTCAGCGACGAATACCGGCATCTCGCTTACGGCGACCACCCGCTTCCGATCGAAGCAGGTCAGACCATTTCTCAACCTTACATCGTCGCACTGATGATCCAGGCCGCGGAAATCGGGCTGCGCGACAAGGTGCTCGAGGTCGGCGCGGGCTCGGGCTACGCCGCCGCCGTCATCAGCCGAATTGCGGGAAGAGTGATCGCGATCGAGCGGAAGCACGACCTCGTCGCGGTCGCTCGGGAGCGGCTGGCTCGGCTCGGCTTCGACAATGTGACGATCGTCGAAGGAGACGGCACCATGGGCTGCGCGGAGGAAGCGCCGTTCGACGCGATCCTAGCGGCGGCAAGCGGAAGCCATGTTCCCGAGGCTCTGCTTGCGCAGCTTTCCCCTGGCGGGTGCATCGTGATGCCGATCGGCAGTCCCGACGCGGTCCAGGAACTCGTCAAGGCGACCAAGCAGGAGGACGGAGTGATCCGCCAGGAGAACCTCGGCGGCGTCCGCTTCGTTCCCCTGATCGGGGAGGAGGGCTGGAACGATGCTTGAAACCGACCTCGATACGCTGCCGCGCCTGATCGCAGACGCCGCCGAGCCGCTTCCGGATATCGACGATCCGGCGTTCGGGGCGATGTTCGATCGCTTTGCGGACGCTCGCGTCCTGTGCCTCGGCGAGGCAAGCCACGGGACGAGCGAATTCTACCGCGCCCGGGCCGCCATCTCGCGCCGGTTGATCGAGCGGCACGGGTTCAACATCGTCGCGGTGGAAGGCGACTGGCCCGATTGCGCGACGGTCGACCGCTATGTCCGTCACCGGCCGCCCCGCGAGCTGGAGTTTACGGCGTTCGAGCGCTTCCCGATGTGGATGTGGCGCAACAGGGAGGTCGACACCTTCGTCGGCTGGCTGCGCGGGCACAATAACACCCGTGAATATGAGCGGATGTGCGGCTTCTACGGGCTCGATCTCTACAATCTCGGCGGCTCGATGCGCGCGGTGATCGAGTTCCTCGACGAGGAAGACCCGGAGCTCGCGAGGCTCGCCCACCGCCGGTACGGGTGCCTCGACCCGTGGGCGGAGGACCCCGCGATCTACGGACGTCACTCGCTGCTCGAAGGTTATGCGCGGTGCGAAGTCGGAGTCGTCCAGATGCTGAAGGACCTGCTCCTGAAGCAGGTCGATTGCTTCGGGCCGGAATGCGACGAGTGGCTGGACGCGCAGGCGAATGCGCGGCTCGTCAAGGACGCCGAGGCCTATTACCGAATCATGTACCAGGGATCGGCGGAGAGCTGGAATTTGCGCGACACGCATATGTTCGACACGTTGAACATGATCCTCGATGCCAAGGGGCCGGGCTCGAAGGCGATCGTATGGGCGCACAACAGCCATATCGGGGACGCACGCTTCACCGACATGGGGCAGCATCGCGAAGAGCTGAATATCGGCCAGCTGGTGAGGGAGAAATGGGGCGCCGATGCGCGGCTGATCGGCTTCGGGACGCACACCGGCACGGTCGCTGCGGCGGACGATTGGGACATGCCGATGAAAGTGAAGCGCGTGAATCCGTCACTGCCGGAAAGCCACGAGCGGATGGCGCACGACAGCGGCGCCGCGCGCTTTCTCCTCGATTTGCGCGAGGGTGTGGTCGACGGCGAGCTTCGCCACGCGCTGCTCGAGCCGAGGCTGGAGCGGTTCATCGGGGTCATCTACCGCCCCGACACCGAGCGCTGGAGCCATTACAGCGATGCGATTCTGGTGAAGCAGTTCGACGGCTACGTCTGGTTCGATGAGACCGAGGCGGTAACCCCGCTTCCAGGCGAACGGCGTCCGGCAGAACGGCGCGAGATGGAGGAAACCTACCCGTTCGGCCTATAAGCACGCCATGGAAGACGACGAACGCGCCATCCGCGAGCTGGTCGATCGCTGGATCGAGGCGACCAAGGCCGGCGATACTGCCGCGGTGCTCGATCTCATTGCCGACGATGCCGTGTTCATGGTCCGCAGCGGACTGTTCGGGAAAGAGGGTTTCCAGGTCGGTTCGGACTCGCTCAGCGACAGCAAGATCGACGGCAGAGCCGAAATCATGGAGATGCACGTCGAGGGGAACTGGGCTTGGATCCGCAACTATATCGACTTGATCATCACCCCCGCGGGCAGTGAGCCGGTGGGGCGCTCGGGCTACGCGCTGACAATCCTGAAGAAAGGCTCTGACGGCCGCTGGCGGCTGTTCCGCGACGCCAATCTCGTCAGCTGAATCACAGCCAATACCTTCACTTTGGATAATGATTTCGGGAGCGAATCATCGCTCTCGCGCGTATCTACTTGTGAGTTCGCGATAATTGTTGCGGAGCAGGGCATGCCGCACAGGCGCAAGGCAGAGAAGGGCAGCTTCAAGGATCATTTCGACGGGCTGGTGAGCCAGTTCCCGGATAAGCACGGGCAGAAGGGGGAAGCGGCAAGGGCGGACGAGCGCCGCAAGAACAAGCGTCACATCAACGATTTGTTGTTCGAACGCGCGACCCGCGACTAGCTCGGCTGCGCGCCCGCAAGGCGCTCCTGCTCGCTCTTCAGCCGCTCGGCATCGAAGGCGTGAGCCGCGTGCGGCCCGGTCCGGTCGACCCAATGCATGAAGAGATGTGCGGACCAGCCGTTCGGGTTCGGCTCGATCCGACCGTGGCGCAGCTGCGTGCCGCGGTACAGCACCGCATCGCCCGGCTGCATTGCGATCGAGGCATAAGGTTCGTCCCCGAAATCTTCGTGCAAATAGTCGGGCCCGGTCACCTCCCGCGATCCGATCTGGAGGTCCCAAGGCTTGCCGTCGCTATATGCCAGGGTGAGCGACACACTATGCTCGCACGACGGCCGGTCGGAATGGATGCGGCAGATGTCGTCTTTCTGGTAGATCCGGAAATAGTCGTAGCTGGGCAGGAGGTCGGCGCCGGTTAGCTCGCTGACGATCGGCGTCAGGCCCCACAGGAACGAGATCAGCGGACGGTAGAAGTGGCCGCTGATCTCAACGGTCGGCCGACGCATCAGAGGTTCCTGCCGGCTGAACGAGCTGAAGGACTTGCCCGAAGCGGCGAGGTCGGCCTCCAGTTGCTGGCAGAGAGCGTTCGCGACTTCGGACGGGACCAGCCGCTCGACGCTCGCATAGCCGTCTTTCCGATAGTCGCCGGTAACGCGCATGCGGCCGTCTAACGCGATTTCGCCTTCTCGCGTAGCTTGGTGATCGTCGTCGCGTTTGTGATCTGCTCGACGTCCGTCTTGCAATGGAGCAGCCGGATGCCCTTTCGCTTCAGCGCTTCATCGAGCGCGGGCGCAAAGTCTTCGGTCGTTTCGATCGTTTCTGTCCAGCCACCGAACGCACGGGCGAGCGCCGCGAAATCGGGGTTGCTGAGTGCGGTCGCACTGATCCTTGTCGGATATTCGCGCTCCTGGTGCATTCGGATGGTGCCGTAGCTTCCATTGTCGACCAGCACCACGATGAGGTCGGCGCCATATTGGGCGGCGGTCGCCAGCTCCTGGCCGTTCATGAGGAAGTCTCCGTCGCCCGCGACTGCGACCACTGGGCGGTCCCTGAAGCGGATCGCCGCAGCGACTGCGGCGGGTACGCCGTAACCCATCGTGCCGCTGGTCGGCGCGAGCTGGGTCGGCATCGGGCCGTAACGCCAGTAGCGGTGCCACCAGCCCGAGAAATTGCCCGCGCCGTTGCAGATGATCGTGTTCTCCGGAAGCTTCTCGCGCATCGCGGCGACGCATGGGCCGAGGTCGAGCTTCACTCCCTTGCGAGGCTGCGGCTCGGACCACTCTAACCATTCCTTATGGGCGTCGTCGCCGCACGAGAAGCGGACCAGGTCGGGGTCGATCCATTCGTCGACCATTTCGGCGAACTCACCCATGTCGGCGCAGATCGGCAAGTCGGCGTGATAGACGCGTCCGAGCTCGTTCGGGTCCGGATGGACGTGAACCAGGGTCTGGCCGGGATGGTCGGGCGTGATGAGCGTATAGCCGTCGGTCGTCGCTTCCCCAAGCCGCGGACCGACCGCGAGAACCAGGTCCGCGTCGCGAATGCGCTGCTGAAGTAGTGGGTTGGGGCCGTAGCCGAGTTGGCCGGCATAGACCTGGCACGTATTGCAGATCGCGTCCTGCCTGCGAAAGGCGGCCGCGACTGGGATTCCGTAGCGGAAGGCGAAATTGGCGAAATGGTGCGATGCGCGGGGGCTCCAGTCCGCTCCGCCGACGATTGCGACGGGGTTCGTCGCGTCCTTCAGTAGCTCGAACATCGCCTGCACCGCGCCCGGATCCGGCTCCTCCGCAAGCGGCGGGACGCACGGGCGATCCTTGGCTTCGACCTCGTCGCGCAGCATGTCCTCCGGCAGCGCGATAACCACCGGGCCGGGCCGTCCGGCCGTCGCGACCCGATAGGCCCGCGCGACATATTCGGGGATCCGCCGGGCGTCCTCGATCCGCGCCGCCCATTTCGCAACGGGCGCGAAGAAGGCCGGGAAGTCGATCTCCTGGAATCCTTCCCTGTCGCGGTCGCCGCGAGCGACGTCGCCGATGAAGAGGATCATCGGGGTCGAATCCTGGAAGGCGACGTGAACTCCGGCACTCGCGTTGGTCGCTCCGGGACCGCGGGTGACGAACGCGACGCCGGGGCGGCCGGTCATCTTCCCGTCCGCATCGGCCATGTATGCGACGCCGCCCTCCTGCCTGCAGACGATGGTTTCGATCTCGGGGCTGTCGTGAAGCGCGTCGAGCACGGCAAGGAAGCTCTCGCCCGGAACGGTAAAGACTCGGTCGCAGCCCTGGATTTTCAGCTGATCGACTAGGATTCGTCCGCCGGTGCGCTTGGTCATGGGCGCCCGTTAGCCCGAAGCGGAAGTCGCGTCACCCCGACGCCCCGGGAACCATTTGTTCACCCTAACGGGAGCAAGACGGGGGGCAGGGATAGGTGCCCATGACGAACAGCTCCAACACATTGCCCAACGGTCATCCCGAAAGGCGCCGAGTTCCGCGTACCGCGCTTCGGCTCAACGCCACGATTCGCGAGCCGGGCCGAAGCCGCACCAGCGCGCGTGTGATCGACATTTCGACGCGCGGCTGCCGAATCGAGGCCACCTCGGGGGCTTCGGTCGATACCTGGCTGATGCTCAGCATCGCGGGGCTCGAAACCCAATATTGCCGCGTCGCCTGGCGCTGTCATGAGTTCGCCGGGATCGAGTTCGCGACTCCGCTTGCCGAAGCGGTGCTCGAGCGGCTGCTTTCCGACCAGCAGCAATTGTCCGAGGTCGCGATCGCCGACCTGCGCTCAATCGCAAACCGAGCGCACAACCTGTCGGTTCAGGAGGCGGACGACCGCCAGACCTTGACGGAACTGTCGCGCAAATGCGCGGTGGATGCGGTGGTCGAAGGGCTCCGTTTGGGCGAAGCCAAGCCCGGCAAGTAGTCGCGCGCGCTTCAGGCGGCGCGCGGCAATCCGCTCAGGATCGGTCCAAGGCCGCCCGCAGCCTCGATGCGATCGGCCAGCGCTCCGCGCGGAAGCTCCTCGTCGAACGCCCAGGCGAGCACCGCTTCGAGCTGCTTGATCGTCGCATCGTCGCACATTCCGTCGAACGCCAGCTTGACCACCGGCTTCATCGGCGAACGCAGCTGGATCTTGAGGCCCTGGGCTTCGAGCAGCCGAAGATATTCCTCGGGCGCATCCTCGGCATCCAGGGCAAAATCATAAGCGGCGCTCAATCCTTCATAGAGCGCGACATTGGCCCGAAGCTTCGCCTGACGCGCCTCGTCGGCCTTGGCGCGAACGTCGGTCAATTTGCTCTGCAAGGTTCCCTCCGGGGTTGGAATCGGTTCGTCGAATGAAATGGGTTCGTCCGCTTGCACCGGCTCCTCTGGCGCGGTGGGCTCGTCCGGCTGCGGAATCTCGTCAACGGCAACGGGATCGTCGGCCTGCGCCGGTTCGTCGAACGAAGGCGCTTCCGCAATTTCGGTAGCTTCTTCGGGCTGCGGCGCTTCTTCCGCTTCCCAGCTCTCCAGCGTCGAATTCTCGATGTCGAGCTCGATCTCGACCGGCCGGCCGTAGAATCCGCCGACGTTCGCGATCGTCTCGAAGAAGCGCGCCGACAAGCTCGTCTTGCCCGTCTGCATGGCTCCCTCTTCGAATACGTCCGCGTCGGGCTCTTCCGCTGCGGGCGGCGGGGCATCCTCGATCGCGGCGATTTCCATGATCGTCTCGTCTTGCTCTTCAACCGGCGGCAGCTCTTCCGGCTCGGCAGCGACTTCCGCCACTTCGTCCTCGACCTGCGCCTCGGCCTCTTCCGGCTGCTCTGCGGCGTCCGGTGCCTCCTCGACACTGCATTGCGCCCCGTCGAGGCTCACGAAGCCGTAGACATAATCGATCCACGTGCCGGTCGCGCTGAACGGTAGCAGGGTGACCCAGCAGCGCCTCTTGCCGTCGGCGGTCTCGAACTCGTCCTCGAACGCGAATGCGTCGCGGCAGCCGGCGACCACCGGCAGGCGCGTCGCGATGCAGGAGAGGAGCGACGGGTTCGGCGCGTCGCCGACCTTCTCCGCGTCGATGCCGCCCTTGATCGCCTGGCCGATGTGACGGATCTCGGCATCCTCGCCGCCACCGATCATCTCGAGCAGCAGGCTGAACGGCCCGGCGTCGGAGATTTCGAGCGGATCGAGGTCGCGGATCGGCGGAAACTGGCGATCACGCTTGATCGAGAGCCAGTAATTGTAGACGCTGGCATGCTTGCGCCGCTCGGGCGCCGAGATGGTCCTAAGGGAGCCCAGCAGTCCTTCGGTCGCCGGTTCGTCGTCGGCATTCAACTCCGGTACGGGCACGCCCATTCTCGCCATCCCTTCGCGTGGAGTCGCCACCTTCGGGGACGTGGTTCTTAGAAAAGGTTAAGGCTGCGGCGAGACGCGAAATTTAGTCCCGCAAAGGGACGGCCGAACTAGGCCTGGTGGATCGCCTTCACGACCTGATAGCTTTCGAGGCCTTCCTTCCCGCCCTCGGAGCCAAAGCCTGAATCCTTCACTCCGCCGAAGGGCGTGTCGGCGCCGCTGATCGCAAAGGTATTGATCCCGACCATCCCGCTTTCGACGAGGTCGCCGATGAGGTTCGCCCGGCGCCCGTTCTCGGTGAACGCGAAGGCGGCAAGGCCGAAGGGCAGGCGGTTGGCCTGCTCGATCACTTCCTCGAACGTGTCGAACGGGCGCGACACCGCGACCGGCCCGAACGGCTCGTCGTTCATGATGTTCGCTTCGTTCGGAACGTCCGCAAGCAAAGTCGGCTGGAAGAAAAAGCCGCCATTGCCGCGCTCGCCGCCGGCGAGGACTCGCGCACCCTTGGCCTTGGCGTCCTGCACCAGGCTTTCGATGGCATCGGGGCGGCGCGCATTGGCGAGCGGGCCCATCTTCACGCCTTCCTCGAGGCCGCTTCCGACCTTCACCTTGGCCGTGCGCTCGGCGAAGCCCTTCACGAAGGCGTCGTAGATTCCGCGCTGGACGTAGAAGCGGGTCGGAGACACGCACACCTGGCCCGCATTCCGGAACTTCTGCGGCACGACCATGTCGAGCGTCTTCTCGAGGTCGCAATCGTCGAAGATCAGTACCGGCGCGTGGCCGCCGAGCTCCATTGTCACGCGCGTCATGCTGTCGGCGCAGAGGCGCATCAGATGTTTGCCGACATTGGTCGAGCCCGTGAAGCTGACCTTGCGGATGACCTTGCTGGCGATGAGCGTCTCGCTGACGAGCGCAGCGTCGCCATGGATCAGTTGCGCAACCCCGTTCGGAATGCCGGCGTCGGCAAGCGCCCGGAACAGCTCGGTGCCGACTCCCGGCGTCTCGTGCGGCGGGCGCGAGATCACGGTGCAGCCGGCGGCAAGCGCGGCGCTAACCTTTTTCGCGAGAAGGTAGATGGGGAAATTCCACGGCGTGAAGGTCGCGGTCGGGCCCACCGGCTGGCGGATCACACGGGAAAGCTGGCCCGCCGGGCGGACGAGCGTACGGCCGTAATCGCGCTTGGCGTCTTCGGCGTACCAGTCGAACAGCTGGGCTGATGCGAGAACTTCAAGCTTGGCTTCGGTGAGCGGCTTGCCCTGCTCCTGGGTCATTGTCCGGGCGACGACGTCGGCGCGTTCGCGCAGCAGCTGTGCCGCCTTGTGCAGGATCGCACCACGCTTCTCGACGTCCAGAGCCCGCCATTCCGGCCACGCGCGCTCGGAAGCGGCAAGCGCCTCTTCGAGATCGGCCTTGGTCGCGTAAGGAACTTCGGCGATCGGCTTGGCGTCCACCGGGTTGACCACGGCATGAGCATCGCGGCCTTCGCCCGATTTCCAAACGCCGTCGATGAAGAGCTGAAGCGAGGTTTCGTATCCCATGACGCGCAGATAGGCGCGGCTTGTTACCGCTGCAACTTGACTCCTCCTCCCTGCGTCCGAAGGACGTGGGGAGGGGGACCGTGCTGCGAAGACTGCACGGTGGAGGGGCCATGCGCGCAACTGCAAAATCCATGCGAACGGCGCGACGGCAGCGCCGCGCGATGAGTCCGCCCGAGGTTCGCCTATGGACGCTCCTTCGCCGTTCTCCAGGAGGCGTCCGATTTCGTCGCCAGCATCCCGTCGGGCCTTATGTGGCTGATTTCTACTGTCCCGCTGCAAAGCTCGTGATCGAAATCGATGGTCGCATCCACGACTTCACAGACGAAGACGATGAGGTGCGGGACGAATATATTCGAGGCCTAGGTCTGGCAGTCATTCGCATCGCTGCATCTGACGTAATGAGAGACGCTATCTCGGTTGCCGATAGTCTGGTCCGTCTGTGCGGCCCCTCCACCACTCAGCTGTGCTGAGCGGTTCCCCTCCCCATCGCTTCGCGACAGGGAGGATGTTGTCTGTGGGTCGACGCCCCGCTACCCCTGCTGACAAAGGAGCAAGTAGCAAATGACCAAGCAGGAGCTCGTCGAGCGCATGCAGCAGGGGCAGGCGTGGGTGCCGGGCAAGCGCGTGAAGATCGACTTCGGCGCCGACCAGGGGACGGTGATGCTCGACGGAGCCGCCCAGCAGGTGAGCGAGGAGGACGGAAACGCCGACACGACGATCAAGATCGGCTGGGATGACTGGCAGCAACTCGCTTCGGGCCAGCTCGACGGAATGACGGCGTTCATGATGGGCAAGCTTCGTGTCGAGGGCGACATGTCGAACGCGATGCAACTCCAGGGCGTGCTGGCGAAGCTCAAGGGCTGACGCTCGCTTGAGCAACGGCCGCGGCTTTTCTATGGGCCCCGCATGCAGAAAATCTATCCCAGCGCGGAAAGCGCGCTCGACGGGCTGCTGTTCGATGGAATGACCATTGCGGCGGGCGGCTTCGGCCTTTGCGGAATCCCGGAACGGTTGATCGACGCGGTCGTCGCGAGCGGGCTCAAGGACCTCACCATCGCCTCGAACAATGCAGGCATCGACAACGAAGGGCTCGGCAAGCTGCTGCGCACCAGGCAGGTGAAGAAGATGATCTCGTCCTACGTTGGCGAGAACAAGGAGTTCGAGCGGCAATTCCTGGCCGGGGAGCTGGAGGTCGAGTTCACGCCGCAGGGCACGCTCGCCGAGCGCATGCGTGCGGGCGGGGCGGGGATTCCCGGCTTCTACACCAAGACCGGCTACGGGACGCAGGTCGCGGAAGGGAAAGAGGTCAAGGCATTCGACGGCCCAAATGGACCTGAAGAATATGTCCTCGAGCGCGGCATCCGCGCCGACCTCAGCATCGTGAAGGGATGGAAGGCCGACGAAACGGGCAACCTGATTTTCCGCAAGACCGCTCGCAACTTCAACCAGCCGGCGGCGACCTGCGGCAAGGTGTGCGTCGCCGAGGTCGAGGAGATCGTGCCGGTCGGCTCGCTCGACCCCGACTGCATCCACCTTCCCTCGATCTACGTGAAGCGGCTGATCCTGGGCGCGCCCTACGAGAAGAAGATCGAGTTCCGCACGGTTCGCGAGCGCGAGCCCGCATGATCGCTGCCCTTGCACTTGCTGCAGCCGTCACAGCGACGCAGCCTTCGAAGGCCGATCTCGTCGGTATCGATGCGGCGATCCGCGGCGTCTACGAGGTGATCTCCGGCCCGGCCGGGCAGAAGCGAGATTTCGATAGGATGCGGTTGATGTTCGCCCCGGGCGCGACGCTCAAGGCGATCGGGCCGAAGGGCCTGCGCGGCGGCTCGGTCGAGGATTACATCAAGCGTAATTCCGAGATCCTCGAGAAGGAGGGCTTCACCGAACGCGAGCTCGGCCGCCGCGTCGAGGTGTGGGGCGGCCTCGCCACCGCCTGGTCCGCCTATGACGGCCGGACCGCCAACGGCAGCTTCCATGAGCGCGGGATTAACAGCTTCCAGCTGGTCAAGATCGACGGCAAGTGGGTTGTCGCCTCGATCCTCTGGCAGGAGGAAACGCCCGCCAACCCGCTGCCGCGAAATCTGATTCAAGGACGAAGGAAATGACGACGGAAACGCTGACCAAGGGCTGGACCCGCGACCAGATGGCGGCGCGCGCCGCGAAGGAGCTTCGCGACGGCTATTACGTCAATCTCGGGATCGGCATTCCCACACTCGTCGCAAACAACATCCCGGCGGGGATGACCGTCACGCTACAGAGCGAGAACGGCATGCTCGGCATCGGACCTTTTCCCTATGACGACCAGGTCGATCCAGACCTCATCAACGCTGGCAAGCAGACCGTCAGCCAGCTTCCGCAGACGAGCTTCTTCGACAGCGCCACCAGCTTCGCGATGATCCGCGGCGGGCACATCGACCTCGCCGTGCTCGGCGGCATGGAAGTGAGCGAGAAGGGCGACCTCGCCAACTGGATGGTGCCGGGGAAGATGATCAAGGGGATGGGCGGCGCGATGGACCTCGTCGCCGGGGTCAAGAAGATCATCGTCGTGATGGAACACGTCTCCAAGAACGGCGATCCCAAGTTCATCCCTGAATGCACGCTTCCGCTCACCGGCAAGAACGTCGTCGACATGATCATCACCGACCTCGCCGTGTTCCAGCGGGCCGACCACGACAGCCCGTTCAAGCTGGTGGAGCTGGCCCCGGGCGTAACCGCCGAGGAAGTCCGCGAGAAGACGACCGCGCAATACACCGAGTGACCGCCGGGCATATTCTTCGAAAGACTCTGCTCCTGCGCCTGCTGTTCTGGGCGGCGGCGCTGTTCGCATTGGTGATGGCGCTTCTTCCCCATCCGCCGGATGTGCCGCTCCACCCTTCCGACAAGGTTCAGCACATCATCGCCTTCGCCACGCTCGGCCTTCTCGGCAGCGCCGCTTATGCTGGCGCGCGCAAGCGCTGGCTGATCATCGGCCTGTCGCTGTTCGGCGCCTTCATCGAGGTCGCGCAGGCGATCCCTTCCTTGCATCGCGACAGCGATCCGCTCGACTGGCTGGCCGACACGATCGCCTGCGCGCTCGTCGTGCTCGCGCTGCGCTGGTGGAAGCCGCGCCGGCTTGGTTGATCGCTCGTTGCCTCACGCGCGCGTCCGCCCTATCTGCCCGGGCAAAGAGCTTAAGGGGAAAGCATGACCCAGTTTGACGACCGCGAGCGGGCCTTCGAATCCAAGTTCGCGCATGACGAAGAGATGAAGTTCCGCATTACCGCGCGGCGCAACCGGCTGCTCGGCGAATGGGCGGCGCGGCAGATGGGGCTTTCCGAAGCCGAGACCGAATCCTACGCCAAGGACGTCGTCCGCTCCGACTTCGAGGAAGCCGGCGATCATGACGTGGTCCGCAAGGTCGTGGGCGACCTTACCGCGGCGGGCATCGATTGCGACGAGGAAAAGGTGCTGGAAGCGCTGCGCAACAAGGAAATCGATGCTCGACGCCAGATCATTGAGAGTACGAATCTATGATGGGATTTGGCCTCTGATGCCGATGCCCGCAAGCGAGATCGAGCGGCTGATCAAGGCGGCGATCCCCGACGCCGAGGTCACGATCCGCGATCTTGCCGGCGACGGTGACCATTATGCCGCGCGCGTGGTCAGTGGCAGCTTCGAGGGGCTGAGCCGCATCCGGCAACACCAGAAAGTCTATTCCGCGCTTGGGGGGCGAGTAGGGGGAGAGCTTCACGCACTGCAGCTTGAAACCGCGGTGCCCTGACGGAGAACCAATGTGAGTGACGCAGCTTCCCGGATCGACGAGATCGTCAAGAACAATGACGTGGTCCTGTTCATGAAAGGCACCGCCCTGTTCCCGCAATGCGGCTTCTCGAGCCGCGCGATCGCGATCCTCGATCGGCTCGATGCGAAATATGAAACGGTCGACGTCCTCCAGGACCAGGAAATCCGTCAGGGCATCAAGGCCTATTCCGATTGGCCGACGATCCCCCAGCTCTATGTGAAGGGCGAATTCGTCGGTGGTTCGGACATCATGATGGAGATGTTCGAGAGCGGGGAGTTGGGTCAGCTGCTCGGTACGGACGCCTGAACGAGGAAGGGGCGGTTGCAGGGGACCAGAGAACCGCTGCAACCGCCCCTTCGTGGCGTGGAACCAAGTGGACGCGATTATTGTAGCAATGCGCGTGCCAATTTGAAGAAATGGCGTATTTCTGCCGTTTTCTTAACGAGTAGAGAAAGGTCGACCAAGCCTTGCGTAAAGATTTCCGACAGAATGGCGGCCGATAAGGATGGCACTTTGATCAAATGCCCGGGTTTGGTGTTGAGGTGAACCTCTACGACCCTCCTTTCCGGCGGCCGGCCGGGGCGCGGCTGTTCTGCGACTTGACGCAGAGCTGGTCCGACGTCGGCGGAGGCGTGCGCACCTATTTGCTGCACAAGCGCAACCACATCCTCCAGTCGACGCCGCACAGCCATCTGATGATCGTCCCGGGCGACCGTGACGCGATCGTCGAGGAAGAGCGCGCGATCACCGTCATGATCGCCTCGCCGCGCGTTCCGGGCAGCCCGCATTACCGCCTCATGCTCCGCAACCGCGCCGTTCGCGCGACTCTCGAGCATTTCCGGCCGGACCTCATCGAGTGCCAGGACGCCTACAACCTGCCCTGGGCGGCTATCGGTTACCGCCGGCGCCATCGCGAGACGGCGTTGGTGGCCGCCTACATGACCGATTTCCCGACGGTCTACATCGAGCGGCCCTTGTCGACGATCGTGACCAAGCCGGTCGCAAGCCTGCTCGCGCGTATCTGCTACGCTTATTGCGGCCTTCTCTACCGCCGCTTCGATTCCCTCTTCGCGCTCAGCGAAAACGGCGGCGCGGCGAAGCTCGGCCTGCTTGGAGTCGGAAACGTCGACGTCGTTCCCTTGGGCGTCGAGCTCGGCGAGTTCGGACCCGCTCGTCGCGACGAGCGCCTGCGCGCAAAGCTCGGCCTCGAGCCCGGCCAGCCGCTGCTTGCCTATGTCGGCCGCCTCGACGGCGAGAAGAAGCCCGATCTCGTGGTGAACGCTTTTCAGCGCCTTCCGAGATCGCTCGGAGCGAAGCTGGCATTGATCGGCGAGGGCCCGCTCAAGTCCGACATCGCCGCGCTCGGCGACGAGCGGATCGTCATGCCCGGCTATGTGAGGGATCGCGCCGAGCTTTCCCGCTGGCTCGCGAGCGCTGACATTTACGTCTCGGGCATGGCCGATGAAACGTTTGGGATCTCCATCATCGAGGCACAGGCATCGGGGCTTCCAGTCGTCGGCGTCGCCGCCGGCGCCATGATCGACCGGGTGAGCAACGAGGTCGGGCGGCTCGGGCCGGTCGGCGATTCGGCGGCGATGGCCGCCAACATCCTGTCCGTCTGGAACGGCAACCGGCGGGCAATGGCCGACCAGGCGCGCGCCCACGCCCTTCAGTTCAGCTGGGACAGTAGCATGGAGGCGCTGTTCGGCCGCGTCTATCCGGCTGCGTTCGAGCATCGCGCAGTGCAGCTCCGCGAAGCGCCCGCCGCGGCGGCCCTTGCCGCCTGAGGGGAGCGACGGGCGGGGCATGGACGCTCCCTACGCAAAGCTCGAGCAATTGCAGCCTGGCGTCGCGCGCGTGCTCGCGCACAACCCCTCGGCCTTCACTTACTTCGGTACCCAGACCTATGTCGTCGGCGAGCGGGAAGTTGCGGTCATCGATCCCGGGCCGGACTTGCCCGAACATCTCGATGCGCTGACCGCGGCGATCGCGGGCCGCCCGGTGGCCGCGATCATGTGCACCCACACGCACCGCGACCACAGTCCCGCCGCTCGCCCGCTCGCCGAGCGCACCGGCGCTCCGATCATCGGATGCGCGCCGCTTGCGATGGAAACGGTCGGGCCCCGCGCGGATGCGTCGTTCGACGGCGATTATTCGCCGGCGCGCGTTCTCGAGGATAGCGAGGCGATCAACGTCGATGGCCAGCCGATCTTCGCAGTCGCAACCCCCGGCCACACCTCCAACCACCTCTGCTTCGCTTATGCGGGCGCGCTCTTCAGCGGAGATCATGTGATGGGTTGGTCGACCACCGTCGTGGTGCCGCCCGACGGCGACATGGCGGCCTATATGCGAAGTCTCGACAAGCTCCGGGGACGAGAGGACCAGGTCTATTATCCGGCGCACGGGCCGGCGGTGACCAACCCGCAGCAATATGTCCGGCACCTGATGGGCCATCGAATGCAGCGGGAGAGGCAGATTCTGAAGCTGGTCGGAGAGAAGGCGCGGACGATCCCCGATATCGTTGCCAATGCCTATCCCGGCCTCGATCCGCGGCTGGTGATCGCCGCCGGCGGGTCTGTCCTCGCGCACCTCGTGGACCTCCGGCGGCGCGGTCTCGTTGTTGAGCAGGAAGACGCATGGACAACCGCCTGAGGAACCTGCTCGCGCTCGCAGCGATCGCCGTTGCGCTGATCCTCGGCCTTCTGCTCGGCATCGGCACCGGCATCGCCGATCGCATTTTCGGCGGCCCCAATCCCGCGACGATCGCCAGCGCCAGCCTGGAATCGATGCGCGCGCAGAACCGGCTGACCGTCTTTGCGGCGCGCTACGTATCGGTCGTGACGAGCCAGCAGCAGCGCCTCGGCGGTCTGGTCAATTCGGAACGCACCCTCATCCTCCCCGGCGACGTCCGCTACGAGCTCGACCTGTCGAAGCTGGAGAACAAGGACGTGACCTGGGACGGATCGAAGCACACGCTCACGGTCCGATTGCCGATGATCGACGTCGCGGGACCCGACGTCGATATCAACCAGGTCAAGGAATATGGAGGCGGCGGGGTGCTCTCCGCGCTGACCAACGCCGACCAGCAGCTCGACCAGGCCAACCGCGACCGTGCGGTTCAGGACCTTCGCAAGCAGGCGACGGCGAAGGTCCCGATGGAGCTCGCACGCGAGGCGGGCCGAACGGCGGTCGAACGAAGCTTCGCGATGCCGCTGCTCGCCGCCGGGTTCAAGGATGTGAAAGTCGTTGCCCGCTTCCCCACCGACGGCAGCAACGAGCCTAGCTACCTGGACCTTTCGACCCCATATGAGGAGGCGATCAAGGAAGCCGAGCGCAGGCGCGCCGCAGAGGGCCAGAAATGACCGTCCAGACCAACAGCTTGAAAGGCCTCGACCTGCTCGCCGAGATCGAGCGGCTGAAGCGCGAGCGCAACGCCGTGATCCTCGCCCATTATTACCAGAAGCCCGAAATCCAGGACCTCGCGGACTTCGTCGGCGACAGCCTCGATCTGTCGCGCAAGGCCGCGGCCACCGACGCCGAGGTGATTGCCTTTTGCGGCGTCCGCTTCATGGCCGAAACGGCGAAGATCCTCAGCCCAGAGAAGACCGTCATCCTTCCCGACATGGACGCCGGCTGCAGCCTCGAGGACAGCTGCCCGCCCGACCAGTTCGCAGCCTTCCGAGCCGCGCACCCCGACCATATCGCGCTCACCTACATCAACTGCTCGGCGGCAGTGAAAGCGCTCTCCGACATCATCGTCACTAGTTCCTCGGCGGGAGTGATCCTCGACCAGATCCCCAGGGACCAGAAAATCATCTTCGGCCCGGACCGGCATCTTGGCGGCTATCTCGCGCGCAAGACGGGGCGTGAGATGCTGCTGTGGCCAGGCATCTGCATCGTCCACCAGGCCTTCAGCGAGACCGAGCTTCTGAAGCTCAAGGCCCAGCATCCCGACGCTCCGGTCGCCGCGCACCCTGAATGCCCGCCGCATATCGTCGACCATGCCGATCTCGTCGGCTCGACCAAGGCGATCCTCGATTTCGCTCTGAGCTCACCTGCGAAAACGATCCTCGTCGCCACTGAGCCGCACATCATCCACCAGATGGAGAAGGCGGCTCCGGACAAGACCTTCATCGGAGTTCCCGGGGGCGACGGGAACTGCAACTGCAACATGTGCCCCTACATGGCGCTCAACACGCTCGAGAAGCTCTACGTCGCGCTCCGCGACCTCGAGCCCAGGATCGAGCTGTCGGCCGAGGTCATGGAGCGCGCCCGGGTGCCGCTCGAGCGGATGCTGGAAATGGCCGGTCGGACGGTGGGGCAGGGCGATGTCGGCAAGCCGATCCTGCCGATCGTCGACCACCCCGAGGAGATCGATCCCTCAATCAGCGGCGACTGAGCGAATTCGCCTTCAATAAGAATTATGTAACCGCGGCGGGCGCAAGTTCGCGGCATGACGAGTCACACTTGCGACAACCCGAGTCTTGCTCCGGGCCTAAACTCTTGTGAGTCAACGAAAATAGCCCATCGTCAAGTGCGGGTGGGAAGGGGAAGTTGCCCATGTCGCGTTTGATCAAGGCGTCGCTTGCAGCGGCGGTTGCCGCTCTTTGCGCCGGCGCACCCGCGACCGCCGCTTCGAACAATCTCGCAAGCCAGTTCCCGTCGCGGATCCTCGCCGCGCATAACGCCGTCCGCGCACGGGCCGGAGTCCAGCCGCTCGTCTGGGACCCGGCGCTCGGCAATGCAGCGGCGGCCTATGCGACGCAGCTCGCGCTCACAAACAGCTTTCATCATTCCGACCGCCATGCCCGGACCGGCACCGGCGAAAACCTGTGGATGGGGACGCACGGCGCCTTCAGCTACGATTCAATGGTCGGCGCCTGGTCGTCCGAGCAGCGCTACTTCGTGGCCGGCGTGTTTCCGGCAGTGAGCCGAAGCGGCAATTGGGAGGATGTCGGCCACTATACGCAGATGGTCTGGCCGACGACCACGCGGATCGGCTGCGCAGTCGCCTCCAACGCCGCCAACGACTTCCTCGTCTGCCGCTACGCGTCCGCAGGCAACATCGACGGTCGCCGCGTTCCCTAGGACTCCGTCGCCGCGGCGCCACGGTTCGGCGTTATTCGCTTGCGATGGGAAACGTCTCTATCCGACGTTCGTTATGCAGACGAAACGGAGGAACGACCGCATGCAGTCATTTTCGAGAATTCTTGTGGCCGGCGCGCTTGCCGGCATTCTTTCCGCGCCGGCGGCATCGCCGGCGGTCGCGCATGAAACCACTTATCCGCATCACCACACCTATAAGGGCCACACGCATTACGCGAAGAAATACTGCCGCCGTTCGCCGGCCACGACCGGCACGGTCGTCGGCGGAGTCACCGGCGCCGTCGTTGGCGGCAAGGTGCTGGGCGGCGGAATCCTCGGAGTGGCCGCGGGCGCGGTCGGGGGCGCAGTCGCCGGCGGAGCGGTCGACCGCAGCATGACCGCGCACTACCGCTGCTACTACAAGTAGGTGGCGAGCGGGCATTGCTGTGCCCGCCTATCTGATCCGTCATTCAACGGTCCGGCCGCGAGAGCGCTTGCGCGCGCTTGTCGCGGCCGTTCTCCTTCAGCTTGCGGTGGCGGCGCTACTTCTTCGCGGGCTTGAGGTCGATCTCAACCATCCCGCCGATGCTGTGCAGCGGTTGATCGCCGTTACGCTCTCGCCTCCTCCTCCTCCTCCGCCGCGGCTGCGCGCGCCACCGAAGAAGCTGACGAAGGCGGCCCCTGCGGCGGCGGCGAGCCGCGCCTCGCCTCGCACGGGTGGGGCGCCGGGTCCGGAGCCTTCTGCAGCGCCGCCGTCCATCGCTCCGGTCGTTGCGGTCCGTCCGCTTGCTGCGCCATCCGGCGGCGGCGCCGGAACCGGCTTCGGGTCAGGCGCGGGCTCAGGCAGCGGCGCCGGTGGAAATGGCGGAGCCGGCGGCGGGGGGACGGACCTGGAGCAGATCGCCGGGGAGATCACGCCGCGCGACTATCCTCGGCATCTGGGCAATGCGGGCATCGGCGGGCGCGTTGGAATCTCGTTCACGGTCGGCGCCAACGGTCGAGTGACGAGCTGCCGGGTGACCAGCTCGAGCGGAATCCCCGAGCTCGATCTCCTGACCTGCCGGTTGATTCAGCAACGCTTCGTCTATCGTCCCAGCACGGACCGTTTCGGCCGCCCCATCGCCGACCAGGTCGATGGAGAACATGTCTGGGATGCCGGCCGAAACTAAGGAAGCCGCTTTGCTTCGGCCTCTACCGTCCGCGTGCCGGGGTGATGCCTGTCGAGATGGCGCTTGATCTGCCTCAGGTTGCGGGTGTTCGAGCGAAAGAACAGATCCGGGATCGCACCCACCCACGGAATCAGCCCAAGAAGGAAATCGAAGCCGACATTCCCGGCCATCTTCGAAATCTGCCATTTCGACATGCCGAGGTTGCGCGCTTCCCACACGATATAGGCCCCGAGCGCCGCCCCGGCGACGTCGCCGATCCCGGGAATGAGATCGAGGATGACATCGAGCCCGATCGGCCGATTGAGCCCCGGGATCACGAACAAGCGCTCCAGGATCTTCTCCATCGCCTCGACCCGCTGCCGGACCGACTGCGGATCGGTTCCGACCGAGGGCAGGGACAGCTTTTCGTCGATCCGCATCGCACTCAATCTCCGCCCGAGGGCTTGTTCTCGAGGTCGGTGAGCGTGTGGCGAGCGTAACGGTTCCCGGCGAAGTTCTGGACCCGCTGCGAAACCAGCGACCAGCGCACCGGTGCGGTCAGTGCGATGAACAGCTGCTGCTGCTCGATCGCGGCCGCGGCCTGACCGTACAGGGCATAGCGTTGGGCCGGCACGGGCGTCTGCCGGGCCGCGTCCATCAGCTTGTCTGCGTCGTCATCGCAGACGGCGACGATTCCGCAGCGGAACTGGCGGACGAACCAGGCTGGCGAGGTTGCGGGCGCCACCGCATCGACCAGCGCGAAATCGGCCGACGCCGGGCTGCTCGCCTGTTCCACCGTGAGGCCGAGAGGGCTCCAGTCGGCAACCAGCCGGCTGAGCAGGATGTCCGCCCCGGACCCCTTGGGAAGGAAGACGCTGACGGTGAGGTCTTTCTGTCCGCCGAACAAGCGCGCCGCCGACGCGATCAGGGCCGCGCGCCGTTGTGCGAGCGGGACTGCCGCCCAGCTCGGCTGGACCGGCGGCGGAAGCCCGTCGATGTCCGGCTCGAGCAAGGTCGCGCGCGCGGCGAGCCCGGGCACTCCCAGCGCCGCGACGAGCGCATCGCGGTCGATCGCCTGGCTCAGCACCGAGCGCGCCTCGATGTCGGCGACCAGCCCGGAGTTGCGCATCGGGACGAGCCCGAACAGCCCCGACGCCGGATCGAACTGCAAGCTGTTGCGGGGCAGTTTCACCCGTTGCACCAGCGGCAGGTCGGCGAAGGTACCGCCGACGACGAGGTCCGCGCTTGCCGCAGCGAACGCCTGGATCGCCTCCGGCGCGGGATCGCCGGCAAGAAGCAGCTGCTCACGGCTCGTCCTTGCCTCGTCCGGCGAGAGGATGTCGCGGGTCAGCTTGATGTCGTCGATCCCGGGCTGGAGTGACGCGGTGAAGGGACCGGTTCCCTCGCCGTTGCGAAGGATCGCCATCTGCGGCTGCGCAAGCAGTGACAGGAGGTCGGGCCGGGGCGCGATGAGTCGGATCTCGATCACCCGGTCGGTCATTGCGACGATGTCCTCGACCGCCCCGAACGCGTCCTTCAGGCTGTTCTTGCTTCTGCCCGCGATATTGCGCTTCAACAGCCGGGCGACCTGCTCGGCGGTGATCTTGCGCCCGTCGGGCCAGTTCGCCGCCGCGATCCTGAATATGTAGCTGAGGCCGTCGTCGGTAACGGTCCACCGCTCGGCCAGTCCGCTGACGATGTTCCCCGACGCATCGAAGCGGACCAGGCCCTGGGCGACATTCGCAAGCAGCACTTGGTCGCTCGGCGAGAGCGGCCCGGCGGCGGGATCGCGGAGCTTGGGCACGTCCCCGATCACGATGACTTTGAGCGCGCCTTCCGGCTGCTTGCGGCAGCCGGGCAGCGTGGCGAGCCCGGCGATCAGGACCAATGCAAGGAACCGCCGCATCCGCGCGGGTTTACCTGCAAGCGATCATTCAGCAAGTCTCTGGATATATCCGTGAAGCTGTATTAGTTAGCTAAATCAGTTGGAAAAGGCGAAGGTGGCCGACAGAGACGGAATCTGGAGCAGCGGCGGAGTGCCGGTCGAGGACCTGCCCGATCCGTTCGCCTCCGCCTTCACGACTGACGAGGCAGGCGCTCTAGAGCCCACGGCCCCAACCAAGCGCCGGCGCTGGCCGATCTACCTCTATTCGATCGCCGGGCTGATCCTCGTCACATTGGTCTGGCTCGTCATCACTGCGCCCCTGTCGCGCGCGCTGGAGCCGCTTCAGGACCCGGCGCTTCTCCTCATCTCCGGTGACGGCCATCCGATCGCCCGCCGCGGAGCGATCAAGGAGGCTCCGGTCGACGTCACGAAGCTCAACGCCGTCACCCCAGCCGCCTTCGTGGCGATCGAGGACCGCCGCTTCTATCGCCACTGGGGCATCGACCCACGCGGCATCGCCCGCGCGATGATTATGGACGTCCGCGGACATGGCGTTCGTCAGGGCGGAAGCACGATCACGCAGCAGCTCGCCAAGACCAACTTCCTCTCCGGCGACCGGACGATCAAGCGCAAGGCGCAGGAGGTGATCATCGCCTTCTGGCTCGAAGCCTGGCTGACCAAGCAGCAGATCCTCTCGCGCTATCTGTCGAGCGTCTATTTCGGCGACGGCGTCTATGGGCTCCGGGCGGCGGCCCATCATTATTTCAATCGCGACCCCGAAAATTTGAACCTGGCCCAGTCGGCAATGCTCGCCGGCATGGTGCAGGCGCCCTCGCGCCTCGCGCCGACGCATAACCTCGCCGGTGCTCAGGCGCGCAGCCGGCTGGTGCTGAAGGCGATGGCCGACACCGGCGCAATCGGCAAAGGCCGCGCCGCATCGGTGCACTCGGCGCGTCCGGTCCTCCGCTCTTCCAGTGTCCCGACCGGCTCCTATTTCGCCGACTGGGTCAGCCCCTACGCGCAGCAGGCGCAGGACCCCGACTTCGGAGAGATCAAGGTCGACACCACGCTCGACTGGACGCTCCAGCGCATCGCCGAACGAGCCGTCAGCCGCGCTCCCGCGGGCGCGCAGGCGGCGCTGGTCGCAATGCGGCCCGACGGCCGCGTCGTCGCGATGGTCGGGGGCAGGAGCTACCGCCAGTCGCCGTTCAACCGCGTCACTCAGGCGCGGCGGCAGCCCGGCTCCGCATTCAAGCTGTTCGTCTATTTGGCGGCACTGCGCTCGGGCTGGACGCCTGACAGCATCATCGAGGACAAGCCGATCACCATCGGCGACTGGACCCCGGAGAACAGCGACCGGATCTATCGCGGCAAGATCACGCTGCGCGAAGCCTTCGCCCGATCCAGCAACGCGGCCACGGTCCGGCTTTCGGAGGAGGTCGGCCGAAACAATGTGATCCGCGCCGCCCGCGACCTCGGAATCACGACTCCGCTTCCCGACAAGCCGAGCCTTGCGCTCGGCACTGCCGGAGTCAGCCTGCTCGAGCTGACATCGGCCTATGCCGCGGTCGCCAGCGGGCGCTACCCGGTTGCCGCCCGCGGGCTTCCCGAGGCGTCGCCGCCAGAGGGCCTGTCAGCGATCTTCCATCGCAGCGGCGCGTTCGATCAGCAGCGCGACCGCATTCCGATGCTCGACCTGCTCTACGCTGCCGCGAACGAGGGGACGGGCCGCCGCGCCGCCCTTGCGGTGCCGACGTTCGGCAAGACCGGAACGACGCAGGAGAACCGCGACGCCGTCTTCATCGGCTTTGCCGGTGACCTCGTGGTTGGCGTCTGGATCGGCCGCGATGACAATGGGTCGCTGGGCAAGGTTAGTGGTGGCACCGTACCGGCAGAGATCTGGCACAGCTTCATGAGCTCGGCGCTCGCCGTCGACCGCTCCGCGGGACCGGCGATCCCCGGGAGCTTCGCTCAGGCCCATCAGCGCCGCATGCAAAGCCCGCTGCCGCCGGAATGGAGCGATTCGACCACGCCGCTGCGGGAAATCGGCGAGCGCCTTCACGCGATTTTCGGAAAATCGTAAAGATAGTTAGCAAGAGTTCATCTTCGCGCAGCCGCGAACTTAAGTCTTCTTCAACCACTCTGGCCGTAAATCGCCTCATCTGCGCGAGTTCGTGCGCAGGTGAGGTGTGTTCACTCGATTGAGCCATACGGGAGACCAGAGATGGCGATGTTCAAGAAGCTGATTAAAAACGTCAAGGGCGCGACCGCCATCGAGTACGGCCTCATCGCCGCGCTCATCGCCGTTGCCGCCATTGGCGCGATGCAGGGCATCGGAAACAAGCTGAACTCGACGTTCAACAACGTTTCGAACCACCTGAACTAAGTTTTCGGGATGGTGGGAGGAGCGGCGGCGCCTCGGGCGCCGCCGCTTTTTCTTTGCCTGCTGTTCGCGCCTAGCGCTCCTGCGGCGCCGGCTCGACCGGGATCGTGGTGGTGGTCGTCCGCGCATAAAGCGGCGCGTTGGTCGGAACCACATTCGCCTGCGTGCCCACCCGGTGCACGATGTGCGGCGTCACGATGATGTAGAGCTCGGTCTTGGACCGGGTCGTGCGCTCGTTGCGGAAGGCCTGGCCGACGAGCGGGATGTCACCGAGCAGCGGGACCTTGGACTTGCTGCTGATGGTCTCGTCCTGGGTCAGCCCGCCGATCACGAATGGATCCCCGTCGCGCACGGTAGCCGAGGTCTCCGCCTCTCTCTGGCTGATCGTCGGATAGCCCTGGCTGGTGCCGGTCACGCTCGAGACCACCGCGAAGACGTGGCTCGACACGAAACCGTCTCCGCTGACCCGCGGCGCGATCTGCAGCGTCACTCCGACGTTCACATACTGCACCTGCTGCGACACGCCGTTGACTCCCGACAGCGCGATCGAGGTCAGGATCGGGAGCGCGTCGCCGGTGATGATCTTGGCCGTCGATCCGCTCTGGGCCGAGATGCGCGGGCGCGAGACGATCCGTCCGTTGCCCTTCTGGATCTGCGCGTAGAGCGAGGCCTGGAACGATACGCCACTGACGTGGCCGGAGCAGACGGCCGGGTCGCCATGGCAGCCCTGCTCGAATCCGAGCGGCGAGAACGGCCCGGAAGTCAGTGTCGCCACTCCGATCTGGCCGTTGGCATTGTTGAAGTCGATTCCGAGCGCCTTCAGTCCGTTTTCCGTAAGCTCGACGAACTGGGTCTCGAGAACCACGCTGTCGACCGGGATGTCGATCGCGGCGATCATCGCCTTCATCCGCGCGATCTGGTCGGGCGATCCGCGCAGCCAGACCGCGTTGAGGCGACGGTCGATCCCGATCTGCGCGTCGACCGACTGGCCGAGCGGCTCGTCGCTGGTGCCGGGAGCCTGCGCGACAGGCTGGGGGTTATAATTGTTGCCGGTGAGGCTGTTCGATCCGAACTGCGGCTCGCTCGGGATGAAGACGTCGTTCGACTTGACCGTCAGGCCGTCGGTGAGAAGCCCGACGACTTCCGAAACGTCCGCATATTTCAGCAGCACCATCTCATAGCCCTCGGGGACAACGAACCCGGGGGGCAGGCCTGCCTCGTCGGATGCCGCGCCGTAGCTGCCCGTTTCGGGCACGGAGGCCTCATTCGCTGGCGTCCTGCCGCTGGTGACGGTGACCTCGACGGTTCGGTCGTGGGTCCGGACCGCTGCGGCGCTTGCGGCCTCGGTAGCGTCGAAACGCACGATGAGGACGTTGTCCTGCTGGAGGAAGTCGAGCTGGCGGACGAGCCCCTTCATCCCTTTCGGCTGGACCGCCTGGGCCGCGCGCGAGCTGAAGGGGAAGCTGAGCGAGGGCTGGTTCGGCGCGCCCTGCGAGGGGCCGTAAGCCGTGATGGCCGGATCGAAGGTCAGCTCGAAGCGGGATTCGGAAGGGGATTCGGACAGCAATTTCACGCTGCTGAGTACGGAGGGCCGCGCGACGGGCGCCACTTGCTGGGCAGCCGATGCTGGAGCGGTGAGGACGATCCACGCGAAGCCGGCGAAGATCGCCGCCGCCATCCACTTCACGAACGCAACCTTGCTACTCGGGACACCCAACGCCATCATTTTGAGTTCTAACGATTATTTAGGTGATCCCAACGTGAACGTGCGGGCGTCCCGTGGGGACGCCCGCACTCATTCAATTCGGCGATGGTTTAGAAAGCGCTGCCGGTTTGCGGCGTACCGAGCCCGGTCGGTCCGTCCCATCCTGCGCGAGCCTTGCACCATTGCGTCGTCGGGCAGCTTCCGTTGCTGCCTGACGTCACGTCGCGAAATGCGCTCGACGGGCTGCTGTACAGCTTCGCCACCATGTATCCGGACGTGTCGCCGGTCGCACCGTAGATGCCGGCGATGAGCGGAGACGAGACGCTCGTTCCGCCAAAGACCATCCAGCCGGAGCGGGTGCGCGACATCGGTCCATAAACCGCAACGCCGGTATTCGGGTCGGCAATCGCCGAAACGTCGGCGAGGGCGCGGTTGGGACAACCGGTGACCGTCGAATCCTGAACCTTGAAGCCGTTCTGGGTCAGGATTCCATAGACGCTGCTGCATCCGCTTCCGGCGCCGTTCCAGGCGGTCTCGCTATAGCCGCCGCTAGACTTGAACAGGCTCGTTCCGCCAACCGCGATCACGTGCGGCGACGAAGCCGGGAACTGGACCCCATAACCAGAGTCGCCGGTACTGACGGTGATCGCCACGCCGGAGTGGTTGTAGGAGGCTTCATAGGCGGTCGTTCCGCTTTCGCTTCCGCCATAGCTGTTTGAAACGGCGTTCGCATGGCCCGCAGCATAATTGGCCGCGGCGGCAAGATTGTTCAGATAATCGTTGGTCGATTCAACCAGCAGGATATGGCAGCTCGGGCACATCGCGCTCGCCATGTCCAGGTCGAGCGCGGTTTCCTGTCCCCAACCCACGTCCACGCGGCTGGGCGGGCTGCCGCCGTTCTGTCCGACCTTCTTGAAGCAGCCGTTCGCCGTCGTGCAGGAAGGTAGGCCGTATTGCGAGCGGTACGCGGCGAGATCGGCCTCGGCATTGGGATAGCCGAACGCATCGACGATCGCGATCGTGTAGGAGCTGCTGCCCGCGCTCGTGATCTTATATGCGGCGCGCAGATCGGTCGGGCCGAAGCCGGACGGTACCGCGTTCCGGCTCACCGTCGGGCTCATGCCTTCCCTGATATTGCCTGCGGCGTCGGTGACGACCTTGGCAAAGCAGCGCGCTTCGACATGGGCGGTGTCATGCCCACACACAGATCGCGCAAAGACGTTCCCGAACCGCTGCACGGGCCCCGGCGTGGTCGCGGAGGAAGAAGTTCCGGCAACGCCCAGAACCATCGCGGCCGCAGCCGCTCCAAACTTGAATAAGTTCATGAAATGCCCCTCCAATTTACTCGCCGAGACGGCACCGCGATGCTGATCCCAGCCCATGAAAAAGCAAGCTTGAACTTTAGTAAAGTCGGGCCACTTGGATCAGTTCGACGCAGGATACGCTCGCTTCGTCGTTAAGACAAGCAACCGTTCAGCAGTGTATCAGATTGGTTTAAGTGCATTTTCCACGCTCCGGCAGTTGCCCTCCTGAACCGCTGGTGTCACTTATCGAAGGGTGAGGGGACGGGTCGCATTGGCCGCGCTGGCGTTGGTGGTAGCGGCGGACGAAGGGCGCGCCGCCGCGCCCCTTTACGATCCCGTCGCTCTCAATATCGGGATCAACTGCCAGTGGCAGCAGACCTGCCAGCGTCAGCAAATGAAGGCGCTCAGCAACGCCCGGAAGTTCATCGCGAAAACGAACCCGCCGCTGTGGCGGATCCATCTTTGCAATCGCAACGCCAGCCGCGGTCAGGCGCGCATCGACTGGGTCGGGTTCAACGGCTGCATCCGCAATACGAAGCTGCTGCCGCCGCCTCCGCAGCCTCGGCATCGGCACTAATCCACCGCGGCGGTTGCGAACGCCGCTTGCGGCCCTAAGATCGCGGCGCCGAGGTGGGGAGGATCAATGTGGGTGTGTTGACGCTGGAGCGCGTGAGTAAGCGCTTCGACCACGTTCTTGCCGTCAACGATCTCAGCTTCACGGTCGAACCCGGTACGGTCTTCGGATTCCTCGGCGGCAACGGCGCGGGTAAGACCACCTCGCTCCGTATGGTTCTCGACATCATCCGGCCGACCAGCGGGCGGATCGACGTGCTCGGGCGGCCGCCGGGCCGGGTCAACGCGCCCGACATCGGCTTCCTCCCCGAAGAGCGTGGCCTCTACCGGCAGATGACGGCGCTCGATACGATCGCCTATTTCGGGCGGCTGAAGGGAATGACGCCGGCCGATGCCAGGCGCGAAGGCACGGACCTGCTCGATCGCTTCGGCCTTGCCGCGAACACCAAGTCGACCGTCGACAAGCTCTCCAAGGGGATGGCGCAGAAGGTTCAGCTGGCGACGGCGCTCGTCAACCGGCCGCGGCTCCTTATCCTCGACGAGCCCTTCTCCGGCCTCGACCCCGTCAATCAGGGGCTTCTCGAGGATGAGATCCGCCGCATGTCGGCAGCGGGTTCGACCGTCGTGTTCTCGACCCATGTTATGCAGCATGCGGAGCGCCTGTGCGATCGGCTCCTTCTGCTCGCGCAGGGCCGCAAGAAGTTCGAAGGAACGCTCGATGAAGCGCGGGCCGAGCTTCCGGCCCGTCTCTCGGTGGTCGCGAAGGACGACCCGTCCAGGATTGCCGGAGTGGAATCCGCCGAGGACCGCGGCGAGGCAGAGAAGGGATGGCGACGCTGGGACGTCCGCCTCACGCCGGGAATAGCGCCCGGCGACATCCTCGAACGCTGCGTCGCCGAGCACTTCCCGCTTCGGCGTTTCGAACAATTGCATGCGAGCCTGCACGACGTCTTCGTCCACATGGTCGGCTCTGCGGAGGCCCGCCCATGAAGAACATCCTGCTCGTCGCCGCCCGCGAGTTTCGCCAGATCGCGGGCATGCGCAGCTTCTGGCTGACGCTGCTCATCCTTCCGCTCTGTTTCGCCGCGGGACCGCTCGCCCAGCGCTTCATCGACAAAGACGAGCCCGACCAGGTGATGGTCATCGACCGCACCGGTGGCGGAGAGGCGCGGGCGGTGCAGCAACGCTTCGAGATCGACCGCGGTCGCGACGTGCTGACCGAGCTCTCCCGTTATGTGCAGCGGCATCACCTCGAAGCGGCCGACCCGTCGGCGCTCTGGGCGCAGCACGACCGCTGGTACAGCGATGCGGACGTGGCCCGGTTCGCGGCGTCCGGCGGGCTCAAGCCGGCGCAGGCGAAGATCGCGCTCGTGAAGCAGAAGCAGACGCCGGATTTCGAAGCCTCCAAGCCGGATTATGAGTTCGTGCCGGTACCCGCCTCGCTTGCAAGCGTTCCGGATGCCGGTCTCGACAACGCCCTGAAACCGATCCTCAAGCCCGCAGGAAAGGACGCGAAGGCCGTCGACTATGTCGTCCTCGTGCCGGCCAGCTTCGGCTCGAGCCCCCTCGTCCGCCTTTGGGCCAACAGGCAGCCCTCCAGCTCCTTTGTAGCGACCCTGCAGGACGTGCTGACCCGCGATCTCAGGACCCGCTTCCTAGCGACGCAGGGAGTTTCGCCGGCCGCCGCTCAAAGCGCCACCGCGATCGCGCCCGCGCTCGCCATCTCCACGCCTCCGCCCGGCGGGGGCGCGCGCGAATCGATGCTCGTTCGCTCGATCCTTCCGCTCGCCGCCGCCTATCTCCTGATGATGAGCCTGATGCTGTCGGGCAGCTGGATGCTCCAGGGGACGGTCGAGGAGCGTTCCAACAAGCTGCTTGAAACCGTGCTCGCCTGCGTCAGCCCGGAGGAGCTGATGTATGGCAAGCTGCTCGGCACTGCGGGCGTCGGTATCTTCATGATCGCGGTGTGGATCGGCTGCGGAATTTTCGCGGCTTACGCGACGCAGGGCGCGATTGCCGACATGATCCGCCCCGCGCTCGACCCCTTGAGCTCGCCCGGGACGATCATGGCGATGATCTACTTCTTCATCGTCGGCTATGTGACGATCGCGATCCTGTTCCTCGCGATCGGCTCGATCAGCGATTCCATGCGCGACGCGCAGGGTTATCTTATGCCCGTCATGCTGCTGATCCTGCTTCCGATCACCTTCCTCATGCAGGCCGTGCTCGGCGGCAACAACGGCGGCATGATGATGGAGGTGCTGACCTGGGTCCCGATCTGGACTCCGTTCGCGGTGCTTGCGCGCCTAGGGCTCGGCATTCCCGCGTGGGAAGTGATTGCGACCGGAATCATCCTCGCCGTCTTTACCACGGTGGAGGTCGCGCTTCTCGGACGGCTGTTCCGCGCCAGCCTGCTCGCCCAGGGCCAGCGGCCGAGCCTTGCGGAAATGGTGTCGAGGATTCGCTCGGCGAGCTGAGGCTCGGGCAAGTTTACTTCCCGCCGGCCGCTGGTATGCGCAAGTCCACCACCGCCAGTGGGGGGTAAGCGTGCATTCAGCCCTGAGTAAGAGCATCCGGCCGGCAATCGCCGTGATCGTCGTTGCTGCCATCGTGGCATCGACGCTGTTGCTCACCAGCGCGCTCAGTACCCAGCACCGGACCGGCGAGGAAATCCGCCAGCGCTTTGAAAATGTGCTCGCGCTTCGGCGGACTCAGGCGCTGCTGGTGGATGCGGAAACCGGGCAGCGGGGATATCTGCTCACCTCGCAGCCGAGCTTCCTCGCCCCTTACGAGACGGCACGCGACTTGCTTCCCGGCGAGTTCCGCAAGCTGGAAGCGGGCACGCCCGTCCCGAACAAGAAGCTAGAAGAGCTTAGCGCGGCCAAAATGAACGAGCTGGCCCGTACCCTGGACCTGGCGCGCTCCGGCCACCGCGACGAGGCTCAGGCGGCGGTCGCCGGGGGTCGGGGCAAGCAATATATGGATTTGATCCGGGTCGAGGTCGCTCGACGCATCGTGGAGCAGCAGGCCCAACTCAACGATTCCATCGACCGTTCGGAACAGTTCACCAACCGCACCTACTGGGCGCTTGCCGCGCTCGTCATGTCGGCGGTGGCGCTTCTGTGCGCCGGTCTCATCATGGCGCTTCGGACCCAGAAGCTCGAGGCCGAGGCCATGCGGCTGCGCGACGTCGAGCAGGCCCAGCGGCAGACGGCGCTCGTCGCGCGCGAGCTCAATCACCGGGTGAAGAATCTGTTCTCGATCGTGCTTGCCATCGTTCAGCTGGCCGGCCGCGGAACCACGAGCCCGAAGGAAGCGATCGATCGCGTGCGGGAGCGCGTCCAGGCGCTCGCCCGGGCGCACGAAATATCGCTCGGCGCGAACCCGATGGACGGCTTCGACCTCGAAACCATGCTCCGGACCCTGCTTGCGCCTTATTCCGACGACCCGTCGGACCTGGATTTGAGCGGGCCCGAGATCCGTCTGCCGGCGATGCGTGTCACCCCGATCGGTCTCATCATCCATGAACTTGCGACTAACGCGATCAAATATGGGGCCTGGTCCGCCGACGGCGGCAAGATTGCCGTTCGCTGGGAGGTGGATGACCGGCGCGAGCACAATGGCACGTCCGTGGGGCCGCTGCTTCGTCTTCATTGGGATGAGCGCCGAATCGAGCGCCTCGATGGTGCCGACGGGCCGGCCGGGTTCGGCTCAAAATTGATCAATGCCGCGGTTGCGCAGCTCGACGGCACCATCAATAGGGAACGGAAGGATCATGGCATCAGCATCGTCATCGACGCTCCAATCATTCCTGACGAGGGGGAGGGCAACCATGCGCATCGGCAGTGATTTGATCGTGCAGCCCGCGCCCTGCCTGTTCGCGCCGATGAGCGCGCGCATGCCCCCGTCAGCTTCGTCGGCCGCAGGCGAGGGCAACCTGTCTCTGCGCGGGCGGCGGATCCTCATCGTCGAGGACGAAAGCCTGATCGCAATGCTGATCGGCGATGCGGTCGAGGAGGCCGGCGGCGAGGTCGTAGGCCCCTGCTATACGGTTGCCGAGTGCATGAAGGCGGCGCAGGTCGAGGAGATCGACGCGGCGGTGCTCGACGTCGATCTTGCCGGCCGCGACGTCTTTCCGGCGGCGGACGAGCTCAGGAAGCGGGAGATCCCCTTCCTGTTCCACACCGCGCACGCCGACCGCCAGGAGCTCAGCGCGCAGTTCGGCGATGTTCCGCTGTGCCGTAAGCCGGTTGCGATGAACGAGCTGGTCGCTGTCCTGGCGCGGATCGCAGGCCCGTCGCCGACAAGCTGACGCCGCCCTGGGTTAGCGGCTGCGGCGAGCCGTCGGCGGCACCGCTGCCGTTTGGCCCTCTTCCGGCTCGGCCTCGGCTTCGCTCATTCGAAGGAAGTTGCGTACGGCATCGGCCGACACCGCCCGGCCGAACAGCCAGCCTTGCGCTTCGGAGCAGCCGAAGCGCTCTAGCGCGGCGCGGATCTGCTCGGACTCGACGCCCTCGGCGCTGATCGGAACGTCCAGCGTGTGGCCGAGCGAGGCGATCGTGTTGACGATCTCCGCCGTGCGCTGGCTTCGAACGATGGTGGTGATGAAGCTCTTGTCGATCTTGATCCGGTCGAGCGGGAGGCGGTTGACCTGCGCCAGGCTCGCATAGCCCGTCCCGAAGTCGTCGAGCGAGATTCGAACGCCGACGTTCTTGAGGCTCTCGATGATCGTCAACACCTGCTCGCGATCCTCGAGGAGCGAGCCTTCGGTGATCTCGATCTCCAGCCGGTTGGCGGGGAAGCCTGTCGCCGAAAGCAGCTTCAGGATCTGCTCGGCAAGCGTCGGATCGCGGAACTGGACGGGCGAGACGTTGACCGCAAGCTTGAGGTGCGGCGGCCAGTCCCGCGCCTCCTTCATCGCCTGCTCGGTGACGCTCATCGTCAGAGGGCCGACGAGGCCGGTCCGCTCGGCGGCCTCGATGAAATTCTCCGCGTCCATCATGCTTCCGTCCGGCGAGCGCCAGCGGGCGAGCGCTTCGAAGCCGACGAGGGCCTGGTTCGAAAGATCGATCAGCGGCTGGAAATAGGGGACGAAGTCGCCATTGCGGACGCCGGCGCGGATGCCCTCTTCGAGCTTCAACCGGTCGGTAAGCTCGAGCTCCAGCTCCTCGTCGAACCAGGCGAAGGTGCTCCGTCCATTCCTCTTGGCGGCATAAAGCGCGACGTCGCTTCGGCGAAGCGCGCCTTCCTCATTGTCGCGCGGCTCGAGCCGGGCGAGGCCGATCGAGACCGACGCCTGGAGCTGCGCACCCTCGACGAACACTGGTGTCGAGAGCGCCTGCTGGATTGCCTTGGCGACCGACTCCGCTTCGGAATCGTGGATTGCGGGAAACAGCATCGCGAACTCGTCGCCGCCCATCCGGGCGCAGCAGGCGCTGGCGGGAGCGCTTTTCTCGAGCGCCTGGGCGACGGCGGTCAGCAGACGGTCGCCGGCGGCATGGCCGTGAAGGTCGTTCACGCGCTTGAAATGATCGAGATCGAGCAGAAGGAGCACTGCGGGCGCCTTCGCCTCCAGCAGATCGGTCAGCGCGCGCATCAGCTCGCGGCGGTTGGCGAGGCCCGTTCCCGGATCGGTATTGGCGTTCCGCTGCGCCAGCCGCTCGGACGCCTCATAGGCATCGAGCGCTTCCTTCAAATCCTTCGATCGGCGCCATCCGAACAGGATGATCGCGATGTTGAGAAGGAAGGCGACCTGCAGCGTGCTGGCCGAATCCGTCAGCGGCAATCCGGCAATCGCGGCCGGCACGACCTTGCTTCCGATCGCGACGAACAAAAGGATCGCCGCGATCGTCGCGCAACTGGTGATGATATGGCTGCTCGCGATGCGAACCGCCTTGCTCCTGACGCGCTTCACACTTTTGTCCACTTCTTGCCCACGCGACATGTCGCATGGAGAAGTGAACATTTTGTCTACTAACTTAGGTTGGAGAACCGCTCTTCCGCGAGGCGGATCGCCTCAGCGATTGCTTCGGCGACGTCGAGTTCGCTGGTGTCGAGCAGGATCGAGTCCGGGGCCGGTCTCAGCGGAGCGGCCGCTCGGCCGGAATCTCGTTCGTCGCGGGCGCGGATGTCGACCAGGACGTCGTCGTAATGGGCCTTCATCCCGCGCTGCTCCAGCTCCTTCATCCGGCGCTTTGCGCGCACCTCGGCCGAGGCGGTGACGAACAGCTTCACGTCCGCGTCCGGAGCGATGACCGTTCCGATATCGCGACCGTCCAGAACCGCTCCGCCGTCCTGGCGCGCGAAGTCCTGCTGGCGCTCGAGCAACGCCGCCCGCACCGACGAATAGGTCGAGATCACCGACGCGATCTTCGACACCGGCTCGCTGCGAAGCTCCGGATCGTTGGCATCGAAGCCGAGGTCGTCACACGCGCGAAGCGCCTCGAACTCGCTCGCCGCGCCGCCGCCCCAGCGCCACAGCTTGAGTGCGACCGCCCGGTAGAGCAGGCCGGTGTCCATGTGCGGAAGGTGGAAATGCTTCGCCAGCGCCTTGGCGATCGTCCCTTTGCCGCTTGCGGCCGGACCGTCGACGGCGATTACCGGCATCAGTCGAGGTCCTGCCGGCCCAGCCACGGGCGAAGGATTCCCATCGCCTCCTCCGGTCGGTCGCTGAAAAAACCGTGAGCGGCGCCGGGAACGACCGCAAACTCCGCGCCCTTCACACGGGCCGCGAAAGCGCCAAGGGTCGCGGGCCGGGCTTCGTCATACTGGCCGTCGATGAGGAGCGTGTGCGGCCCATCGAGCTTCGCCAGCAGCGGTTCGCCGTCATAATCCTTCAGCGACCCCGTCGCGACGAACTCGCTCGAGCCCCACATGCCCTCGTACAGCTTCTTGTTGAGGCCCAGCGGCGGATGTGCCGCGATATAGGCGTTATAGGCGTCCGCGCGTGGCTCACGGCCGTTGAAGTTCTGGTAGAAGACGTTCGTCGCAGTCTCGCACGCCGTCGTGATCGGGGCCGGCGGGTCGCACTTGCTGAGCGCCGCTTGCACGTCTTGAGGCAGCTGCCCACGAAGCGCATTGGCATCGGCGATCCAGCTCCGCGTCGAGACGAGCGGGCTGGCGAGGACCAGGCCGGCGAGCTCGCGCGGCCGCCTCGCTCCATATTCGAGCGCAATCGTTCCACCCCAGCTGTGGCCGAGCACATGCCAGCGCCGCAGCCCCAGCGCGCGGCGCACCGCATCCACCTCGTCGGTGAAGCGCTGGACGGTCCAGTTCGCCGGATTGTTCGGGCGGTCGGAAAGCCCGCTGTCCAGCTGATCGTAAAGGATGACTCCGCGCTCGCCGGCAAGCGCCAGCAGCGCCAGCAAGGCCGCGTGCGTTCCTCCCGGCCCGCCATGGATTCCAACCAGCGGCAAGCGTGGCCCATCCAGACGCCCGTTGACCCGGACGTAGACGCGCCCCCCCGGAACGGGCGCCATAAGCTCGCGGTCCGGCTTGGGAAAAGCGGCGGGTCCGCGCGCCCAAAGCGGGGAGGTGGCGCCGGCGGTCGCCGCCGCGGCGATGGAAGCAAGGAAAGCGCGGCGACCGACGGGGGTTGCGTTAGACTGCACGGCGCACCAGATCGGTCCCTGTTCGACGCTCACGGGCGCGCTTTGACAGGGGCATATCCCTATGGCAAGGCGCGCCGCCGAACGCCCGGCTCGGCCGGTCAGCCGCTAATTTCTACTGGAGTTGAGACCCACATGGTGAAGCCCGAATGGGGCGCCAAGCGCACTTGCCCCAAGTGCTCGACCCGTTTTTACGACCTCGGGAAGGACGACCCGGTTCACTGCATCGAATGCGGAACCGACTTCATTCCGGAGCCGGTGCTGAAGTCGAAGCAGCCGCTCGCCTTTGAGGCGGCGCCGGTCCCCAAGGAGCCGGAAAAGGCCGACGACGATCTCGCCGCCGATGATCTCGTCGACGAGGACGCGGAGCCGAGCGCCGACGAGGAGGTCGATCTCGAGACCGGCGACGACGATCTCGGAGTCGAGACGGCGGGCGAGGACGACGAAAACTAAAGTTGACGCGCCACGATCATTTCCCCTTTTCCAGCAGGGGAAAGTTCGCTTACAGGCGCTGTCTGAAGGACGTGGGGCCGTAGCTCAGCTGGGAGAGCGTCGCAATGGCATTGCGAAGGTCAGGGGTTCGATCCCCCTCGGCTCCACCAACC